>Ga0335075_10013884_pt1 | contig 12119 bp, 9 predicted proteins | sample Lox_Sample_24_FD_206723 | JGI IMG/M metagenome (GOLD analysis project Ga0335075, IMG submission 206723) | Soil microbial communities from Loxahatchee National Wildlife Refuge, Florida, United States - Lox_Sample_2.4 | ecosystem: Environmental > Terrestrial > Soil > Wetlands | place: USA: Florida... | reverse complement strand
TTCGGATAGCTCTCCGACAAGGCCAGCAGGCGGCCCAATGCGCCGTCCAGCTGCCCATTCGCCTGAATCTTGCCCTGGGGATCGTGCGCATTCAACAGCGCCGAACGCGCACTGGCGATGTCGTCGAAGACCTTCTCTTCGTGCGTCGCGTAACCCTTCACCGTGGCCACCAGGTTGGGAATCAGATCGGCGCGCCGCTGCAGCACCACATCCACCTGCGACCACTGCGCGCGCACCGCCTCCTGCTTGGCTACCATCTGGTTCTTCGCGCTCACGTAGCTGCCGAAGACCATCAGCACCACTACAAAGAGGATCACCACCACGCCAATCCCAATCCACAATCCGCGACGCATCATCGTACGTTTCTCCCTCGATCCCTCAAAACCTGTGATCCGCTTCTCTCACTCACGCAATCTTACCAATCGCCGCCCGCTCCGCCGCCGCCGGTGCTGCCGCCGCCAAAGCCTCCGAAGCCGCTGCCTCCTCCACCACCACCCCCGCCGCCACCACCCCAACCGCCGCCGCGTCCTCCGCCGCCCAGAAACATTCCAATCAGGAATCCCAGCAGCCCCGATCCCCCAGCCCGGGCCAGGAAGATGACGACAATGATGAGAAAGATGGCAAAGAGAATGATCTGGCCCAGGCTGATGTGGACCTGCTGCGGCTGCCGCTGCGCCCGCCGCGTCAGCGGAGTCAGCGTCACGCCTGCGTCTTTCGCGATGATCTGCGAGATCTGATCGACAGACAGCATCACCGCGCCGTCGAAGTCATTCGCGCGCAGGTAAGGAATCATCTGCCGCCCGATGTCGCCTACTTTGCCGTCGGGCAGAACCCCTTCCAGTCCATAACCGGTGGAGATAAACCGCCGCCGGTCGTTCACTGCGAACAGAAGCAGCACCCCGCGGTCCGACTGCTTGCCTCCGATACCCCAAGCCTGGTAAAGGTCGACCGCATATTGCTGGATGGGCTCGCCGTCGGTGCTGTGGATCGTCACCACCGCGATTTGCGCGTGCGCCTGGTGATCCACCTGGCCGCACAGCAGGTTGATCTGCTGCTGGACTCCCGGCGACATCACATGCGCAAAGTCGCTGACATAATCCGTCGGCTTCGGCAGGCTCTTGACCGGCTCAGCCGATGAAACAACACCCGCAAGACATACCAGCAGCGCGACGGCGCAGCGGACCGCTATCTTTCGTACCATCGCTGTCATTCTACCTGCATCGAAAACAAGCGCACATGGAAACGGCGCCCCAATGGGAGCGCCGTCAACTCAGCCTGCGGAAGCCTTACGATCCGGACACCAGCTTGCCCTTGTCGTTGATCAGGTTGTGGTTCTTGGCGATCTGGTCGATCATCTGCAGATGTTGTTCGATCATCTGGTTGCCCTGTTGTGCAACTTGTTTTAGCGCGGGATTCTGCGTCTGCTCGGCTTCGGCCTTGAAATCATCGGCGTCTTTCTTGTGATCCTTCACCATGGCCGCGATATAGGCATTGTCGAACTGCGTTCCCGACAGGCCCTGCAGCTTGGCCATCAGTTGCTTATCCTTTTTCGACGGACCTTTGGGCTGCTGCACTCCCATCTGCTGCGCTGCCTGCTTCATCACATCGCCGAGCTTGGTGTGGTCGGTGACCATCTTCTGGCCAAACTGCTTCACGTCGTCGCTCGAGCCCTTCTGCGCCGCCAGCTGGCCCAGCTCCACCTCGCCCATTCCGCCTTCGAGCGCGCTATGGACAAAATCTTTGTCCTGCATCGCATTGGCGGGGTTCGCGCCCTGTTGATCGATGGTGCTGTTCTGCATGCCGGGGTTGTTGGACGGACTGGTCGCTCCCGGGCTCGGCTGCTGCTGCGCTCCGCCGGGAGACACCTGCGCGAAGGCCACCGCTCCGCTCAACAGCACCGCTCCCGCAAAAACCATGACACCGCCGCGTATTTGCTTAAGACCCATCGGTCACTCTCCTTCCGCTGGAGAAGCACGTAAACCGTGTCCCAGCATGTACACTACGTTTCGCAACCCCTCGTGACACCCGCTCAATACATCTTGGAATGCCGCAACCTCGGCCGCGAGTTGCCTCCTCCCCAGCAGAGAGTGTTATTGCGGAATATCAGCTTTTCCATGCACGTATCAGAAGTCCTTGCAATTGTGGGACCTAGTGGAGCCGGTAAAAGCTCTCTGCTGCGCCTGCTCAACCGCCTCGACGAGCCCACCCACGGCTCCATCTATATTCACGGCCGCGACTGCCTGCAGATCCCGATCCTGCGCCTCCGCCGCATGGTCGGCATGGTGATGCAGCGCGCTTATCTCTTCCCTGGCACTGTCGCCGAAAACATCGCCTTCGGCCCGGCACAACAGGGCCGCGCAATGACGCAAGAGGAAATCGCCGCTCTGCTCGCCCATGTCGGCCTAGAGGGCTACGGCTCGCGCGATGCCCTCACCTTATCCGGCGGCGAAGCGCAGCGAGTGGCCATCACCCGGGCCCTCGCCAACGAACCGGAAATCCTGCTCCTCGACGAGCCCACCTCCGCGCTCGACGAACTCTCGCGCGACGGTGTGCAGAACCTTCTCGCCGCCCTCATCCGCGAACGCCAGCTAACCTGCGTCTGGGTTACGCACAGCACCGAACAGGCGCGTACCATGGCCGATCGTGTACTCGTTCTGCGCGCCGGCGAAATCGAGGCCATCGGAACACCCGCCGAGGTTCTCCATGCTTGAGCGCTGGCTTCCCGATCAGGTTCATCGCGCCGCGGCTGAGTGCGTCATCGCCGCCGTCATCGCATTGCTTGTGATTCTGCTGGTGCGCCGGCGCGCGCCCAACCTGTTGAAGGAGGCCTTCACCGCCGAGCTGCGCGGCCTGCTTCAGATCGTCGCCGTCGGCGCCATTCTCGCTTTCCTGCTGCGCGGCCCCCAGTGGACCTCGATTCTCGCCCTTGCCGGCATGGCCGTGGCCGCGGCCTCCATCGTCCGCAAACGCGCGGCCAAAATCCCCCGCGTCTACTCCCTCGCCTTGATTGCCATCTCCACCGGTGCGGGCGCCATCCTCGGCATCATGATCGTGCTCGGAGTCATCCCCCTTCAGGTCTCCATCCTCGTTCCCGTCGGCAGCATGGTCATCGCAAATACGATGAACACCCAATCCATGTTCCTCGATCGCTTCCGCGGAGAGATCGTGGCCCACGTCGGAGAGATCGAATCCGCACTCGCGCTCGGGGCCACCTCCGATACCGCGGTGAAGCGCTACATCGAGGCCGCCCTCCGCGCCAGCCTTATCCCCTCGATCGACAACCTGCGCTCGCTCGGCATCGTATGGATTCCCGGCATGATGGCCGGCATCGTTCTCTCCGGACAGTCTCCCCTCTACGGAGCGCTCTACCAGTTCGTCGTGCTCACCACCATCCTCTCGGCAACCGGCCTGTCCTGCTATATCGCCAGCCATCTGGTGAGGGGAAGAATCTTCACCGCCAACGATCAGCTCAAACTTCGCGGCTGAGGCCCAGGCGCGCGGCCTACCCGCCAACCTTGGGCAGATTCCAGTGCAGCCACACGCTCACCATGCGCAGCAGGAAGCAAACCACTCCACCGGCAATGGCCATCGGAGTCCGCGGCAGCTTCAGCTTCAATCCGATAACCACCACCGCAGCACCGGCAAGAGCGGCGGTCGCATAAACGTCGGCCCGCAGCACCGTCGGCACCTGCGCCAGCAGCAGATCGCGCACCGTGCCGCCTCCCACACCCGTGATGCCTCCCATCAGAATCGCGATAAAGGGATGGATCTCAAAATCCAGCGCCTTCTCCGCGCCCGCCACCGCGAACAGGCTCAGCCCTGCCGCGTCCAGCAGCGTGAGCACAGATGCGGGAAACTCCTGGACGATCGAGTGGAAGAAGAACGCCGTAGCCGCGCCCGCAAACGCGATCGCGCCATACCGCCAGTTGCGAATCGAGTTCGGAGGAATCGCCCCGATGAGCACATCGCGGATGATGCCGCCGCCCAGCGCCGTGGCAAAGGCCAGCACCATCGCTCCCAGCAGGTCAAGATTGCCCTTCGCCGCCGCCATGCCGCCCTCGATGGCGAACAGAAAGGTTCCGGCAAAATCCACCACCAGGAGAAGCGTGTCTGCTTTCGGTCTTGCCATCGCGTCCTTTCCCTTGCCCGATCCCGACTTGAGGATTGTATCGTTCAGCCTTCATGATCGAGCCCCGCAGACTCTTCCCGCCGCGCCTGAATTGAATATGAAGATTCTGTAAGCATCGGCCGCATCGCCGCCGCCCGCGTCATCCTTGTGGTGACGGACTGGATACATTGAATCGGTCTTTCAACGCCTGCGTCTAACTAGACGAGTACCCTTGGATCACCTCTGGCGCTTCAGGAATTGCCCTGATTCCGCCCAATTCCGGCAAGCCGTCCCGATGGGAACGAAGAATGACTGGACCGCGAGCCTCGACATTGCAAGCCGGACCGCGACGCCGCATGCCTCTGCTGCGGCGCTGGAAATGCAATGTGCTTCTTGCAATGGCATCGCTGCTCCTCGTTCCTCCGCAATACGCCCAGTCTAGAAAAGCCTCAACCATCCAGATATCGGTAGTCGGCGATGATCGCAAGCCGTTGGCCGGCGCAGCCATTCAGGGCAAATCCGATTCAGCCACGCTGTGCAGCGGTGTCACCGATCTCCAGGGCCACGCGGCGCTCGCTTGCGGTCCCGCCCAGGACATCCATTTCACCATCAGTCTTGCCGGCTACGTCGCTCTCACCACCGATGTCTCCGCGCAGGATCAAAGCGACGGATCGGTGATCGAGGTCGCGCTCTCCAAAGCGCAGAAGGTGCAGCAGAATGTCACCGTTCAGGCGCAATCGCAAAACCCGGTAACCGAAGCATCCAGCAGCGAAACCAGGCTGCCCATGGATCAGGCCAAGTCCAGCCCGCTTCGCCCCAGCACGCTGGTCGATGCCCTGCCGCTCGTACCCGGAGTTATCCGCACTCCCGATGGCCGCGTTCAGATCGACGGCTTCGACGAAGAGCACAGCGCGCTGCTCATCAACTCCGTCAACGTGAATGATCCCGCCACCGGCGACTTCGGCCTCAGCGTTCCCGTCGACAGCGTCGACAGGCTCAAGGTTCTGCAGTCGCCCTACCTCGCCCAGTACGGCAGCTTTCTCTCCGGTGTGGTCGATGCCGATACCCGGCGCGGCGGCGACAAGTGGAGCTACAGCCTCAACGATCCGCTGCCCGACTTCCGCATCCGCAGCGGACATCTCGTCGGCCTCCGCGATGCCTCACCGCGGCTGAACTTCGGCGGCCCGCTCATCGCGAACCATCTCTATCTCGCCGAAGGCTCGGAGTACCTCATCGACAAGGCGGAGGTTCGCACCCTCCCCTTTCCCGTCGACGAAAGCCGCTCCACCGCCTTCAACTCCTTCACCCAGGTCGACGCCATCCTCGGTTCGCGCAACACCGTCACCGGAACTCTGCACTTCGCGCCTCATTCCCTTCAGTACGCCAACCTCAATTACTTCGATCCCGAGCCGGTCACTCCCAACGCTGACTACCAGGAAGACAACGGAACCATCAGTGAGCACTTCGGCCTCGGCCGCGGCGAGCTGGTCTCCACCTTTGCCGGCACTCGCGACGCCTCAAACATCAACGGACAAAGCCAGGGCGTGATGACCCTCACGCCGATTGGCGATTCCGGCAACTACTTCGACCAGCAAACCCGCGAGGCCACCCGCTTCCAGTGGATCGAAACCTGGAGTCCCGGCGCTGTGGATTTTCACGGGCGTCATGCCTTTCAGGCGGGCACCGTCATCGGGCACGCGGAAGACGCTGGCCAGGTCCTGGGGCGGAATGTAAATATCGAAAACGCCTCCGGCCAGCTGCTGCGCACCATCTCCTTCGACGGCAGCGGCAAGTTCAACCTGTCTGATCTCGAACTCGCCGCCTACATTCAGGATCACTGGATGGTCAGTCCGCACCTGGCCTTCGACGCCGGATTTCGCGGCGAAACGCAGTCGCTCACCTACACCAGCCGTCTCGCCCCCCGCGCCGGATTCATCTGGACCCCGCGCGAGGACAACTCCACCGTGGTTCGCGGAGGACTGGGAGTCTTCTACGATTCGGTCCCCCTCGATACCTACGCCTTCAGTAGCTATCCGCAGCAGATCGTGACCACCTACGACGGAAACGGCAACATCACCGACGGACCGCGGCGCTATCTAAATCTCACCAGCACCGAGGCCAAATCTGAATTCCCGTTTATCGATCAGCAATTAAGGAGCGGGAACTTCGCGCCCTACAACGTCGCCTGGAATATCGAAGCCGAACATGCGGTCAACGAGTCGGTAGCGCTGCGGTTCCGCTACATCCACTCCGACGCGCGCAACCAGCTCACCCTTTCGCCCCAGATCACCTCCGCCTGGAGCGCTCTGGTGCTGGGCGGATCGGGCGAGCTGAACACCCGGCAGGCGGAGTTTACGGCACGCGTCGGCGCCGCCAAAAAGCGGCAGTTCTTCTTCTCCTATGTCCGCCAGTTCGCCCGCGGGGACCTCACCGACGCCTCGACCTACCTGGGCGATTTCCCCTTTCCCGTGGTGCGCTCGGAAACCGTTGCCAGCACCGCGGGCGAAATTCCCAACCGCTTTTTGCTGTGGGGAACCGCCGACCTGCCCTGGCGAATGCACATCACGCCCCACATCGAATACCGCAACGGCTTCACCTGGCAGCCCGTGGATGAGCTGCAGAACTACGTGCCCTTCGCCTCCTACATCCAGCCCCGCTACCCGCGCTACTTCTCCGCCGACGTCAAAATGGCCAAGGATTTCAATGTCGGCTCGCACCATGCCGTGCGCTTCTCGGTCACCGGCAGAGACCTCACCAACCACACCAATCCCCTGCAGGTTCACAACAATCTGGCCGACCCCGCCTACGGCTCGTTCTTCGGAAATTACGGCCGCCATTTCCTTCTGGATTTTGATTTCCTCTACTGAGCCCGCTCCGGAATCCGGCGCAAAGTGATTGCTTCCGCATCAACACGGTTGCCGATGTGAATTTGTTCCTGGATACAATCTAGGCTATAGTCCAGTTAAATGGCCGAAATTTACGCACGACCGCGCATACGCTACACCTGGCTGGCTCTGCTGGGCATCGTGTGCGTTGCGCTGGTGCTCACCACCAGCATCGTGCAGGTCTCGCACAGCCATGCGTCGGGTCAGCCGGATCACGACTGCCCGCTGTGCGTAACGGCCCATCACGTCATCCAGATCGCCCCCGTGGTGCGTCTGGTGCTCTCCAGCCTGCCCGTCGCCCCGGTTGCCGCTGAACCCCTTTCCACGCTGCCGCCACGGCATTTCTTCTTCAAACTTTGGTGCCGCCCTCCACCAGCTGATCCTGCTTTCGCCTGACTCAAGCAGATCCCGGTTCACAATTCATCAGCTTCCCTGGAGGTCGTTCCATGCGCACATCTGTGCGATGCTTTTCCGTCTTTATCTTCGCTCTGCTCTTGCAGGCGGCCGCTCGCCCTCTCCTGGCCCAGTCCGCGGGCAACGCAGGAACCATCGTCGGCACTGTGACCGACACATCGGGCGCGGTCATCCCCGGCGCTTCCGTATCGATTGAAAATCCCGTCAGCGGACTGGTCCGCACCACCACCACCGACGCGTCAGGCCAATATCAGTTCACCAATGTGCCCCTGAACCCCTATCACGTCACCATCAAGAAGGATGGCTTCGCGCCTCAGACGGAGGATGTCGATGTCCGTTCCTTCGTGCCGGTAACGCTCAAGGTCGCGCTGCAGGTTGGCGCAGCCGCCACCACCGTAACCGTGAGCGGCGGCGACCTGATCGAAAATGATTCCACACTGCATACCGATCTCGATCGCAATGCCTTCAAAAAACTTCCCCTGGAAAGCCAATCCTCCTCGCTCAGCTCCCTGGTCACTCTCGCCTCGCCCGGCGTCGCCGCCGACTCCAACGGACTCTTCCACGGCCTCGGCGATCACGCCTCGAACTCCTTCTCTGTCGACGGCCAGGCGATCACCGACCAGCAAAGCAAGGTCTTTTCCAATCAGTTGCCCTCGAACGCGGTGCAATCCATCGAGGTAATTTCCGGCGCGCCGCCGGCTGAATACGGCGACAAGACCAGCCTGGTCATCAACGTCACGACGCGATCCGGCGAGGGCGTCACCACCCCCACCGGCTCGGTCACCACTTCCTACGGCACCTTCGGCTCCGCTACCGGATCGATCGACCTGAGCTATGGCGGACAGAACTGGGGCAACTTCGTTGAATTCGACGGCCTCAACACCGGCCGCTTCCTCGATCCTCCGGAGTTCGTCGTCTTCCACGACAAGGGCAACGAAGAGAACATCTTCGATCGCATCGACCGCAATCTCTCCGCTGCCGACTCGGTACACCTGGACCTCAACTACAGCCGCTCCTGGTTCCAGACACCGAACTCCTACGACAATCTGAATGTGCAGAACGTGGTCAGCGGGGGCAGCGGCACCAACCCCGTCTTCGGCAATGTGGGCAACACCGATCAGCACTCGAAGATCGAAACCTTCAATATCGCGCCTACGTATACACGCGTCGTCGGAGCATACTCCGTCTTCAATTTCGGCCCCTACATCCGCAAGGATGCCTACAATTACTATCCCAGCGGCAACCCCCTCGCCGACCTCGGTCCGGCCAACCTCCAGACCTCATCCATCGCCCAGAACCGCACCCTCACCAACGCCGGAGTCCACACCGACTACTCCTATGTGAGGGGCATCAACAACATCAAAATTGGCGCCCGCTACGAGCACACCTTCCTGCGCGAAAATGACAGCCTGGGCATTGTCGACCCCACCTATAACTCGCCTTGCGTCGATAACGCCGGCAATCCCCTCCCCGGCTACAACAGCCCATCGGAGTGCGGGCTGCTCGCGCAGAACCCCGCATTCAATCCCATCCTCGCCCCCTACGACATCACCCGCGGCGGCAGCTACTACCGCTACTTTGGACATACCGATGTAAAGGAGCTGGGTCTCTACGTCGAGGACTCGATCAAGACCGGCGGCTGGCTGTTTAACCTCGGCATTCGCGGCGACCTTTACAACGGGCTCACCAAAGCCAATCAGGCCGAGCCCCGTCTGGGCGCCGCCTACACCATCAAGCAGACCAACACCGTCCTTCGCATCTCCTACGCCCGCACTCTGGAGACGCCCTTCAACGAAAATCTTGTCCTCTCCAGCCAGGGATGCCTGAACGAGGTTCTCTCTCCGCTTCTGCTCTGCTCGCCGGGGGTCTCCGGAACCCTGCAGCCCGGTTATCGCAATGAGTTCCATGCCGGCTTGCAGCAGGCCTTCGGCAAGAACCTGGTCTTCAGCGGCGACTACATCTGGAAGTACACCCACAACGCCTTCGACTTCAGCGTTCTTGGCAACACCCCGATCACCTTCCCCATCGACTGGCACAACTCCAAGATTCCCGGGCTCGCGCTCCGCGTCGACGTCCCCAATTACCACAACCTCAGCGCCTATGTCGTGATGTCTTCCGTCGCCGCCCGCTTCTTTCCGCCGCAGAGCGCCGGAGCCGGCGCCACCGTCGGACAGAGCGGCTATCCATTCCGCATCGATCACGACGAGCGATATAACGAAACCACCCACGTCCAGTACCAGATCCCCGGAAAGCGCTCGCCCTGGGTGGGCGTGAACTGGCGCTTCGACAGCGGCCTGGTCGCCGGCTCCGTGCCCTGCTATAACCCCGATTCCAACGACCCCAACAGCGCCTGCGGCGACACCTCAACCACCCTCAACGGCCAACCAGCGGTCGACCTCTCGGGATTGACCGCGGACGAAGAGTTCCAGGCCGGCCTCACCTGCGATGGAGTGAAAGCTACTCCTGGAAATCCCCTCCCCACAGTCTGCCCGGCCTCCGAGTACAGCTCGAAGCTTGTCAGTATCCCCGCGCCCGGAACCGGCGACAACGACCGCAACCCGCCCAGAATCCAGCACCGCAACCTCTTCGACGCCTCCATCGGACAGGACAACCTCTTCAACGGCGACCGGTATAAATGGAGCCTGCGCCTGACCGGCGTCAACATCCTTAACAAGTACGCGCTTTACAACTTCCTCTCCACCTTCAGCGGCACGCACTATGTAACGCCGCGCGCCCTCACGGCGGAGCTGGGCTTCCACTTCTGATACGAAAACAGACGCCCGGCCATCGCGCCGGGCGTCTGTCTTTCACAAACATGAATTGAGAGCTATTGAAAAACTGACAGAATCGACGAAGCCAGCCGCTCGGAGTTGAATCGCGACTCGAAGCATCGCCGCGCGGCCACGCGCATTGCCGATTTCTCCTCCGCGCTCAGAGCCAGCCACCGGCGAATCAGCGCCGTCGTCCCCTCGAGTGTGTCGGCTTCAACCAGCGCCGCACCATCCTTCCGCACCTCATCGAAGATGTTCACCTTGTCGGACATCAGCACCGGCGTGTTGCAGGCCAGAGCCTCGGCAACCGCGATCCCGAAATTCTCCTGGTGCGAGGGCAGAATAAAGGCCTCGGCCGAATAGAACGCACCCCACTTCGCATCCCCGGCCAGCATTCCCGGCCAGTGAATACGCTCCGCCACCTTGAGTTCGGCAGCTTGCGATTCCAGCTTCGCGCGCCAGCCCGTCTGGTCCGGACCCGCCATCACCAGGTGAAGCGAGGGGTCCGCCGCAGCGGCAAAGGCCTGCACCAGAAGGTCGCAGCCCTTCTTGGGATGGATGCGCCCCAGAAAGAGCAGAAACCGCTTGCCTGCAACATCACCGCAGACATTGTTGAAGCATTGCTTGTAAAACTCCGGATCGCCGCTCGGGCCCGGCGTTCCGTACGGCACCACCATGCCGTTCGCCTTGTAGGGCCACATGCTCTTCGCAGCCAGCTGCTGCTCCGCCTCCGAAGTAAAGAAGACACGGTGCGCATCCCCGATCAGCCGCCGCTCCGCGAGCAGCCAGTAAGGCCACTTCTTGGCGAACTTGGTCAGGTAGGGCCGGTTGAAATATGGATCGAGCATGCCGTGCATGAAAACCGCGTAAGGGTATCGGCCATGGAGGGCAAGCCAGGCTGCCCGTCCGTGATACTGCCACAGCCCGTTCACGATGAATGCGTCGAACCGCGGCGCGTTGCTGCGCAGCCAGCGCAATAGCCGCGGCGAATATCCGTAGGTATCCCTGACCGGTCCGTGGGCATGCACCGGAAAAGGCAGCGTTTCGAGAAAAGGAGCCTTAGGCTCATCCAGCGTGGCCACCTCGACTTCATGGCCATCGCGGAGATAACCCTCGGCCAGCCGGCGGAGACCCTCAGGAGGCCCGCCCTTGGAGAGATCAAGAGAAGGAATGATATGAAGTATGCGCATGGGGGATGTGGACTAACCCTATTAAATCATGCCGCCACATCACCTTAGCGGCTATCCCGAAACCTTCCCCGGCCCGCGGCTGAGCGCGGACGAGCTTTGTTTTCTGGCTTTAACCGGCTCTCCGCCGCCCGCCTCCGTCTCGCAGACCGCATAGACGATATTCTGTACAAGTATGCCGACACGCACTGAAGTTGCGCCCCCGATTGCGGCCATCCGCCACACCGAAAAAGCAATTCACGGCCACACCCTGGTCGACGACTACGCCTGGCTGCGCGATCGCCAGAACCCCGAGGTCACCGCTTACCTCGAAGCCGAGAACGCCTACTGCGCGGAAGTCATGGAGCCTACCCGGGAGCTCCAGAAGACGCTCTACGACGAGATGGTCAGCCACATCAAGGAAACCGACGTCTCCGTTCCCTTTCGCGAAGGCGCCTACTGGTATTACTCGCGCACCGAACAGGGTTCGCAGTATCCCATCTACTGCCGCAAAAGCGCCACGCCCGGAGAGCAAGACCAATACCCCGGCGAGACGGTTCCGGAAGAGATCGTCCTCGACATCAACGAGCTGGCGAAGAACGAATCCTACATGGCGATCAGTTCCCTCACCGTCTCCGACGACGGCTATCTGCTTGCCTACTCGGTCGACAACAAAGGCTTCCGCCAGTACACGCTGCACGTCAAGGATCTGCGCACCGGTCAGCTTCTCTCCGAGCGGGTTGAGCGCGTTGGCTCCATCGTCTGGGCGGCCGAC
>Ga0335075_10013883_pt1 | contig 12119 bp, 12 predicted proteins | sample Lox_Sample_24_FD_206723 | JGI IMG/M metagenome (GOLD analysis project Ga0335075, IMG submission 206723) | Soil microbial communities from Loxahatchee National Wildlife Refuge, Florida, United States - Lox_Sample_2.4 | ecosystem: Environmental > Terrestrial > Soil > Wetlands | place: USA... | reverse complement strand
CTGGCTCAAGCTCTAGCCGCAGCCGGGTCGCAGCGGGGCGCTCGACACGCCGGACTGTCTCCGCGAAGAGCTGACTGAACTCAGCAGCGCGGGCCAGCCGAGCGGTATCCGAGAGCGTGCACACCGGTATGTCCATCCCGCCACGGTAAGCCGAAACCATCGTCGGGTAAGAAATTTGTCGCCGGCGACGAAAAGTCTTCGCGATCATGGTCGACCCTGCGGTGCGCGGCTACGTTGGGCGGGTGACTGGATCAGGGCCGGGCTTGCCCGCCGCGGACGCGCTGACCGCCGCCGTGAAAGCGGCACTGGCCGGCGCGGGCACCGGGAACCTCGGCGCCAGCGTGCAGCGGCTGATTGCGGCTTACCGGGCAGGCGAGGTGCCGCCTGCGCCGGTCATCACGTCGCGGATCGACGCCGCCGCGTATGCGGCATACCGCATGCCCGCGACCGCAGCGGCAACTGCCGCGGCGCTGCGCCAGGTGCGAGTGTCGCTCCCTGGCTGGGCGCCGTCGAGCCTGATCGATTTCGGAGCGGGAACGGGCGGTTCCGCCTGGGCAGTGGCCAGCGACCTGCCCGGCATCGAGACCATCACCCTGCTCGAGCAGTCACCGGACGCGATCAGGCTGGGCAGGGCGATACTCGGCCAAGGCCAGTCGGACGCACTGCGGTCGGCAACCTGGCGGCAGTGGCGGCTTGGCGACAGCGACGACGGGCCGGCAGGCCCGGCGGAAACCGGCCTGCCCGCTGCTGACCTCGCCACGGCGTGCTACGTGCTTGGCGAGCTGACGCCGGCGCAGCAGGCCGCGCTCACCACGCTGGCCGCGGGTGCAGCGCCGGCTGTGCTGCTCGTCGAGCCGGGAACGCCTGCCGGGCACCGGCGGATCCTGGCGGCCCGTGCGCGGTTGCTGTCATCCGGGTACCGGGTCGCCGCACCGTGCCCGCACGAGCGTGGCTGCCCGCTCGACGTTGACGGGGACTGGTGCCATTTCGGTGCCCGGCTCCAGCGGTCGGCGATGCACCGGCAGGCCAAGGGCGCCGAGCTAGCGTACGAAGACGAGAAGTTCAGTTACGTCGCCGCGATCCGCCCGCGGGCGAGTAATCCTGAAGCGGGACCGCCAGACCTGCCAGCGGGCCGGGTAGTGCGCCGGCCGCAGCAGCGCAAGGGTCTGGTCGCGCTCGACCTGTGCCGGGCCGATGGCAGCAGCAGCCGGGAGCTAGTGAGCAAGAGCAAGGGCGAGTCCTACCGCCGGGCACGAAAGACCGCATGGGGTGATCGATGGGGACCGTGAAAGCCAGCTACTCCCAGGACGAACTCGATGAGCTGGCGGCCGCCAGCCCGCCACGAACCGGCTGGGATTTCTCCCGGATGCGGACGCTCCGCGCCCCGGTGCCGTGGATCTATAGCGAGGTCGTCGCAAGGTACCTGGCCCCGTCCGACGAGGTGCTTGACGTCGGGACTGGCGACGGGAGGCAGTTCGCCAGGCTGGCCGGGAAGTTCCGGCGCGGTCTCGGCATCGACACAGACCCCGAGATGATCCGGCTCGCCGCCCGAGAGCACTCCGGTCCGAGTCTGGAATTCAGAGTCGGCAGCGATCGGCTCGAGGGGGTAACAAAGTCGTTCCCCGTCATTATCAACCGGCACGCCACGATCGACCTGGGTGCGGTGGCCGCCCACCTCAAGCCCGGTGGTTACTTCATCACCCAGCAAGTCGGCGAGCGGAACATGGCCTGCGTCAAGGAAGCGCTCGGGCAGTCACCCGGCGTGCCAGAGATCAGTTCGCAGGCGCTGGCCGGTGCGGGGCTGCGGGTAGTGGCGTTCTGCGAGTACGACGTCGAGTACGTGGTCTGTGATGTCGAGTCGCTGGTGTTCTGGCTCAGCGCACTGGACCTGGCGCACGCCGACATGGCGGGGTCGGCGGTGGTGACGAGCGCGGTGACGTTCAACAAGGTTCTTGCCGGGAACGTGGACCAGCGCGGGTTCGTCACCAATGAGCACCGGTACCTGGCGATCGGCCAGGCTCCGGTATAGCGGCTACGGGCGCCTGGGCCGTTGCCGCGTCGCCTCCGAGCGGTAAGACTGGCTGCTGTGGCCGAAGAGCGGGATCGCTGGCATCGCTGGTTGCTCGACGTCCGGCATGGCGGCGACCCTGAGTACCGCGAACAGGTGCTGTCCGCGCTCTACCCGGTCCGGGACGAAGTGCTCGACCGGGCGGCGCTGCGGCCGGACGACACGCTACTTGACGTAGGAGCCGGTGACGGGCTGATCGCTTTCGGGGCGCTGGACCGGCTGGGGCCCGGCGGCCGCGTGATCTTCTCGGATGTCTCCAGCGACTTGCTCGACCACAGTCACGAGGTCGCGGCGGAAGCCGGGCAGTTGAGCCGGTGCGAGTTCGTGCTCGCGCCAGCCGACGATCTGGCGGCGGTTCGTGATTCGACGGTCGACGTCGTGACCACGAGGTCGGTACTGATCTACGTTGCGGACAAGGCGGCGGCGTTTGCGGAGTTCCGCAGGGTGCTGCGGCCGGGCGGCCGGATCAGCTTGTTCGAGCCGATCAACGTGCTGATGCAGGACTGCGGTTCGCGGCAGTTCTTCGGCTATGACGTCGGCGCGGTCGCGGAGATCGCGGCGAAGGTGAGCGCTGAGTTCGCAGGCATCCAGCCGCCCGGGGCTGATCCGATGCTGGACTTCGACGACCGGGACCTGGTTCGGCTGGCGGAGCAGGCTGGCTTCGCCGACGTGCGACTGGACTTGCGGGTCACCGTCAGGAAGCAGCGGCCTGCCTCCCCATGGGACCGGTTCTTGCGGCAGTCGGGTAACCCGAACCTGCCGCCACTGGCCGAGATGCTGGAGCATGCGCTGAGCCCGGCTGAGTTGGCGGCGTTCACCGCTCACCTGCGGCCGCTGGTCGAATCCGGGCTTGGGGAGGAGCGAAAGGCGGTCGCTTACCTGTCCGCTCGCGACAGCCTGGCCGGCCTGGTCGACTGACAGACCCGGGGCTAGTCCGCGGCCGGACCGAGAATCTCGATCCCGTGCTCGGGCGCCATCTGGGCACCTAGATCGGCAAGCTGTTCGTAGCTCCAGCTCAGGGCACCGCTGCCGAGGTCGGCCACGACGCCATCAATCCAGGTCAATTCCGCGCTGATCATGGCCTGCACGTACTCGTCGTCCATCAGCGTCACCCTTGGCAGGGTGGGTTCGAGGCTCGCCAGGGTTGCCGCAATGGCGCTCAGCTGTCGGCGGAGCGTGCTCGCCCGCTGCTCTAGCGCTGCCCGCGCCTCGTCCGGCATGAGCATCATCAGAAACGACAAGGCGGCCGGAAACTGAGGGAACTCATTGCGGGGGCGAACGACCATGTCGGTCAGCCAGTTATGGGCGGCCAGCCGGCCGGCCTCGGTCAGCTCGTAGACGGTTCGCTCCGGGTACTGCTGATCCCGCTCGGTCTGCCGGACCGCGATGAGCCCGGCCTGAAGCAGCCGTTTGATGGTCTTGTAGAGGTTCGCGCGCTGGCCGACGTTGATGACGTTGTCCTTGCCCCACTCCTTGAGCAGCCGCTGCATGGCGTACGGGTGCAACGGCGCGGCGTGCAGCAGGCTCAGCACCGCAAGCGCAAGCGGCGATGAGCGGACCTCGGAGTCGGTCTCCGTCACGCTCATCAGTCTATTAGTTTCCGCGGCACTAGTAGCAATAGGGTCCCTGAGACTAGTTGCGATAACGTGAGTTGCGCTTCTACTAGTTTCCAAGCTACTATCACTCGCGACATAACTCGTTAGTCGCTTTCGTGCGAGAGAACCGCGCCGCAGCGACACACCTGAGGAGATGACGATGAGCATGGCGACGGATCCCGGCGCCGCACTCCTGCTCGAAGCGCGCGGACTCACCGTGCGCTTCGGCAAGGTGACGGCGCTGAACGACTTGGACCTCACCGCCCCGCCAGGCCAGGTCCTGGCCATTCTCGGACCGAACGGTGCGGGCAAGACCACGTTCGTCCGAACCATCGCGACACTGGTCCGGCCGACTGCCGGCAGCCTCATGGTCTACGGGCGGGATGTCGTGAGGGACCCGGCTGGAGTGCGGCGAGACATCGGGCTGGCTGGCCAGTTTGCCGCGGTCGAGCCGACGATGACCGGCCGGGAAAACCTTGAGATGACCGCGCGGCTGTTCGGTCATGGCCACAAGGCAGCTCAGCGCTCAGCAGCCGTAGTGATCGAGCAACTCAGCCTCGGCGCGGTCGCTGACCGTCGCACCAGCAGTTACTCGGGCGGTCAGCGACGCCGGCTGGACCTTGGCGCAAGCCTCGTTGGCGGCCCAAAGTTGCTGCTGCTCGACGAACCGACCACCGGTCTCGACCCAGTCAGCAGACGAGAGGTCTGGGACGCCGTCCGCGACCTGGCTACTGGGGGCACCAGCATCCTGCTGACCACGCACTATCTCGACGAAGCCGACGAACTGGCTGACCAGGTGGTCGTGATCGACCACGGCACAGTCGTGGCATCCGGCACGCTGAGCAGCCTCAAGGCGAGCATCGGGCGGGACGTGATCGAGGTGGCGGTCACGGAGCCAGCCATGCTGGGCGCGGTTGCGCAGATCCTCGAGCGGGTCACCTCGAACTCCGTCCGGCTCGAGCCGGGCGGGCGGCACGCGAGTGTTCCGGCGCCGGGCGGGCCAGCGGAGCTGGGCTCAGTCATCGGCTGCCTGGAAGAAGCCGCGATCGCTGTCGACGAGATCGGACTGCGGCGGCCGACCCTCGACGAGGTCTTCCTGACACTCACTGACGAAGTGAACAACAGCCCCGCCGCTGCGGGCGCGTCGACGAACGGGAGAGAGCGATGACGATGAGCCAGGCAGTAGTGACTCCGGCGATCAGCCGGCCGGCGAGAACACCAGGCATCGTGCCCGCGGCCGGCCAGGTGGCGCTCAGAGCGCTGCGCAAGTACGTCCGGACTCCCGGCCTTATCGTGATGGGCGTAGTCCAGTCCGCGCTGTTCCTGTTCAGCTTCCGCTACGTCTTCGGCGGGGCGATCCACGCCGGCTCAGGGGTCAGCTACGTGGAGTTCCTGGTGCCCGCGTACGTGGCGAGCATCGTCTTGTTCACCGGCGGTGGCATCGCAGTGGCCGTCGCCGAGGACAAAGCGCAGGGCTTCACCGACCGGCTGCTCTCCTTGCCGGTCTCGAGGTACTCGCTCGTGCTGGGGCGGACGCTGGCCGACTCAACCACGAATGTGTGGTCCATCGTGTCGACCGCCGCGTTCGGCTTTCTCTTCGGGTTCCGGCTGCCGGGCTCCTGGCTGGACGGACTAGCCGCACTCGGCCTGTGCGTGCTGTACGCCGTTGTGTTCACGGCGGTGTTCATCGTCATGGGCCTGTACGCGCCTAGCCCGCAGGCGGCTCAGGGGATGTCCCTGATCGTCTTCGTGTTCGCCTTCCTGTCCAGCGGCTACGTGCCGGCGACCTCGATGCCCGGCTGGCTGCAGCCGTTCTCGAAGTACCAGCCAGTTACCCCGATGGTCGACGCGGTGCGGTCGCTGCTGACCGGGTCAAGCAGCGACGTAGGTCTGGCTTTGGCCTGGTCGGCGCTACTGATCGTGGTGTTCACCCCGGTCGCGGTGCTCCGCTACCGCCGGGCCTGACGGTTCCGGTTGCCCGGCCGGACACTGCCGTCCGGCCGGGCTTAAGCGAGCTTGGAGATCCGATGTCAGGCAGATACCGGCACCGCGCGGCCGACCCTCGACCAGCAGCGGACGATGTCGCGCATGGACAGCAGGCCGGCCACTTCGTTGTCTTCTAGCACGATCAAGTGCCGGAAATTGCCTTTTGTCATCGTCGACGCGGCCTGCTCGAGCGTCCACTCAGGCGACGCGAACACCACGTCAGACGTCCGGTGGTTGCCAACGACCTCGGCATCGGGGTCCTGGCCCGCCGCCACCGAGTCGAGGACGTCGCGTTCGGTCAGGATTCCGATGACGGGCTGCGACTGGTCGACGACCACTGCCGCGCCGACGCGCTGAGTCGACATCCGCTGGGCCGCCTCGCGCAGCGTGTGGGCGGGCCCGATGCTGACGACGACCTTCGTCATCCCGTCCCTTACCTTCATGCTGCATTGCTCCTCTCGCGTCCCACAGCGCCGAACTGCACCGGAACGAGATGGCGGCCTGAGTTGGCCAAACGGCGACACTGCCGCAGCGAACCGCCCGGCTTGCTTGTGCGCTTGTGATTGCCGGTGCTGTCCAGCATCCGCCCGAATCACGCTGAGGGCAAGTCCCCGTCTCCGGCAGCGAGCAGGTTCAGGACTTCGGCGTGCAGCAAACCGTTAGTGCACACGGCACTGCCGCCATCGGGTCGCGCTGTTCCCCCCAGGTCGGTGAAAGACCCTCCCGCTTCGGTGACGATGACCTGAAGTGCGGCAAGATCCCAGAGACTGACGTCAGTCTCGGCCGAGATGTCCACGGCGCCCTCGGCGACCAGCATGTGCGACCAGAAGTCGCCATATGCGCGGGTACGCCACACCTTCCGGCTCAGGCCGAGGATCTCGCTCAGCCTCCCGTCCTGCTCCCAGGTCGACAGGTCCGAGTAGGACAGTGACGCGTCCGACAAGCTCGAAACGTGTGAGACGCGGCACGGCGAGGCCTTCGTCATGCTCTTGCCAGTCCAGGCTCCGCCGTCCTGCGCGGCCCACCACCGGCGGCCGAGTGCAGGCGCGCTGACGACTCCGACGACGACTTCGCTGCCGTCCATCAGGCCGATCAGCGTTGCCCACACCGGCACGCCGCGCACGTAGTTCTTGGTGCCGTCGATCGGATCGATCACCCAGCAACGCTGGCTGGATCCGGTCCGGCCGTATTCCTCGCCGAGCATCGCGTCTCGCGGCCGGGCCCGGCCAATGACGTTCCTCAGTGACTCCTCGGCGGCCAGATCGGCGTCACTCACCGGGGTCAGGTCCGGTTTCGACTCCACCCGCAGGTCCAGCGAACGGAACCGGCGCATGGTGATGTCGTCCGCCGCGTCCGCCAGGACGTGCGCGAAACCAAGGTCGCCGTCAAAACCTGCCATCCCGGGAAACGGTAGCGGTAAGAGCCGCGGACTGGCGACGCCGGGCCGGAGATCAGGAGAATCCGTTGCGAGGCATCTCAGCACGTCGTCTGCGCCGTCGAAATTCAAGGGCATTATGCCGGGAACGTCCGAGTAGTCCTCAATGACTTGGGTCGCGCGCAAACTTACGGCGGACTCGTCCGCGGCCCCGAAGGGCGTCAGTTACCGATCGAGGCCCAAAGTTGGGCCTCGATCGGTAACTCACGCCCTTTCAGGAGCGCTAATCCGGCCCCGGCGCGGCGTCGGAGGGTGCTTCCAGCCCCTCGCGGCTGCGCAGCAGGCGCCGCAGTGAGTCCAGCCGTGCGGCCGCTGCCGGGCCGCCGTGCTCCGCGACCCACTCATCCAGGCAGCAGCCCGCATCGAGATGGCTGCAGCCGGGCGGGCAGCCTTCGATAGCGTCGGCGAACTCCTCGAAAGCGGACACCACTTTGTCAGCCGCGATGTGGCCGAGGCCGAAACTGCGCAGGCCAGGCGTATCGATGATCCAGCCGCCACCGGGCAGTTGCAGCGCCACCGCGGATGAGGAGGTGTGGCGCCCGCGCCCGGTGACCGGGCTCACTGACCCGACTGCCCGGTCGGCATCCGGCAGCAGCGCATTGACCAGGGTCGACTTGCCCACGCCTGAGTGGCCGACGAGGACGCTGATCCGGTCAGCCAGCAGCGCGCGCACTTCGCCGAGCTGGCCGCCGAATGGCCGGCTGAGCGTAATCCAGCGGATGCCGAGCGGCTCGTAGATGGCGATGAGCTCATCGGGAGCGGCCAGGTCGGCCTTAGTCAGGCAGAGCAACGGCTCGAGACCGGCATCGAAGGCGGCAACGAGGAACCGGTCGATCAGCCGCGGCCGCGGCTCCGGGTCGGCCAGCGCAGTCACGATCACGAGCTGGTCTGCATTGGCAACGATGACCCGCTCGGTAGGGTCGTCATCCTCGGCGGACCTGCGCAGCACTGATGTCCGCGGGCGGACGCGCACCACCCTGGCCAGCGTGTCGGGGCGGCCGGAGACATCACCGGCCAGGCTGACCCGGTCGCCTACCACGATGCTGCCCCGGCCAAGTTCCCTGGCCTTCATCGCGGTGACCATGCGGCCGTCGACCCAGCACCGGTACCGGCCGCGATCCACTCCGGCCACGAACGCGTCTACCGCATCCTGGTGGGCCGGCCGTCTCCGGGTACGGGGCCGCGAGCCCTTGCCAGGCCGGACTCGGACATCGTCTTCGTCCAGCCTGGAGTGGCCTGCCGCCGGGCTCAGTTTGCCTGCTCCAGCATCTGCTGCCACAGCGTGAGGAAGCCAGGAAAAGTCTTGGCGACGGTCGAGGCGTCCCGCACGCGCAGGCCGGGCACCGCCAGGCCGAGCACGGCAGCGGCCATCACCATCCGGTGATCGTCATGGCTGTCGAACGGCTGCGACGTAGCGCGCAGCGGTCGCGGCTGAATACGCAGCCCGTCGGGCAGCTCGGTGACGTGGCCGCCGAGCGCGCCAATTTCGCTCGCGAGCACAGCAAGCCGGTCGCTTTCGTGAAACCGCATGTGGCCGATCCCGGTGAACTCTGACGGGCTGTCGGCAAGCGCGGCCAGCGCCGTCAGCACCGGCGCCAGCTCGTTGATATCGCGCAGGTCGGCGGTGATGCCGCGGATCGTGCCGGTGCCGGTGATCCGCATGCCGTCGGCGGTGGCTTGCCGTGACGCGCCCATTCGCTCCAGGAGGTCGAGGATCTGGCTAGCCGCTTGCAGGCTGACGGCTGGCCAGCCGGGAATCGTGACCGCTCCGCCCGTCACCAGTGCACTGGCCAGGAACGGGGCGGCGTTCGACAGATCGGGCTCGACCATGATGGTGCCGGGTGCCAGCCGTCCCGGCCGAACCCGCCAGGAGTCCGGCGCCGACTGCCCATCGCGGCTGGCACTGTTGCGCTCGCTCGCACTGGCGCTGCCGGAACTCCAGGACTCGACGTCGGCGCCGGCGGCCCTGAGCATGTCCGCGGTCATCGCGATGTGCGGTGCGGACGGTATCCGCGTGCCGTTATGGGATATCTGGATGCCCTGCTCGAACAGCGGTGCCGCGAGCATCAGCCCGGACACCAGCTGGGAGGACGAGGAAGCATCAAGAGTGACGGTGCCGCCGCGTACCCGGCCGCGGCCGCGGACGACGAAGGGCGCAGCGCCGCGGCCGCCGTCATCGACTTCTACCCCCGCCTGCCGCAGCCCGGCGAGCAACTGGCCGACCGGGCGGTGCGCGGCCCTGGGGTCGCCGCTGAACTCGACGTCGCCAGTCACCAGAGCCGCGGCCGGCGGTACGAACCGCAGCACCGTGCCCGCGTTGCCGACGTCGACAGCGATCGCGCCCGATGCCCAGCCCGGCGTGACTGTCCACGTCGGCTGGGCAGGGCCGGATCGGCTGGCTGGAATCTCGCCGTTCCCGGCCTGGATGGTGGCGGAATCGTCAATGGATGCGCCGAGCGCCGTCACAGCTCCGGCCATCAGGTCGGTGTCCCTGGCGCGCAACGGCCCGGTGATCGTGGTAGGACCGTCTGCCAGGGCGGCCAGGATCAGGGCCCTGTTGGTGATGGACTTAGAGCCAGGCAGCTGGACGCTGGCCCGCACTGCCGTCCTGGCGGCTGGCGCTGACCAGTCGACGTCCGGTTGGCCGGTAACTTGCATGTCTCAAGAGATTACTGGCTCGTCAACCGGCTGGACGTGCCCGGCTGCGCGGAGCGACAATCAGACACCGCGAACTTGCGGCCCGAACGCACTCGGGATATCTCCGCAAGGTTTGGCATAGCCGGATCTGGGATATGAACTGCCGGATTCGGTGGTTGTCCGCGTCGGTTGGCTGGGCTGTCAGGTGAGGATATGTGCGGTCGGTATGCGTCGGCGCGTAAGCGCATTGAGCTCCTCGAGGAGTTCAGCGTGCAGCGCGACCAGGTCGCCGAGCCGCTGAAGCCGGACTACAACGTGGCACCGACCAAGGCTGTCTACACGGTCGTCGACCGGGCCGCCCGGCCGGAGGACGACGACGCGGCCAGCGCGGACGGTGGCGTTAGGCGGGACGCCAGCACCGGAGAGCCAGAGCGTGAGCTGCGGGTCATGCGCTGGGGCCTGGTGCCGTTCTGGGCCAAGGACACCAAGATCGGCAGCCGGATGATCAACGCCAGGGCCGAGACAATAGCGGAGAAGCCGGCCTTCCGGCGCGCGTTCGCTAAGCGCCGGTGCCTGGTGCCTGCCGACGGCTATTACGAGTGGCAGCAGGTGCCCGGCGCGGCGAAGCAGCCGATATATATCAGCCGCGCGGACGGCCGGTCGCTCGCCTTCGCCGGCCTCTATGAACTGTGGCGAGATCCCGCGGTGAATTCGGAGGATCAGGACGCCTGGCTCTGGACGACCACGATCATCACCACGAGCGCGCCGGACGAGATCGGCATGATCCACGACCGGATGCCGATGATCATCGATCCGGGCCGCTGGGCTGACTGGCTCGACCCGGCGAACAATGACGTCGCCGACCTGAAGGCGCTGCTTACCCCCGCCATGGTCGGGGATCTGACCACATGGCCGGTCTCGACGGCAGTGAACTCGGTCCGTAATAACGGCCCAGAACTGATCGAGCCGGTCTCGGTAGGCCTGGCCGGGCCGTTAACTGTCGCGGCGCCGGGCGCTGGAAAGCCGGCCGCCACGGCGCAAGCGGCTCGTGGCTATGGCGACGACGGCACTGGAGCGCTGTTCTAGGCCAGCTGGATGGCCAGGCAGCGCGGTTGGGTCCCCGGTGGTGCTGTCGGCCAGGTGCAGAAGGAGGCGGGGAACGCATGGATGTCATCGCGGCGCGTCGGCGGCTTGAAGAGATTTGCAGCGAGCTGGACCGGTCGATCACGGTGCTCAAGGGAAACGACGAGCAGGAGACGTGGTCAGGCGATTACCCCCAGGATCCGGCTGACGCAGGCGCGAACTTGTCTGAGACAGACCGGTCCGAGGCCGTGCTCGCGGCTGCCAGAAGACAGCGTTCGGACGTGCTGGACGCACTGCACCGGATCGACCTTGGCACCTACGGCACCTGCGTGGAGTGCGGCGGGCCAGTTCCGGAGGGCCGGCTGGAGGCCAAGCCGGAGGCGGCCAGGTGCGTGTCATGCCAGGGGAAGCTGGACCGGATGCGCCGGTAAGGCGGCCGCCCGGCGGTCGTCGGCGCGCCCCGGCTGACGGCGGAGGTTTCATGGCGCGCGGCAGATAGGACCAGCCGAGCCGGCGGAATGAAGGCGACACGCTCCGTGTTCCACGAAACGTGTCTCTTGCCAGCTGTCAGACGCGGCCAGATCCGTCGAGGGTGGTCGCGCGCGATCTGATGAGCGTCGGCGTTGTATCCTCCCGGCGAGGCGGCTCGCAGGCTAGTCGGCTGTGGCCCTCGATTCCGGAAGGGGTGGGTTCCGTCCCCGAGACACTCGAACAGCGCAGTGAGCGGTTCGAACACGACGTGCTGCCGTATCTCGACCAGCTCTACGCGGCCGGGATGCGGATGACACGCAATCCCGCCGACGCCGAGGACCTGGTACAGGAAACCTTTGCGAAGGCTTATGCGTCGTTTCACCAGTTTCAGGCTGGTACGAACCTAAAAGCTTGGCTGTTCAGGATCCTGACGAACACGTTTATCAACAGCTATCGGAAGCGGCAGCGGGAACCACAGCGGTCCGGCACCGAAGAGATCGAGGACTGGCAGCTTGCCAGAGCCGCCGAGCACACCTCGTCGGGCCTGAAGTCGGCCGAGACGGAGGCGCTGGAGCGGCTGCCGGATTCCGATATCAAAGAGGCCCTGCAGGCGTTGCCTGAGGACTTCCGGCTGGCGGTATACCTGGCCGACGTCGAGGGTTTCGCCTACAAGGAGATCGCCGAGATCATGGGCACTCCGATCGGAACGGTCATGTCGCGGTTGCACCGCGGCCGCAGGCAGCTGCGCGACCTGCTGCAGGATTACGCGGCGGATCGGGGCATGCTTGCCGCCACGCCCGCTGGCCCGGCCACGGCGCCCTCCGATGGCGAGGCGTCACGGAAG
>Ga0335075_10013881_pt1 | contig 12120 bp, 9 predicted proteins | sample Lox_Sample_24_FD_206723 | JGI IMG/M metagenome (GOLD analysis project Ga0335075, IMG submission 206723) | Soil microbial communities from Loxahatchee National Wildlife Refuge, Florida, United States - Lox_Sample_2.4 | ecosystem: Environmental > Terrestrial > Soil > Wetlands | place: USA: Florida... | reverse complement strand
TTCAAGTGGCTGCTGAATCGGGGAAAATGCGCGGGTTTGTGTGTCCGAGGGGGGACTTGAACCCCCATGACCGTCACCGGTCACTAGCACCTCAAGCTAGCGCGTCTGCCTATTCCGCCACCCGGACGAGGTATGCCGATCAGGTCGGCTGGCTTAGGCTAGCAAACCTTGGGGGTCTTGGCGAACCAGCTCATGCCCTTCGTCTTGCAACCCACTGGCGTCAGGTGAAGATGATGGATCGTTGAGCACGCCATGGTGTGTTCAACGATCCATTATCGCTGGGCGGGGCCGCGTGACGCCCGTTTTGTCGGGTTGGCCGGGCGCTCGGGGCGGCACGGTGACTGCGAGGCCCCGGGGTGCTGGCCGCCTAAAGGTGATTTAGGGTGATTTGTCCGGCCGTCCGCCCCGCCGGCCATCGGCCGCCCGGCCGCCCGGCCCGGCCGGCCCGGCCGCCCGGCCCCAAGACCCGGCCGGCCCGCCTGGCGGGCCATTCCCGGCGTGCGGCACGCCCCCCACGAAGCCCCGCGGTGCCCCGGGGCCGGCGTCCCGGCCGGGCCGCGCGGAGGTGGTGCGAGGATGGAGGCGTGAGTGAAAACCAAGCCTCCAGCGTGGCCGAAGACGAGGTTGTGGCCATCTGCCGCGACCTGATCAGGATCGATACCACCAATCCGGGTGATCATTCCGGTCCTGGGGAGCGGAGGGCCGCCGAGTACGTTGCCGGGCTGCTCGGCGAGGTCGGCCTCACGCCCAAGGTCGTCGAGTCGCATCAGAAGCGGACCAGCCTCGTCGCCCGCATCGAGGGCGCGGACAGAAGCAGGCCCGCCCTCCTCATCCACGGCCATCTCGACGTCGTGCCCGCCAACGCGAGCGACTGGCGGAGGGACCCGTTTGGCGGGGAGATCGCCGACGGCTGCGTCTGGGGGCGCGGCGCGATCGACATGAAGGACATGGACGCGATCATGCTCGCGGTCGTCCGCGAGCGCCTGCGGACGAACCGCAAGCCGGCGCGTGACGTCGTGCTCGCCTTCACCGCGGACGAGGAGGCGGGCGGCAACTGGGGCGCTCGCTACCTCGTCGAGGAGCACGCGGACCTGTTCGAGGGTGTCACCGAGGCGATCGGTGAGGTGGGCGGGTTCAGCGTGTCCCTCGGCGACCAGCGGCTCTACGCGGTCCAGGCCGCGGAAAAGGGGCTGGCCTGGATGCGGCTGACCGCGACAGGGACCGCGGGGCACGGGTCGATGATCCACAGCGACAACGCGGTCACCACGATCGCGGAGGCCGTCGCGCGGGTCGGCAGGCACCAGTGGCCGACCGAGCTTCCGCCGTCCACCAGCGCGTTCCTGGAGGCGGCGGCGCGGGCGCTCGGGGCCGAGTTCGACCCGGAGGACCCGGCCAGCATCGTCGGGAAGCTCGGCGGGATGAGCAAGATGATCGGGGCGGTCACGCAGAATACGGTCAACCCGACCGGGCTCAAGGCCGGCTACAAGGTCAACGTCATCCCGCAGACCGCGACGGCCGAGATCGACGGCCGTTACCTGCCGGGGCGCGCCGATGAGTTCTTCGCGGAGATCGACCGGCTGCTCGGCACGGCGGTCACCCGGGAATTTATCCACCACGACATCGCGCTAGAGACCACGGCGGACGGCGACTTGTGGGATGCCATGTCACAAGCACTCACCGCCGAGGACCCGGAGGCAACCGTGGTCCCGTACTGCCTGTCCGGCGGGACCGACGCGAAGTGGTTCTCCAAGCTTGGCATCCGCTGCTTCGGGTTCAGCCCGCTGCGGCTGCCACCGGAGCTCGACTTCGCCGGCATGTTTCACGGCATTGACGAGCGCGTCGCGGTCACCGGGCTCCAGTTCGGCGTCCGCGTGCTCGACCGGCTGCTGGACGACTGCTAGGCCGAACTGGTGTCAAAACGTCCTTACGGCGCGTATTATTCGACGGCGGAGAGTAGCCTTCCTGCTGCCGTCGGCGAACAGCCGGAGCTTGGCGAGCTCCCACGATCCGTACTCGGCGTGGTCCGTAAGGATGCGCCGCGCGGCGTCGCGAGACGTGCCGCGTGGCAGGTACAAGACGAGGTAGTCATACTCGGCCATTACCTCTTATTGTGCTTCCGTTCACCGAGTGCGCAAGCCGGAGCGGGGAAGATCCGTGTACGGATTGAGCGGATCGAGATGTGGTGCAGCACACGCCGGGAACAGTCTGGACGGCTAATCGAGTTGCAGGGATAACGGCAGGGACGGGCATTTCGTGGCCGCGCCGCGTATGGTACATGCGGTGGGCGTCGCGTCGGAGTGCGACGGGAAGCCTGCCCCAGGCGTGACGGGCCATGGCGCGGATGTGAGGTAACAAAGAGCGTGCCAGCAAGAAGCAAGGCCGCGAGCAAGACGGCTGCGGCCTCGAGCAACGGGGATAATGGGGCGGCGACCAGCCGTAATGGCGCTGCGGGAAACGGTAACGGTCACGGCACCAGGCTTGTGATCGTGGAGTCCCCGGCCAAGGCCCGGACCATCGCCGGCTATCTCGGCAAGGGGTATGTGGTCGAATCAAGCATCGGCCACATCCGCGACATGCCCGATAAAGCGGCGGAAATCCCGGAAAAGTACCGCGCGCAGCCCTGGGCTCGCCTCGGCGTTGACGTCGACAACGACTTCCAGGCTCTTTACGTCGTCCCCAGCGACAAGAAGCAGCAGGTCTCCAAGCTGAAGGCGCTGCTCAAGGACGCCGACGAGCTCTACCTCGCGACTGATGAGGACCGCGAGGGCGAGGCCATCGCGTGGCACCTGAGGGAAGAGCTCAAGCCGAAGGTGCCGACCCGGCGGATGGTCTTCCACGAGATCACCCCGGAGGCGATCGCCCGCGCCATCGCCAACCCCACCGAGCTCAACGACGGCAAGGTCGACGCGTACCAGACCAGGCGCGTCCTCGACCGCCTCTACGGCTACGAGGTCTCCCCGGTGCTGTGGAAGAAGGTCATGCCGCGGCTGTCGGCGGGCCGCGTCCAGTCGGTCGCCACGCGGCTCGTCGTCGACCGGGAACGCGACCGGATCGCGTTCCGCTCCGGGAGCTACTGGGATCTCGAGGCCGACTTCGCGACGGACAATCACGGTACGGAACGACTTCCAGATTCCCCGACCCAGTTCACGGCGACTCTGCTGAGCGTGGACGGCAAGCGGGTGGCGCAGGGCCGCGACTTCACGTCGGTCGGCCAGCTGCGGGACCCCGCCGCCGTGGTGCTGCTCAACCAGGCCGCCGCGGAGGGGCTCGCGACCCGGCTGCGCGACAAGAACTCCGCGTTCTCGGTCAGCTCCGTGGAGCGCAAGCCGTACCGGCGCTCGCCGTACCCGCCGTTCCGCACCACCACGCTGCAGCAGGAGGCGAGCCGCAAGCTCGGCTACTCCGCGAAGTACACGATGTCGGTGGCGCAGCGCCTGTATGAGAACGGCTACATCACCTATATGCGGACCGACTCGATCACGCTGTCGCAGACCGCGATCGACGCCGCCCGCACCCAGGCCCGCGAGCTGTACGGGCCCGAGTACGTGCCCGACGCGCCGCGCACCTACGCCAACAAGGTGAAGAACGCCCAGGAAGCGCACGAGGCCATCCGCCCGGCTGGTGACCGGTTCCGCACGCCGCAAGAGGCGCAGCGGACCGGGCTCAAGGGGGACGAGCTGCGGCTGTACGACCTGATCTGGAAGCGCACGGTCGCCTGCCAGATGAAGGACGCCACCGGCGAGTCGGTGTCCGTCCGCGTCCAGGGCGTTCCCGGAGACGTGCTGACCAGCCCGGCGATGCTTGCCGCGGATGCCATCAAGACCACGGAGTTCTCCGCCTCCGGCAAGATCATCAACTTCTACGGCTTCCTCAAGGCCTACGTCGAGAGCAACGACGACCAGGCGGCCGACCGCGACGACCAGGAGCGCCGCCTCCCGGCCCTGGCCGAGCGCCAGGCGCTGAACGCGCTGCGCATCGACCCGGCCGAGCACTCCACCAAGCCGCCGGCCAGGTACACCGAGGCGTCGCTGGTCAAGGAGCTTGAAGACCGCGAGATCGGCCGGCCGTCCACCTACGCGAGCATCATCGGGACGATCCTCGACCGCGGGTACGTGTTCAAGAAGGGCACCGCGCTGGTGCCTTCCTTCCTCGCGTTCGCCGTCATCACGCTGCTCGAGCGGCATTTCAGCCAGCTCGTGGACTACGAGTTCACGGCGCAGATGGAGGACGCGCTCGACGAGATCGCGCGCGGCGAGGCGGAGCGGGTGCCGTGGCTGCGGCGCTTCTACTTCGGCGACGACGAGCAGGGCAATGGCTCGGCGGCGACGGAAAGCCGAACTCGTTCCGATGACTCCGGACTTGGACTTAAGGCCCTGGTCTCCGACATCACCGACATCGACGCCAGGGACGTCAGCTCGTTCCCGCTCGCCGGGACCGACATCGTCGTCCGGGTCGGCCGGTACGGGCCGTACCTGGAGCGGGACGGGCAGCGGGCCAACGTGCCCGAGGACATGGCGCCGGACGAGCTCACCCCGGAGAAGGCGGAAGAGCTGTTCAACGTGCCGAGCGGCGACAAGCCGCTCGGTTCCGACCCGGTGTCGGGTCACGAGCTGGTGGCCAAGGCCGGGCGGTTCGGTCCGTACGTGACCGAGGTGCTCCCCGAGGGCGCCAAGGACAAGCCGCGCACCGCCTCCCTGCTGAAGTCGATGACGCTCGACACCGTGACCCTTGACGACGCCCTGGCGCTGCTCAGCCTGCCGCGGACGCTCGGCGAGATCGACGGTGAGCCCGTCACCGTGCAGAACGGCCGGTACGGTCCCTACGTCAAGCGGGGCGCGGAGAGCCGGTCGCTGCCGACGGAAGAAGAGATGTTCACCATCTCGCTTGAGGCGGCGAAGGCGCTGCTGGCCGAGCCCAAGGCGCGCGGTCGTGGCCGCGGCGCCGCGGCCCCGCCGCTGCGCGAACTCGGGAACGACCCGGCGTCAGGCAAGCCGATGGTGATCAAGGACGGCCGGTTCGGCCCGTACGTCACCGACGGCGAGACCAACGCCTCGCTGCGCAAGGGCGACGAGGTGGCTTCGATCACACCGGAGCGCGGCGCCGAACTGCTCGCGGACCGGCGGGCCGCCGCTCCCTCGCCGCGTGCGCGCAAGGCGAGCACGACGAGGAGCGCTGCCAAGGCCACGGGCACGGCGAAGAAGCCGGCCGCGACCGCCAAGAAGGCGGCGACCGGGGCGGCAAGCGCCAAAAAGACCACACGTGCGCGTAAAAGTTCAGAAACTTAAGGAAAGTACGATCGGTTCCACCAGTGGTGGCCAGGCACGCCGCCTCATGTCGATAACCTAGCGCCGTGAATCTTCACTCCACGCCCCGCAGTGCCAGCCCGGGTGAGGCTCCCCCCAGCCGCCGGGCCAGGCGCGCGCGCTCCGGGGATGGAGTGCTGTCGATCAAGCCGTTCCGTAACCTGTGGATCGCGCTGTCGCTGTCCAGCCTGGGCGACTGGCTGTCGATCCTCGCGCTGCTGTGGCTGGCCCCGTCGGTGACGCACGGCGGCACGGTGGCGAAGACCGCGTCGACCAGCGGCGTCTGGGCGGTCACGCTGCTGCCCGCGCTGCTGCTTGGTCCGATCGCGGGCGCGCTCGCCGACCGCTGGGACCGTCGCCGCACGATGATCATCGGCGACGTGGTCCGTGGCCTGCTGTTCATCTCGATCCCGCTGTTCCCGAACCTGGTGTGGATCTTCGTCGCGAAGTTCCTCGCCGGGGTGGCGTCGCAGTTCTGGAACCCGGCCGCGTCGGCCACGATCCCGAACCTGGTGCCCAAGGACAAGCTGGAGCGGGCCAACCAGGTCAGCCAGCTCATGACCTACGGGACGGCGCCGATCGCGGCGCTGCTGCTCGTCGTGCTCGGCTACATCTCGACCGGGCTCGGCCACGTCGCCCCGGTGTTCCACACCAACAAGCTGGACCTCGCGCTGTACTTCAACGGCGTGTCCTACTTCGTCTCCGCGATCACCGTGTACTTCCTGCGGCAGATCGGCAAGCGGGAGCACAGCGGGCGGATCTCGGCGCCGTCGACGGCCAAGGCCATCTGGGAGGGCTGGCGGTTCATCAAGAACACGCCGGTCGTGCGCGGCCTGGTGATCGGCATGCTCGGCGCGTTCTGCGCGGCTGGCGTGGTGATCGGCCTCGCCTCCTCCTACATCCAGTACACCCTGGGCGGCGGCTCCGCCGGGTTCGCGCTCGTCTTCGCGATGATCCTGGTCGGCCTCGCGATCGGCATGGGGTTCGGCTCGCGGCCGTTCGGTGACTTCTCCCGGCGGCGGCTGTTCGGCGTCACGCTGACCGCCTCCGCGGTGCCGCTCGCCATGATCGCGCTCGTGCCCAACCTGGCCGTGGTCACGGTGTTCGTGTTCCTCATGGGCGTCATCTCCGGTACCGCGTACCCGACCGGCTTCACGATCGTCGGGCTTGAAGTCGACGACGACACCCGGGGGCGGGTGTTCGCGTTCTTCCAGTCGACGATCCAGGCGATCATGTTCGCGGTGATCATCGTCGCCGGGTTCATCGCCACCGGCTTCTCCGCGGCGATCGGTGCGCTGGCCGGGTCGAAGAACGGCGTGCTCACGATCGTCCATATCACCTACGGTGCCCCGGGCGACAACCTGCTGCTCCTGCTGTCCGCGGCGCTCGTCGCTTACGTGGGGGTCAAGTCGTACAGGGAACTCGATGACCGCAAGGGCGTGCCGCTGTTCGAGGACCTGGCGGCGGCCATCAGGAACGAGCCGCTCAAGCGCATCCCGGCCCCGCCGCGGCCGGAAGGGGCGCCGTCGCCGGGCCAGACCGGCCTGTTCGTCGCGTTCGAGGGCGGCGAGGGAGTGGGCAAGACCACGCAGGCCAGGCTGGTGGCGATCTGGCTGCGCGAGCTCGGCTATGACGTCGTGACCACCCACGAGCCTGGTGCGACCAAGATCGGGATGCGGCTGCGCGCGCTGCTGCTCGACACCGCCCACGCCGGCATGTCGCCGCACTGCGAGGCCCTGCTGTACGCGGCCGACCGGGCCGAGCACGTCGCCAAGGTCATCGACCCGGCCCTCGACCGCGGCGCCGTCGTGATCACCGACCGCTACATCGACTCCTCGCTCGCCTACCAGGGGGCCGGGCGGGGCCAGGCGATCGCGGACATCGCGCGGCTGAACAGCTGGGCGACCGATGGCCGCGAGCCGGACCTGACCATCCTGCTCGACATGGACCCCGCGGCCGGCCTCAGCCGCCGCGCCCGCTCCGCCGACCGGCTCGAGGCCGAGCCGCTCGACTTTCACCGGCGGGTCCGGGCCGGCTTCCTCGAGCTGGCCAGGTCGAAGCAGGAGCACTACCTGATCGTCGACGCGACCGCGCCGCTCGGCGAGATCACCGAGCGGATCAAGGACCGGATCAGGGAGGTCCTGCCCGACCCGGTGCCGCGCGCCACCGAGGCCGCGACCGGCTCCTTCCCCGTCATCCCCGACACCGTCAAGGCCACGGACCGCCGATGAACGTGTTTGACGAGCTCGCCGGGCAGGAAGCGGTCGTCGAGCAGCTGCGGAACGCCCTGGCCGGGGGCATGACCCACGCCTGGCTGTTCACCGGCCCGCCCGGCTCCGGCCGGTCGGTCGCGGCGCGGGCCTTCGCGGCCGCGCTGCTGTGCCCCTACGGGGGATGCGGCGAGTGTCCCTCGTGCCGTCAGGTGCACGCGGGAACGCACGCCGACCTGCTCCTCGTCCGCCCCGATGGCCTTTCCTACGGTGTGAAGCAGACCAGGGACCTCGTGCTCCGCGCGGCCGGCGCGCCGTCCGGCGGGCGCTGGCGCGTGGTGCTGTTCGAGGACGCCGACCGGTGCACCGAGGCGGCGGCCAACGCGCTGCTTAAGGCGATCGAGGAGCCCGCGCCGCGCACGGTCTGGCTGCTGTGCTCGCCCTCCGCCGAGGACCTGGTGACGACGATCAGGTCCCGCTGCCGGGTGATGACCCTGCGGGTGCCGCCGTCGGCGGCGGTCGCCGCGGCGCTCGCCGGGCGGGACGGGATCGACTACGAGCGGGCCCTCGCCGCCGCGCGGGCCGCGCAGGGGCACATCGGCCGGGCCCGGCGGCTTGCGCTCGACCCGTCCGCCGCCGCCCGGCGCGAGGCGGTGCTGCGCGTCCCGGTCCAGTCCGTCTCGCTCGGCCCGGCCCTCGCGGCGGCGGCCGCGCTCGTCAAGACCGCGGAAGACGAGGCCAAGGCGGTGACCGAGCAACTCGACGAGCCGGAGCGGGAGGCGCTGCGCCAGGCCTTCGGCGAGGGGTCGACGGGCAAGGGCGTCGCCAAGGCGATGCGCGGGATGGCCGGCGCCATGAAGGACCTGGAAGACCGGCAGAAGTCCCGCGCCACCCGGGTCAAGCGCGACACCCTGGACGGCGCGCTGCTCGAACTCGCGGCGTTCTACCGCGACGTGCTCATGATCCAGGTCGGCGCCGAGGTGGAACTCGCCAATTCCGATCACCTCGATGACCTGCGGCGGCTGGCCCACGCCGCGACGCCGGAGTCGACGCTGCGCAGGATCCAGGCGGTCATGCAGTGCCGGGAACGGATCACGACCAACGTCGCGCCGCTGCTCGCGGCGGAGGAGATGACGGTCTCGCTCGTCCGCGGCTGACCATACCGGGACCCATGATGATCTATCGCCGGAGGCGCGTGCCGACTTAGGCTAGGCCGATGGGCATGATGATGGCGGTGAGTTTTGAGCGATACGGTCGGCTCTACTACCTCGACCCAGGCGGTCATCAGCCCAAGATCGGTGACAAGGTCCTGGTGCCCACCGACGGCGGCCCGGAGGTGGCCGAATGCGTGTGGGCGCCGCAGTGGATGTCGGAAGAAGTCGACGGCCTGCCGGTCTGCGCCGGCCTCGCGGGCTCGGAAGACCTTGAGCGGGACGAGCAGAACCGGCGCCGCCGGGCCGAGGGCCGGCTCGCCGCGCGGCGGCTGATCCGCGAGCACGGGCTGCCGATGAAGCTCATCGCGGTCGACTTCCTGTCCGCGACCAACGTGTTCGTGGTGTACTTCAGCGCACCGCACCGGGTGGACTTCCGCGCGCTGGTCAGGGACCTCGCCGCGCGGCTGCGGTCGCGCGTCGAGCTACAGCAGATCGGCCCGCGCGACGAGGCGCGCCTGCAGGGCGGCATCGGCCCGTGCGGCCGGGACCTGTGCTGCGCCACGTTCCTCAAGGACTTCGAGCCGGTCTCGGTCCGGATGGCCAAGGACCAGGACCTGCCGGTCAACCCGATGCGGATCGCGGGGGCGTGCGGGCGGCTGATGTGCTGCCTGAAGTACGAGCACCCGCTCTACCAGGAATTCAAGAAGAAGGCGCCCCGCGCGGGAACGCAGGTCGACACGCCGGAGGGGCCGGGCACCGTCGTGGCGCACAGCGTCCCCTCCGACAGCGTGGTCGTGAAGCTGGCCGGCGACGGCAGCACCTGCGCCTGCACGGTAGCCAGCGTCTGCGGCTCGCGCAAGGCCTACGAGTCCACTCACGGTTCCAACTAGCCGTCGTGTAACACATTTCCCTTCCTCGGGACTGAACGGTGCAGCTGCGTTCAAGTCAGGACCGATCCCCAGGAGGGGGAAGCCTCGTGAAGGCACTCATCCGTTTCATTCCCGCGACCGCCTGGCGCTCGGCCAGGTCCTCCGCGTCCTTCGGCGACTTCCCGGTCAGCGTGACCGTGCAGGGTAATCACGCTTACGTTCTGAATGCGCTTGGCGGCGGGTCGCTCACCGGGTACCGGATCGACGGGCAGTACCTGGCGCCTGTCTCCGGTTCTTACCGTGCCCTGCACCTCGGGACCACGGCTAAGTCGCAGTTCACGGCGACGCCGGGGCAGGTGGCGTTCACGCCGGACGGTGCCAAGCTGCCGGTGACCACGAAGGGCGCGACGAACGCCGTTGACGTGCTCGCCGTCCAGGCCGACGGGCGGCTCTCCGCGTCGCCGACGGTCAACTCGCTGCCGGGTGACGTGCCGTTCGCGGTCGCGTACTGGATGGTGCGGGCCGGCCAGTACTTCTACACGTCCAACGCCGGCAACGGGTCGCTCTCGGGGTACAGCGTCAGCGGGTCCGGCGGGCTGAGCGCGCTCGGCAACACCGCGACCGACGCCGGGACCGTGGACGCGGCCTCCGCGGCGGGCGGGCGGTTCGTTTACGTGCAGGCGGGCAAGGCCGGCATCGTCGACGAGTTCGCGATGAGCGGCGGCGGCGCGCTGACCAAGGTCGGGTCGGTCACCGTCACCGGCGGAGCCGGCGGCGAGGGTATCGCGGCAGCTTGAGATTGCGCACCGGTTGGTTGAGCAGCGCCGGCCGTACGGCCGACGTGGCGGTACGGCCGGCTCCTGTTCCTGTTGGTGTTGCCGATGTCCCGTTTGGCGGTACGCTGCCAGCGATGGATGCGGACGGGTCGTTGCTGCGGCGCCTGCGGGACGGTGACGAGCAGGCGTTTGTCGCGCTCGTTGAGCGCTATCACTCGTCCATGCTCAGGCTCGCGCTGTCGTTCGTGTCCAGTCAGGCCATCGCCGAGGAGGTCGTGCAGGACACGTGGCTGGGGGTGCTGCGCGGTCTTGACCGGTTCGAGGAACGGTCGTCGCTGCGCACCTGGCTGTTCACGATCCTCGTCAACCGGGCGCGCACCACCGGCGCACGCGAGGCGCGAACCGTGCCGGTGGCCGACGCGGGGCCGGCCGTCGACGCGTCCCGCTTCGGGCCGTCCGGCGCGTGGGCGGTGCCGCCCGAGCACTGGGTCGAACAGGCGGAAAACCGGATCGATGCCGCTAAGCTTTCCGAACTGCTGCGCGGCGGCCTCGACGGCCTGCCCGACCGGCAGCGCGAGGTCGTGCTGCTGCGCGACGTTGAGGAGCTGAGCAGCGCGGAAGTGTGTGAAGTGCTCGCGATCAGCGAGGCCAACCAGCGGGTCTTGCTGCATCGCGGGCGGAGCAGGCTCAGGCAGTTGCTTGAGACGGAACTGGGAGGTGAGCCGCGATGAGCTTCGTGTCCGGCTTGCTGCGGTTCCGCCCCCGTTCCCGCGACCTGCCATGCCAGGTCGTCGTCGAGATGGTGACGGACTACCTGGAGGGCGCGCTGCCGGCGGCGGAGCGCCGCCGCTTCGAGGCGCACCTGGCCGGCTGCCCGCACTGCACCGAGTACCTGGCGCAGATGCGGGAGACGATCCGGCTTGCGGGCCGGATCACACCGGAAGACCTGACGCCGCAGATGCGCGCGGACTTCACGGACCTTTACCGCCACTGGCGGTCCGAGAGCTGACCCGCCGTTAGCTGCTCGACCAGCCCTTCCAGCGGTCGACCTGAATGACGATCACCGGACCCACGGGGCGGCGCTCCCGGTACTGCTCGTAGCGGTCGGCGAGCACGTCAAGCGGGTCCTGCAGCCCGCGCTCATCGTCGACCACGCTCGCCCATCCATCGACGCGGACCCACCAGAGAGCGTCCCAGTCGTCCGCGTAGTGGTCGGCGAGCAGCGCGACCCGGGGGTTCTCCCTGATGTTCCGCAGCCGGCGCAGGTTGGGCGACTTCTTGGGCTTGTGGTCCACCGCCGTGTAGATCAGGTCCCCGTCCATCGCGAACGTGACGGGTACCAGGTGCGGCTGCCCGTCACCCCCGGCCGTGGCGAGCCGTGCCACCTTGGCGGTGGCCAGTCGTCGTTGTGCCTCTTCTTCGGTCAGCCTCACCCGCCCAATTCTCCACTGTGTTCGCCTGTGCAAGCCAACCCACCCTGAAGAACCGGTAGACTTACGGAGCGCCGTCCGTGAGGACAGCCCGCCGCCTTAGCTCAGTCGGCCAGAGCGACGCACTCGTAATGCGTAGGTCATCGGTTCGATTCCGATAGGCGGCTCCCGGGTGGGAGCACTTAAATCGAACAGTACCTTTCGATTGCGTGGGAACGAACGTCCGTCTGCCGTGTTACTTTCCGGCATGACTGCCACCCCACGAGGCCACCTCAAGTAACCGCCACAGCAGCCGCCACGCTCGGTCGCCTTCTCGCGCGTTCCTGTGCTCGCGGGCTGGGGTCAGTGACGGAGGGTGCGCAGGCCGGTGCGGATTTC
>Ga0335075_10013880_pt1 | contig 12121 bp, 14 predicted proteins | sample Lox_Sample_24_FD_206723 | JGI IMG/M metagenome (GOLD analysis project Ga0335075, IMG submission 206723) | Soil microbial communities from Loxahatchee National Wildlife Refuge, Florida, United States - Lox_Sample_2.4 | ecosystem: Environmental > Terrestrial > Soil > Wetlands | place: USA... | reverse complement strand
GGGAGCTGCTCGGGCCAGACGAGATGCCAGCCCGTGACAAGGTCGCCGCCGTCTGCGATACCCGCGCCGACCCGGACGCCGAGTTCCTTGCGGACTTCACCGGCATCCTCGACCTCATCGAGGCGGCCGCCAGCCAAACGGACCCGTGACTTCTGTAGCACCACCTTGGCCAGGCGGTAAGCCGAGCCCGTGCAGCGGAGGCCATTAAGGTTCACATCGCCTGCCTGCAAGCCGACGGTGAGCCCGTTCCCGAGGAAACCGGAGAAGCACAACTTTTCTGGCCGTCACCGCAGCGGCTTCAGTGCGCGCACCTGCACCACTCGGACCGATAGTTCCGGACCGCTGACGAGCAACGACGGGTTCGGGTGCTGACACGTTAGGCCCACTTTGTGATGTCGCAAGACATCGGAATGGCTCCGAACCCACGGTCAGGGTTCGGAGCTTGATCGTTCGGAGGGTGTTCCGGGGGGCTGCCGGGTGGGCTGGTAGTTGCGGCTGGTGTCGAGGGTGAGCTGGCGCAGGAGTTCGCCGGTGGCGGCGTTGATGATGCGGACGTCGAGGTCGCGGACTAGCCGGGCCGGCCGTTGTTCTGGGTGACCCCCATGTCGCCCATGTCATACTCCTCGCGATGGGAAACCCAGCGGTCGCGGCAGGGTCTAGCGGCGTACCTTCAACCTCAGATGCAGCACCCGTTCGCCCTGGATGACCAGGTGGGGATCTTCAAGCAGATGCTGCCCGCTGATGCTGCCGAAGTAGCGCTTGCCCGACCCGAACACCACCGGCACCACGTCCATCGCCACCTCGTCCACGAGGCCGGCCGCGAAGATCTGGCCGCCCACCTCGCCGGCATTCACCGCGACGTTTCGCTCCCCGGCGAGTTCCCTGGCCTTGTCGATCGCAGCCGTCACGTTATCGACGAAGTGGTACGACGCCTCGGGGTGCCAGCCCTCTGGCTTGGGCCGGTGGGACACCACAACCACGTGGTCGCCCGCGGGCGGCTGCCCCTTCCAGCCGTTCATCAGGTCGAACAGGTTGCGGCCCATCACGATCGTGCCGATCCCCTTCCACATCGGCCGGACGTACTGCGCCGATGCGCTTGAGATCCTGAAGCCACTGCCCGTTCCGGAATGGTCGAACTCGTCGCCGCCTCCGCCGCCGTCGGGGCCTTCGGTGATGGGGGTGTCCCCGTTGAAGTACCAGTCGAAGAGTGGCCCGACATCGTCGTTCCGGTCGGCGATGAAGCCGTCCACCGACACCACGTTGTGCATGAATACTGTGCCCAACAGGTTCTCCTCGGGTCTGCTTGCGCATTCGCGCCCAATCTTGTCGCACCTGGGGGCGGGACGGGCCCACCCAGGTTGACGAACAGGTGCGCCGACGGCATCGGCGGGACGTTCATCCTGCGGTAGCGCGGCACCCCGGTCAGGCAGTAGATGTCGTCGATGAACTGGTCGAGCGGCGGGGCGGGCATCCGGGCGACAAATTCCATGGGCTCAGTCTGGCGACGATCGCCAGCAAGCGGAGCAATGATGCCGCCAGTGCTGCTTTCCGATCCACGACTTCAGCCTGTGAAGCTCTTGTTCGCAACACAAAACTCGTTGCCTTCAGGGTCTTGCATGACCGTCCAGCCGTGACTGCCTAGCTTGTGCTCAGCTACGATCGACGCGCCCAACGACACGAGTCGCTCGGTGGCCGATGCGTCAGGGTCCACTAGGTCCAGGTGCATACGGTTCTTAGCCGACTTCGGCTCCGGAACCTTCTCGAAGTACCAGGCAGGTTCGACGCGCTCAGCATTGCCGCCTCCGATGGAAGCGAAATGCGGACCGCTACTCGGGTCTAAAGGCCGGTCGAGCGCGGCTGACCAGAACCGAGCAACGATGAGTACGTCGTCGCAGTCGAACGTTATGTTTCCAACTCGCATCGTCATTTCAGACCGCCTCGGTGGGTTGCCACGTACCCAGCATGCCAGCAGGGTCCGACACGGGTGCTGGCGCACCCAGCGGGGGCCGTCCCGACGACAAGGGCGCGGAGATAATTCGGCATGACAAGCGTCCAGGCCTAGATCATCATGGCCGGGTGGACCTGGATGCTTTCGTGCGCGACGGGTATGTGGCCCTGCGCGGGGCGGTGGACGCGGAGACGGCGGCGGCGTGCCGGGAGCTGATCTGGGCGGCCATGGAGCGGCGCGGCGTCCGCCGGGATGACCGCGGTAGCTGGCCTCCGCTTGTGGAGGGCATGGGCGACTTGGCGGGCGAGCCGCTCCTGGCGGCATATACAGCGCCGCCGCTGACCGCTGCCTACGATGAGCTGATCGGGCAGGGGCGATGGGAGCACGCGGTGCGCTCAGTGCGTCCGGTGGATCTCGGGGAGACGGTGGTCGTGCGGTTCCCGGCCGAGGACGAGCGTGCCAACGCCGGATACCACATCGAGGGCAGCTACCCCGCCCCGGACGGGTCCAGCGCAGGCTGGGTGAACATCCGGTCTAGGAACCGCGGGCTGCTGGCGCTGATCCTCTTCACCGATGTCGGCCGCCACGACGCGCCAACCCGGCTGCTGTGCGGCTCGCACCTGGCCGTCCCGCAGTTCCTGGCACCCTACGGCGAGGCTGGCACGGACTCCGACGCCGACTTCTGGCGGCCGTCGACGCTGTGCATGAACGCCGCGCACGCCACCGGGCAGGCCGGGGACGTCTTTCTGTGCCACCCGTTCATCGTGCACACGGCAACCTGGCCGCATCGGGGCACCGGGCCGCGGATGATCGCCCAGCCGGCGGTCAGCGCACCGGAGGGCTTCGTGCTAGACGGCTCCGATCCCTCGCCGGTTGCCCGGGCCATCGTCAAGGGCCTGGCGATGGCGGACTGAGATCGGGGTGCGGGCGAGCCGCCGCTGCGGTCTTCAGCGTCCGGGCTGCTGCCGCGGTTACCACTCAGCGGCATGAATGAATTCGGCGGCGGGCTTCGCGAGCCACTGCGTGACGCGCATCGTCAGGTCCATATCCGCTATGCGAGCGGTCTTCAGATTGGTCAATCGGCTCGGCGTGCAGCCGAGGTCCTGCGCCAGGCCTGACCACGTGAGACCGCGCGCCTGACGCTGGTCGTTGAGCGCTGTGTAGAGCTGGTTCAGGTCCCATCGGAGCCGGCGATCAGGTCCGGGTTCCGGCAATTGGACGTCGCCCACGTTGGCCACCGAACCGCTGAGGAATTCCTCCGGGGCCCGGCCCAGCCAGCGCAGCATGAACAGCGCGTACTGACATGAAGTCGCGCCGCGCGTTCCCAGCCTCGAGACCGCTCCGCCGCAGAGCGGGTGATCCATTCGCTGTGCGTTGAGCTCCGACGACTGCTGCCATAGCTCGTCAGCGAACTCGTACCAGCCCAACCCGCGGTCACGACGCTTAGCGTCGAATGCGGCGAAGAACGCGGCGAAGTCGAATACAGGCAGAGCCGCCACGCGCAGCAAGCTACCACGATTCGACCGGCGAGCCCCCGCACGTCACGGTTGCGTTGGGGGAGGGCTACGGCGGGCTCACGTAGCCGGCCAGCCTGGAATCGCCATTGCCGGCGTCGGCCCGCACCTGGTCGGTCCCGGTCTCGACGACCGAGAAGCCGGTCCGGTCGCCGTCCCCGTTCACCACGTCGGGGCCCCGCTGGCCGCGCGGATCGCCGGTGACGATCGCCACGTGCGCAGCCGATGGATCTGCCCCGAGCGAGAGGCCGTAGACCGCCACGTCCCCTGGCGCAGCCACGTATCCGCGCTTTGCCCGGTGCCACTCGCCGTTGGCGACGCCCCATTCGTAGAAGCTGACGGCGGCGCCGTTGATCTCTCCATGGCCGTAGCCGTAGGTGAAATGCACTCCGGCCGTCTGCCAGGCCCATGCGGCGAAGTCGGCGCACCACTCCTCGGAGCTTTCGCCGCCTGGGCAGTCCGCCTGACCGGCGTCCCAGTAGGCGCTGAACTTGTTGCAGTAGGAGTTGGCCGGTTCGGTGCGGTACCCGACCTGGCTCTTCGCGATGGCCACGATGCGCTGGGGCACACTCAAGCGAGCAAGGACGGCGCGGCTCGGCACCGGGAAAGGGTCGGCGCTGCCGAACACCCTAGGCAGAGTCACCGCCAGGACGATCAGGACTGCGCCAGCCCCGAGGATCAGCCCGAGCCTGCGAAGTAACTTGCCCGGCTCGCGCGACTGCACGCCACTCTCACCCCCGTCCCGGTCGAACTACTGCCGACCCACCCGGGCTCGGTTCATCCCGTTCAGACCGCCTTTCGGCGGACCATCCAGACGGTCACGGCAATGCACAGCACCGACAGCGCGAGCAGCCAGCCGCCTTCGATCCACTGGAATGGCCAGAACCGGCTGGCGGGTTGATACGTGGTCCACTGGGTGTAACCGTGCTGGACGAGGTATTGCCACGTGCTCACGGATTGGGGCACCCCGCCTTTCCCTGCCAGCTGTGGTGGTGCCTCCCTCTGGAGGAACTGGCCGAGCGCGGACAAGCTGACCGGCTGGCCACCCCTCGCGAACCACTGCTGGCTGATGATCCCTGCGGAAGCGGGCAAGTTCAGGCTGCGGGTAACCACCGGCGTCAGATAGTGCTGGCGCACGAAGCCGCCAGCAGCGACGGCGAGCCCGCTGTAGGCGGCCAGTGTGGCGACGATTGCGGGCACGACGCGGCGGAGCAGCATGCCAGCCAGGGCGCCGATTGCGAAGGCGGCCAGCGTCCAGGCGGCGAACGTGACCCCGCGCAGGTCGAAAAGCCCGATAGCGAGCGGTGACGGTTCGTTGAGTCCAAGTGTCCGGTTGATTGTGGCGAAGTACGGCTGGTAGTACCAGGAGAACAGCACGCTGATGGCTCCGGTGGCGGCGGTGACCGCGACTGCGAGGGCCACGAGCTTGGCGAGCGTCCAGCGCCACCGGCCGAAGCCCTGGGTCCAGGCGTACCGGAACGTCCCCGTCTCCAGTTCGCGGGCCAGCACCGGCGCCCCGACGAATGCCCCGATCAGCGCGGGCACTGCCTGCAGCGGGGAACCATTCGCCAGGAAGCCGCCGATGTTATTGAAGTTGCGGGCCAGCCCATTGCAGGCAAGTGAGCTTGCCGGGTGGCAGGCGACGGCGGCGGCGTACGCATGATGTAGCTGAAGGCCGGTGATCCACATGTACACGGCGAGCACGCCTAGTAGCACGGCCACGCCGCCCAGCGCGAAACGGTGCTGCCGCCAGGTGACCCAGGTCATCAGCCGCCACGGCACCGGCCGCAGGCTGGCGTCCTGCTCCGGGCGGGCGGGCACGTTCAGTGTGGTCACTTGGCCACCTCCGGCTGTTCGGCGCGCCGGGCGTGCGCCGGGCCTGGCAGCGCCGCGGCGTCAGGCTCGCGCAGGTAGCCCAGGGCGAGTTCTTCCAGGCCGACCGGATGCGCCTCCCAGCCCGGCGGTACCGGGTCGTCGGCAGTAGCCCGGACCAGCAGGTGGGCCTGTGCTTCGCCGCGGCGGACATGCACCACACGGAGCCGCCCGTCATACTTCTCGGCCTCGGCGGCCGGACCGGTTAGCACGCGGTGGCTGCCGAGCAGGTCATCGACCTCGCCGACCACCTGCACCCGGCCCAGCGACAGCAGGATGAGGTAGTCGGCCACCCGCTCCAGCTCGGCGAGCACATGCGAGGACAGCACGACAGACACGCCATCGTCGACCGCCGCCGTCAGCACGGTAGCCATGAAGTCGTGCCGGGCGATCGGGTCGAGCATCGCCACTGGCTCATCGAGTACCAGGAGCCGCGGGTGCCTGGCCAGCGCCAGGGTCAGCGCGAGTTGCGCCTGCTGGCCACCCGACAGCCTGCCCGCCTTCCGCTTCAGCGGGATGCCTAGCTCGGCCAGCCTGGACTGCGCGTAGCGCTGGTCGAAGCGGCGGTTGAGGCTGCGGGTTAGGTGCAGCATGTCTGCGGCGGACAGGTTCTTGTACAGCGGCGTGTCCTGGGCGACGAACGCGATGCCGTCCAGCGCGCCCGGCGACCCGGCCGCCTGACCACCGAGCACAGTCACGTCGCCAGCGGATGGCGCGGCCAGTCCGACCGCCAGGTTCAGCAGCGTGCTCTTGCCGGCGCCGTTCGGGCCGACCAGTGCGGCCACGTGGCCAGCGGGGATCGACAGTGAGCAGCCGCGCAGTGCCCAGGTCGTCCCGTAGCGTTTGCCCAGGCCGCTTGTCTCGATGACGTTCATGCGACGCCCTCCGTTTCGCCGCTCGCCGTGCCGCCGCGGGCCCGCGACCCGCTGCGGCGCTCATAGAAATCCCGCAGCGCGCTGGTGAACAGCGCCACGATCCCGTTCTCGTCCAGCCCGGCCCCGTCCGCGGCGGTCAGCCAGCCCGACAGTGAGCGGCGCAGCGCGGTCAGCTCGGGCAGCGCGATCTGGCTCAGCGTGGCCTGGACGAAGGTGCCCTGGCCGGGACGGCCGGCTGCCAGGCCCTTCATCTCCAGGTCCCGGTAGGCCTTCAGCACCGTATTCGGATTGATGGCCAGCGAGGCGACCACGTCCCTGACCTTGGGCAGCTGATCGCCGGGCTTGAGGTAGCCCAGCCGCAGTGCGTGCTCTACCTGCTGGACCAGCTGCAGGTAAGTCGGCACCCCGGAGCTCGGGTCGAGTCGGAACTCGACTGGCGACGCCGGCCGGCCCGTGCCTCCGGCAGAAGCGCTGCCATCTGCGCCGGGCGACGCGGCTCCGGCGGCGCCGCCGCTCCGGCTGAGATGTTTATCTATGGTCATATGACAAGAGTACATTGAATAAGCCCGCCGTCAAGCGCAGGAAGGGGCCGCCGCGCGGGATAGCGAAGTAGCGGCGCACGCTCGTTTGACATTTGTCACTAGCGTCCGGTGACTGGCGGCACTACAGGGCGAATGCTCCCGCGCGCGACCATCGCTTCATGACTGTTACCACAGATGCTGGCTTCGGAGTAGTGCTCTCCGGGCTTGCGAAGTCCTACGGGCCAGTGCACGCGGTCCGTTCCGTCGACCTGCAGATCGCACCGGGCGAGACGGTCGCGTTGCTCGGCCCGAACGGCGCGGGTAAGACGACCACCATCGACATGATGCTCGGCCTGACCCGGCCGGATGAAGGCACGGTGTCGATCTTTGGCGCGCCGCCAGCCGCGGCCGTACGGGACGGCTACGTGGGCGCGATGCTGCAGACCGGATCGCCGCTCGACCACCTCAGAGTCCGCGAGCAGGTCGCGCTGATGGCGTCCTACTACCCGCACCCGCTGCCTGTCGACGATGTGCTGCAGATAACCGGCGCTGATGAATTCTCTGGGCAGTGGACGACGAGGTTGTCGGGAGGACAGGCCCAGCGGGTACGGTTCGCCGCCGCTTTGGCAGGTGACCCGGATCTGCTGCTGCTAGACGAACCGACCGCTGGCATTGACGTCGAGGGCAGGCGCGATTTCTGGCAGGCGATGCGGGCGGTAACCGAGCGCGGCAAAACCGTGGTGTTCGCCACTCATTACCTGGAAGAGGCCGACGCATACGCTGACAGGATCGTGCTGATTGCCCGCGGTGAGATCGTGGCCGACGGTCCGGCCACCGAGATCAAGGCGCAGGCGGGAGCGCGGAGCATCCGGGCGACTTTGCCAAGTGTCGAGGTCGGGGCGCTCGGCGCGCTGCCAGGTGTGCGCAGCGCGCAGCGGCACGGGGACGCGGTCCTGCTGTCCTGCACAGACTCGGACGCGGCCTTGGTGGCCCTGCTCGCCGCCTTCCCCGATGCGCGGGACATCGAGGTGACCGGCGGAAGCCTCGAAGAGGCTTTTCTGGAACTTACCGCGGCTGGCGAAGCACCCGGCCGCCCGACCACGGAGGCAGTCCGATGACTCACTTCCGCTACGAGATCTTGCGCACGATGCGCAACCGTGTGTTTTACGCCATCACGCTAGGGCTGCCGCTGGTGCTGTTCTACGGAGTAGCGTCGGGCGAGCGCCACGCCACCTTCGACGGCACCGCCTTCCCGTTGTACTTCATGACCGCGATGGCGGTATACGGGGCGATGTACGCAGTGGTCGCGCCCGGCGCGCGGATCGCGAGGGACAGGTCCCGAGGCTGGCTCCGGCAGATGCGGATCACCCCGCTGCGTGCGCGGACAGACTTGGCAGCGAAGGTGGCCGCCGCTTACCTTCTCGCGCTGCCCACGCTCGTCCTGGTCTTCCTGGCGGGGGCGTCGCTCGGCGTGCGTCTGCGCGCGAGCCACTGGCTGGAACTGGCCGGCCTGCTTCTGGTCGGCCTGGTTCCGTTCGTGGTGATGGGTTTCATCCTGGGCTACCTGATACCGGTCGACGCGCTGGCGGCGGGACTAGGCGGGGTTGTGGTGCTGTTCGCGCTGCTCGGCGGCGTGTTCGGGTTTCAGCTAGCCACGTCGGGTCCGCTGTTCGATGTCCTTAAGTGCCTGCCTTCCTACTGGCTCGTGCAGGCCGGGAAGACCACTCTGGGCGGGGGTGGCTGGCCCGCGCAGGCGTGGATAGTCATCGCCGTGTGGACCGCTGTGCTGATGCCGGCCGCGGCGCTCGCCTACCGGCGATCCGCGAGCCGGGCCTGACAGGCCGTCGGCCAGTACGCTCGTGCCTGTGGACGGACAAATAGTGAAGCCGGCGACTGCGGCCGAGGCGGAGTGGCTTGCCAGCCAGAGCAGGTGGAGCCAAGGGCGGGGCCGGTACTTCACGAGCATGGTGCCGCTGCTTTACATGATCTACGCGGTCGTAGCGGTTCACCAGAATTCGCGTGGCGCCGGAGCCGTCATCGGATACGTTGTCCTGGCCGCCTTCGCAGGATGCCTGCTGCTTGCTCCAGTACTGCTGCGCGGGCCAGACGCGAGCGCGCGCAGATTCTGGACCTGGTATGCGGTTCTGGTCGTGCTGTTCCTTGCCGAGCTACCTTTCGCCCGCGCTGCGGCGTTTCTCTTCTGTCTCTACCTCGCGATCATCAGCACGGCTCGGCTAGGTGTCCGGTCGTGGCCGCACGTTGCGGTGATGGCCCTCGCTGCGCTATTCGTCCCGGTCGCGATCCCGTCCTGGCACGTCAGCCTCGTCGGCTCCATCGACGACTTCACACCCCTGGCGATCCCGGTCGCCGCCTTCATCACCTTCGCTGTCCTCGAGGTGGTGCGCAGTGGTCAGGCGCTTGCCGAGGCGCAAGCCGAAGTTGCCCAGCTGGCAGCTGAGAACGAGCGCATCCGCATCGCCCGCGACCTGCACGACCTGCTTGGACACTCGCTCACCACGATCACGGTCAAGGCCGGCCTTGCCCGCCGGCTCGGAGATGCCGACCCGGTGCGGGCTGTCGGGGAGATCGCCGCAGTCGAGGAGCTGTGCCGGCAGGCGCTCACGGAGGTACGGGCTGCAGTATCCGGCTACCGGGACGTAACGCTGGCTGGCGAGCTGGCCCGCGGGCGTGAGCTGCTGCGGGCCGCAGGGGTCGCCGCCGACCTTCCCACCGCTACCGACGTCGTCGATCCCGCGCATCAGGAGCTGCTCGGCTGGGCCGTGCGCGAAGGGCTGACCAACGTAGTCAGGCACTCGCGGGCCGGCACCTGCGCGGTCCGGCTGTCGCAGTCCGGAGTCGAAATTACCGACGACGGCGTCGGCGCCGCTGCGCCGGCCGGCAACGGCCTGAGCGGCCTGCGCGAGCGGGTAGTGGCCGCGGGCGGCTCGGTCGAGGCCGGCCCTGTTCAGCCCGGCGGATGGCGCCTGCAAGTGTCGCTGGCAGCCGGGCGTGGCAGGTGACTATCCGGCTGCTACTCGCAGATGATCAGGAGCTCATCCGCGCCGCGCTGGCAGTCGTGCTTGAACTGGAGGATGACTTCGAGGTCGTCGCATCGGTCGGCCGGGGCGACGAGGTGGCCGCCGCCGCCAGCGCGCATCGACCAGACGTAGCACTGCTCGACATCGATATGCCGGGCATCGACGGGCTGGCAGCGGCTGCGGTGCTGGCTCAGGAGGTCCCGCACTGCCGCTCCCTGATCCTCACCACGTTCGGCCGGCCTGGCTACCTGCGACGCGCGATGGAATCCGGCGCCTACGGGTTCGTCGTCAAGGACTCGGCCCCGGAAGCGCTCGCGGCCGCGATCCGCCGGGTGGCCGGGGGCGAGCGCGTCGTCGATCCGGCGCTGGCCGCCGCGTCACTCGCCGCCGGGGTCTCCCCGCTGACCGCCAGGGAACGAGATGTGCTCGTCGCCGCCAGGCCAGGCGCGACCGTGGCGGAGATGGCCAGGAACCTCTGCCTGTCCGAGGGCACCATACGCAATTACCTGTCGTCCGCGATCGCCAAAACCGGGACACGCAACCGCGCCGAGGCCATCAGGACTGCGGATCAGAATGGCTGGCTGTGAACCGAACGTTAGGCTGGCGAGCATGCTGAGACCGAACCGCTCCATCCCGCCGGCGACGGTCATCCCGGTGCTGATCTATCCCGATGTGCGGGAGGCGGTTGCCTGGCTGTGTGCGGCGTTTGGATTTTCCGAGCGGGTGCGGATCGGCGACAACCACCGCTCCCAGCTTCAGCTCGGCGCCGGCGCTGTGATCATTGGTGACGTGCGCGGCGACCGTCGCCCGCCGCGGCCCGGCGAGGTCACGCATTCGGTTACCGTGCGGGTAGCCGACGCGCGCGAGCACTGCGACCGAGCTCGCGCGCAAGGTGCCCGGATCCTGATGGAACCGACCGACTTCGAGTTCGGCGAAAGGCAGTACAACGCCGAGGACTTCGCGGGTCACCAGTGGACGGTCTCGGAGACACTCGCCGACGTCGCCCCGCAGGAGTGGGGCGGAGTCCTCGTGAGCGACGAATAGGCGAGAGGCCCCTGCGCAGGCAACGGGCTAGGTAGCCGCCTTCACCGGGAGTGAGAGTAAGCGGCCTGCCGCATGCCCCACTTGATCTGGCCGGTGGCAGTCGAGGCCGTCAGGTCAGCCAGGCCTGACCTGAGCCCGGCGAGCTCCGATGCGCTGCACAGCGCGAGCATCACCGGGCGGTCGCCAGTCGCGGCAAGATTCATCCCGAACAACTGCGCGGCTGTCGCGGTCGGCACCGGCACCTCGGTGACCCTGGTGAAGCGGGTCCGCAGACCGCGGTGATCCGACAGGCTGGCCAGCAGCGGCCCTGCGTACATCCGCGCGCCGCTCGCAGCGACCATGAGATCGGCAAGCCGCAAATGGGCGCGCAGCAGCGGATGGCTGGTCTCGATCCATTCGATCTCGTCCACGACAACCATGCCGTCGTCAGTAAGCTGGCTGGCCCAGCGCACCACGGCGTCGGCGGGGTCGGTCAGATGTGCCAGCAGCAGCCGGCAGTAAATCAGCTCTGCGGGCCCGGCCGGAAACGGCAGCGCCAGGACGTCGTGGGCGGTGAATTCGGGGCGCCCGCCAGTCGGCGCTTCCTCATGCCTGGCGGTGGCGGCTGCCACGAAGCTCGCCGAACTGTCCAGGCCGATGGTCCGCCTCGCCGCCGTCACCTGCGCGACCATGTCGGTGGTGTAGCCGGGCCCGCAGCCCAGGTCATAAGCGAGGGCCGGCGACCTGGTCACGGCGTCAGCGAGCAACGCCGACGAGGACGGTGCGTAGACCTCGTGCAGCAGCGCGAGCCGGCGCGCAGCGAGACCGCTGTCGCCGAATGCGTAACGCCGCTGTGGCCCTGCGGCCTGGCCGGCTATGGCTGGCTTCCGGGATCGGCGAAGATCACCTTGCCAGCCTACGGTGGCGCAGCGGCGGCGGCTAGCCATCACAGTCGCCGCAGAAGGTAAACTATGACGAATGTCATATTCAACCTGTCGTGGAGGGCCAGACGTGGGCGGAGTCCGGGACAGGATGATCGCCGGAGCGGCGCGGTTGCTGGCGCAGCGCGGCCTGCAGGCGACATCGTTCTCGACCGTCCTGGCCGAGACGAACTCTCCGCGTGGATCGATCTACCATCACTTCCCCGGCGGCAAGGAGGAGCTTGTCGGTGCGGCGATCGAGGCTACGCGGCAGCATGCGCTCAGCCTCATCGACCAGGACATGGGCGCGCCCGCGGTGGAAGTCACCGAGTCGTTCCTGGCCGCCTGGCGCGGGCTGCTAACCTGCGCGCACTTCGATGCAGGCTGTGCGCTGGTGGCAGTCACCGTGG
>Ga0335075_10013879_pt1 | contig 12121 bp, 8 predicted proteins | sample Lox_Sample_24_FD_206723 | JGI IMG/M metagenome (GOLD analysis project Ga0335075, IMG submission 206723) | Soil microbial communities from Loxahatchee National Wildlife Refuge, Florida, United States - Lox_Sample_2.4 | ecosystem: Environmental > Terrestrial > Soil > Wetlands | place: USA: Florida... | reverse complement strand
AAGCCCAGTCGGCCGCCCGCCAGGTCGTGAGCCTCGCGCCGCGCCGCTGGCGGCAGCGAGCCCGGGTAAGGCAGGCCGGCGAACAGAACGCGCCGCTTGACCTGCTCGCCGCGACTGTGCTGAGCCTGGCGCACGCCAGCACGTCGCAATTCTCGGCGCGGCAGCTGTATCCCGGTGGCCTGCGCGAAGCGCTCGGTGAGCTCACGTCCGCGTTCGCGGCCCTGACAGAAACGGCCGACGCCGGCGACCCGCACGCGGCCCTGGCGGCCCGGCATGCGGCCAGGGCCAGGGACCTGGCGACCGGCACGGAGCAGCCGCTCGGTCCAAACCCGCAGCTCATCGCCAGGCTGGTTGAGACCTGCGCTGAGGACACGCTGCTGCTCACCGCCGCCAGTCGGGCTGTTGACCGGCCATTGACAGGTGCGGGAGACGCTTTTCCCGCGGGACAACCGACATGACGGAGGGAAGCATGGAAAAGGACGTACGCGCGATCGTCGAAAACTATGTCTCCGGTGTTACCAAGCCCGACGTTGACCTGGTCCGGTCGGCGTTCCGGCCCGACGCGCACATGTGGGGCTATCTCGGCGGCATGTTCATGTCGACGCCCATCGAGGACTTCCTCGGCATCGTCGCGCAAACTCCGGATCCAGCCGGCTGGGCCGGTAGCTACTCCTCTCGCATCCGTTCGATCGAGGTCACCGGCGATGTCGCTGTCGCCGTCCTCGAAGAAACCGGCTACCTCGGAGCCGACTTCACCAACTACTTCTCGCTGGTGCGCGAGAACGGGGCGTGGGCGATCGCCAGCAAGACCTTCTTCCTCACCGGCGGTGAGATCCCCGCCCTGCCGGCGTTACGTGCCCGAGACGACGATGTGCTTGGCTTCCGCCATGTAGCGCCCGGCGCTCGCGGCGGCCTCATCCGGGGCGTTTCCGGCCTGGCGCGCGGTCATGTACGCCGCGTACCAGTCCCACCAGTCGTGCGGCGGGGCGACGGCCTCGAAGTGGCCGTGATGCTCGGCCGTCTCGTGCAGCAGCTGTGCCAGGGAGGCGACGCTCGTGGCGGGCGCCCATTCCCGGCCGGGGAGCCGGGTGGTGATCTCCTGGAGCAGCCAGCCGTTGCCGTCGGGGTCGCTGAACGACGCGTACATCCAGTAGGAGCGTCCTCTTTGCGGGTCGGGGCCCGGGACGCGCGAGTCATGTTCACCGGTGTGGCCCGGCCGCCGCTCGTAGTGGTAGGCCTCGCTGACGTCGACGCCGCGGCTGATGAGGTCATTCCTGGCGGCGTCGATGTCCTCGACCGCCAGGATCAGCCGGTCGACGGAGCCTGGCTCGGACGCGCTGACGCCCTTGCCGAAGTGGATCGAGCATCCCGAGTGGGGCGGCGTGAACTGCACCAGCCGGAAGTAGTCGCCCGCCGCGATGTCGGCATCCAGCCGCCAGCCGAGGCTCAGGTAGAAGTTCTTGGCCCGGTCGACGTCGGCGACAGGCAGCGACACGACCTCGAGGTTCATGTCGGTGCCGATTCCTGACGGCTCGTTCGCGGTGCCACTGCTTGCGTCGGCGCTGGCCATGGGGACCTCCATTGATTGCGGCTGTTAGCAGAGTCGCGCATGGTGCCCTCAGCCCGCGCCAGTGAAGTCCCTGGGCGGAACCCTGGTGGCGGGGCCGAATCGGTTGCGGTGGCCGCGGTCAGGCGGAATGCAGGGAACGGGCGGGGCGGTAGCCCAGGCTCGGGACTCGCAGTGCCGGAGGCTTGCCCGGCTCCGGAATATGCACCCAGCCGCGATGCGGCTTGTTGGCGACGCGTATCCGGACCAGCGGGCGGTAGCTGTCGTTGTCCAGGTAGCCGTGCGCGACTATCCCCGAATGGATTTCGTCGGAGACCACCAAGACAAGCGGAGAAAGGATCTGCCGGAGCTCCCTCTTGAGCGAAGCGGAATCGAGGAGCCTGATCGCGACATCGATGGCTTCACCGTAGAAGCCCCTGATGTCGCTATGCACCTCGCCGGCGTGCACCACCGCGCGAAGCCGTATCCGCAACGCGGGCCGCATAACCGCTGCGTTGTGCTCAGTCAGCAGTGCCGCCAGCAGCGGAATCAGCCGGTCGAGCAACACAGTTTTAGGCACGTCGTCATCCGGGCGGATCAGGAGCAGCACACCATCGCCGCGGTCGGTCAGCGGTTCCAGATGTTTCGCGGTTATCGGTACCGCATCCAGGCCGCGCTCCAGCAGGTCGTACATGACCCGTCGCAGTTCGCCCTTGACCGGGTTGGTGCGGGTGGTCGATCCTTCGAGGTCAACGGCGACTATCGAGCGATACAGCGGGCCAGCGGGTTGCTGGCCACCCAGACAAGCCACCGTGTGGATCCGTGTGCTCATAATTTCACCTCGCTTGCTCTGGCTCAGGCCCACGTCTCCAGGATGCCGGGTTGCTTGTGATAAGTCCTGCTCAGTGGCCGAGCGCTTACTATCGTGGACGGCTTTACCAACCGGTGGTCAGAGAGCATTGAGTGGACACGGACGTTTTGTTTCCGCGCCGTGTGCAACCGTTGACGAAGATGGACATAATTGGGGCTGGGAGGTTGAGCAAGGGGTGGGATCGGTCAGGCGGGAGCCGACACCGGCGGGCCCTATCAGTGATCTCTTCGCCAGGCTCGACGATCTGCATTCGAAGGCAGGCCGTCCATCGATGCGGGAGATCGCGATGCGGGCTGGACGCGGTAACGTCAGCTCGTCAACTGTGCACAACGTCTTTAGTGGTTCTCGCGTGCCCAGTTGGTATTACCTTGAAAAAATCCTCAACGCGCTCGGAGCGGCCGCAAGACGGGATGAATTCCACGCCCTCTGGGATGCGGCCTGGCTGGAACAGCACAATGCCGGGAACCTGCCGAATGGCCCAGACCCGACGCCCCCGCCAGGGCGGCGACCGGAACGCCCGCGCGGAGCGGCGTGGCGGGGGAGACCGCACAAGGGGCCGGGAGTGCCGCCGCGGCCCTTGCAGCGGATCTGGTCGAACGAGATCCCGTCCCGCAATCCTCACTTCACCGGGCGCGCGGATGAACTAGAGGAACTGAGCCGGAACCTGGACGGTCAACAGTCTCCGCATGTGCAGGTTATTTCCGGCATGGGCGGGATCGGTAAAACCGAACTAGCTGCCGAATATGTACACCGCAACATAGACAAATACGACATTGTCTGGTGGCTCCGCGCTGAGCATCACGACCGGGTAAGGGAAGGTCTGATCAACCTCGCCTGGCGGCTAGAACCTCGCCTTGCCGGCACTGACAGCAGTCGGGACAGGACGATCGCGACCGCACTTGAGAAACTCCAGACGGTAGCCGCGAGCTGGCTGCTGGTTTACGACAACGTCGCCAACCCGTTTGATGTGGAGAAATACCTTCCGGCCAGTCGGCCGGAAGGGCACATCATCGTTACCATGCGGCAGCGGAACTGGCCGAGCAGGGAAGCGGACGCTGTCGAGGTCTCCCCGTTTACGGAGGACGACGCCATCAGTTTCCTGCGCCGCCGAGTTCCCAGCCTCGCGGCTCAGGGAGCGCGGAGACGCTCCTCACGGGAAGAGGACGCGCATAGAGTCGGCGAGGCCGCACGACTAGCGGCGGAACTCGGCTACCTGCCCATTGCCGTCGGCCACGCGGCCGCGTACCTCGCAGAGACCGGGCGCAGTGTCGACGAATACCTCGGCCTGTTCGCGCAGAACGCCCACCGGTTGCTCAATGTGCAGACCGAGCGCGCGGATCCGCACGCCCCTGTCGCGGGCACGTGGGCACTGTCCAATGAACTGCTTACCGACGACGCGAGGCATCTGTTCAGCCTGTGCGCTTTCTTCTCCCCTGAGCCGATCGCGGCCAAGCTCTTCTTGCAGGATGTGGGAGGCATTGAGAATCTGCCGGGCCTTGCGGAGTTCTTGTCCTCCCCGCAGCGTTTCCGTGCCGCGGCCAGCCAGCTCCACCGGTTGTCGCTAGCGAGAGTGGACGCTGCCAGGGATCTGATCCAGATGCACCGAGTGGTGCAGGTCGTTACTCAAGGACGACTCCGGGAAGATCACCATGACCTTTTTCTGGCCTATCGAGCCGCAGTGGACACTATGCTCGCTAAGTCCAACCCCGGCAACCCCGATCGCAGTGACAGCGATCCCGTCTTCGACCTGTCCCTGCAGCACCTCGAGTCCGACCACAGATTCCTGCACACCAGCAATCCGGCGCTCAGAGACCTCACAATCGATCAGGTGCGACGACTGCACCTGCGGGGCGCCCACGTCGAGGCTATGCAGTTCGGTCAGGATGCTCTCGGGATATGGCGGGACGAGCACGGAGAAGGCGATCTGCGGGTGCTGGCGATGGCGGTGGAAGTAGCTGTCGCGATGTACCGCGGCGGCCGCGTGGCCGACGCTCATGACCTGATCCTCCAGATTCAGCCATTTCTCCGGGATTATTCCGATGGAGACGGGATCAAGGTTCTCCTGCTCTGTGAAACCATTCACGGCGCGATCCTGCGCGTGCGCAGCCAGTTCCGTGAGGCGCTAGACCGGGATACCGCGTTGCTGCCAAGATCGGAAATTGTCTTCGGGGAAGCGCACGAGCGTACGCTGAACGTACGGAATAACATCGCCCTTGACTACCGGCAGCTCGGCCAGTTCGACATGGCGCTGGAAATCGATATCCATACCTTCGAGGACCGGCGCCGGATCCTGGGGCCCGACGACCCGGAAACCCTCTTGTCTCACAACGCGGTGGCACGTGACTTGCGGGGCCTTGGCAAGTACGAGCAATCGTTGGACATAGCGCGCGGCGTCGCGAACGCGTTCGAGGAGGCTCGCGGCCCGGAGAACACCCAGTGGCTCACCGCGTCCGAACAGTTCGCGACCGCGTTGCGGAAGGCGGGGTATCACTGGGACGCGTTGCAGCAAAGGGAGCACGTCCTGCAGCGATACCGTGACTATCTGGGCGACGATCACATGGGCACGCTCACCGCTGCCACCAACCTGATCAACGACCGCCGTGCCGTGGGTGACCTGATCGGCGCGGCGCAACTGGCAGGCGAAACATACGACCGCTGCCAGGAATTCAGCGCGCCCCACGACCTCCTCTGCGCGGCGCAGCTGAACCTCGCGTCCGCGCTCCGGGCGGCAGGAGACGTCGATGCGGCGCTCACGAACGACAGGCAAGTCAGGAACGGGCTCATCGGCATTTACGGTGACCGGCACCCGTTCACCCTGGTGGCCACCATCAATTACGCCACCGACCTCGGCGGGTGCGGTCAGCTGGGCGAGGCGATCCAGGTAGGGCGCGACACGCTCGCCAAGTGCCAGCAGTCACTCGGTGACGATCATCCGGACACGCTGATGGCGACCGCCAACCTGGCGATGGACCAGGCAGCCGCGGGAGACGAGGCTGGCGCGGAACGGCAGCTCACCGACGTGCTCGGCAAGTACGCGGACACGCTGGGCACGGAGCATCCCGAGGCGCGGGCCGCGGCGCAGTGGACGCGCCTGACCGCGGAGATCGAGCCACTGCTGTGGTAACGCCCGGGGGTGCCGCAGATCAGCTTCGAGCCGCCGCAGGTCGGCGACGACGCGACGCTGGATGTGGGTGATGAGCTTGAACAGGTCGCCGCAGTACACGGAGCGGTTGCGGAAGCCTGTTCCCCGCCGGAACCGGTGCGGGTACAAGCCGCCACCGCAGATGTCCCGAACCTGGCACTCGAGACAGTCTGGCGCCAGGGCAGCACGGCCGATCTGCCTGGCGACCGTGGTCGGGTGATCGAGCGCGTCATCGAAGCTGCCTGAGGAAACGTGGCACCCGGTGTCGGCGGCGCCAGGGTAGGCGGAACTGAGTGAGTCCAGTTGCTTAATGGAACCGTCGGTGTCTACCACGACCAGTGTGCTGGGCAGCAGGCCAAGGCCTTCTACCCCGCCAGGCTGGCCGAACACGAGCTGGATGATTTCCCGGAATATCCGGATCTCCACGTCCTGTCGTGGCGCGGAGTACCATCGGTCGAATATCTTGATCAGCCAGTCTGCGTAGCCCGTGCCCGATGGCGGGGAGCTCCAGTTGGCGTGAGGCAACAGCAGGTCGATCGCCGGGGGGCTGAAGGCGAGCAGCGCCTCGTAGGTGGTGACGGGGTCGTTGCCGGGATCGACCGTGCACAGGATGCCGCTGTAGCAATTTCGGAATTCTGGCGTCCGTAGCAGATTCAAGCCGTCGGCGACCGCGCCGAAACTGTTCCGGCCGTTGGCGTAGCGGCGGTGCCGGGCGGTTGCCTCGGCATCGCCGTCGAGGCTGACGCCGACGCGGATCTGGAGGCTCTTCAGGACCTCGAGCATCGGCCGGCTGAGCAGGGTCCCATTGGTCTGGACGGCCACGTTCACGCGGGCGGGCACGGCAGTCCGGAGCGAATTGACGATCCGTGTCAGCAAGTCCGCTCCGGTGAGAAGCGGCTCACCGCCGTGCAGGATAACGTCCACGCTGTCGAGGCGATGGGCGGCGGCGTGCTCCGCGATGCGTTCAGCGGTCCTGGCAACCACGTCGGGGCTCATGGTCTTCGGCATGCCTCGCCAGGCCTGATCCGCCATTTCATACACATAGCAGTACGAACACGCCAGATTGCACCGGCTGTGCACCTTCAGGATGAACTGCCTGAAGGGAAACGGTCGATGACCGGCCGCCCGGATGGCCGGCACGTCGAGATCGAGCAGCGGCCAGGGAGCGGGGTGCGCCGCGACTTCGGCGGGAGTCACCCGAACCATGCCGCGAGCTCCAGCGGATCGCTCCGCACGCCCTGGGTGATGAGGCAAGCGTGTACGTCGAACACGACAGGCAGCCGCGTGGCGAGTGCCGGCAGGTATGGCGCCTGCCCGAGCCCGCGGGCCGCGTGCGCAAGGCCAATCCAGGCCTCCGGCTGTGGCTCGGCCGCGGCCAGGATCTCGTTCCTGTAGGCCTGCACCGCCGCAGCCGCTTGCCCGCTGAGCAGGAGCTCGTCAGCCGCGCTGAGCCCGGGCGTTTCCGCGACGCCCTGTTCCCGAGACCGTCGCGGCTCCAGATATCGCATCCTCAGCAACTCGGCGCGGACGCTGGAGTTCACTTTTCTGGTCTCTCCCTCGACCCGGACTTCAGGCGGTGCGCATTCCTGGGGGGGCTCGCCCCGCTGGTACGCGGCCGCGAGGCCAGCCACGTCCGCGGCGGCAACGGCCATGTGACTGAGCTGCCAGGTGAGCCAGTGGTCGAGGGCGACATCGGTGGCAACCGCTGTCGCGTCGGCGGGAACCGGCTCCGACTTCAGGCGCCGCCCTTCGTTGCCCAGCATGCTGACGAACCTGATGCCGTCCTCCGTCAGGCAGCCTGTCCGCATCAGTGTCGCCGTGGATGGCCCGATCGTGGACCGCCAGCGCTCGAACATGACCTCGGCGCGGAAGATCTCATCCGGCTCGGTCTCCGCCTGCCGCTGGACATTCCAGAAGCGCGCGATTCCCAGGTGCGCGTAAACCCCTTGCAGGAGGCCGCTAGCCGGACGCGGGTCCGTCCGCCACGGGGCGTAGACCAGCTCGTCACAAGGCTGTGTGAGCGGAACCATGTCTAGCAGGCCGCAGAGCTTTAGGTGCTGGAACTCGTGCACGAGCATCTCGGCCATGATGACCGGGTCCGGCGGCCACGACGTCGCGATCGCCCCGAAGGCAGCCGGGGTTGTGGCGCTTTCCATGTCCGCGCCGCTCCGCACGGTGAGCGGGACCAGCACGGAGACGCCTGCCGCGATCGAGTCAGCCGCCCAGCGGTGATGCCTGACCAGCACCTCCCAGGCCCCCTGGAGGCGGGTCCGCCAGTTCCCGGCCTCCGCCGCCGTCAAGGCGGCAGCCGTCGGGCGCCCGAACAGGTCCAGGTACCGATCGGTATCCTCGAGTAGCACCGACCAGGTGCGCCCCCCGGCCGTCACCCGGGCGACAGGAGTTCCGTGCCAGCACGCGACCGGCTCGGCGGCACCGTCGTCCGGCACCAGGGCAGCGCACGGCATCGCCGGCAGCGCCCCGACGGCCAGCCGCTCACCATCGCTGCGCAGCCGCACCCACGGCTGCCCGTCGATGCCATCGAAATGGCCAAGACCAGGGAACGCTACCGTGCCGTCCCGCACCGGCGCGTCCAGCTCGAACGGCACGCCGGCACGCACGCCAGCCGCGGCGGCGGCGGACGCGAGGTAGCCGAAATCCGGCGGCAAGCCCTGGTCCTCGCGCTGCAGGCAATCATGTGCCCAGGCACCGATATGGGGCAGGCCGAAGAGCCAGCCGAAGGCGTCCTGGTCGGTTTCCTGAACTTTCGTCAGTAGCTTGAGGGCCGCAAGAAAGGCGGCGATCTCGGGTGACGCGGGATCTCGTTTCCGGGCTTCCGTCGCGGTGACCTGAAGCAGCATCAGGTGCTTGCTGTACTGCACTCCGCGCAGGTGCTCAACTACCGCCGGGCCGCCGCCACCGCTGGCGAGAGCCGCGAAGGCTTCCACTGGCAGTTGGTGCCGTGTGATCACGGGGACCGTCCTGGAACGTCAGGGGGCCAGGTGCGCCTAAATACTGGAACTAAATGAGTTGAGCGGCAGACTGCTCTCCTGGAGGCGCTGGCGATAGAGGTCGATCGAATTCGCGAGGACCGCGCCGCCGAGCTCGGCGAGGCGGTCTACCGGAACGGCCCGCAGGTCGGGAATAGCGGATTCAAGCACTTGTACAGTCATTAGAACTCTCCGAATAATTGCAACCATAGACCGGAATGTCCGGTTTAATCACACTGGCCCCAGGGCTCACGAATGCCTCAGAAAATTTCTCTGGGCAGGCGACATGGCGAGTCAATCTGTTTTCTTGTGCAACGCCATACTCAGAAGACACCCGTGGACGTTCGTGGACACTCGCGGACAGCCCCCGGCGCCCAAGCGCAGATATAGACAATCGTAGATAAGTCCTTGAACTAACTCATCATGCTCGTACGCTGCGGAAATGTGCGCTTGGCTGGTCATTGCCTCAGATGAGTCAGCGGAGTTGCCTCAGGTGACACGGCTCGCTGGCGGACATCTTGCTTCCCTGACGGTGAAATCGCCGCAAGCAGGGAGAAAGTCTTATGGGTGCATGGCCAGCCTGGCCGTCCTGGCCAACTGAGGAACAATCTTCGGACCAGCCGGATCGAGCGCACGAAGGTCAGGGTCACGAGCCTGCGCACGCGATCATCGGTGAGTTGGCCAGGCTGCTCAGCGAAACGCGCGCGAACATGCTGGCCGGCACAGGCATCCTGGCCGCGATCGCGATCGGAATGGCCCTGGAAGCCGGGTACGCGGCCGCGCGGGCGCAGCTACCTGTCGTCTTCCGGGTGCTCAATATCGGCCTGATGCTCGGGCTGGTCTGCTGCTGGCTCACGGCGATGGCCCTGCTGGCCATGGCGGGCCGGCCGGTGCTCGACGCGCTCAGCGAGCTTCGCTGGAAGACCGGCGCCCCGCTGGACCCGCGGGCGCCATGGCTGACGCTGCCACCAGTCGGCGACAATCCCGACCAGTGGACATGGACCCGGGCGCATCTGCTGCTCGCGGCGGCGCGTCTCACGAGGTATCGCGTCCACCGCTCTGACACGTGGACGTACGCCACCGCCTGCTGCTTCGTCCTGTGGACGGTTGTCATCATGACCAGTCACTGACCGGAGTTTGCCGATCGCCCCTCAATGGCTCATCGTTAAGACCAGTGGCGGCTAACGCACCGCTCCGCCATGTGGGCACGCTGACCGTGAGGCACGCAGTGGTAGGACCTGGCCAGGGGTTCTTGGAGTCGCTTACTCCCGATGAGCGGAGCACCCTGTGGTCACTCGGCCACGGCAGGAAATATCCGCGGGGCGCGACCATATGCGTCGAGGGAGAGCCCGCGACACACCTTTTCGTCTTGGTGGACGGCTGGGTGAAGGTCGTGTCGGTGACTGCCGACGGTCATGAAACTATCCTCGGGCTCCGCGGTGATGGTGAGGTCGTCGGCGAGGCAGCGGGCGAAGCGGCCGGACGCCGCAACGCCACGATGCAAGCACTGGACGATGTGCACGCGCTAAGCGTGAGTTACGAAAGCTTCGCTTCCTTCCTCGACGCCCATTCAGGCGCGAGCCGCGCGTACCGTCACATGATGGCGCGGCGCTGGAGTAACGCCGACGCGATGCTTCGCCGGCGTGCCGTCACCAGCGGTGCGCAGCGGCTTGCCCTGCTCCTGCTCGACCTCGCGGAGCGCCATGGAAGTCAGGCGGGCAACGTTATCGAGATCGCGCTGCCGCTGTCGCAAGAGCAGCTGGGCAGCCTTGCCGGAACCTCGCGCGCCACTGTCGCACGAGCGTTCACCGACTGGCGCCAGCGAGGCTTCATCCGTACTGGCCAGCGGCATATTACGCTTATCGACCTGCCAGCCCTCCGGACAATAGCGGGCTGAGGAGCGGGAGGCTGGCCACACCCGATTGCAGAGGACAGCACCCTCGCCAGCGGCGGCCCGCCGGCTGACGCTGGAACCGTGACAGACGCCGGGACCGGAGGGCTTGAGGCGCATCTCGAGACCGTGCATTTTGCTCGTGGAGACTGCCTGATGCGCGAGGGCAGCCCGGGCGACGCGTGCTACGTCATTGTCGAGGGCGAGGTGCGGGTCGAAGTCGAAAGGCCAGACTTCGACAGCAACGGCGTCGTGTCATTCCTGGGGCCGGGCGCGGTGTGCGGTGAGCTCGGATTGCTCGACGACAGTCCGCGGTCCGCGAGCGTCTACGCGCACACCGACGTGACGGCCCAGCGCCTGACCGCCGGCGCGCTCCGCGCGTTGTGCGACCGCGATCCGGCGGCTGGGGTCATGGCGCTGCGCTGGCTGGCCCGCAACGCCGCGGAGAAGGCTCGGGCCTTCTCCAAGGGCCTGGAGGAGTTCATCTTCACCGACGAGCCGGATCCGGCGGCGGACGCGGTGATCGCGCGGTCCGCCGCGGCGCGGCAGAGCATCGCTGACTGGCCCGAGGACAAGATCGATGGCCTTATCACCGCGCTCGCCGCGCAGATCGCGGGCCACGCCGATGAGCTCGCCGTCGCGACCGTGGCCGAGACCAGGATCGGCTGTGTGGCGGACAAGGTGGAAAAGAACCTGTTCGGCAGCCTTGGGGTGGCGAAGTCCCTGGTCGGGAAGCCAGGAGTGGGCGTGCTCGGGCAGGAGGAGTCGCTGACGGAGATCGCCGATCCCGTAGGGGTCGTTCTGGGGCTCATCCCGGTCACCAACCCGGTCTCGACGCTGGTGTTCAAGACCCTGATCTGCGTGAAGGCGCGCAACGGGCTGATCGCGAGCTGCCATCCGCACGCCGCGAGGACCGGCGCCAGGACCATGGATCTGCTCCGCGAGGTCCTGGTCCGGCACGGAGCGCCGGCCGATCTGGTGCAGAGCGTGCCGCGACGCCCCACCCGCCGCACCACCGCGGCGCTGATGCACCACCCCGGTGTGTCGCTGATCCTGGCCACTGGCGGGACCGCGATGGTCAAGGCGGCGTACAGCTCTGGCACGCCGGCGATCGGCGTCGGGCCCGGTAACGCGCCAGCCTGGATCTGCGCCGATGCCGATGCGGAGGCCGCGGCCCGGATGGTCGTGGCTAGCAAGGCATTTGACCATGGCCTCATCTGCGGCTCAGAGAACAATCTGGTCGTCGACCGGTCGGTGCGCGAGACGTTCATCGGCGCACTGCGCCAGGCGGGGGCGGCGGTGCTCGACGCCGCGGAATCCGAGCGCCTGGCGCGGGTCGCGTTCGACGGTGAGCACCTGAGCCACGACGCGCTGGGGCAGGCGGCCACGGCCATCGCGGCGCGGGCCGGCATCGAGGTTCCGGCCGGCGTTCGCCTGCTGGTCGTGCCATTGCCGCGCGGAGCCACCCAGGGTCCGTTCGGGATGGAAAAGCTCGCCCCGATCCTGTCGCTGTTCACCGCCGACGGTGAGGACGACGGCATCCAGCTTTGCCTGCGCCTCCTCGGCAACGGCGGCGCTGGCCACTCGGCGGTCATCCACACCCGCAGCGAACGGCTTCCGCTGGTCTTCGCCGCGCGGATGCCGGTGAGCCGGATCATGGTCAACAGCCCGGCCGCTCAGGGCT
>Ga0335075_10013877_pt1 | contig 12122 bp, 11 predicted proteins | sample Lox_Sample_24_FD_206723 | JGI IMG/M metagenome (GOLD analysis project Ga0335075, IMG submission 206723) | Soil microbial communities from Loxahatchee National Wildlife Refuge, Florida, United States - Lox_Sample_2.4 | ecosystem: Environmental > Terrestrial > Soil > Wetlands | place: USA... | reverse complement strand
TGCCGGCTCAGAGCGGCCGGTACATGATGTGTGCTGGCGGAACAGTACCGCCAGGCCCTTGGCCACCCACGCGGTTTTCCGGCCAGCTGACATGCGGCAATATCAGCCACATGACCGAACTCACCGATGTTTCCGCCGCATTCGGCTACGGCGACTCGATCCTCGTCGGCGAACGGGTGCGGCTACGCGGCGTACGTGATGATGACCTGCCCGCCCTCGCGAAGTGGGAGATGGATCCCGGACGCATGGTCACACTGTCGAACTGGGTGGTTCCGCCGTCCGAGGCCGCAGCAAAAGAGCGGATCGCGAAGTGGAGCGCGAACCAGGAGGACGACATCGGCTTCGCCATTGAGACGCTCGACGACCCGCCGACTCTTGTGGGCAACATCGGGTTGTGGGGCGCGCGCCCCAAGGACCGGTGCGCGACGCTGGGGATCGCCCTCGGCCGCGAGTACATCGGTCGTGGCTACGGCTCGGACGCGATGCGCATCATCGTCGACTACGGGTTCCGCGAAATGGGCCTGCACCGCATCCAGCTCAGCGTAGCCCCGTTCAACCCGGCCGGGATCCGCGCCTACGAGAAGGCGGGGTTCGTTAAGGAGGGCCGCCACCGCGAATCGGTGCTGCACGACGGGCGCTGGTACGACGAGGTGCTGATGTCCATCCTCGACCACGAGTGGGCGGCGCTCAGGGGATCTTGCGCAGGGTGACGTCCATCGACGGCGCCCAACTTGTGCCATCGGCGCTGGCCTCATGGCGCGCGACCTGGGTCGAGCCGTTGTCGGTGATCGTCGCCGTGCAGCGCGTACGCTCACCGAGCCACCTGATCGCTCCGCCATCGACCTCCACGCGCGAAGTGTGCACGTTCCCGAAGCTGTCGTAGAGGGTGGAGCGGTAGCCGTCGCCGTCAACTCCGATGATCTCGACACCGCCGACGCTGATGTCCCCGATCTTTCCGTAGGCCGAGTGCACCACGAAGAAGCCGCCAGGCGCCCACTCGTACACGTCGCTGGTCAAGATGGGCAGGGAAGGCGCCTCGGCAGTGGCGATCGTGTGGCCCTCGTTGATCCACTTGCCGATCAGTACATCCAGCGCCTCGTGCCGTGCGTCGCGAACCGGGACCGGCCGAGCGGTGCTCTCCACGCCCGCGGCCACGTTGACCACCCGCGGCGTGGAGGAGGTGCCATCAGACATGTGCTGCTCCTTTGTCGGAAGGGACGATGCACTGCGGAGTCGGAGCCGCTGCGCGATCCTCGACACCGCCGATCAGAAAACTTGTCACCTCTGGGCCGTGTCGATGACGTGCCGTCGGCTCCGACCTCATCACAGGCAGACCAGTCCCAGCCAAGAGGAGACAAAGATGAGTGCCAGCTTCGAGACCGTTACATCGGCTGACGGCACCACGATCGCCGTCGAGCGCACGGGCGACGGCCCGCCTGTGGTCCTGGTCGGCGGCGCGTTCAATGACCGGTCCACCGTCGCCGGCCTGGCCGCGGTGCTCGCCCCCGATTTCACGGCCGTGACCTACGACCGGCGAGGCCGCGGCGCCAGCGGGGACGGCGCCGGCGGGGACGGCGTCAGCTACGCGGTCGACCGCGAGATCGAGGACCTCGTCGCGGTTATCGGCTACGCGGGCGGGCAGGCGGGGGTGTTCGGGCACTCCTCGGGCGCAGTTCTGGCCCTGGAAGCAGCCGCCCGCGGCCTGGACATCAGCAAGGTCGCCGCCTACGAGCCGACCTACGTGATCGAGGGCACCCGGCCACGCCCCGCCGACGACCTGGCCGACCGTCTCCAGGCGTTGCTCGGCCAAGGCGACCGTGCCGGGGCGGTGGCGCTGTTCCAGGCCGAAGCCGTCGGCCTGCCTGCTGAGATCATCAACGGGATGAGCGGCAGTCCCATGTGGGGCTGGTTCACCGCGCTCGCCCACACCTTGCCCTACGACACGATCTTGTGCGGGCCAGGAATGCGGCTGCCTGCTGACCGGCTCGCGGCCATCACGGTCCCGGTGCTGGCCATAGGCGGGGGCGCCAGCCCGCCCTGGCTGCGGGCCGCCGCCCGCGCCGCCGCCGATGCCGTCCCAACAGGACGCTACGTCACCCTCGACGGCCACGACCACGGTGTCCTCCAGCAGCCCAGCTCGCTCGGCCCCCTGCTCACCAGCCATTTCGGCACCGCATAGCCGGGGCGGGGAGACGAACCACGGTCCGTTCGGAATTAAATTCATATTTGCCGAACGGGCCGTGGTTTCTCAGCTTGGTCAGGTCTTTTGTAAGCTGCGATCCGTGACGGAAGCCGATCATCACCTCAGCGGTTATGACGCCGAAGTGCGTCTGCACGATGAGCTGCTGCGCCGGGCATGTGGCGTTCGGGCCAGCGACCATGTCCTCGATATCGGATGCGGGCGCGGGCAGACGACTTGCGAGGCGGCACGCACGGCCCGGGCAGGTAGTGCGCTTGGTATTGACGTCTCTGCGTCCGCCATCGAGCGTGCCCGCGAACTCGCCGGGCGGCAGCAGCTACCCAACGTCACCTTCGAGTGTGCCGACGCGCAGGTCCACCGCTTTCCGCAGGAGCGCTTCGACCTGGCCATGAGCAGGTTCGGCACGATGTTCTTCGATGATCCCGTGGCCGCGTTCGCCAACGTGGCGCGAGCGCTACGCCCGGCCGGGCGACTGGTGATGATGGTCTGGCAGGCTCCCGAGCGCAACGAGTGGGAGGTCGCGATCCGCCGGGCCCTGGCGGGCGCAGGGGAACCAGAGGCCGCCGCTTCCGCGGGACAGGATGCGTTCTCGCTCGCCGATCCCGCCGCCGTGACCGGGATCCTCGAAGCCGCGGGGTTCGCCGACGTCGGGTTCGCCGATGTGCACGAACCCGTTTACTACGGCCAGGACGTGGCGGCTGCCCTCGACTGGGTCAGCGGCTTCCTCTGCACGAAGGAGGCACTCCGCCAACTGGATCCGGCCGGCGCGGCAGACGCGCTCGGGCGGCTGCGTGAGACGTTCGCCGCGCACCTGAGCGATGACGGTGTCTGGTTCGACTCCCGCGCCTGGATCCTCACCGCTCGGCGTATCGCTGGCGGCGAGGTAGCCTCGACCGATTCCTCGCGCGGGTAAAGCGATCCTGGTGCTCACGCGTGTATGGGGCGTGGAGCGCAAACGGCAGGAATTCACCGAGTTCTACGCCTCCGCCAAGGACGATTGCCTGCGGATCGTGCTGGTCAGCGTGGGCGACCGGCAGCTGGCCGAGGACCTGGTGGCGGAGGCGTTCACGCGGGCCTGGATGTCCTGGCGCAAGGTGCGCGACCATCCCTCGCCCCGCGCATGGGTGGTGCGTACCGCGCTGAACGTCAATGTGTCCTGGTGGCGCCGCCGACGGCGCGAGGTGCTGGCTGACGACGTTTCGCCCCCGCCAGCGGACCAGCGGCCGACCCCTCTCGACGAGGCGCTGGTGAGGGCGATCAGAGCCCTTCCGCTTCGCCAGCGGGAGGTGATCACGCTGCGGATGTTCTTCGACCTGGACACCGAGACCACGGCGAAGACGCTGGGTATCTCGCCCGGGACCGTCGGCGCGCACCTGCACCGGGGGCTCGCCGCGCTCCGCGCCCAGATTCCGTCCTTCAACGATCAGGAGGCTAACCGATGAATGACGACACGCTGCTGACGGCGGTGCGGAGTTCCCTCACGGGCATCACGGATTCCCTCACCGACGTGCACATGGACCGCCCAGTTTCGGCGATCACCGGCCGGGCGCGTGCCCGGCGCCTGCGCCGCGGCCTGTCGGCAGGCGCAGCCGCAGTCGCGCTTGGCGCCGGCCTTTCACTTACCCTGACCGCCGGCCCGTCGGCGAGCAGGTCCGTGCACGTCAACCTGGACGCCTGGTCGGTCAACACCACCTCGGCGGGACAGGTGGAGCTGACGGTCAGGGAACTCCAGGACCAGGCACTGCTTGAGCAGACCCTCGCCGACGCCGGCGTTCCCGCCATCGTCAACTTCGGCGAGTTCTGCGGGGCGGCCGATCAGGCGGACAACCTGACCGGCACGACGGGCGCGCAAGTGCTCGGACCGGCCGTGACAAGCGGCAGCGCCCTGCTTGCCATCACCCTCAACCCCTCGGCCATACCCTCCGGGGCGAAGGTGGATATCGGCGTGGAGGACATCGGCACCGGCCGCGGCATTTTCGTGGATCAGATCATCGAGGACGGCGCGTCGCTGAGCTGCCATCCGATCGCGGTCAAGGTCAGCCAGCCGGCTGGCTCGTTACAGGAACTGGCCGGGAGAGGTCTCGGTGTCGCTGTTCCACACCACGGCCACCACATCAGTGGGATCGATCACGGCCCATCCGGTCTCGCGCTCGATACGGATCAGCCCGTCCGGCCGTATCTCCACGCCGGTCAGCTTTCTCTGTTCGGCTGTGGCGAACCCGATCGGGCCGGTCCGGTTGACGACCATGAAGATGGACCCAGACTTCCCGATGAGGGGCTGCAGCAGGTCGCGCATTGTCTCGCCGGTCATGAACCGTCACCTCCAGATATCGCCAAGACGAGCGTAACGCGTCGTGCCGGCGGCGCAGGAGGGCGGCAACCCCCGGGCTGGGCGGCTTGGGCTCGTCGGGCGACAGCGTGATGCCCTCGGCGGAGGCGCCCGCGTCGAGCAGAGCCTGGACGGTGGCGATCCAGTCGGGGCTTGGGCTGGTCGCGGGCCGTTGGCCGCTGCCGACGGCGGCCCACTCGAGCGGGGTGCTGTCCCAGTTGCCGTCTCTGGCCTCGAGGTCGGCGCCGCGGCCGAGAAGCAGATGGACGGCGTCCGCGCTACCTGAGTAGGCGGCGGCGTGCAGGGCTGTGCCTCCATCGTCACCGTCGCGGGCATCGACGGGGAAGCCGAGGTCGAGCATCAGGGCAAGTGCGTCCGTGTTGCCGGTCTCCGCCGCGCGGACCAGCGCCGCGGCCTGCTTGGCTTCGCCTGCCCGGCCGGGCAGGCCTGGGTCGCGGGCTAGTTGCCCGTCGACGGCGGCCCGGTCGGCGTGCTGGCAGGCGGCCAGGAACCGGTCGGTGTCGCTTGTGTCGTCGGCGGCGCCGCGACGGCGCAGCACGTCGGCCAGGTCGGTGCGGCCCTCCACGGTGGCCAGGGCGTACGGCGAGCGCCCGTCGGGACCGGGCCGGCCGGGCTGCGCGCCGTGGGCTAGCAGCAGGTCGAGCAGTTCGGCCGAACACCCAGAACGGACAGCCTCGTAGGCCGCCGAGGCGGGCTCGGCGTCGTCGTTGGCGTAACGGCGGGGATCGGCGCCAGCCTCAAGCAGCAGCCGAACCCCCTCGCTGTCGTTCAGGCTGACCGGGGCGGACAATGCCATCCGAGCGAGAGCGGTCACGTTGCCCTCGTGGCGCAGCAACAACCGAAGGCTCTCGTGGTCGTCGCCGCCAAACCCGGCCAGGTAAAGGTCGTGATCGTCGGGCACGGCGCCGCGCTCGAGCAGCAGCGCGACGATCGGCGGGTTGGCCGCTCCGGCGACCGCGCAGCGCAGCGGGGTCCACCCGCCGCCGCGGCCGGGCCGTCCTGGGGCACGGCCGACGGGGTCGGCACCGGCGTCAAGCAGCAGCCGGGCCACGGCAGCCAGGCCGTCGGCACGGGCCGGGTCGAGCCGGTTCCACTGCGAGGCGCAGGCCAGGTGCAGTGCCGTCCAGCCGGTTCGGCCGTCGACCGCGGTGGCCAGGCCGGGGTCGCGGGCAAGCTCGGCGCGCACCCGGTCGGCGTCGCCGAGGACCACCGCGGTGGCGAAGCTGTAGCCGGCCAGCTCCGGATTGGCCGCCAGCATCTGGGCCGCGCGTCCCCTCCAGTCGCGGACGCTGATCTCGCAGAACTGCTCGGCCTGCCGGGCCAGGTCGGTGGTGCTGGCATCGGTCATGACGCCTCCTTCGACCGGCCCACCGTAACCACGACGCTGCGGCGGCGTCCAGGCGCGTATGGTTCGTCTCATGCCGCGACCTGACCGGAACAATGCACTTGACCACGTGGTCGTGATCATGTTCGAGAACCGTTCGTTCGACAACCTGCTTGGCCGCCTGTACGAGCCGGGCGAGGTCGTCTCCTTCTCGGGAGTGGCAGGCCTCAACCTGTCCAACCCGGTCCCTGACTGGGCCGTCGGCGCGGACCCGGGCACGGCTCCGAGGCTCGTGCCCTACGGGACGGCGGTCGACATGAACACGCCGTCGCAGGACCCTGGCGAGGAGTACCAGCACGTCAACACCCAGTTGTTCGGCCTCATCGACCCGCCGTCCAACCGCGGGATGGTGGCCGCGCGGATGGTCGCCCCTTATAACGCGCCGACCGACCCGGGCCAGCGGCCGACCATGGACGGGTTCGTCACCGACTACATAAGCGCGTTCACCGCCGAGATGCTCAGGCCGCCGTCCTTCGAGGAGTACGCGCAGGTCATGACCGGCTACGCACCCCTGCAGGTGCCGGTCACCTCGGCGCTGGCGCGCGGATTCGCGACCTTCGATCACTGGTTCTGTGAGGTGCCGTCGCAGACGTTCCCGAACCGGTCGTTCTTCCACGCCGCCACCTCGTCCGGGCTCGTGGTCAACATGTCGCCCGTCGACTCCTTCCCGCTGCACAACACGGGCGAGACGATCTTCGAACGGCTCGAGTCACGCGGGCTGACCTGGCGGGTCTACTGCGACCCGCCCAGCCACATATCGATCACCGGCATCATCCACGCGGCCCGGCTGCGCGACCGGTGGGACAAGAACTTCTTCACCACCGACCGGTTCCTCGAAGACGCGGCCAGCGGGCAGCTGCCGGCCTACTCGTTCATCGAGCCCAACCTGCTGTACGGCCACAACGACATGCACCCGGCCTTCGACGCGCTGTACCCCGGGGTGGACCTTGACCCGGTGTCGTCGTTGCTGGGGGGCGAGGCGCTGCTGGCGAAGATCTACGACGCGATCCGCTCCTCGTCCTCGCCCGACGGGTCGAATGCCTACAACACGCTGTTTCTCATCACCTTCGACGAGCACGGCGGGACCTACGACCATGTCCCGCCGCCAGCGGCGCTCCCGCCGGATCCCGCGGCCCCGGCCGGGCAGCTGGGATTCCGGTTCGACCGTTCCGGCCTGCGGGTGCCGACCATCGCCGTATCGGCGTGGATCCCGGAGCAGACCGTGATCAACGACGAGTACCGGCACACCTCGCTCATCCGGACCCTGCGTGAGCGCTGGCAACTCGGCGCGCCACTGACCGCCCGCGACGCGGCCGCCCCGGACCTCGGCCCGGTCCTGTCGCTCGACAGCCCGCGGGATCCGGCGGACTGGCCCGAGGTCACGCCGCGACCGGTGGCACCGTTCAGCATGGCCCGGGTGTCGCTCGAAGCCCGCCTCAAGGGTCTGTGCAAGGCGGCGTGCTTCCCGACCCTGGCGCTGGCCAAGGACATGGGGCTGCCGGCTCCAGACCTCGACCAGGACGAGGACTACGCCCGCGCCGACGCCCTCGCCCTGATCAACGACGTGTTCGGGCACTTGTTCCCCGGCCTGCACGCCTCATGAGCACGGCGTTTACCGGGCACGAGGAGCGCTGGCAGGCCCGGCTGGGGAAGCTGAGAGACGTGGTGCGCCAGGAACTCGTGACGCGTCAGCTTGGACGCGGAGCTGGCAGCACCGGTCGTTCGGATCATCGATCTTGGCTGCGGTCAGGGGACACAAGCCCTGCGCCTGGCGCGACGCGGATATGAGGTAACCGGGGTCGATGCCTCGCGGGCGATGCTTGACCAGCTGGAACGGGACCTGGCGGCCGAGCCGGCCGAGGTCCGCGCCAGGGTGCGGGCCGAGCACGGGCTTATCCAAGATTGGGCCGAACGGTCGGTGGTTGCCCCCGCCGCAGCCGTGCTTTGCCACGGCGTGCTGATGTATACCGCGGATCCCGATCCGGTCTTGCGGGCCGTCGCGCGGCTGACCGCTCCAGGCGGGATCGCGTCGCTCCTGGTCCGCAACGGCCACGCGCTGGCCATGCGGCCCGGGCTGCTCGGCGACTGGGCGGCGTGCGCGGACGCCTTCGGGACGGTCAGCTACGCCAACCGGATCGGGGTCACCGCCCGGGCCGACCGGCTGGCCGACCTGACCGAGCGGCTGGCCGGGCACGGGCTGCAGGTCACGGCCTGGTACGGGGTGCGGGTCTTCACCGACACGGCCGCGAATGACGCTGCGCCGCCGCCGGACCTGGAGACGCTGCTGACCTGCGAAGAACGGGCCGGACGCACCGACCCGTACCGCCAGGTGGCCGCCCTGCTGCACGTGATAGCCCGTCGGCCCGCTCCATAGCCCGACGGCCCGGCACGGGCGAGAATGAGAGGCGTGGCCGATGAGCTATGGCAGGATCTGCTTGACGCGGCATGGGTCGTACTGGACTGGGAGGCCGGTGACGTTCCGGTCTGGACGGGGCGACTCGAGGTTACCGGCGATCCTGGTCATCTGTTGTCGCGCCTGCCGGCCGAGGACATGGCCATCGCCTGCGCGGGGGCCGCGCTGCTCGCCGCCGCGGCGCTGCACGCGGGACGCGGCGGCGCCATCCCGCGGGCTCTGTGCCTGGACCGGGGACACGTCGCGGCGGCCTTCCGCAGCGAGGCCTGGCTGCGGGTCAACGGTGAGCCAGCCGGGGCCGGATTCGCGCCGTTGTCGCGGTTCTGGCGGGCGTGCGATGGCTGGGTGCGCACCCACGGGAACTACCCCTGGCACCGGGACGCGCTGCTGCGCGCACTCGCCTGTGACGACGATTGCGAGGCGGTGGCGGCGGCCATCGCGGGCCTGGGCGCGCACGACGTGGAGGACCTGGTGACCGGCGCGGGCGGGGTCGCCGCCGCGGTCAGGACCGAGGCCGGCTGGCTGGGCGAGCCCGCGGCCCAGGCTGTCGCGGCCGCCGGGCTGGTTGAGGGATGCCTGCGCCGGTTCGCCGGGTGGGACGGTGTGTTCAGCATCGGCGGCGCGCCGCCGCGGCGCCGGGCGGCCGGGACGCTGCCCGCATCGGGGGTCCGGGTGCTCGACCTCACCCGGGTCATCGCCGGGCCGGTGGCCACTCGCTATCTGGCCGCTCTGGGCGCCGACGTGCTCCGGCTGGACCCGCCGGACCGGCCCGAACTGCCGCCGAATGCGCGTGACGGGCTGGTGGGCAAGCGCAGCTCGCTGCTCGACCTCCATACCCCGGCCGGGAACGCCCGGCTGCACGAACTGCTGTCCCGCGCCGACGTCCTGGTCCACGGATACCGGCCGGGCGCGCTTGACCGGTGCGGGCTGGCACACGGGGTCCTGGCGGAACGCTATCCCGGGCTGGTGGTGGTGAGCCTGTCGGCCTGGGGCAGCCGGGGCCCGTGGGGATGCCGCCGCGGGTTCGACAGCATCGTCCAGGCGGCGTGCGGGATCGCGATGGCGGAATCCCCCGACGGGGACCGCCCTGGCGCGCTGCCATGCCAGCTTCTCGATCACGCCACCGGTTACCTGTGCGCGGCCGCGGTACTGCGCGCGCTGGCCGCGCAGGCCTCGCTGGGCGGCACCTTGTTCCGCGAGCTCAGCCTGGCCAGGACGGCGCTCTGGCTGCTCACCCAGCCGCGGAACGGCGCGCCGGCCCGCGCGGCTCCTTCGGGGGCGGCCCTGGCTGGCGCGGCTCCTTCCGGCGTGGCTCTGGCTGGCGCGGCTCCTTCCGGCGTGGCTCTGGCTGGCGCGGCTCCTTCCGGCGCGGCTCCTTCCAGCGCGAGAGCCCGCTGGCTGACCACGTTGGACAGCGTCGAGGGTCCGGTTACCGTGGTACGGCCGCTGGGCCGGCTGGACGGCCTGGAGCTGGCCTGGCCGTCCCGGTTGACCCAGTACGGGAGCGACCCGCCCGCGTTTGGCTAACGGGCCGTCGGCCGCGGGGTTCAGCCGACCGGGATCAGGGTCAGGTAGGCGAGGCCGAGGATGCCACGGTAGCCGCGCAGCCAGTAGGAGCGGTGTTCGTCGACACGCTGCCTGACTTCCGCGGCCTGCTGGTCATCGGGGTGGACGGCGAGCCACTCCTCCTCGTCAGCCTGGTATCCCGACTCGAACTCCTCCCACTCCTGTTCGCTCGCAGTCTCGATCCAGGCCAGGCGGAAGCCCGCCCCGACGGCGAGGTCCGCGACCTCGGCCAGGCTGGGCAGCTCGCCGGCCGTGGTTCCTGGCCACATCGCGGCCAGTTCGGCCGAGGTCGGCGGGCGCTGCCAGAAGCCCTCGCCGAACAGCACTCGCCCGCCCGGCGTGACCAGGCGGCGCAACTCGGCCAGGGCGGCCGCAATGTGGCCTGGCGGCTTGACGTCGCTGAGCGCCTGGCTGGCGCCGATGCACAGCACGAGGTCGGCGGGTCCGCGGGCGGTTCCGATGCCGGACTCGCACGCGAAGGTGACCCGGCTGGACAGGCCGCGGGCCTCGGCATTCTCCCGGCCCCGGCCCAGGTCATCCTCGTCCAGGTCTATTCCGATGCCGATAGCGTCCGGTGCGGCGGCGAGGATGCGTAGCATCAGTTCACCCCAGCCGCAGCCGATGTCGAGCACCGTGTGCGGGCTGGTCCTGACCAGGCGCTCGGTTAGCCGCGCCGCTCTGGCGTCGGACAACGGCCCGTGAAAGGCGGCCTGGCTCAGGCGGCCGGGGTGATCTGTGGATGTCATAGCGGCACGCTAACGTCGGCACACCGGACCGCAAAGATGTTTTACGGTCGGCGGCTGGCGGCTTAAGGTGAGTACTGCTGTGAGAGATAACGAGGTCATTGAGCGGATTGACGCATTCTGCGACGCTTTTCCGCGTCGCCGGACCAGAGCCGAGGAGTACGGCCCGCTTGTGATCTTCGTTCCCGCCGACCCGGGATGGCCGTACTACGCGAGGCCGAAGCGTGGCGCGCGGCCACCGGTCACCGCAGCCGACATCCGCGCGGTCCGCGCCAGGCAGCGTGAGCTGATCATCCCCGAGTCGTTCGAGTGGATCGAGCAGACCGCGCCCGAGATGGCGGTGGCCGCCGCGCAGGCGGGCCTGGAGGTGCGAGCGCACCCGCTCATGGTGCTGGCGGGCGATCCGCTGATGCCGCCGCTGCCGGACGGGGTCACGGTGCGGGTCGTGTCGCCTGACGACGCGGAACTCGATCGGATCTGGGCCGTTCCCGCCGTGGCGTTCAGTTATCCGGGGACGGGCACGGGTGAGGCCGGCGTGGCCGAGCGGGACAAGATCGCCGCGGACCACGATGGCGGTACGATCGCGAACCTGCGCAAGCGGCTGCGTTCGGGATACTCAGTCTTGGCCGCGGTGTTCGGTCCGGACGGCCCGCTGGCCGCGGGAAGCTGCCAGGCGACGGGCGGAATCGCCGAGATCACCGGCGTCGGCGTGCTGCCGTCCCAGCGCCGCCGCGGCCTCGGCGCGGCGGTCACCGCACTGCTGGCCGCGGACGCGGGCGACCGCGGGGTACAGACCATCTTTCTGTCCGCCAGTGACGCCGCGGTGGCCCGTGTCTATGCCCGGATCGGCTTCCGGGAAATCGGCACCGCCATGATCGCCGAGCCCAACGCCTGATCCCGCTCGTCCGGCGCTCTGCCCTCCCGGGCTCCCGGGCTCTGCGCTCCCGGGCTCCCGGGCTCTGCGCTCCCGGGCTCCTGAGGTTCCCGGGCTCCCGTCTCCCTCGGCGCTCTGCGCTGCCGGGCTCCTGAGGTTCCCGGGCTCCCGTCTCCCTCGGCGCTCTGCGCTGCCGGGTTCCCGGGCTCGCCTAGCTTCCCGGCTGTGGACCGGGGTGCGGGGGCCACAGGCCCCGCCTATCGGGGCCGGGGGGCCACAGGCCCCGAACGTCCGCGCCCGCACGCGCCCGCCGCTTGGGGTGCGGGGGCCACAGGCCCCGAACGTCCGCCCCCGCACGCGCCCGCCGCTTGGGTGCGGGGGCCACAGGCCCCGCCTATCGGGGCCGGGGGGCCACAGGCCCCGAACGTCCGCCCCCGCCCGCGCCCGCCGCTTGGGGTGCCGGGGCCACAGGCCCCGCCTTTCGGGGCCGGGGGGCCACAGGCCCCGAACGTCCGCGCCCGCCCGCGCCCGCCGCTTGGGGTGCGGGGGCCACAGGCCCCGCCTATCGGGGCCGGGGGGCCACAGGCCCCGA
>Ga0335075_10013876_pt1 | contig 12123 bp, 7 predicted proteins | sample Lox_Sample_24_FD_206723 | JGI IMG/M metagenome (GOLD analysis project Ga0335075, IMG submission 206723) | Soil microbial communities from Loxahatchee National Wildlife Refuge, Florida, United States - Lox_Sample_2.4 | ecosystem: Environmental > Terrestrial > Soil > Wetlands | place: USA: Florida... | reverse complement strand
GGGCGCCGCCCACGCCGCTCCCGGGGCCCTCGCCGCTCGATCGGGTGCAGCGTGCGCTGACCAACGAACCGGGACTGATTTCCGATGTCCTACGCCCGCAGCCGGTGTTCGCCGATGGCAAGTTGCATGGCTACAGGGTGTATCCAGGTCGCGACGCCCGGGCCTTTGCGGCATTGGGACTGCGTCAGGGCGACCTGGTATTGGCGATCAACGGCACGACCCTGGATGATCCCAACCGCGGCAATGAGATTTTCAGCAGCCTCGGCAATTCAGATCAGGCGCGCGTCACGGTAATCCGCAACGGGCAGCAGCAGGATATCAATCTGAACATGGCGCAGATCGCCAATCAGGCCGAACAGTTGAGCAACGGGTCCGAGCAGCCGGGCGGCCCCTCTGAACCCAACGCCCCGCCGGGCCGCTAGGCCGCGGTGACTCGAGCTCCAAGGAATACTTTCGATGAAATTTTCTGATGCGGTGACCTCGGTGGTGGCGCGGGTTCTGGCCAGTTCGCTGGCGGGCGGCGCCGTACTGATGGTGGCCTCCGCACCCGTGGTCAGCCCGGGCGTGGCCTTGGCGCAGACGGCGAACCCCGCTCCGAATGGTGCAGCGCGCAATAACGATGCGCGCATCACTTTGAATTTCAGGGATACGGATATCCAGACGATTGCCGAAGCGGTGGAAATGGCCACCCACAAGACCTTCATCATCGATCCGCGGGTACGGGCGCAGGTGACCATGCTGTCCTCCACCCCGGTCACGCCGGACCAGTTCTATCAGATTTTCCAGTCCATCCTGCAGGTTCACAGCGCGATCGCCGTCCCCGGCGCCGACGGCACGGTCAAGATCGTCCCGGACACCAACGAGCGCTTCTCGCCCGGCGTGGACGATCTGCCGGAGCACGTCAGCAGCACCTCCGATGAGACGGTCACGCAAGTGATTCCCGTCAAGAACGTGAGCGCGCAGCAACTGGTCACGGTGTTGCGGCCGCTGGTGCCGACGACCGCCAACATCAACGCCCTGACCACCGCCAACATGATCCTCATCACCGACCACGCCGCGAACGTGAGCCGGATCGAGAAGATCGTGGCGCGCCTCGACCAGGTCAGCGACAGCGATGTCGAAGTGATCCCGATGCAGAATGCCTCGGCGACGGAAGTGGCCCGCGTCCTGACCGGCCTGTACCAGGGCCAGGCGCAGGCCGAGCCGGGCGTGCAGCCGCTGAAGCTGGTGGCCGATGACCGCACCAACAGCATCATCCTCAGTGGCGAACCCTCAGCGCGACTGCGGGCCAAGGCGCTGATCGCGCACCTGGATACCCCCCAGCAGGGCGGCGGGGATACCCGGGTGGTGTATCTCAAGTACGCCGATGCCGAGAAACTGGCGCCCAAACTCAAGGAGCAGCTGACGGGGGTCGCCCAGGCGGCGTCCGGCACCGGCACCGGGGGCGCCGCCGCGACGCCCACGGCCCAGGAGAGCAAGAATTCCCAGGTGTGGGCCGACACCAGCAACAACGCACTGGTCATCACCGCCCCGCCCAAGGTGATGCGCCAGATCATGGACATCATCGACAAACTCGACATTCCGAAGGCGCAGGTGCTGGTCGAGGCCATCATCGTCGATGTCGACATCAGCAAGTCCGCCGATCTGGGCGTGAACTGGGCCACCTGGGAGGAAAACAACGGCCAGGTCATCCCCGGGGCGACCTTCCTCAGTCCCGTCGGCGGCGCGAGCCTGGTCGACCTGGCCGATGCCATCACCTCCAACGGCAGCAACATCAACTCCTCGCTGGAGACCGGCGGCACGCTCGCCATCGGCCGCGTCAACAAGAATGGCCTGAGCTTCGCCGCCATGCTGCGGGCACTGCGCAGCGATTCGGACACCAACATCGTCGCGACCCCCGAGGCGCTGACGCAGGATCACCAGGAAGCCACGGTGAAGGTGGTCGAGGAAGTGCCGTTCGTCACCGGCCAGTACACCAGCAGCAGCACCGTGACCAACGGCACGGTGACGCCCTTCCAGACCATCCAGCAGATCGAAGTGGGCACGATCCTGAAGATCACCCCGCAGATCAACGAGGGCAGCAAGATCGCCCTCAAGATCGATGTGGAAAGTTCGAGCGTGATCGCGACCCCGAGCGGTGCCTCCGGCATCACCACCAGCAAGCGCGAGGTGACCACCAACGTGCTGATCGAGGACGGTGGCATCGTGGTGCTCGGCGGTCTGATCAGCAACGAGTACGACCGCACCAAGAGCCAGGTGCCCCTGCTCGGTGACATCCCGCTGCTGGGTGAGCTCTTCAAGGAGCGCACGGCGAGCCAGACCAAGACCAATCTGATGATCTTCCTGCGGCCGCAGATCCTGAATACCGAGACTCAGATGGCCACCGAGACCAACTCCCGGTACAACTTCATGCGCGAGGAGCAACGCCAGGTGGGTGCCAGCGAGCACCTGGCGATCCCGCTGCTGCCGGGCGTCAAATCCCCGGTGCTGCCGCCCATGCCGCCGCCCCCGGCGCCCGGCTCGAAGCCCGTGGCGCCGATCACCGAACAGGAGCGGGACCAGGCCGCCCGCGAAGCCCGGCGCGAGGCCGACGCCGAAGCACACGCGGCCCCGCCCGCCGCCTCATCGGCCCCGCAGGCCCCGAAGTGAGCGATCCGGCCGAAGTCGCCGCACCGGCCGCGGTCGACAAGCGGATCTCGTTCGCGTTCGCCAAGCGGCACGGCGTCCTGATCGGCGCCATCGTCGACGGGGTGGCGCAGTGCACGGTGCGGGGTGCGGCCTCGCCGCTGGCCCTGGCCGAGGTGCGCCGCTACCTGCGCCTGCCGCTGAAGATCGAGCGGGTGGACGAGGCGACCTTCGATGCGCTGCTGCGTCAGGCGTACGAGACCGGCGCCACCAACGCCATGGAGGCCGTGGGCGGCTTCGATGACACCCAGGATCTGACGCACCTGGCGCAGGTGCTGCCCGAGCAGGCTGACCTGCTGGAGGCCGATGATGATGCGCCGATCATCCGGCTGATCAATGCGGTGCTCACCCAGGCGGTCAAGGAAAACGCCTCGGACATCCATATCGAGCCGTTCGAGAACCGGCTGGTGGTGCGCTTCCGCGTGGACGGCGTGCTGCGCGAGGTGCTGCAGTCCAAGCGCGCCGTGGCGCCCCTGGTGGTCTCGCGCATCAAGGTGATGTCGAAGCTCGACATCGCCGAGAAGCGCCTGCCGCAGGACGGCCGCATCGGGTTGCGCATCGCGGGCCGCGCGGTGGACGTGCGCGTGTCGACCATCCCCAGCGGCCATGGCGAGCGGGTGGTGCTGCGTATCCTCGACAAGCAGGCCGGGCGGCTGGAGCTCAGCGCGCTGGGCATGGACCCGGCCACCGGACAGCTCATCGACGAGCTCATCCACAAGCCGCACGGCATCCTGCTGGTGACCGGACCTACGGGCTCGGGCAAGACGACCACCCTGTACGCCGCGCTCGAGCGCCTGAACGACAACTCGCGCAATATCATGACCGTCGAGGACCCGATCGAGTATTACATCGACGGCATCGGCCAGACCCAGGTCAACACCAAGGTGGAGATGACCTTTGCGCGCGGTCTGCGCGCCATCCTGCGCCAGGACCCGGACGTGGTGATGATCGGCGAAATACGCGACCTGGAAACCGCGCAGATCGCCGTGCAGGCCAGTCTCACCGGCCACCTGGTGCTCTCGACGCTGCACACCAACACCGCGGTCGGCGCGGTCACCCGGTTGCGGGACATGGGCATCGAGCCGTTCCTGCTGTCCTCGAGCCTGATCGGGGTCGTCGCCCAGCGCCTGGTGCGGGTCCTCAATCCGGAAAACCGGCAGGCCTTCAAGGCCGGCGACTACGAACGGCGGTTGCTGAACCTCAAGCCCGATGCCCCGTCGCCGACCCTGTACCGCCCCGGACCGGGCCACAACGGCTACCGGGGCCGCAGCGGCGTCTACGAACTGGTGATGGTCGATGACCAGATGCGCACCATGATCCACGACGGCGCCGCCGAACAGGAACTGGAACGCCACGCCCGCACGCTCACCCCCTCGATCCGGGACGACGGACGGGCGCGGGTGCTGCGCGGGGAGACCACGCTGGAGGAGATCCTGCGCGTGACCCGCGAGGACTGAGGCCGCAATGGGCGCCTTCCAGTACACCGCGCTCGACCCCGGAGGTCGCGAGAGCACCGGCATCCTCGAGGGCGACACCCCGCGGCACGTGCGCCAGCTGCTGCGCGAGCGGCAGCTGCTGCCGGTGACGGTGACCGCGGTCAACGAGCAGGAGAAATCCCAGAAGCGCAGCTTCTCCCTGTCCCGGCGCGTCTCCGCCACCGACCTTGCACTGTTCACGCGGCAGCTCGCGACGCTGGTGAAGGCCGGGCTGCCCCTGGAGGAATCGCTGCTCGCGGTCTCCCAGCAGACCGAGAAGCAGCGCGTGCAGAGCATCGTGCTCGGCGTGCGCGCCAAGGTCGTGGAAGGCCATACGCTCGCGGACGGCTTCGCCGACTTTCCGCGGGTATTCCCGGAGATCTACCGCGCCACGGTGTCCGCCGGCGAGCAGGCCGGCCACCTGGATACGGTGCTGGAGCGGCTGGCGGATTACACCGAGAGCCGCGAGGAGATGCGGCAGAAGGTCATGGGCGCCATGCTGTACCCGATCGCGCTCACGGTCATGTGCGTGATCATCGTGGCCGGCCTCATGGTGTACGTGGTACCCAAGGTCGTCGGTGTGTTCACCGCCAGTCATGCGAAGCTGCCCATCATGACGCAGCTGCTGATCAGCACCAGTGATTTCCTGCGGCTGCGGGGCATCTACCTGCTGATCATCATCGTCGTCGCCTACGTCGCCTTCGCGCGCTGGGTCGCCAAGCCCGGTCCGAAGCGCCGGTTCCACCTGCTGCAGCTGCGGCTGCCGCTGATGGGCAAGCTGGTGCGCGGATTCAATACCGCGCGGTTCACCCGCACCCTGAGCATCCTCACGGGCGCCACGGTGCCGGTGCTCGATGCGCTGCGGATCTCCGGCGAAGTGGTCACGAACCTGCCGATGCGCGATGCGGTCGCCGAGGCCTCCCTGCGGGTGCGCGAGGGCGCCTCCATCGGCCGCTCGCTGGCCATCAGCAGACTGTTCCCCCCCATGACCATTCATCTCATCCAGAGCGGTGAATCCAGCGGCGAGCTGGAGAACATGCTGGAACGGGCGGCGATCAGCCAGGAACGCGAGCTCGACGGACTGCTGACGGCCATGGTCGGCCTGCTGGGTCCGGGCCTCATCGTCCTCATGGGACTGTTCGTCATGGGCATCGTTTTTGCAATGCTCCTGCCCATCTTCGAAATGAACCAGCTCATCCGCTAGAATCCGCCCAAGCACTCACTGCATGGTTAATGGCCATGAGCGAAAAGGCCGAGTCCGAAGAATTCGAAGGCGAGGAAATCGACGAGCCGGCAGTCGAGGAAGCCGATGTCGATCTCGACCAGGTGATCAAGGACCTGGACCTCGCCAAGAAACGCGCCCAGAAAAGCGGCGAGCCTCCGTGGCGTCGGTTGGAGCGCATGCGCGAAGACAAGCTCACCGCCGAACTCACCAGCGACTTCGACGACTACGACATCGGGGATGACAGCCGCAAGGCGGCCCGCAAGCCCAGGCAGTGAACCCTGGTGCGGTCAACGTGTCCGAATTAGGGCCGTTGAATCAAGGATATCGGCGGCAAACTTAGAAGTGCCGCGACATCTTTCGTAACCTGGGGTTCGCAATGTCCAACATGACCTCGACCCGCAGAGCGTTCCCGGCGCTCGCCGCCCTGCTCGGCTGCGCCCTGCTGGCAGGCTGCGAATCGAGCACCACCGTTTCGGCGACGGGCAACACCGCCGCGCAGTTCACGCACGTCTTCCTGACCATCAACCAGATCTGGTTCAACACCAGCGCCTCGGCCGGTCCGACCGATTCGAGCTGGGTGAAATTTTCCCTGAGCACCCCGCAGACCATCGACCTGGTGACGCTCAACAACGGCACGCTGAGCCAGTTCGCGAGCGAACTGAAGCTCACCGCCGGCACCTACAACCAGGTGCTGCTGATGCTCGCCGACTCGACCGACGCCCTGAGCACCTCGGCGCAGAACGCGGGCGCCGCGACCAACGATGAAGTCGACTATCTGGACGATTCCGACGTGGCGCACACCGTGCCGCTTGCGATACTGAATGCGGCCGAAGGCATCGGCATCAGCACCAGCCTCAATGTCACCGCCGCAGGTTCCACCAGCTTCGGAACGAGCACCGCGACCTCCTCGGCGGCGAGCACCAGTTCGACGGCCACGGGCGTGGTGGCCACCACCTCGGCCATCGTCGATTTCGATGCGACGCGTGACCTCGTGCCGATATCGCTGAGCGGTCAACCCGCCTTCGTACTCAATCCGCATCCCCGCAGCTACAGCGCGGCCAACGCCGGAACCATCCAGGGATCCGTATCGCTCACGGATGTCTCGACGGTGACCAATGCCGGCTATCCGGACGTGCAGGTCTCCGCCGAGACGCTCAGCAGCGACGGCACGCGGCATGTGATCGTCAAGACCACCCGCGTCGGCACCGACGGCACCTTCACGTTGTATCCGCTGTCCACGACCTCCGGAGCGCCCGGCAGCTACGATCTGGTCATCCACGGACCCGCCATCCAGACCGTCATCCTCAAGTCCGTGCCGGTGACCGATTCGGCCCCGGGGGCCAGCCCCGTTCTCGGGACGCTGACGCTGACCGCGGCGACGCCCTATTCGGTCAACGTCGCCAGCACGTCCCCGGCCTCACCGACCAGTTCCCAGGTGGGCTTCTATCAGACGTTGCCGCTGTCCTCCGAAGTGCCCTACCTGGTGGAAGTGCGCGCGCTGGATCCGACCAGCGGCCTGTTCGCCAGCGCCCAGGAACTCTCCGGGGGTTCCCTGCAGTACGGCACGTACACCTCGGGTACCGTCTCGCTCAGCGCGGCGACCCCGACGCAGGGTGCGGGGACCTATGCCATCGGCGCCCTCAATGCCGCCTACGGCACGGCGGCCCTGGGCACCACGGTTGCGCCACCGGCAAATGCTGCGACCCCCGCGCTCTTTACCATAACGGCGCCCCCGGTCCCTTCGGGCAGTTCGGCCAACGCCATCCAGGGCACGATCGCCGTCACGACCAACGCCTTCGACAACGCCGAACTCTTCCTCACCGCCAATGGCGCACTGGTCGCCGCGGCCCCGCTCACCGGTTACCTGGGCAATGGGCAGAGCACGCTGTCGCTTGCGGGTATTGCGCCCGGTGGCAGCCCCTCGGCCGCCTACGGCGCGGGGGTCTATTACGCCGAAGTGTGGGCGTGGAACTCCGCCAATCCCACCGGCACCCTGACCCGCCTGCCCTATGGCTCGACAGTGGATATGAGCGCCGGTAACGCCACGGGCGTGGCGCTGCAGATCGATTAAGGTCGCGTAACCCGGGTCCTCCCCGGCCCGCCCTCGGGCGTTGTCCAGGGTAAGGGTTCAACACATGGAGGCCCGGACATGAAGACGCTCATCGCTGCACTGATCCTTGCCTCGGCCGGAGCGCTGGGAGGGTGCGTGGCCGTTCCCACCCGCCACGGCCTGGTGGTCGCTCCCGCCGTCCCCGTCGTGGGCGTCGGCGTCGGCTACGGATACCACTACGGTCCGTACTACCGTCCCTATCCCTAAGCGAAATCACGCCTGACCGGACCCCACCGGTCAGGCTGCGGCGCAGCACGTGCGCCGCCGCACGTGCGCCGCACAGCGGTAGCACGGCTCCCGCGTTCCAAAGGTGTCATATGACAGTCATATGACCACCCTAGCCTTGTGCTCCGCCGACAAAACGAATTCGGGGAACTCACGTGCTGGCAAGCCTTGGCATCGACCCACCCTCCGCCATTCTTCTGTGTCTCGCGCTGGCCCTGGCGCTGAGCTTCGAGTTCGTGAATGGTTTCCATGACACCGCCAACGCCGTGGCGACGGTCATCTATACCCGGGCGCTCAAGCCGAACTATGCCGTGGTCTGGTCGGGCACCTGGAATCTCATTGGCGTGCTCACCTCATCCGGGGCGGTCGCCTTCAGCATCGTGGCGCTGCTGCCCGTCGAGCTGGTGATCAACGTCGGCTCCGGGGCAGGCTTTGCGATGGTGTTCGCGCTGCTGCTCTCGGCCATCATCTGGAACGTCGGCACCTGGTACCTGGGCCTCCCGGCCTCCAGCTCCCACACCCTGATCGGCTCCATCGTGGGCGTCGGACTCATGAATTCGGTGATCAGCCCCAACGAAGCCTTCGGCGAGGGGGTCAACTGGGCCAAGGTGCAGGACACTCTCAAGGCGCTCATCGTCTCGCCCATCATGGGATTCCTGCTCGCCGGGCTGCTGCTGCTCATCATGCGGGTGGTGCTGGCCCGACGCGCTGAACTGTTCAAATCGCCCGAGCCCGGTTCCTCCCCGCCGCTGTGGGTGCGCTGTCTGCTGATCCTCACCTGCACCGGGGTGTCCTTCGCCCACGGCTCCAACGACGGTCAGAAAGGCATGGGCCTGATGGTGCTGATCCTGGTCGGCGTCGTGCCGGCGACCTTCGCGCTCAATCTCGCGGCCTCACCCGCGGCGCTCACGCAGCTGAATGCCTCGGCCGCGCAGGTCGCGACGCAGCTGCACCAGATCGTGCCGGCGACGACGCGGCTGCCGGCCTCGATCGACGCGCATCGCACGCTGACGACCTTCCTGCGCACCAGCAAGCCCAACGCCGACACGCTGCCGGCATTGACGGAGGCGAACGACGCCGTGGTGGCGCGGCTGCGCGGCGTGACCGACCTGCACACTCTGGCCGGTGCCGAACGCACCGCGCTGCGCCTGAACGTGTACCTCGTCGGCGAATCGCTGGGACGGCTGGTCAAGATCAAGAAGGTGCCGAGCGGCCTGGATGCGGCGGCCGCCAGCAAGTACCAGAAGTCGCTCCAGGGCCTGACCAATTTCATTCCGACCTGGATCAAGGTCGCGGTCGCGCTCGCCCTGGGCCTGGGCACGATGGTGGGCTGGAAACGCATCGTGGTCACCGTGGGCGAGAAGATCGGCAAGGCGCACCTGACCTATGCCCAGGGTGCGAGCGCGGAGCTGATCGCCTGGGGCACGATCGAGGCCGCCGACGTACTGGGCCTGCCGGTGAGCACCACCCACATCCTGTCCTCGGGCATCGCCGGCACCATGGTCGCCAATCGCTCGGGCATCCAGGGCGACACGGTGCGCAACATCATCCTGGCCTGGGTACTCACCCTGCCCGTGTGCGTCATACTGGGCGCGGCGACGTTCGGCGCCGGACTGTATGTCGTGTTCCACCTGCTTGGCGTGCACTGATCAGCGACCCCGCGCGTCCCGAGCGTTGCACCCGGCGCGCAAACTGTCCCACACCGAGAGCCAGCGGCCCTGGAAGAAGACGCGCCCGTGGGCATAAGGTCGAGGCTTCCGGCGCCGGGGATCAGTGAAAGTCGCGGGAGGCAACGTTGAGTCTCCCGGTGAGCACCGTACGGTCGATGAGACGGCGCGCCACCAGGTGCAGGACTTCACCCTCACGCTGCAGCGTGCCCTGCACTTCCAGCAGGGCCGACTCCACCAGCGCGCGGCGGAAGCGCTCGGCAACGCTCTTCCAGACGACGAGATTGATCTGACCGGTCTCATCCTCGAGCGTGACGAACGTCACGCCGCTGGCGCTGCCAGGCCGCTGACGCACGAGCACCAGGCCCGCGGTGCGCGTCCACTGTCCATGGGGCATCTGGTTCAGATCCGCCATGCACTGCAGCCCCTCCCCCTGCAGCCGCTCGCGCAGCAGCGCCAGAGGATGGCGGCCCAGCGTCAGGCCCACGGCGGCTAGGTCCGCCACGATGGTCTGCGATTCGCTGGGCATCGCCAGCAACGGATGGGCCTCGGTCACCTGCATCGCCGCCGGATCGGTGGCCGCCAGCGGCAGCGCCGGCTCGAACCCTGCGACTTCCCAGAAGGCGAGATGGCGGTTGCCGCTCAGGGGCGCCAGTGCTCCCGCGGCGGCCAGGGCTTCGAGATCACGGCGTTCCAGCAGCGCCCGCCGCGCCAGGTCCGCAACGCTGCTGAAGCTGCGTTGCGCCCGGACGGCGGTCAGGCGCTGCGCGCCCTGTTCGGAGAAGGAGCGCACCAGGCGCAACCCCAGGCGCAATGCCGGCTGCGGGCCCTCCGCCGGCTCCAGGGTACAGTCGTAGTGACTGTGGACCACGCTCACGGGGCGTACTTCCACACCATGCCCCCGGGCATCCCGTACCAGCTGCGCCGGCGCGTAGAAGCCCATGGGCTGGCTGTTCAGCAGCGCACAGGTGAAGGCCGCCGGCTCGTGGTGCTTGAGCCATGCCGAGTCGTAAACCAGGAGCGCGAAACTCGCGGCGTGACTCTCGGGAAAACCATATTCGCCGAAGCCTTCGATCTGCCGGCAGATGCGCTCGGCGAATTCGGTGGGATAGGAGTTCTCGACCAGCCCGCGGGCCAGCCGCTCCTTGAAGCGATGCAGGTCTCCTTTGCGCTCCCAGGACCCCATGGCCCGGCGCAGGTTGTCCGCCTCACCGGCCGTGAAGCCCGCGGCATGCATGGCCAGCTGCATGACCTGCTCCTGGAAGATGGGCACGCCCAGGGTGCGCTCCAGAGCCTGCTGCGCGCCGGGGCCCGGATATTCGATGGGATCCAGCCCGGCGCGTCGCCGCAGGTAAGGATGCACCATGTCGCCCTGGATGGGCCCGGGGCGCACCAGCGCCACTTCGATGACCAGGTCATAGAAGGATTGCGGCTTCAGCCGCGGCAGCATGGACATCTGCGCCCGCGACTCGATCTGGAAGACGCCGATGGTGTCAGCGCGCGACATCATGGCGTAGACGGCCGGATCGTCCGCCGGCAGATGACCCAGTGTCCAGCGCGTGCCGCGCCAGTCGTTGACCAGTGCCAGGCAGCGGCGCAGTGCACTGAGCATCCCCAGTCCCAGCACGTCCACCTTCAGCAGCCCCAGATCGTTGAGGTCGTCCTTGTTCCACTGCACCACGGTGCGTTCGGGCATGGTGGCATTCTCCACCGGCACCAGGTCCGAGAGTACCGTGGCGGCGATCACGAAGCCGCCCACGTGCTGTGAGAGATGTCGCGGAAAACCGATGAGCTCGCCCGTGAGCGCGAGGATCTGCCGCAGCAGCGGATCATCCGGATCAAAGCCGGCTTCGCGCAGGTGCGCCGCCGGCACCTTCTCATCCCACCACTGGACCACCTGCGCCAGCGCCCGGGCCCGCTGCGCTGAATACCCGAACGCCCGCGCCAGATCGTTGAGGGCGCTGCGACCGCGGTAGCTGATGACCGTGGCCGCCAGTGCCGCCCGTTCGCGGCCGTACTTGCGGTACAGGTACTGGATCACCTCCTCGCGCCGCTCATGCTCGAAGTCGATGTCGATGTCCGGCGGCTCGGCGCGTTCCCGGGAAATGAACCGTTCCATCAGCATCGAGTCCGGCCGCTGCCCGATGGCGGTGATCCGCAGGCAATAGCACACCAGGGAATTGGCCGCCGAACCGCGACCCTGCGCCAGGATCCCTTCCCCGATCGCGTAGTTGACGATGTCGTACACGGTGAGGAAATAGGCCTCGTAGCCCAGCTCCGCGATCAGCGTCAGTTCACGCTCGATGATCTGCCGTGCCGAAGATGGCACGCCGTGCGGCCAGCGGAACCGGATGCCGCGCTCCACGAGTTCGCGCAGCCAGCTCGTGGGCGTTTCCCCTTCCGGCACCAGTTCGCGCGGATATTCATAGCGCAGCTCGGAGAGACTGAAGGTGCAGGCCTTCGCCAGCTGCAGCGTTTCGGCGAGCAGTTCGGGAGGGTACAGCCGCACGAGCCGGCCGCGCTCGCGCAGGTGCCGCTCACCGTTGGGATACAGCCGGCTGCCGGCCTGCGCCAGCGTCACGCCATGCCGGATGGCGGTCAGGGCATCCTGCAGCTTGCGTCGTCCGCGCACATGCATGTGCACATCGCCGCTGGCCACCAGCGGCACGGCCCAGTCGCGTCCGAGCCGCGACAGTTGCGCGAGGTACTCGCGGTCCGTGCCGGTGAGCAGCAGTT
>Ga0335075_10013875_pt1 | contig 12123 bp, 10 predicted proteins | sample Lox_Sample_24_FD_206723 | JGI IMG/M metagenome (GOLD analysis project Ga0335075, IMG submission 206723) | Soil microbial communities from Loxahatchee National Wildlife Refuge, Florida, United States - Lox_Sample_2.4 | ecosystem: Environmental > Terrestrial > Soil > Wetlands | place: USA... | reverse complement strand
AAGTAGTCCGCGTGCCTCCAAGGCGTGAAGCGCCGGATAGAGCACACCCTCGCCGAGATCGAGGGCACCGCGACTGCCGAGCTTGAGCGCCCTGGCGATCTCGTAGCCGTACATCTCCTGCTGTGCTAGCAGGCGCAGAACCACCAGCTCGGGCACGCCGGACATCAGGCTCGGATTCCCCGCAATCATGGCGGGAGCGTATACCTTGTCGGACGATGTATGCAAGGCATACTGTTGCTGACCCGCCATCGGCATGGCGCGACTGACCTGCGAATGAGTCGAATCGTATTCGGGACCCTGCGTCGACGCTGGTTACGGACCCTGCTCGTGGGGTTGTCCACGCTGGTCGCGTTCGTATTGCTGGGCTTTTTTCTGGCGATTCGTCATGGATTTGCCGTCGGGCTGACGCAGGAAGGTGCCGATCTGCTGCTGCTGGAGCCGGCCGGTGGCAGCTCTTCGCCGACGATCGCGGTGTTGTCGGCTGTAAGTTCCTTCCGCGGAGTGCGTTCGGCCGTCGGGGTTAGCGTCGAACCGATGCTTTTTGGCGCGGAGCGTCATCCGCTGCGAGTAGCAGGACTATCGGCCAACGCGTTCCTTGAACTCTCTGCGGTGGTCCGCAAAGGCGAGCTTCCTCGCGGCCAGGCACAAAGGTGGCTGTCGGATCTGACCGGGGCACTTGTGACAGACGAGATCGCGCGCAGGAACGATTGGCGCTTGGGAGAGGCTATTACACTGCATTCCATGTCGCGTAGCTCTCCGCGAGATCTGACATTTCACATCGACGGCGTGCTCGGCAAGCTCAGGGGCGTAACTCCAACGAGCGACGTCAATCTGCACCTTGAATACTTACGCCGCTGGGCACATCAGGATTTCATAGATTTCATCTTCGTTCAGGTCCGGGATGCACAACGAGCGGATGCAGTGGCTCGGGCCATAGAGCTGAAATTTGCCAATAGCGCGACACCACTGAGCACTCAGAGCTTCAAGTCGCTGCTGCAGGGAATGGCCGAGCGACTGGCCGATGTGAATGCCATGACCTCCGTGGTCATCGTAGCGAGCCTGTTCGGCCTGTTCCTCATCTGCCTCTGTACGCTGATTCATTCGGTATCGGAACGGCTGGGAGAGTTTGCGCTGTTGAGAGCGGTTGGATTCAGTCCGCTGCGGCTCATCTGGATCGTGTTTCTCGAGGCGCTGCTTGTGATTGTGCCCGCCGCCTGCGCCGGCACCCTGTGCGCCCTGGTGGTGATCCGGGTGTTCGCTGGCGAGAAACTGAACCTTGCCGGCATCGTGCTGACAAGCGCTGCAGTCCTGGAGTGCGCTCTCATCGCGCTTGGGCTCGCGATCCTCTCTTCGGTGCTGCCCGCACTTCAAATCATGCGTATGAACTGCGCCCAGGCGTTGCGCAGGGGGTGAGCATGCGCGTAGCAAATATCCTGCAGGCCATCTTGCGGCTGACGCTTTCGGCGGTCTGTAAATGGCCCTCGCGGCCCGTCGATACCTCGGTGGTCGTGCTGGCGTTTGCCACCGTGGCCGGCATCCTCACGGCGGTGCTCGCCATGGCGTCTGGCTTTCGTCACGCCTTCGATATCGCCGCGCAGGATGACACCGCCATTGTGCTGGCCGAGGGTAGCAAGAGCGAGTGGGCGAGCAGTGTGCCGACCGGCGCGGTCGCAGACATCATTGAAGCTCCGGGGGTCGCGCGTGCATACGGCGTACCCATGATCGCGCCAATCCTGCTGGGCAGCTTGCCGGTGTACTACAGGGAGCGGAATCTCGCGGCGCGGATAACGCTGCGAGGCGTATCGCCCGCGATGCTCACGATTGACAAGGCACTGCGGATCCTGCGTGGACGGTGGTTTCGTCCGGGTCTGGATGAAATCGTGGTGGGCGCGGCGGCCGAGAGCGGTTTCACGGGTATCGCTCCGGGCGATCGGGTGTTTGCTGAAGGTAGAATCTGGACCGTAGCGGGAGTCTTCTCCGCCGATTCCCAGTCCTTTTCGTCCGAGGCCTGGACCAGTCTTGGGTCCCTGCAGGGAGCCGAACATCGCCGCGGCGCGTACTCCTCGATTTATGTGGGGCTGACGTCTTCCAATGCACTGCCCGCGTTCGCGCAGGCGCTTGACCGTGATCCGCGATTCGCGCTGAGCGCCATGCGCGAGAGCGCCTACAACGCGTACCAGGCGTCGGCGGCGAGCAGGCTGATTACCCGGGTCGGTGCATTCTTCTCCGCGCTGATGGCAACAGCCGCGGTCTTCGGGGCGATGAGCATGTTGTTGATGATGATGGAGAGCCGCCGATTTGAGGTGGCGCTGTTGCGCGCGTTGGGATTTTCGCACGGCGTGGTGTTCGCCGCCACGATCATCGAAGCATCGCTGCTGGGAGTGGCTGGCGGTGTGGTCGGGGCCGCGGTTGCCTATGTAGGCCTGGACGGCCATGCAGCCAGCACGCTTGGGATGGGCGGGCAGCTCGCCGTGAGCAGTACCACGCCCCAGGTCTTCTTCCATTTCCTGGTCAGCGGCTCGATCATGGCTGGCGCTGTGTTGGGGTCCCTGGGAATGGGATTCATCGGAGGGCTGTATCCGGCCCTGCGAGCCGCACGCATGCCGATTGCGGCAGCCTTGGCAGACATTTGAAATGGTCTGACTACGGTGGCGCAGGAGGCTTACGCAACGCGGTCAAGGTCCCAACCCCTGAAGATAAGCGGCAACAGCACGCATATCGTGCTCATTGAGACCCTGAGCGACTCCATGCATGATCGCCACATCGCGCAGATTGGTCTGAAACGATCGCAACTGCTTCATCAGGTATTCGATGTGTTGTCCGGCCAGTCTGGGGTACATGTCGGTCCCAGCCGCCCCCATTCCGTGACAGGCTGCGCAGGGCGGAATGCCCTCGGCGGAGTCACCCTGCTGGTAGATCTGCGCGCCCCGGGCAAGCAGTGCCGGGTCTTCCCGTACCCCTGCAAGCGCTGTCTGGCGACTGTAATAGTCCGCCAGCGCCGCCATGGTGCTGGCGTCGAGCGGTGCAGCCATCCCCCACATGTAGCCCAGAGCATCGGGATCACCGCGCGTCTGTGCCTTGAATGCCCGCAGCTGTGACAGCAGATAGTTGGCGCGCTGCCCGGCGAGCACGGGAAACTTCGGCGCGATACTCCGGCCTTTCCAGCCATGACACGCGGCGCAGGTACCCACGGCGATGCGCTCAGCAGCAATCCGGCTTTCCAGGTCGACGTTTGCGGCGTGGACGGAACTCACGGAGAAAACAGTGCCTGTCAGAACAGCCAGCAATAGGTACCTCATTAGTTTGCTCGCCTTGATCAAAACGTAAGCCATACGAGCAGGTACGTCGTGTCGTTGGACGACGCCTTGCGCCCGAAACCGTCATAATCGGTGCCGCCGCCATTGAAACGATCGTAGAGACTGTACTGCAGCGAAAATTTGGTGTTCAACCACGGCAGGAAATTGAATTCCGCTATCCAGCCGCGTGTATCGGGACTTGAATCCGCGCTCGTGATCACCCCCGGCTGAGGGCCGGATGGGTACAGTCCGGAATCGGCGCTGCCGGTGGTCGAAAAGTGACTGACCGTCACGCCGATCTTGCGTCGATAGTAATAGCTGCCGGTGATTCTGGTGGTGTCGATGGTGTCATTCGGGTTGCTGCTGACACCAGCGTCAAAGCTGGCATCAAGCTGCGCCGATTCGTGGATATGTGTCGCTTGCAGCGAGAACAGGTGCTGCACACCGATGAATTGATACTGCAGATCCTCCGCAACGTCCCTGAATTGATTCACGGGCCCGCTGAGCGGTACCGGTGAGCTACTGCCGCCTCCCGGATAAAGCTTGAAATCGGCGCCGTATGCACCAATTTCAACGTCGTGTCGGCGCCACTGATGTTCGTAGGCGATTCGCGCATAGGGTGCCGCGCCGCTGATGACATTGGACACGCTTCCATCCAGCGGCCCCGCCGCGCCGGTAATCGGATTGGTGATGCCCTGCTTGGCCGAGTGATAAGCGCCGATCTCGGCGTACAGCGACTCGTTCCACATGGCGTAAAAGCTCAGGCCCGCGACATCCTGCGCCAGTGTGCCGTCGATCTGCGTCGCAGCCAGAGGCGACACCCCCGCGTTGCTCGCAGCATAAGGAAAGCCCCAGGCAGGTGTGCTGTTCCATAGGTCCTGAACCGTCGGGTTGTTGTTGGCGTCGATGCCGTAGATCAACCCACGATCGTTGGGCAGGAGCAGCAAGTTCGCAAAGCGCAGATCCGTGTTGTCGATGCCGATTGAGCCGGAGGCGTTGTCGTATGAGGCCTGGATCATGGCACCGAGATGCGGCGCCACCTTGCCAGCGTAGAACAGGCTCAGCTGCTGAGGGAAGCCGGTGGTGCTCGTCTGCGAATGGCCGGTACTACCGCCACCATCGGGTAGAGGCCGATCGAGCCAGGTCTGCGACACCTGGATCATTACCGATAATGGCGCCAGCGTTGCCAGCACCAGCATGTTCTCCCTTTCTGTCGTGATATCGCGCACCTGTTTGAGATTGTCCAGCGTGTAACCGTTTGCCTTGAACATGCGCCCGAAGTGGGTGAGCTCGGGAAAGACCGTGTGACAGGCTTCACAGGCCATGCCCGTCTGGCGCGCAAAGCTCGGGACCGCATGGGCCTTAGGCACGAGGAGAAACATGAGCATCGTCGCTAAAGCAGCGGCGATCCTCGATCGCTGGATCTTGAACATGCGAATCCCCGTCGAAGCCGAAGGGTTGAGATTCTAGGATGCTCACAGCGCCTGACGCATACGGGAAACCACGTAGAGAGCAGCGGCCATCGGGGCGCGGCCCGGCAGTCAGTGCGGAAAGTACCGAGTGCGAAAGGCGGCACGATGCAGGATGCTCGGTGCATCGGGTGGCCGACACAATCAGGACAGGACCATGGAAAGTCAGACTCGCAAAACCGCACCGGATGGCTATAACACCCTCAATCCCTACATTACGGTGAAGGATGTTCCGGCTCTCATTGAGTTTCTGCAGGGAGCCTTCGGGGGCATCATTAAGGAGCAGATTGAGCAGCCAGACGGAAAGATCGAGCACGCGGAGGTGAGGGTGGGAGACTCGCTGTTGATGATCGGTCCGGGCAAGGTGGACGCCCTCATTCAGGGGCACGAGAAGAGTCGGTCGGCGGCGTTTTACCTCTTCGTGCCTGACGTGGACTCAGCCTATGCACGGGCGATGGCCTGCGGAGCGCATGCCTGGGAGTCGCCTCGCTACACCTTCTGGGGCGATCGCGTCGCCGCCGTTACCGATAGCAATGGCAACGCCTGGTGGATTGCCACCCGCAAGGAAACGCTGGACACGGGCGAGCTGCAGGCCCGTGCGGACATGCACTGGCAGGGATCTCACGAATCCGGGAAGCCGCAAGCGTCTGCCGACACCAATGTGGCGAGTCCGGCTCCCAACTACCGGATGGTGAACCCCTACGTGAGCGTTGGGGATTCGTCCGGATTCGTCGGGTTTGTCGAACGGGTATTCGGCGGCACGCTTGTCCGGCAGATCCGGCAGCCGGACGGGCAGCTGCAGCACGCCGAGATCGCAGTCGGCAACAGCATCCTGATGGTTGGGCCGCCTGAGGTCGATGCGCTGGCACAGATGGAAGCCCACCATCGGCCTGCCTCCTTCTATGTATTCGTTTCAAATGTCGACGCTACGTACGATCAATGCATCGCATGCGGTGCGGCGCCGGCAGAGGCGCCGGCGCAACGCTTTTTTGGCGATCGCGTAGCCGAGGTGACAGACCCCTGGGGCAACCATTGGTGGATCGCGAGTCGCCAGGAAGCGCTGGAGCCTGCGGAGCTGCAGGAACGAGCCTACGAACAGTGGCAGGCGCATTCGCCCGCGGTTCGACAGCGCGTGACGCGGGGCGAAGTGCTCGATTTCCTCAGATCTCATCGCTATGGTGTGCAGGCGTCCGTCAACGCGCGGGGATTACCGCAGGCGGCTCTGGTCGGATTCGTGGTCACGGATAAGATGGAATTGTTTTTCGACACCTTTTCGTCGACCAGGAAAGCCAGGAATGTAGCGCAAATTCCCCACATAGCCTTCGTCGTCGGAGGGCAGGAGGCAGATGAGCGCACGGTGCAGTACGAGGGCACGGTGGACTCGCCCGCAGGCGCGGAGCTGGAAGCTCTCAAGGACGCCTACTTTGCATTGCATCCCGATGCCTTACGCCGTTCCAGGCTCCCGGGGATCCGCTATTATCGTGTGAAGCCTCGTTGGGTGAGGTATACCAATTTCAACGCGGCGCCGGCCCAGATCGTAGCGTTCGAGGGAGCCGCTTTGGATTCTGGCCAAAACGAGCCAGGCGCATCCAGCGGGCCGCATTACACGCACGCGAAGGGCCCATGGGCACCGACAGTACTGCATGAACCCGATTTCAATGCATTTGCCAAATCTGCGCCTGAGGAGCCCAAGTCGGCTTTGGGAGCAGAGTAGCAGCCTGATTTTTCCGGACAGTGAATGAGGCACTGGATCTGCTGCTTTCGACCGGCAGAGCCAATGGCCCAGCGGTCATGACCGGTCCAAACCACGCCCAGCTCCTGAGCGATATCGCCCGCCAGGCGATGCTCGAGCGGCATTTGCAGCCCGAATTCTCGGCGGCTGCCCTCCAGGCGCTCGAGCGGCTCACGCAGGCTGCGGACCCCACCGGCCCGGGCCTGCAGGATCTGCGCCGCCTGAGCTGGGTGTCGATCGACAACGATGATTCGCGCGATCTCGACCAGCTCTCCGTCGCCGAGGCTCTCGATCAGGACCGGGTGCGCGTGCGCGTCGCGATCGCGGACGTTGATGCCTTGGTGCGCTCCGGAGACGCCATCGACGAACACGCCCGCATCAACACCACCTCGGTGTATACGCCGGCGCAGGTGTTTCCGATGTTGCCACCGCGCCTGTCGACCGACCTGACTTCGCTCGGTCAGTCTCAGACGCGTATCGCTCTGGTCGTGGACATGGTCGTGGACGCTGCGGGCGCCTTGGTGGGCTCGGATGTCTATCGCGCAGTCGTGATCAATCAGGCGAGGCTCACCTATCGACGGGTCAGCGCATGGCTGGCCGGTTCCGGAACCCCTCCCGCCCGAATCTCCGATCAAGCGGCGCTCCTGGAGCAGCTGAGGCTGCAGCAGCAGGTGGCCGAGCGGCTGCGGCGGGTACGGCAAGCGAATGGCGCTCTGCGCCTTGCAAGCATCGAGCCGCAGGCGGTGTTCGATGGTCAGACGCTGCGCGATCTGCGCCCGCTGGACAAAAACATCGCCATGGAGCTGATCGAGGATCTGATGATCGCGGCCAACGGTGTCACTGCGCGCTTCCTGTCGAGCCGCGGGATACCCTCGCTGCGCCGAGTGCTGCGCACTCCCGAGCGCTGGGACAGCATTGTGTCGTTGGCTGCCCAGCTCGGAGAATCCCTGCAGCCCGAGCCGAGCGCACTGGCATTGAACGCACTGCTGATGCAGCGTCAGCGCAGCGACCCGTCCGGCTTCCCTGACCTGTGCCTGGCAGTCATCAAACTGCTCGGACGGGGCGAATACGTCGTGGAGCGGCCCGGAACGGCGGTGCCGGGCCATTTTGGGCTCGCGGTCCAGGATTACACCCATGCCACCGCGCCAAATCGCCGGTTCCCAGATCTCATTACCCAGCGGCTGCTGAAGGCTGCATTGGGCGTGTGCCCATCTCCGTACGGCGAGGCGGAGCTCGCGGCGCTTGCGGCACACTGCACCGTCCAGGAAGATAATGCTGCCAAGGTGGAGCGGCGGGTGGCCAAATCAGCCGCGGCGCTCCTGTTGCAGGATCGAGTCGGTGAGCGCTTCGATGCGATCGTCACCGGCGCGGCCGAGAAGGGGACCTGGGTGCGGATAGAGGCGCCCATGACCGAGGGGCGTCTCATGAGCGGGTTTGAGGGTATGCAGGTGGGAGATCGCCTGCGTGTGATCCTGGCAAGCACCGATGTAGCGCGTGGCTTCATCGATTTCCGGCGCGCGGACTGAAGTCTGACTGCGATGCCGGGTACAGACGAAGTCGAAGCGCCGCTTGCCTACCAGGACGCCCCATTCATCGAGGGCGAGGAGGGTCGCCCACTGCGCATCCTCTCCGAGTACCTTGAGCCGCTGGAGCGCTTCCGCCGCGCCGGTGTTCACGACACGATCGTATTCTTCGGTTCCGCGCGACTGTCGCCAGGAGGCCCCCTCGGTCGCTATTACGATGAGGCGCGGGAACTGGCGCGGCTCGTGACGCAATGGTCCAAGGCCCTGCCAGGGCACTTGCGGCGCTACGTCGTGTGCTCCGGCGGGGGTGGTGGCCTCATGGAGGCCGCCAATCGCGGTGCCTCCGATGCGGGCGGACGCACAATCGGACTGAACATCAGCCTGCCACACGAGCAGCGGCCCAATCCCTACATCACGCACGGATTGTGCTTTGAGTTTCATTACTTCTTCATGCGCAAGCTCTGGTTCGCGCATCTGGCGCGCGCGCTCGTGGTATTCCCGGGGGGATTCGGCACGCTCGATGAGCTCACCGAGATCCTCACCCTCGCGCAGACGCGCAAACTCGAGCCGCCGATCCCGGTGCTGCTCTACGGCAGTGCTTACTGGCGCGAGGTCATCAATTTCGAAGCGCTGGTACGCCACGGCATGATTGCTCCGGCCGATCTGCACCTGTTCGAGTATGTCGATGAGCCGCAGGCGGCGCTTGCGTTGCTGCAGTCCAGGCTTCCACAGGTGCCGGCGCAGAGTAGTCCGGGCTTTGCGCATTCGCGGACCCATACAAAGCCCTGAAGCACAGTCTATCCGTAGATCTCCCTACGGTGCATCGGCCGACGATACCGGAGGCGCGCTGCACTAGGCACTTCTTCGTATACGCATCCGCGGCGGAACTTGCCAGGATTGAATCAACGGACACTGTCCTTCAAGAGAGTCTGCACGTCATGAAAGCATTCGTGTACCGGGGGCCGGGGCAAAAGTCGGTCGAGGAGCGCCCCAAGCCCGGGATCCTCGCGCCCACAGATGCGATCGTGAGGATATTGAAGACGACGATCTGCGGCACGGATCTGCACATCCTCAAGGGTGATGTCGAAACTTGTAAGCCCGGGCGCATTCTGGGACACGAAGGCGTAGGCGTCGTCGATTCAGTGGGATCCGCAGTGACCGCGTTCCAGCCCGGCGATCACGTACTCATCTCGTGTATTTCCTCCTGCGGCAAATGCGAATACTGCCGGCGCGGCATGTATTCGCACTGCATGACCGGCGGCTGGATACTCGGCAATGAGATTGATGGCACGCAGGCGCAGTTCGTGCGCACGCCGCACGCCGATACCAGCCTGTATCCGGTCCCGAACGGAGCCGACGAAGAGGCGCTGGTGATGCTGAGCGACATTCTGCCGACCGGCTTCGAATGTGGCGTGCTGAACGGCAAGGTTGCGCCCGGCTCGAGCGTTGCGATCGTGGGATCCGGTCCCGTCGGGCTCGCGGCGCTGCTCACCGCGCAGTTCTATTCCCCGGCGCAGATCATCATGATCGACGTGGACGACAACCGTCTGGAAGTGGCGCGCCGCTTCGGTGCTACCAGAACCATCAACAGCAGCGATGGGAAGGCCGTCGAAACCGTCCGGTCACTGACCGAGAGCCGAGGCGTTGATACCGCGATCGAGGCGGTTGGTGTGCCGGCGACGTTCCAGCTCTGCGAGGAGCTGGTTGCGCCGGGCGGAATCATCGCCAACATCGGCGTGCATGGACAGAAGGTCGATTTGCATCTGGAACGGCTGTGGTCGCAGAACATCGCCATCACCACCCGGCTGGTCGACGCCGTCACGACCCCAATGCTGTTGAAGACGCTGCAGTCCAACCGGATCGATCCGTCGCGTCTGATCACGCATCGATTTTCGTTCGATCAGATCATGGATGCGTATGAAACCTTCGGTCATGCCGCGCAGACGCGTGCTCTGAAGGTCATCATCAGCCTTTAGACCCTGCCTGCAGGATAGATCGGATGCCACGTCTGGCGGTCGTTACGAGCGGAGGGGATGCGCCCGGTATGAACGCTGCTCTGCGGGCAGTCGTACGTAGTGCCGCAGCTCACGGCTGGGACGTGCTGGGTATCCGACACGGCTATTCAGGGTTGATCAATGGCGAATTCGTCGCTCTGGGCGTGCGCGATGTGGGCGGTATTATCGAGAACGGTGGCACCGTGCTCGGCACGACGCGATGCGAGAGGCTCAAGAGCGTGCAGGGCCGCGAAGCCGCCCGGCAGGCGCTCAGGGACAGCAATGTCTCCGCGCTGGTGGTGATCGGCGGCAACGGCTCGCAAACCGGAGCGTGGGAACTGGCGCAAAGCGGCCTCTCAGTGGTCGGTATTGCCTCCACCATCGACAACGATCTCTATGGCTCCGACATCAGCATCGGAGCCACGACGGCGAGCGAGGTGGCGCTGCAGGCGATCCAGCAGCTGCGTGTGACCGCCTCGGCGATGTCGCGCGCCTTCCTGGTGGAGGTCATGGGCCGGCATTGCGGCTACCTCGCGCTCATGGCGGGTATTGCAGGGGGCGCGGAAGTCATCCTGGTGCCGGAGGTGGAGCTGGATCCGGAGATGCTGGCGAGTGAACTGCGCGACGCCTATCTGCGTGGCAAGAGCCATGCTATCGCCGTGGTGGCGGAGGGGGCGCGCTACGATGCCGAATCCCTCGTGAGCTACTTTCACGAACACCGTGCGCGTCTGGGGTTCGACATGCGTATGACGCGGCTGGGACACGTGCAGCGGGGCGGTGCGCCCGGAGTGTTCGACCGGATGCTTGCAACCACGCTCGGCGTCGCCGCCGTGGAGGCCGTGGTGGAGGGACGCTTCGGTGTGCTGGTAGGGATGCGCGCTGGCCTGCCGGTGCGTACGGAGCTGGCCGAGGTGGCTGGCCGCTCCCGCCCTGCGGACCTGCGGCTGCTCGAGCTGGCGCGTCGCATGGCGATGTGAGATCACAGGAGAAGGCTATGTTGCTCAAGGATGTTTGCACGCCCGACGTGGTGTGCTGCGGGGTCGAGACCACGGTAAGGGAAGCGGCCCGTCTGATGCGCGCCCGCCATGTCGGTGACCTGGTGGTCGTCGATGACGTGAAGGAGTCCCGGATGCCGCTCGGCATCGTGACCGATCGGGATCTGGTCATCGAGGTGCTGGCCGGCGACACGGTGAGGATGGACGCCCAAGTGGGCAATCTCATGCACCGGCCGGTGGTGATCGCTCGTGAGGGCGAGGACACCGAGGTTGTCGTTGAGCGCATGCGCATGCATGGTGTGCGCCGCGTGCCGGTGGTCGACGCTGCGGGTGCCGCCGTCGGGATCGTCACGCTCAATGATCTGTTGCGGATAGTTGTCGAGGGGGCCGCTGCCCTCGTGCAGATCATGTCAAGGGGGCAGAATGCCGAACGACGCTCGCACCGCTAACGCGCCGCCGGCCGCCCGCAGGGAATACGCAAAAGCCGCAGGGCGCTGCGCAGATTCACGCATGGGCGGCAGGTCGCGCGGCGGCTAACGTTGTTCCTCTCGAATCAGGAACACCGGACATGGACGCACCGTATCGCTACATTCGCTTTTTTCGCGACATTGGTATCGGCGATGTGCCACTGGTCGGCGGCAAGAACGCTGCGCTCGGGGAGATGTACCGATCGCTGACCCCCCAGGGTATTCGCGTGCCCAACGGCTTCGCCATCACTGCCGAGGCGTATCGCTACGTGCTCGCGCAGGCTCACGGCGTGGAGGCGCTGCATGCGGTCCTGGACGGTCTGGACGCCAATGACGCGGACGACCTGGCGGCACGCGGGGCCCGGGCCCGGGAGATCGTCTATCGTGCAGCGTTACCGACGGACCTGCGGGATGAGATTCTGCGAGCCTACCGACAACTACGCGAGGAGTACGGGGAGGATCTGAGCGTCGCGGTGCGCAGCTCCGCAACCGCCGAAGATCTGCCGACAGCCAGCTTTGCCGGTCAACAGGAGACCTATCTGAATGTGAGCGGCGAGGAGAGGCTGCTGGATGCCTGTCGGCGTTGCTTTGCCAGCCTGTTTACCGACCGCGCACTCCACTACCGCGTGGACCAGCATTTCGATCAC
>Ga0335075_10013874_pt1 | contig 12124 bp, 11 predicted proteins | sample Lox_Sample_24_FD_206723 | JGI IMG/M metagenome (GOLD analysis project Ga0335075, IMG submission 206723) | Soil microbial communities from Loxahatchee National Wildlife Refuge, Florida, United States - Lox_Sample_2.4 | ecosystem: Environmental > Terrestrial > Soil > Wetlands | place: USA... | reverse complement strand
ACTCACCCGCCTGGTGGAACGCGACGCCGCCGGAGGTCTTCAGCGACCGCCACAGCTCGTTCGACTTGTCGAGCTCGAAGTACACGAAGCCGGCGTGGTACGGGATCTGGCGCGGCGCCACCGCCATCGGCTGCAGGCCGATACCAGGCAGCTGCAGCATCACGAGATCGCGGATCTTCTCGACCGTGCCGATCTTGAGCTGCGCCGGGAACCGCCGGCGGAAATCTTCCTGCGCCACGTCGGCGCGCGCCGCCAGCACGAAGCTCGCGGTGTCGAACAGGTTCTTGTCCGGGATCGTCGCGACGCTGATGCCGTACTTCTTCTGCGCCAGCGGGATCGGGATCGCGTTCGATTCGAGCACGACGTTCAGGCAGGCGCGCAGCGCGTTCATCACGGGCTCGTAGCTCGTGCGCAGCGCGTCGTGCCGGTACGACGCGAACTGCGGCGGGCGGCGCGACGTCGCGGTCAGCGTCGACAGCTCGCCGGTGATCTGCAGCGCCAGGCAGTACAGGTCCTCGGGATGGCAGTTGGAGCTGGTGGCGAGGTGCGCGACCAGCGGCTCGTAACGGTTCACCGCCTGCAGCATCAGGAAGTCGGCGATCTCGGCCGCGCCACCGCGGCCCGTGGCGACGGCGCGCGCGGCCAGCGCCTCGGCGCGCTGGTGCAACAGGCCCTGCATCTCCTGCAGGAACGTGGCGAGCCGCGGCGCCGCACTGACGCGCAGCGTCGTCGGGATGAAGCGGTCGTCGAGCACGACCTGCTTGTCGGCGCGGCATTCGATGACCTGCGCCACCGGGATGCGCGCGAAATCCTCGCCGGGTTCGTTCTGCGTCAGCAGCCGCGCCTTCAGCTCGCCGACTTCGAGCTCGGCGGCGACGCCGCTGTCGCTGGTGACGTCGCGCGCATCGAAATCGCGGGCTTTCAGGCGCGTGATGCCGGCGGCGCCGACGCCGCGATCCACCTGCGTCGCGCCGGCCTTGCGGATCGGCAGTGCCAGGTAGATGGTCTGGTCGCGCATCTGCTGCGTGACCTCGAGCGGCACCGGTGCGGAGTCGTTGTCGGGGATCGCGAACGGCGTGCCGTCCGGGAACACGCCGCGCGCGCGCCGCAGGCCGAGCTTGCCGATCGCGAGCAGGTCGCGCTCGATCTCGAGCTCGGTGAAGCCCCACGAGTTGGTGTGCAGCGCGGACGTGCGCCCTTCGATGTAGGCCTCGAGGAAACGCTCCTGCTGCTGGAAATGCTGGGGCCGCAGGAACAACCCTTCCGACCAGATGACGCGATTGTTGTCCGACATGAGGGCTGTACTTCCCGGGTTCAGTCTTTGATGGCGAGCGTCACGGCGTTCTTGCCGAGCGAGACCGACACGCGATCCTTCTTGATCAGGTCCGCCAGGCCCTTCTCCGGCGCCGGCGACATCGCGCGCCAGCGCGCCGACGGATCGCGATAACCGGCGAGCACGCCGAGGAAACGCGCATCGCGGTTCACTTCGAACTTGATGTCCTCGGTCTCGCCGGGATCGAGCGTGTATTCCTCGCGCGTGATCAGCGCGGGGCCGAGGATTTCCTTCTCGCGGTCGTAGATCGCGAAGAAATCCGCGCCGGCGAACTCGGCCTCGGTCTTCAGTTGATAGATGCGGATGACGATGGGCGACGGGCGCCCCTTGCCGTCCGGATTCACGTCCGCGGCGGCGACGATCTGCATCTTTGCTTCCGCCGGTTTCGGCGGCGCCGCGGCGCAGCCCGCGAGCATCGCGGCCAGCAGACCCACCAGCATTCGACTCATCCGTGCCGTCATCTCGCTCCCCTTTCCCAAGCGGTGAGTACCCGGCGACCAAACAACGTTCAACGTTTTCGGTCGCGACCTCGTTTCAGTTTATCCAGTTGCGACTCGTACGCCGTGGCGAACTCCTCGCCGAACAACCGGCGGAAGCTCGAGTCCTTGTCGGCGCCGAGCTCCCGACAATATTCCTCGAACAGGTCCCAGTAACGCGACTTCGACGACATGCTGAGCAGTCCGCCGCGCTTGATCTGCTTGTCGAACTGCTCCTGCAGCGTGGCCGCGTCGAGCCGGTCGAGCATCGCATCGAATCCGGCGCGCATGCCGGCGAGCATCGCCACCTGGTGATGGCGGATGTCCTCGAACGCGTCCTGGAAGGCCTCGACCGGCTGCAGGTACGCCGTGTTGCGGCGGCTCAGCAGCGACGCCATCGCGTCGTCCGCGTTCACCGAGAATTTCAGCGGATTGTTCTCCGAGACCTTCAGTCGCGTGACGGGCAGGCGGAACTCCGACTTGATCTCCGAACGCGCGCGCAGCACGTCGATCGTGCCTTCCACCACCAGCCGCAGGATCTGTCCGAGCACGGTCGCCGTCTCGGGCGGCACGGATTGCGGGTCGACACCGGCGCCGCGCAGCAGGCTGTCGATGTCGAGGGCACCACCGCCGCCGGCGGGCGCGGGCGGCACGGCGGCCGGCGCAGGCTGGGGCGGACGCGCGGTCGCGGCCGGCGCGGCCGCGGCGGCACGCGCCGGTGCCGGACGCAACGGCCACTGCGGCGTCGCCGGAGGAGGAGCCGCGGCCGGGATCGGCGACGCCGCCGGAGCCGCCGGCGTCGCCGGCAGATTCCACTTCGTCTTGTCCCAGTCGGCCGGGATCGCCTCGACGCCGGCGGGCGACTGCGGCGCCGGCGGCGTGAAGTGATCGGCGAGCCCGGAGGTGTGCGTCCACTGCATGTCGGGACCGGCGTTGCGCGGCTGCGTGGAGGTGGACCGTCCGGCCTGAAGTTGTTTGAGCGGATCGAGCTCGGCGGGCTCGAACGGATCGTTGCCCATCAGCGGCCGCGCCGGCGGCGGCGGACTGGCGAACAGCGGCTCGGCGTCGAAGGCCGGCTGCGCCGCGGCGCCGACGATGCTGACGCCGATTTCGTATTCGTCGAGGAAGATGCGGTCGCCGGACTTCAGCGGGTGACGCTCCATCGGTCCGAGCACCGTGGCGGTCCCGTTCACGCTGATGCCGTTCTCGCCCACGCTCTCTATATAAAAGGAGCCGCCAAGGAACCGGACCGTGGCGTGATGGCGCGATATGTACGGGTTGGGCAGCACCCATTCGCACTCGGCGGCCCGGCCGATCTTGCCGCCCTGCTCGTCGAATACGCGACGCCGCGCTGCACCCAGGCCCTCCCCGTTCTCGCTGACCACTTCCAGAGTGACTTGCATGCCCCTGATGAGCCCGGTGCTTTATGGAACGCGGGGTACTCTACCGTCGCCCGGGCAAAACCTCCAATGAGGCCTACGGCTTAGGTCGTATTCCGCAGCTGAAACGTGACGCTGTTAGGCACTCGCGAACATAATCGTCGCGCTGCATTGACGCCCCCCGGGGGGTGTTATTGAATCCGGCGAGGCCCCCGCACCAAGAACCAGAGGCCCTTCGATCATGAGACGTAAGGAAGCACAGGTCGCTCATCTGGATCCGGGCGCGGGTCCCGCGGACGTCGCCGCCCTGGCGCGCCTCGCGCGGATCGCCTCGGTCACCGACAACGGCGTGCCTCTCGTATCCCTGCCCGGTGAATCCCGGACGGTCGTGGCCCGGCTGGCGATCCCGGCGACGCGCGAACAGCTCGCGCATGCGGCGGCCACCGGCCAGGCCGTGCTCGTGGTGCTGGAAGACGGCGACGCCGGCCGACCCATCCTCATCGGGTTCATCGAACCGGCGGCGCGCCCGGCGCCGCTCGATCCCGTCGCCACCGATCCGCAGGTCGTCGAGGCCGACGTCGACGGCAAACGCGTGCGCGTGGTCGCGCAGGACGAGATCGTGCTCGAGTGCGGCAACGCGTCGATCACCCTGCGGCGCAACGGCCGCGTGATCATCAAGGGCACGTACGTCGAAACCCACTCCGACGGCACCAACCGCATCAAAGGGGGACAGGTGCGCATCAACTGACCGACCTTCCCCGCGCACCATGTCCACCCCTCCCCTCGATCCGCTCCCGGATCTGATCGACGAATGCCTCGATGAGGCCGCCTTCCTGTGGCAACGCTGGGAAGCGGAGCTCACGAGCGCGCAACGCAACCTCGACGAAATCTGGCAATGGACCGAAGACCGTCTCGCCGGCGCGCTCGACGGCGTGCGCGTCGCCAGCGATGCGCAACTCGAGCCGCTGCTGGCCGGGACGATGGCCTCGGACGATGCCTTCCGCCAGAGCGCGCTCGCCAGCGCGCTGGCCACTTCCCCGGCGCGCAACGCCCGGCACCTGCTGGCCAACGCCGTCCGCGACGCCACCGGCGCGCAACTCGCCGCGTGCCTGCGCGGCATCGAGGTCGCGAACATCGACGGCAGCTTCTCGCCGGTCGCGAAGGTGTTGTCGGCCAGCGGGCCGGAGCACAGCGCGGCGTTGTGCCGGCTGAAGGCGTTCCGCCGCGCCACGCTCGGCCCGGAACTCGCGGCCGCGTTCGAATCGCGCGTGGTGTCGCTGCAGGTCGAAGTGATGCGCGCGGCGCGCCACCTGCCGCCCGAATACGTCGGCAGCTGGATCGACACCGGCCTCAAGCACGATCACGCGGCCGTGCGCGCCGCCGCGATCGAGAGCGGTATCGCGCGCCGCGTGCCGAATGCCTGGAGCGCGGCGCTCGAATACGTGCGCCAGCCACGCGCCGAGAGCAGCCGGTTGTTGCCGCTGGTCGCGATGCTCGGCGGCCCGGCCGAACACCAGCTAATCCTCGATTCCGTGATGGACGCCGGCGTGCAACGCGCGGCGCTGTGGTCGCTGGGTCACATCGGTACGCGCGACGCTGCCGAGACCTGCCTGCTCGCCATGAAGAACCCGAAGCTCGCGCGCCTCGGCGGCGAAGCGTATTGCACGATCACCGGCGCCAATCTCGAGCGCGACAAGCTGACCGCGCCCGAGCCCGAAGAACCGCCGCCGGCGTTCGAGCAGGACGATCTCGATGCGAACCTCGTGCCGCGCCCCGAAGACCTGTGGCCGCTGCCGGACCCGCAGCTCGTGCGCCGGCATTGGGACGGGATCGCGCCGCGCTTCCAGCCCGGCCGCCGTCACCTGCGCGGACTGCCGCACGATGGCCAGGCGATGCTGTCGGCCATCGTCAACGGACCCATGCTGCGTCGGCCGGATCACGTCTTCGAGATGTTCGTGCGTTCCGAGGGCCGCTTCGACGTCGAACCGCGCGCCTCCGTGCCCGTGCAGAAAACCATGATCGCGTCGAGCCAGGCGCGACTCACCACGGCGGGCACCTGATGCTGCAGGTCGAGAACCAGACGCCGTTCGCGCCGGCCATCGCGGTCTTTCCCGACCGGCGCGGGATCGACACGTTGTACGTGATCGTCCGTGCGACCGTGAGCCTGCATCCGCGCATCGCGCTGGCGCCGGCCCAACTACCCGTCTGCACGGCCGACGAATACTACGAAGACCCGCTGAACTCGAGCCTGAAGCAGGTCTCCGACATGCACGTCGGCAAGCCCGGCACCGACGTGTTGCTGATCGGCAGTGCGTGGGGTGTGAAAGGCGCACCGACCACGCAGACCGACGTCAGCGTGTCCGTGGCCGAACGTCGCAAGACCGTGCGCGTGGTCGGCGACCGCGTGTGGCGCGACGGCTCGCCCAGCGCACCCGCCGCGTTCCAGTCGTTGCCGCTCGTCTGGGAGCGCGCCTTCGGCGGCGCGCACCAGGCCGGCGAGCGGACGATCGCCGAGGAGCGCAACCCCATCGGCTGCGGCTTCCGTGGCAAACGCGGCGCCGGCGAGCTCGAAGGTCATCCCGTGCCCAATCTCGAGGACCCGGCCGCGCCGCTGCGCTCGCTGGGCGACACGCCGCCGCCCGCGTGTTTCGCGCCGGTCTCGCCGGCCTGGCTGCCGCGCCGCGCCTTTGCGGGCACGTACGACGCTGCCTGGCAGCAGCGCCGCGCCCCCTATCTACCCGACGACTTCGACCCGCGCTTCCTGCAATGCGCGGCGCCGGAGCTGACCTTCGATCGGTATCTCGAGGGCAACGAGCCCGTCGAGATCCACGGCGCGAGCTCGACCGGGCCGATCGCTTTCGCGCTGCCGACGGCACGCCCGATCGTCGAAGTGCGGATCGCCGGCGCGGCGCAGGAACCGTGGGCCAACCTCGAGACACTACTGCTCGAGCCGGACGAGAATCGCGCCAGCCTGACCTGGCGCGCCGCGCTGCCCTGCGACCGACAGGTGATGAAGGTGGACAAGGTCATCGTCAAGCTGCGCCGCACGGGCGGTGCCGCATGAGCGCCGCGATTACCGCGAGCGGCATCCTGTGCGCGGGCGGACGCGGTACCGACCAGGTGTGGGCGACGACGCGGGCCGGCGTGACGCGCATCGGCAATTCGCACGTCCGCGACCAGCACAACGATCCGATCCAGATGGGCCTGGTGCCCGACGCGGCATTGCCGCCGCTGCCGCCCGAGCTCGACTCGCTCGGCCTGCCGTCGCGCGCGCGACGACTGCTGCGGCTGGCGTCGCCCGTGCTCGCGGCCGTCGCGACGGCCGCCGCCGATGCCGGCGCCACGGGGCCGTTACCGGTGTTCACGGGCCTGCCGCAGCTCGACGCCGCCGAGGCGCCGTGGCTCGCGAATTTCCACGCGATGCTGGCGATCTTCTCGGGCGTGAAGATGGATCCCGCGGCCAGCCGCACGTTTCCGTCCGGCCGTGCCGCGTCACTCGTGGCGATCGAAGCCGGCCTCGAGGCGATCCGCGCCGGCGCGCCCGCGGCCATCGTCGGCGGCGTCGACAGCTATCTCGACCTCAAACTACTGTCCACGCTCGACGTCGAGGGCCGCATCCTCGGGCCGCGCGTCGCCGACGGATTCATCCCGGGTGAAGGCGCCGCGTATCTCGTGTTGGCGGCGCAGCCGCCGCCGGGACCGCGGCCGGTGCTCGCGCTCGGCGCGACGTCGCTGGCCGATGCCGGCCATCGCTACGGCAGCGAACCGGCCAAGGGCGAAGGACTCGCCAATGCGTTGCAGCGGCTGCGCGCGAAGGTCGGCGCGATCCCGCCGGTCGCGACCACCTTCGCCGGGTTCAATGGCGAGAATTTCGACGCGAAACTGTGGGGCGTGGCCCGATTACGTCACAACGACCTCTTCTCGCCGACGATGTCCATGCAACATCCCGCGAGCTCCATCGGCGACACCGGCGCGGCCAGCGGCGCGCTCATGATGGCGCTGGCGGCCACCGCGCTCGCGCGTGGCGATCGCGCCGGACCCGCGCTGGTGTGGTCCGCGTCGGATTTCGAAATGCGCGCCTGCGCTCTAATATCGGCCGAGAGATAGGGAGAGAACGCCATGCCCGGAACCGTCTTCGCCAACATGCGCGGCATCGCCCACAAGGGCACCAGCGGCATGAGCCCCATCTTCCCCGACGTCTGCAAGACGCCGACGCCCGCGGGCCCCATCCCGATCCCGTATCCGAACATCGGCAAGTCGTCGGACACGACCAGCGGCCCCACCTCGGTGAAGTGCGACGGACAGATGCCGATGACGAAGGGCGCGAAATACATGATGTCCACCGGCGACGAGGCCGGCTCGGCCACCGGCGTCATGAGCAGCAAGGTCAAGGGCACCTGCGAATACATGATGTATTCGTTCGACGTGAAGCTCGAGGGCAAGGAGGCCTGCCGCCTCCTCGACCCGCTGTTCCACAACGACAAGAACGGCATGGGCTGACCATGCAGCTGCTCGAAGCGTTCAACGTCGCGTTCGATTCTCTCGACAGCGAGAAGGATCCGACCTGCGACAAGAAGGACGAGGACAAGGGCTGGAAGTCGCGCGTCAACGACTACAACAGCCAGGAGGTGTGCACGGGCACCCGCCTGTACGACAACATGAATGCGAATCGCGCCTCGCACGTCGCGAAGGGTCTCGGCTTCGTGCCCACAAAGACCGCCGGCAAGAGCTGGAAGGTCGACGACGTCACCGAGGAATCCTTCCCGGTCCAGGCGCATCACCTGATCCCGAAGAACTTCCTGCCGGACCATCCGGTCTGCCGCTGGCTCGCGATCAAGTACAAGAAGGACGCGGAGTTCGAGCTCAAGTACGACTCCGACTACGACACCGACGACTCCGACAACGGCTACTGCATGCCGTACGCCACGCCGATGAAGGAATGGGGCGGCGACGCCAACCGGAAGGTCGCCGTCGCGTTCCAGGTGATGGAGAAGGCGAAGGTGCAGCTGCACCAGGGTTCGCACGCGACCGTGCTCGACGCCGCGAAACTGCAGGCGATGGCCGGCCAGGACATCGTGCCGACGGTCTACGACACCGGTGGCGGCGCGGGCTCGGATGAAATGGAAGAAGCCAAGATCCACGAGCCGGGTTATCTCAATCGCGTGAAGCTGCTGCTGTCGATGGTCGACGAGAAGGCGCTGGCGCACGCCGAGAATTGTCCCGTCTGCAAGAAGAACAAGAAGGACGGCAAGACGCTGGTCATGCCGTCTCAGGACACGACGAAGCTGATGCACCGCGTGTCGAAGATCATCAAGATCCTGGTGAAGGCCGACGTCATGCACGTCAGCGGTTACGCGTACTATTACGCGTACAACAAGCGCACGCTCGAAGTGCTGGACAACAAGGTGTACGTGCGCGGCACGTCGCGCACGCAGTTGCAGGCCGAGCTCGCCAAGTAGTCCGCAAGCCGGAGCCGACCGCGAGAGAGAGACGAATGTATTACCAGATCGAAAGCGACGAACACACGATGACCGCGTACCTGGCGCGCGAGAACCACTCGAGCCGGTCGCTGATCCGCGGCGCGTTCATCGATCCCGCGAAGGAAGATCTGCCGTACCGCGTGACGTACGAGGATCCGCGGGACAACCCGCTGTTCGACTACTACTCGGGCGACAACGTCATGAGCAAGCGCATGGCGGAGGTGCTGAAGAAAGCCGGCGCCGACAACTTCCAGGAGTTCGCGACGCAGATGAAGAACAAGCGCACCGGCGAGGTGAGCGACGACTTCATCACCTTCAACATCCTGGGTCTCGTGTCCTGCGCGCGGCTCGACGCCTCGAACACCACCGAGCTCGGCTCGAGCTACTACTTCCACGACCTGGTGATCGATCCCGCGAAGGTCGGCGACCAGCTGCTGTTCCGGCTCGCCGAATCCAAGATCAACGTGCTGGTGCACGCGCGCGTCGCCGAGGCGCTGAAGGCGGCGAACCTGCGGGGACTGGTGTTGTCGCCCGTCGAGCAGAAACCGCCGGGCTGAGCGCGGAACGGGCCGCCGGCCTCACCTCAGTTCTGGTTGATCTTGCTGCCCTTGATCGTCACGTCGCTCGACGCCTTGACGTTGACCTTGCCGCTGCCGTCGATCGTGATGTCCTTGCCCTTGATCGTGATCGTGCCGTCCTTCTTCAGGACGATGCTCGCGGAGCCCGTCTTCAGCGTGATCTGATCGCCGGCGTCGATCGTCAGCTTCTTGCCGACGCTGAGCGAATCGTCCTTGGCCACGGACGTGGTGCGCGCGTCGCCGACCGAGTTGTCCTGCTTCTTGCCGATCGTGATCGACTCGTCCTTCGTCACGTTGCGCGTGCGATTGCCGCCGACCGAGTGTTGCTGGTCCTTGCCGATGCTGACCGTCTCGTTGTCGCCGACGGTCTCGGTGCGCGCCTTCGAGATCGAGATCGTCTCGTCCTTGCCGACCGTCTCGGTGCGATTGCCCGAGATGGTGATGGTCTCGTCCTTGTCGACCGTCTCGGTGCGGTTGCCCTTGATGTGCGAGGTCTCGTCGTTGTCGACGGTCTTCTTGCGATCGTGGCCGACCCAGTGCGTCTCGTCGTTCTCGACTTCGATGTCCTGGTTCTTCTCGGCGTGGATCAGCAGCTGTTCGCTGCCTTTCTTGTCCTCGAAGCGGATCTCGTTGAAGTTGGCCGGCGAGCCGTCCTTCGAGCTGCGCGACTTCACGCCGCTCTGCGTCTTGTTGGCCGGCAGGTCGTACGGCGGCATGTTCGCGCCGTTGTAGACGCGGCCGGTGATGATCGGCTTGTCCGGGTCGCCTTCGAGGAAGTCGACGATGACCTCCTGGCCGATGCGCGGGATGTGGATGGCGCCCCACTGCTTGCCGGCCCAGGTCTGCGCGACGCGGATCCAGCAGCCGCTGTTCTCGTCGCTCTTGCCGACGCGGTCCCAGTGGAACTGCACCTTCACGCGCGCGTGTTCGTCGGTGTAGATGTCTTCGCCGGCCTTGCCGACGACGATCGCGGTCTGTGCGCCCTGCACCGTCGGCCGCGGCGTGACGCGCGCGGGACGGAACGGCGTCTTCGCGTCGATCGCGTCGACGTTCACCACGCACTGGGCGCCGGCACCGGCACCACCCGCGGTCAGCGGATCGTTCGTCACCAGGTATTTCGCGCCGGTGACCAGGTATTCGATGTTCAGGTCCTTGCGCGGGTACTGGTCGAGCTTGAACTTGTAGCCGGTGGCGAGACCCGCGGCGTCGCCTTTGCCGTGCGCGACCATGTGCGTCGCCTGCAGCTCCTGCACGCGGATCTTCGCGACGCGGCTGGTTTCACTGGATTCGAACTTCGCGAGATCCGCGGGGTAGTCGAAGACCTCGAAGTTCGCGCGCGAGTGCGACTTGCTGATCGACGAATTGCCGGCCAGCGATTTCTTCGGCGCGGTGAAATCGTAGTCCGTGGTCGCGAACGTGCCCGGCAGCACCGATTTCGAGAAGCTCCACTCCGCCAGGTGGTCGCGCTTGCGCGCGGCTTCGGGCGAATCGGGCGGGAAGTACGGCACGGTCTCGTAGCCCGACGCCTTCTCGTGCGCCGAGGTGTCGTTCGCCAGCATCATCGTGTGGCGGCCTTCGGCGTGCTGGAACCAGTAGCAGATGCCTTCCTGCTCGAGCAGGCGGCTGATGAAATTGAAGTCCGTCTCGCGGTACTGCACGCAGTACTCGAACTTGTTCGCGGCTCCGGTGAGCTTCAGCTTGTAGTCGGTGAAGCCGTACGGTTTCACGACTTCCTCGAAGATCTCCGCCACCGACTTGTTCTGGAAGATGCGGCAGTCGGCGCTGCGCGTCAGGAACCACAGCCACGGGCGAACCGTCGCGCGGTACTGGTGGAAACGGCGGTCGTAGCTGCCCTGCGAGAACTCGGTGACGAAACCGTGGAAGTGGCGCTTCGCGCCCGACGGCAGATCGAAGTTGATCGTGACGTCCTTGCCGAGGATGTCCTCGACGTGGAGATCGCCCTTCTCGCTGACCAGCTCGAGATCGAACTGGAACAGCGTGCTCAATTGCTCGACGCCGGAGAACTGCGAGACCAGCAGCGCATCCTTGCCGAGCGGCGAAGTGATCTGGATCGTCCGTTTGGCTTGCGTGGTCGGCATGATCCGTGTCTTGTTGTTTGACTTATCGCCTGGGCTCGCGCGCTCGACTCACTGTATCAACTGTTCTCGATCGGAACCAAACGCAGTGCCGCTTCTTCGTTGGTCGAATAGAAATACAGCCCGTCGCTATCCTTGCCCTCGGCGATGATCACCGGCACGACCTTCTCGAACTTCTGCTTCGCGATCGCCGTCGCCGCGACCTCGTTGATGCCCTGCTCCTTGATGTAGCCCGACCAGCGCGCGTCGGCTTTGTCGACGCGCATGCCGGTGTCCGTCGCGCGGCGCAGCAGCTTCACGAATTCGTAGTAGTCGTATTCGACTACCTTGGCCCGTCCCATACATATTCCCTGTCTGATTGAGGTGGCAGTAATAGCAAAAAATCGCTGTCCTTATCAATGGTTGCATCACTTTCCTGAGCAACCCATCCGCCTAGCAATGCGAACTGCATCGAAGTTTCGAGGTTAATCGGCAGCCCCTGGTCACGGCCGCGGGATTCCGCGGTACAACCCTCGCCGGGGTCACGGAGCCACGGGCCAGCCGGTACGGCCACCAGTCGTTAGTGTGCGGCGCGGTGCGGAACCGTTCCCCGGGGGCCTTGGAACGGATGCCGGTGCGGGACCCGCGCCCGCTGTACAGTCGGGCACGCCTAGCTGCCGCGGAGCTGACGATGTCGAATGGAAAAACCGGCCAGGTCTCGATGATGCGCGACGGCGTGAAATACGTCGGCTACTGGTTCGTCGAGGGCGACGTCATCAAGGTGTCGACCGAGACCGGCACGA
>Ga0335075_10013873_pt1 | contig 12124 bp, 11 predicted proteins | sample Lox_Sample_24_FD_206723 | JGI IMG/M metagenome (GOLD analysis project Ga0335075, IMG submission 206723) | Soil microbial communities from Loxahatchee National Wildlife Refuge, Florida, United States - Lox_Sample_2.4 | ecosystem: Environmental > Terrestrial > Soil > Wetlands | place: USA... | reverse complement strand
GGTCAAGGCGAGAAGAATGCTACGGAAGGGTCCGCTTCACGTATGTCACCGCGTGCCTGCAATACCGTTGGGAGCCCGTAGCCTTTTTAAGAACGGTGACTGTCACAGTTTCTTCTCGACTGCGACGCACCGGTCGAGGAACGGAGAAACACAATTAATATTCGAAGGTGGGATACGATTGCAAAATTTGTTTCCTCTGGCTGGCACCCATGTCTCCAACCGATTCGCCCTCTCATCCCACGATAAGCCCCGTGAGAGGGCTTCCATTTGCTCACTGCAGCCCTGCTCCCGCGGCAACCTACCAATTAACCTATGACCATCCGAACTCCGTTCGTTTTTTATTGGGCCCTACGCGGCCATGCCCCTGTTCCGGGCGGCAGCTTTCTTCACGCTACCACGGCGACAGAGTGACGGCATAGAGCAGCATATGAAATATTCACGATACCCTATCTCCCACCGGTCAGCACAAAATTAACCAACGCAGGGTCCGTCGGTTCGGTCGCGGGACGCCAACCCTCCAAGGGCACCACTCATACGTCTGCTGCTTGCGCAAAGCTGGAGCTAGGCTCTGCGTCTGCGTCACTTCGGAGGCTGAATGTCGGCACACAATCTCGCATCATTGGTGTTTAACTGCCAGTCATGGCCATGTCAATTCCTCCGGGGCTAGCTGTCGGCCACGGCAGGAAGCGTGGAGCGGATGCGGAGACGCACAAAATTGATCTCTCCGCTCGCCGAACACATGACGTGCGCCTCCAGATATCCCAATTGACCCGCTAGGAACGTTTTCGGGCAGGCTAAGGGAGTTTCGACATCCGCTTCGTATCCCTCCCCAGACGAACCCGCACGGTCGGTCAGCAGAGTGTGGCTGCATCCGGCCGAAAGCAGCTCGTCTCACGTCGTCGAACCAGGGCCCACGCTGAGAAGTTGCAGATTCTGCATGGTTCCCGCCTCGATATCGGCCGCGTCTTCCTATGAGCCGCCGAGCCGATCTAAACAGTACATAATCACCATACGCAAAGGAGCGTGTGGGGTTGCTGTTTGCTCTTCAATGGTTTTGCTCGAGCAAGCTGACCGCCTGAACAAGACTCCTCGAGCGCCTTCTAACACCGACAGGGGATATCGTTCCTTGTTCTACCGATCTTGGCGCATAATGATGCCAACGCAATTACATAGATAGATCCTGACTAGAAGAACGGCGCCCTCGAAATCGTCCTACGTAGGTACCCGAGTACCAAACTTCTTCCATTTGAAATCTTTTGAAATGAATGTCGCAGATCCCCAAGCCGCATCACCATGAACGTATGCGCTCGAAAAGCTCGCGTCCAATGAAGATTGTTGGAGTCTGCGTGATCGACCATGCAGTACGCAAAGCGCGTTTGAAGGAGAGAGGCGCTCATCAAACCAGTGTCAGGTGGCGTAAACGCTTTCTGGGCCCTTTGAGCGGTTTTTGGCTCCTCCACACCGATCCTCGGAGCAGATCTGCCTGTCTGAGGGTTGGTTAATAAGGGAGAAGGCTGACCGTTCATATGTACGCCGGATCGCAACATTGAACCCCAAGAATGAGATTGACTTTTGGCCTTGCAAATTCTCCGAGATCGAAACCGCCACTTGTCGTCTTGGGCGTGTCGGATCGAAGTGGAGCCAAGGATTTCCCGCCCTTTTCTGGGCAGCGTTAGTGCACGCCTGCTCCATAGCACCCCGATTGGTACTGATGATTTGTTGAGTACTACTGTATGCAGTCAGACGGATCTGTCTCCGACCGAACAGTTCGTACTATTGGCGCTCTGAAAACAACGGCCCCCAAGTCATGTCAAGCCCCATTAAGCAGGAAAATTAATGCCTCGGGCCGCAAAATCAATAGTATCGATTTCTCAAAGTCACTCGCCCTAGTCCCTCATTGGGTAGATCTCAACCCGTGCAAATCGATCTAATAGTCTTTCCCGCCGCTATTTTTGCCGCAACACAAGACCAGCTAAAGACTTTCGATTTCCAGGATGCAAAGCCTGTTACGATGGGACTATTCCTATTCAGTTCTATTGGCCGAGCTGCTCGACATTTAAATCTCCACACCAAGAGTTGAAACATGCTCTAAGATTGGATAAGTTTCTTCCATCTAGAACCTTCCCTGATTTGTGCAAAGCAAAACCTGCTCGAGGAAATGACAGAAAAAGGTCCGATCCCTGCATTTGTCGATCGAATCCTCTCCCGGAAGCCAAAAGCTTGTGATCCAAATTAACCTAGACATGTCTCTTAGTTTATTTGTTTGGGCGATGCCAGTAAACTTGGCGGACGCGTCTTTGTACATATCATTTTGACTCCCAACAAACATTTTGCGCCACTGAGTACCGAGGTCTGCAAGCGGGTTCTTTGTTTCACAACATATAACCACCCGTTGTATTTACGTGTAGCTTTGAGCCAGTCCTGTCCCTGCAAACCCTCAAGAATTTGTTCCAGGCGCACTTTTTCGTGCTCGTAAAGCTTGATGGCGGCTTTGATATTGACGTGGTTGCCAACACTTCGGGTCTGATGTTCTAGTTTATGACGTGGGCATTCCATTTCGATTTTTCTTTTGCCCAATCTGAGCATCTGGTGCCTGGGAATGCTATGCTCTTCCCGTGCTTGTCTATGAGAGCTTCGGAGGCCTACAATACCAAGAATCGACCAACATGTGTCGAGAATATTGTAAACGAAGCTCCAAGTCGGAGACATCTCAACGAAGCCACCCTCCTCGCCGTTCTCCAACGATTGTCTCACATGGTCAAAAGCACTAGCTTTGGTACAGCATATTGTCTCACTCGAAGAACCGTTCAAGGTATCTGTTGAGCGACCGCCTCCACACGCCACCTTAATACCCGTTTGCATCCTTGGAACCCATGGCTTCTTTACGAGGATGAAATGTCTTGGTCCTCATTCATGAGCGCTAGGAGGCATGGTACCGAGATGGGCTTGATTAGATACACAGGACTTTCCGCGTCTCTTTCCAAAGGTGAAAATTTAACCTTCGCGAGCATGGTCCGCATTCCTAGCTTGATTTTGGAACGCAGATATGTTAATGGATACCTTATGGCGGTACACTCTCCTGCTAATCCGTGGCCATAATCTGGCCTTAATACCAGTGATATCTCAGCCGTGTCATTTCTATGTTTATTCCACCGCATTTCTTACGTCAAGACGCCATTCTTCAATCTCAAAACTGCGGATTTCGTTCACACAACTCGGTCAATTCCAACCCGCCTCATCCATACCTCTTTCTCACACGGACAAAGCCTTGCGCCCCTGAGAATACAGCCTTGATCCGGGTCCCTCCATCGACGAGCGTCACAGTGCCTTGACCGCATTGCGTTCCACTACCAAAATTCAAGATCGTTCATGATGTTGGAACAAAAAGACATGCAAGCTATTTCGACGGCCTGACTTATATGGGTTCGTTAGTGAAATATCGTAGGATCAATCGAAAGAGGTTTTGCATATCTACTGATGAATAGATAAAGTTCCTTGAGGCCGGGTTTTCTTGGCCATCTTGACGACTGTCTGATCGTATGTATTGGCTGAGGTCAGCAAAGAGGGCAAGGGACCACATTCAGATAGGGTCTTCGCTACTTCAGGGTTGGAAGATTATATAGGCACATAGGAGATACGCTGAACATAATGGTTTATGTGGACTACGGGGCTTTGGTATCATGGTGCAGGGAGTGCATATGAGCGTTCCATGTGAGAAGGACGTGAAGGGGTCATACCGGTAGGTTAGAGGCGAAGGCATTTATTTGACACTTTGGGAGAATACCCCTTAATCTTTAGTGTGGTTCAGGGTATGCTCGTGCCTAGAGTCGAATCAAATTCCACAGGATTCGTGATATCAAATTTTCATGTCTGTAGCCCTGCCAATACCCATCCTAGTTGACCTAGACTGTCAACGAAGAAAAGATAACGACTAAGCTCTCACTTTCTGGATGTCCACCCAATCCTTCAACATTATACATCGCCATTCTTCTGTCACTGATTAGCACCAAACAATTATGGGGTCCCTTCCGCTGGTCAATCATAACACTCGCCCACATTATAAATCAATCTAGTAATTGAAGATAAGGTTCTGATCTGAAGATGTATTCACTGCCTAGCCGTTACTAGTTGTTATTCCAGCTTACGAATGTCACACCTGCTCCAGTTCTTTGAGGTTTTGCACGATGCTATAAAGACGGCTGACTATATGCAAAATGAAACTCAAGCAACTCTCTCGAGCTATTCTCTCCCTTATCCAATCTCCCTAGAACTTTTGAACAATGCCAATGAAAGCCGAGATTCATCAACAACACATTAATTACTTCAATTTTTGCAGCCAGTCAATGCTGGAAAACGAAATGAAATCTTTGAATCGTGACTCGCTAAACACTTTTCCACAACCGCCCAATGCATTTTTAAGATGCGTATTCACATTCTTTTGGGTTTAATTTTCAGTCAAACTTCCTCCTGATGCTCACCGTTAACCTGCGTCTCCAAATGCGCAACCACACGGCTCTCCGCATCCGGCCCGTTCTCAAGCGGAATTTCCTGCCTGAGCGGACTCAGCTCTGGACTCGGTAGAAGCCCAGTGTTGGAGCGCTTGGGCCTAAAAGGGATGGGTGTAGAGGGTCGACTTGAGAGGAACTGTTTCCGATGCGGTCAGCACACGGTATCCAACTTGCCCAACCATATAATTTCTCCTAAGGAAAAAAAAAAAAAAAAAAAAGAGGGAAATTTCATACCGAAGAAGCCGCGCTTAACAAAGCAATCAAAGATGCCTGCACCACATCCTCATGTATGCCCACGCCCCAAACCTTGTGACTCGAGCTCGCAGCCGTGCACTCAATGTACGTCGCGGCCTTGACGTCGCGACCCCCGCCAATGGCATGCTCTTTGTAATCCGCCACATCCAAGTCGATACCCAGACCCTTCAGGGCGTTGGCGAGGGATGAAATGGCGCCGTTGCCCACGCCGCGAATCTGGTGCTCCAGCCCATCGATGGCAATGACGCCCTTGAACATGCGCTTGAGGTTGCGATTCGACATCGTCTTGCCAGTCACCATTGGAGCTGGCGACTGCGACCGGTCGGTCATGATGTCGTAGTCGATCAGCTCGAAGCGTGGGTTGCGCTTGAGGTGGTACGCGTCCTCGAACAGCTTGACGATTTCGCGGGGCAGCAGTTCGCGGCCGAGCATGTCGGCTTCCTTTTGGACGATCCTGGAGAAGGCGACTTGCAGGCCGCGCGGGAGATCGAGTTCAAGGTTGCGTTGGATGATCCAGGCGACACCGCCCTTGCCGCTTTGGCTGTTGACACGGATGATGGCTTCGTAGGTGCGGCCGATGTCTTGCGGGTCGAGGGGGAGGTAGGGGATGACCCACGGTGATTCGCGCTTTGCGCCTTCTTTTGCGCGCTTCTGGAAGCCCTTCTTGATTGCGTCTTGGTGGGAGCCGGAGAAGGCGCAGACGACCAGCTGGCCACCGTACGGTGCGCGTGGATGCACGGGGATCTTGTTTGAAGTCTCGACAATGTCGATGACCGAAGTGATGTCCGAGAAGTCAATTCCGGGATGTATGCCTTGGGTGTAGAGGTTCAGGGCCAGTGTGACCAAGTCGACGTTTCCGGTGCGCTCCCCGTTCCCAAAGAGCGTGCCTTCGACTCGGTCCGCGCCGGCCATTTGTGCCAATTCCGCCGCAGCGACGGCACATCCCCTATCATTATGTGGGTGAAGCGAGACGCTGATCTTGTTTCGTTCGGAGATGTTGCGGCAGAAGTATTCGATTTGATCGGCGTAGACGTTTGGTGTGGACATTTCGACGGTGGCCGGGAGGTTGAAGATGATCGGGTTGGACTCGGAAGGCTCCCAGGCCGCCTTGACGGCCTCGCAGACGTCCAGGACAAAGCCCATGTCCGAGTCGGAGAAGGTCTCTGGCGAAAATTCAAAGGCCCACTCCGTTCCCGCCGTGGTGGGGTCATCCTTTGTGATCGATCGCGCATATTTTGTGCACTCGACCGCCAGGGCTTTGCTCTGCTCATTGTCCATGCCGAATACGATTTGCTGGAAGCAAGGGCTGGTGGCCAGGTAGAGGTGGAGGATGGCCTTTTTGGCGCCTTTCAGCGAGTCGATGGTGGTGCGGATGAGCTCCTGTCTGCATGGTGAGAGGACTTGAAGCCAGACGTCGTCCGGCACCGCTGCAGGTGTTTCGATCAGGCGCCTTGTGAAGTCGAAGTCCGTTTGTGAGGACGACGGGAACGACACTTCAATTTCCTTGTAGCCGAGCTGGACGAGCATTTTAAAGTATCGCCACTTCTGGTCGCCATCCTAGTGCAAGAGTCGGCAAATCTGACAGCTTTTGCATTTCTGAATTTGGAACATACCATGGGATCTACCAGGCTCTGGTTGCCATCGCGAAGGTCGGTCGACAACCACCGCGGCGGCTTGTCAAGGGTTTTGCTGGGCCATTTGCGGTCCGGGATGCTCAATGGCTTGAATTTCTTGTACTTGATCGAAGGGTCTTTGAGCATGGGCATCTTGAACTGGTGCGGAGGCAAGTGGAATTGGGGAGTGACTTCAGAAGAAAAAGTTCTTTGATTTTAACCTTCTGACTCAACCCCACATTTACGTATTAGTAGTATTCGGTAACGGTCCCTTCGGCACGGACCACTCTTGATGTCGGTAGACGGCCAATCTCCTGGTTCATTTCCTCAAACTCTGACCCTTGGACACGGGAGTAGTTATAATTCAGACGTTCATGCACCGTAGGCACATTTGGTTTGCTCTAACTGCTGGCGTATCAAGCCACGTTCAGATCCTTCAACTCATCAACGTGGGAAGCACAATAGGGCCTTGATCAAGACCTACAACTCCGATTTGGTTGTTTGAAGATCATCCTGGCATTTGGAAAGAATTCGTTACAAAAGTTCCAGGAATTCTACAGCGAAATTATTGGTGCTCCTACAACATTAGAGCTGGGATCAACAAGAGTCAAGGTCCGATGCGCTATCAAGGATGGAGAGCTTCAAAGGATTGTGTTGATCTGCCCTAGTTTAAAAGCCACCTCTTTGGCTCCCCGAAAGACCATGTTTCGAGACCTCACACGGATTTTCACTTTCTCTGCGGCGGTTACCAACACTCCTGAACTATACCCAGTAGGGTCAGGGCAGCTAAGAAGACAGGACATTCTACATCTCTACCGACGTGAACTCGTCAAGTTCGGAATTGATACTGATGGACAACTCAGAGAGCTTGAAGAGAGCTTAGGACAAAGCTTGGTAAAGACAGCAGCAATGATTGAATCCCTCGCATACATTGGGCCACGTCGAAACGCTTTCCAAGTCCGTAAAAAGCACGTTACGGTCAGTGCTGAGCGACCGCCTCCTCCCACAGTAAAAAAGCAGCATTTCAACAAGGAGGCAATAGCGAAGGTACGGAAAATGCTCTTGTATGGCAACTCTGGAAACTCGTCTTTAAACCCGACAACTCAAGGAAGGGTCCAACTTAAATCTTTTGATCAATCCATTCTGCATGCCATCAGTGTCAATCAGACCCGGATGAAGCAAGTTCTTCTCAACGGAACATTCAACATAAATATCAACTTTGATAATACACCTTTCGTGACGGTTCAGTCGGTGAAAATTTCACCTAGTCGCGAAAGTCCCTTTCGTCTCATGACTGACCAAAGCTTCCGTATGAGACTGTTAATCTTTCCTCCACCGCCCAACAATACTCTTCATAAGGATCGTTTTGCGATACTGGCACGACCGGATGAACCCGCTGCTAGAGTGGGTATTGAGTTTATTTGACGTTCGGCTTTGACCGGAAATGAAGTGCGAGAATTTCAACACAGATGCGCTAAGAGGGCACCGTACGCTATAAACGCTCTTTTTGACTGGGTCCGGGTTGAAAAATCCGCCGGACGTCCAAGGCGAAGGATCTATCTGTATAAGCCAGCTGGAGTAAATTCTCAAGGGGAGAGAATCAAGGCACTCGAATCCTTTGTCTACACAGACGACAAAGGCAACTTGGAAGATCCGCAATCAGAAAGAGTGCGAGATGTTCTAGCGAAATTCAACATTACAGGGGCTCATGATGAGCTGTGGAAGTATTCTCGCACCGTGGGTCTAGGTGACGACAGATGAGTAGTGAAATCCTCAGCAGTTACTCAGCAGTTAGGTTCTGGATTCAAAGTTTCGCTACTTTAGCATGGGTTCGCTTGAAGGACAAGTACAGAGATTGCTCGCAAGAGGAAATTAAGTTTGACAGAGAGTCCGGCGATGCTGTAGAGGCGTGAGAATTGCCTAGGTACCTACACTGCTCCCGCCACCCAGAAGTCAAAGTAGTAGTTGGCAGGAGCCAGCGTCATAGGGATTGGAAGCGTTGTCTCATTAATTATTATTATTAAATTCAGTTGAGGCCCGTTGCGGTCCCCTTGCCGGTCCATGAGGGCGTATCTACCTCTAACTAGGAAAAACCCCTTCCTAGGGGAAAACCCGTCGACCTGCCCCTCTGGCCTCCGTGTACGCTACGTATCGGAGGCCGATTCAGCTCTGTTTACACTTGCTTTCTCTTCAAATCAGTGCTTCCGCTATTGCGGATAACCTCATGCCGCTTCATCCAGCGGCCGGAATGGGGTATAGCCTCTGCCTCATCCTCCCTCTCTTCTATCTCCTTCGCCGTGTTGAATTGCTGCAGGATACCCTGCTGGTGTCTCATTAATTATGAATCCGACAACGTCACTTTCTACCGCTGCGACGCGCGACAACTACCCAGAGATAGTAAAAGTAAAAAATAAACTCTGATCCGCAGAAGGCGTAGGTTAGTGACAGTACCGTCTTTCTTGACTTCGATTTGAGAGGCTGTAAGCTCCATAATTCACCACTATTCGATTATTTAGTAACTAAAAGAAGAAAAAAAAAGTGGTCGGTATGGGTATCCCATGACTTTGGCGTTATTAGCACCCACAATCTACCAACTGATTTAACCTCAGGAGATCAGTATGGAAATTAGTTGTTGGTAGGTGCACTCACCGACCGACTACATGCTTGTAGCAAGTAGGAAACAACCAAAATATACTCCTTTTCCTCTGACTAGCCGATGGATTAGTCAGACGAACCTTCTGATGTCCTATGCGTAGCATAGGTTAACCTGATCTTTGTTAGTTTGGTGTCGAATAAGACGGTGGTAAACACTCAAAGCGATTACGCCAGAAGGCCCAGTTTAAGTTATTAGTTTTTCACAGCTATTGCGACTATAATGCATTTAATAAACGACCGACTTATCCTAGCTGGAAGGGGCCAACGTGGTGAGTTTGCGGTGCCGACCACACGCCCCTCTTCTTCGCCGCGTTGCTCGCACGCACTCAGAATACACCCGATTCGAAAAATTTTCTACCACCTAATTTCCCCTTAATTTATTCAATTGACCAGAAACCGTGCCACGGGCGGTTTTAATAAGAACACATGCAGGTGAGCTGGCGATTTCAACAAGTCTCAACTGCTCCATTTTTGATCGCTACAGAGTCTACGCGATACGGAACTTGTCAAATCATGCCTTCTAATCCTCAATAACCTCCTCCTTATCATCACCAACTTCATCTGGCTCTGGCTGGGTCTAGATTTGACGGCGGTAAGTCCTGCAGCTTCCTCCAGTCGATTTCCGCGCGATACGTTCGGTTCTGCTGTCAAACAGCTTTCCTGTCATGTCGCTATTTGGACTGGGTGAACTGATCCCGATATATACGGGATGCCAATGCTAATGTAACAGGACCCACCACGCTGCCTTAGAAGTTAGAAGGCGATCGTGGTGTCAGATTTCATCATTTCACATGTCGCATTTCATCATTTCACACTCAGTGGCATCAAAAACAAACGTGCACGGGCATCTTGTGCAACGGAGGGTTCCACCGGCAGTTCAGCTTTACAATATTGTTATTATCGGTCTTCTGGTCGTGACTGCGGGTGGAGGGCAGTCAATATCGGTTGGTCAGGGCGTACCCGGTCGTTGCACCGTGTGTCGCATGTCGGCAGTCTTTCTCTATCGTCACCATAAGCATACAGGCGCGATCGGTGTCAGGTCTTTGAGGGTTTCTCGCTCTGATCTACAACGTCTGGACTCTTCCATGTTGAAGCAGGCTTCCTTGTGCTTGGCTCTTTCTTCCGCTTATCAACGTGCTTGTGCTTCTCCATCTCTTCCCCTGAAAGTCCTTTTATAGACTGCCAACGTCAGACGAAGGCAGGGTGTTTAAAAGGCCGTCAGATGTGACGGATGCGATCAAGTATTTGGGCCTAGTGGATCGTTAGTATCGTCTGTTGCAGCACCTTGACGACGTCATACTCCCGTCAAGCGAGGTTTTGGCGTAGCAGTGGTAGCACAGTAGCACTTGTCTCAAAGAACTGCATTCCTCTTCGCAAAGGATGGTGGGAACTGCCATAGCCAATACGACTTGCTATGTGATCCCTCGGGACGTTTACGAACCGACAATATATTTTAGGTTACGATTAGACAAGTGGGTGAAAGTTCATATAATGAGGTAAAGCATCAAGATAATGAATCAAAATGTATTGCAATGTTTGCAGACTAAATAAGAGGTAACGACTGACGTTGAACTCTACTTTCTTGAAAGCCAAAGATACATAAGCGGTATGAGGTTGACACCGAATACCCGCTTACACTAGCCTGATAATAAGTCCGACGGGAACAGATGTTCTCTGTCTGCCTGACTTAAATCAGACGAGAACGACAACCCCCGTTTACTACTCGATGAGAAGGCAAACAGACTGATCAGGATACAACCCACACCACCGGGAGGCTCGAGAACATATGCTCCTCCATAGGAAGTCGTCTCGGAGCCATCTTCGTTTACGCAATAAAAGTCAGTGCTCCAGCCGGCAAGACACTCATCCGAATTTTCGTTGAACGGGAAGTCCTGCTCTGTGCCACAGCCAGTCTGATCTGTCGCCCAGTTTGCTGCCGCGATGACGGTGTATCCGGTTGCGTCGTATCCTTCGGAAATGCCAGTGGTATTGCCAGGTTGCAACACGTAACCTTTGGAGCAGAACGCACTTACAGCGTTCTGAGCATCGCTCTGGGTGAACTCCACATAGTTGCCATCGGCAGGGGTGAAGCAGTATGCGCTGCCCACGTTTTCCGCTGTGTTCGTTGGGTAAGGCGGGACAGTGATTAAAGCTTTGGTAGATATCGGCTGCCAGTCCACACACGTCGGCGTCGATACGCAAGCCGTCTGTTCCCCTGGGCCCAATGCGCATTGCGTCACTGTGGCCGTGGATGCGCAGAAGCTGCCGGATGGGGAGGACATGGGTAGCGTCGGCAAAGGAGATGTCGGCTGCCAGTCCACACACGTCGGCGTCGATACGCAAGCCGTCTGTTCCCCTGGGCCCACTGCGCATTGCGTCACTGTGGCCGTGGATGCGCAGAAGCTGCCGGATGGGGAGGACGTGCTGAGCTTCGGCAATGGAGCCGATGATAACGTTGACGTGGTCGGACTTGGAGGCGGCAAACTCACAGAACATAAGATGCCCGGTCCGCAAGTTGAAGGGACAGAATCTGGTGGTAGGCTTGAGGTGGGCGACGTACTGGGGAGTGGAGGGAGTGATGCAGGAATACTGGATGAGGTTGCTGGTATGGTCGATGTCAACAATGTAGTCGGGGGTGGAGATTGTTGGCTGACGGTGCAATCAGGAATTTCGCGCTCTTCTATGGACCTTTTATTCGGTATTTGGTTCTGAAGCGGGCTCCATGTTATGTCTGGTAACACTTTTCCCTCTATATATATCCTGACTAAAGCATTTACCTCACCTGTAATTTGGTTCCGCTGCTGGGGATCGTACTGGATTAACACTGTTCCGGAGGCGGGTGTCTTATTTGGGTTGTCATCCGTCATAGGCACATAATCAGTTATGTCTGCGGTGATCGCGGAGCCTCCAGGGAGTAAAGTTGCTACCGTCCCTGTAATGTTCTGGACTCTAGTTGGATACCTAAGATCTCCCATTGGAGAGGTTGATGAGGCCCTTGGCGTGAATATTATAATCGCAAGATTATCGGCGGCAAAGAGGCCTCCACCACTGATGTCTTGATTGAGCCCAGGATACTCTAGAGGGCATCAGAGT
>Ga0335075_10013872_pt1 | contig 12125 bp, 13 predicted proteins | sample Lox_Sample_24_FD_206723 | JGI IMG/M metagenome (GOLD analysis project Ga0335075, IMG submission 206723) | Soil microbial communities from Loxahatchee National Wildlife Refuge, Florida, United States - Lox_Sample_2.4 | ecosystem: Environmental > Terrestrial > Soil > Wetlands | place: USA... | reverse complement strand
TGCGTTCGAATAGAACCGGGCAGTTGTAGACTTTGCCCCAAAGCACAAGATTCTGCTAGTAGTCGCTCCGATTCCCTTCAGCGTAATTCAAATCGATTAGGAAATAAGATTCAAATGGAACAAGGCACAGTAAAGTGGTTTAACGACGCGAAGGGCTTTGGCTTTATCTCGCGCCAGAATGGCGAAGATGTTTTTGTGCATTACTCTGCGATCAATTCAAACGGGTTTAAGAGTTTGCAAGAAGGCCAGGCCGTGCAATTCAACGTTGTGAAGGGACCGAAGGGCTGGCAGGCTGCTGATGTTCAGCCGCTGTAGGAGCGAGCGCTAGGTTATAGACAGAAAAGGCAGGGGAGATATCCTCCGCCTTTTTTGTTTCTGACGCGATGTCTTTTGCGTGCCCGGTTCTTCGGCACCCATGAGCAGGCATTCGTTCCATGGGAACGCGGCTGCCGGAGTGCTGGAACCTCGCGGAGCTGCGTCTGCTTAACAGGCAATCAGTTCTATTTCCACCAATGCTTCCTTTGGCAACCGCGCGACCTCCACAGTTGAGCGAGCTGGGGCGGGGCTGTTCTGCGTCTGAAGATATTCCGCATAGATCGCGTTCATGGCGCCAAAGTCGGCCATGTTCTTCAGGAAAACGGTAGTTTTGACGACCCGCGAGAAATCCAGACCTGCGGCTGCGAGAACGGCTTGTAAGTTTTTCAGGACGCGGTGAGTTTGATCTTCAATGCCGCCCGCGACTAATTGCCCAGTTGCGGGGTCGATGGCCACTTGTCCGGAAGTGAATAGCATGTTGCTGACGCGAATTGCCTGCGAGTAAGGTCCTATGGCGGCAGGCGCTTCTGCGGTATGGATGGACGTTTTTTCTTCGCTCATATCGAAAAATTGTACTCTGTGCGATTGGAAGTTTCCTGAGTGGACTCAGACGGGGAAGGGTGGATGGGCAAAAGTTTGTGACTAGCCTTCTATCGGGTCGTCCAATGAGTTTGGAGTGGAAGCGATAATGCATTGCTGGGCGAACAGGTGGACGACGGTGATCTTACTGGCCATGATTGCAGGTGCATTCGCCTGCGGATGGTCACAATCGACTGCCCAGAGCGCCACGCCGACACACGATCAGAAGAGCACTCATGCGGATGGGGCGAAGATCGACTGGAATGCTGCATTGCCTTCGGCTGCCGAGTTGAAGGACCGAGTGCTGAAAAACCTGAAGCAATCCGAGGCAGAACAGGAGCGGTACATCTGCAAGACAATTCGCGAAGAGGACGACACCGATAAGAACGGCAATGTGAAGCAGCGCCATATCCGGCAATACGACATGTTCTTCGTGAATGGCCAGGAGATTGATGAACTGACGGGCAAAGATGGCAAGACGTTGAGCGTGGATCAAAAAAACAAGGAGATGGAGCGGGTTCAAAAGGAGATCAAGAAAGATTCGGACGCGAAATACATTGCGAAGCAAGACGCCCAGGACGACAAGCAACTCGATATGCTGCTGCGTATGTTGCGCTACACGAATGGGCACCGCGTCGATCGAGGCGGACGTTCGACCCTGGCTTACGATTTAAGCGGAGATCCGAGTGTTCATCCGAAGGGCGTGGAAGAGACGTTTTTGCACGACATGTCTGGGACGATTGAAGTCGACGAACGAACGGGCGAGCTCGTGGATTTGAACGCTCGACTGGATCACGATGTGAAGATCGGTGGTGGATTGCTGGCCGATCTACACAAAGGATTCTGGCTTCATGTGCGACAGCAAAGGTACCCAGATGGCGTGTGGCTGCCGGAGCTGGTCGAGGGCAATGGGGATGCGCGAGCGGCATTGTTCTTCCATCCTTATTTCAAATTCAAACAGACAATGGACGGGTGCGCTCTGACGTCGGTCACGACCAGTCAAGGCGCGTCTTCGATCGCGAAGTAAACGTGCGTCAAGCGGAACGACGCTGCTTTGGGACAAAAGGTGGGGTGTAGAGCTAGAGCTTTTGCTGGCGCTGGACGTCGCGAACACCGGGTAGACGTCGAAGCCCGTTCATGAGTCGAATCAAGTGACCTACGTCGTAGGCATCGACAACGAACTCGACGATGGCTTCTGCTTCTGTGCCAGCCTTAGTCTCAACCGCGCGGATATTGGTTCCGTCATCTGAAATCACGGCGGTCATTTCTCGAAGCATGCCCGCGCGGTCGTCACAATAGACGATCATTTTGACAGGATACGTTGCGCGCTGCGGGGTACCTTCCAGATTGGCCCATTCGACCGCAATTCTTCGATCAGACTCATAGAGAAGATTTTGCACATTGGGACAACTACGTGCGTGAACGGCAACGCCCTTGCCTCGAGTGACATAGCCGACAATTTCTTCGCCGCGAATCGGATTGCAACAACGGGCGCGATAAACCAGCAAATCGTTTTGCCCTTCCACCGTGAGCGAATCGGAGCCCTTGCCGAAGAAAACGCGCTTCACAGCATCCGACATACCGGGCGCGGATTCAACCTCCGGTTGCTGCGTAGTTGTTGCTCCAGGGACCAGACGATTCAACGCCTGGCGGGCAGAAAACTTTCCAAATCCAATGCCTGCCAATAAATCGACGGAGTTCGCAAGGCCATAGTCGGCGGCTGCCCTGGCATGGTCGGCATCTGTGAGATGGGTCAAGGAGATTTTGTATTTGCGAGCTTCGCGGTCGAGCAGTTTACGGCCGATTTCAATGGCGCGTTCGCGTTGATGCTCGTTGAGCCAGTGTTTGATTTTGTTGCGAGCGCGCGAGCTCTTGGCAAATGTAAGCCAATCGCGGCTGGGCGTATGGCCGTTCTGAGTGAGAATTTCGACGATATCGCCGTTGCGCAAGCGCGATCTTAACGGCACCATGCGACCGTTGACCTTCGCGCCGGTACAGGTGTTGCCAACTTCCGTGTGAATGGAGTAGGCGAAATCGATGGGAGTGGCTTCTTTCGGGAGGACCACGACCTTGCCCTTAGGGGTGAAGGTATAAACCTCTTCCGGATACAGATCTATCTTGAGAGTCGAAAGAAACTCGTTCGGATCGGTCATGTCGCGCTGCCACTCGACAATTTGCCGGACCCAGGCTAGGCGCTGCTCATCCTTCGCGTTGACCGGTGAACCGCCGGCCTTGTACTTCCAATGTGCAGCGATACCTTCTTCGGCGACACGGTGCATTTCTTCCGTGCGTATCTGGACCTCAAACTGATGGCCCCCTTCCGCCATCACCGTGGTATGCAGCGACTGGTAGAGATTGGGTCGCGGCATGGCAATGAAATCCTTAATGCGACCGGGGACGGGGCGCCAGATGCTGTGGATCAGGCCAAAGACGGCGTAGCAATCCTGTACGGTTTGGGTGATGACGCGGACCGCGAGTAGATCGTATACCTGGTCCACGGTGATGCGCTGGCGTTGTAACTTTTGGTAGATAGAATACAGACGCTTGATGCGCCAGTCGACGCGGGCGGTGATGTTGTGCTCGACAAGGCGCTCGTGGAGGATGGCGTCGATATTGCGGAGAAACTGTTCTCCTTGCTGCCGGTTTGCTTCTACGGCGGAGCTGATCTGGTCGTGACCGACGGGATCGACATAGCGAAAGGCCAGGTCCTCAAGTTCACTGCGAACTTTGCCCATGCCGAGACGGTGCGCAAGGGGGGCATAGATGTCGAGAGTCTCTCGAGCGATGGCTTGCTGCCGTTCCGGCTGGAGATGTTCCAGGGTGCGCATGTTATGGAGGCGATCGGCGAGCTTGATGAGCACCACGCGTACGTCCGATACCATGGCGAGAAGCATCTTTCGGACGTTTTCCGCCTGGCGGTCCTCGCGATTGGCAAATTGGATCTTTTCAATTTTGGTGACACCGTCGACGATGTGGGCAACCTGTTCGCCGAAGGTTTCAGCAATTTCGCGGCTGGTCACAGGCGTGTCTTCGACCGCATCGTGAAGCAGGCCGGCGGCAATGGCGGTGGAGTCCAGCTTCATTTCGGCTAAAACCCTTGCGACTTCGAGGGGATGCAGGGCGAAGGGGTCGCCAGACGCGCGTTTTTGGCCGGCATGATGCTTCAGGCAAAATTCGTAGGCCTGTTGAATGATTGCGATGTCGTCGCTGGGACGATTTTGGCGCACGGTCGCGAGCAACATCTCGAAGGTCTCAGCGAGTTGTTGCTTGTCGGAATCTGGTGATGCCGCAGCGGTGTGCGCAGTGGCCATAATTGATTTTATGTTATGTCGGCGCAATTCCGGCACACGAAGTGCCAGTCCCAACGATGGAGTTGGCCGGAGTGTGCGAAGATGACCACTCAGGCAGGGGAAAAGCGAGAGGGAACTATGCCTCCAAAGGCAGGTCGGGCGAAGACCGGAATTCAGGCGATGGGGCGATCGAAGGGCCGCAAAGCGGGCACGGATGGTGCAGCGGAATCAGTAGTCAAGGCTGCAGCCAAATTGGACACAACCGTGTGGCCTGTCGGCAGAATTAGCCGGCGGGCGGCGGCTCGCGTGCGAGCTGGGCACCCGTGGGTCTACCAATCGGATGTGGAAGAGATCATCGCCGAGCCGGGTCAAGACGGTGTGGCGCCGGGATCGCTGGTTACGGTGATCGACGAAAGAGGTGTCGAGCTTGGCACCGCGATTTACAGCGACGCTTCACTGATTACTCTGCGAATGGTGACGCAAGAGTTGATCGAGGACCGGGTCGAATTTCTGGAGTTAGTGCGTCATCGATTGAGACGAGCAGTTCAGATGCGTTTGAACGGATTGCAGGAGTTGAGGGGGACGAACGCCTGCAGGCTGGTGTTTGGGGAAGCGGACGAGTTGCCGGGGATCGTGGCAGACCGCTATGGCGAGTTGGTAATCTTGCAGTTGCTGACCCAAGGGACGCATGTTACGGATGTGCGAGCTGTGGTCGTCGATGTTTTTCGTGAGATGTTGGAGCCGGCGACGATTGTGGAACGGCCGGATGCGCGCATTCGCGAGTTGGAGCAGTTGGAGGCACCATCGACCGAGCCGCTCTACTCCGGCACTGCAGAGAAGCCGATGCTGGAGACGATTTTTGAATTGAACGGACTGCGTTTCCATTTCGACGCAAACGCGGGACAAAAAACCGGAGCATTTTTAGATCAGCGAGAAAATTACCTGGCGGCGGAGTCGTATGCACGCGGTCGAGTGCTGGATGTTTGCACGTATCAGGGCGGGTTCGCGTTGCACCTGGCCCGTCGCTGTTCCCGGGTGACTGGTGTGGACGCCTCTAGGGCTGCGTTAGAAGTGGCTGAGGAAAACCTGCATATGAATCGGGATCAACTGGTTGGACAGGGAAGCGGCGTGGAATGGATTGAAGCAAATGCGTTCGACCTCCTACGGGACTGGAGCGATACCGGTGAGGAGTTCGACACGATTGTGCTGGATCCACCGGCTTTTGCGAAGTCAAAACGGGCAGTGGAAGGTGCGTTAAGAGGCTACAAGGAGATGAATCTGCGAGCGCTGAAAATGCTGCGACCCGGAGGGAGATTAGTGACGTGCTCTTGCTCGCATCATGTACCGCTGGTGGAATTTCAAGCGGTGGTCGCGGAAGCGGCGAGTGATGCGGGCAAACGGGTGAGGCTGCTGGAAATTCGAGGAGCGGCGTTCGATCACCCTGCGATTTTGACGATTCCTGAAACGCAGTATCTGAAATGCCTGATTTGTGAGGTTGATTAGAAGCGATGAAGCGATGCCGACCTGTGAGACGGCTTCTAGGCGAGGCCGGCGCGTGATTGATGGGCGCGGATCGCAGCGCTGATCTGCAGGGCAACGACCAGAGCGGCGCGGCCATCCTGGGCCGTAACTTCGGGACTGGAACGTTCTCGAACGGACCGCAGGAAAGATTCCAACTCGAGGCGTAACGGCTCGCCCGAGGCAATCTCGAGCTTGCGCATTGCGAATCCTGGGATGGGATGAGTTGTCTCGAGCGGCTGGAAAGTGACAGCAGACGTGTTCGGAGACGTGCGTTGCTGCAATTCCGGAGTCTGCAAGGCTGGGACGTCGATGCAAAGAACATCCTGGCGCGCGTAATCGACGGAAACGTATTGGTGAGGCTGGAAGAAACGGATTTTTCGAACGCGCTCCGTGCTGACGCGGCTGGCAGTGAAGTTCGCGACACAACCGGACTCGAATTCGATGCGAACATTCGCGATATCGACCTTTGAGGAAAGGATTGGCAGGCCGACAGCGTGAAGTTCGCGAATGGGTGATTGGGTCCAACTGAGAACGATATCGAGGTCGTGGATCATGAGGTCGAGAACGACGTCAACATCTAGTGCTCGAGGAGTAAAAACGCTGAGCCGGTGCACCTCAAAAAAAAGCGGTTGATGCAGGATGGAGCGAACGGCACGTACCGCGGGATTGAATCGCTCGAGATGGCCGACCTGAACGATGCGCTTATGACGCTGTGCCAGAGCGATCAGCTCATCTGCCTGCTGCAAGGTTGCGGTGAAAGGTTTTTCTACCAGGACGTCGACGCCGGCTGACAACAGCTCTGCGGCCACAGACGCATGATCAGATGTTGGAACAGCAATCGACGCTGCGTCGGGGAACTCTGTTGAGCGGAGCAGTTGCGACGTTGAGGCGTAGACGGGAACTCGGAATTCTGTCGCGAGATTAGTCGCAGCTGCGGAATTCGGTTCGACGATCCCAACGAGACGGACTGGAGCCCCTGCATCCTGGAGCGTTTGCCAGATGCGGAGATGATTCCGACCAAAGACTCCAGCGCCGACTACGACGACTCGAGATGAGGGAAGATCAGGCAAGCGGCGCAGCTACTTTCCTTCGACTGCGCGAAGACAGCGGGTATAGAGTTCCAGCAAGTGGCTGACCTGGTCTTCAGCCTTCGGGTTGCCGGCGGCAACAAAACCGGCTGTCGGCGTGGTGGGACGTCCGACACTGGCGGTGACTGCAATAAATTTCAAGAGATCTAACGCGATGTCCTCATTACGGCGGGCACCCATGCCAACGGGGAGTTGTTCCATATGCAGTGATTCCTCCAAAAGGCGATGCTAGCAGATCACGTGGAAGGATGAGAGTGGATCGGGAGAATTTGCAGGCGAGGCAGCGGTATCAGTTGCTTCAAAACTCAGAAAGTACGTAACAAACGCGGCCGACGATGCGATCTGCAGGGTGCTCGTTGGGCGCCAAAGCGATGAGCACTACCGGGATTTGCTGGTTGCGGGGACGAAGGATGAGGCGGTCTGCCTCATACTCCAGGAAACACAAGTGCAGGGCGTCAGACCCACGGACTGCATAGACGGTAGGAGGCTGGGGGCGATAGGGAGTAAGCGAATTGTAGTGACGGTCGATGACAACGATAAAGTGCTGGCGTAGAAGGGGCTCCATCGCAGCAGCCTGGATGGCGTCTACGCGAACGGCAACGAAGCGCTGCCACAGATTTCTGCCAGGAAGAGGATGGGCACGGGAAGAGTGGATGACCGCTTCTGGCAGCTCAATGGTATCGATAATTTCCGGCGATTGAATTCGGGCGGACGACGATGCAGCGGTGTGGGTTACGACGGCAAGGGTCTGAGTTAACGAGGCGCTTCGCGGCTGAACCGGGACGGCAGGCAACAAGTCCGGGGGAAGCAAATCGATAATCGATAACTTCTGGGCGGCGAGCACGCGATCCAAGCCTTCGAGGCTGAGGGAGCGCTTTCGATTGAGGAAGTTGGAGATATGTGCTTGCTGAAAATCTGTAGCGCGGGCTAGAGTGGAGCCGGTCAGGAGTCCGCGCTCAATTCTACGAAGGATTTCCAATCGAAGATTCTCATGAAGCGTCTCAAACTTCATATCTGAACTATAACATAAAGATATTATATAAACATATATATATCTTTAAGAAATTCAGAATCGATTACAATTTTTCAAATTGACACCAAAATTGGGAATGATGAGAAAAATATAGTAAGTTTTATATTGACATATAGCTTAATGAATAGTATTACAAACAGACCCTCTTACTACTAAAGAGATCGAACCCTGTTGGCCTCCCATTCTCCCAAATCCAGGTCATCACGATGAAGTGTCCCCAGTTCGTCTCGCTGCCACACTTGAGGCGACTGCGGGTCATTTCAAGGCAGCCGATTGAGATGTGCTCGGCTTCGAACCGGCGAGTGAAGATTGCTTGCCGGGATCGATGCACGTTCAGGGACGATTGTTCCTGACTGCCAGCATTGGGAGTGCACTTCGAAAAGCCGATGTCGTTCACGCAGAAGACGTGCCTGTTGGGCTAATGCCGAACCAAAGAGTTCTGCGGCCAAGCAGTCTTCGCAACCGCTCCCTGGGACGAAGGAAGACCCAAGTCTTTGCGGGAGCATTGATTTTTTGCCTTGGAGATCATTTAAGTCATGAGCCAATCTTGCTTACATCTGAAAATCTGTGAGGGTTGTGGCCGTCTTTGGCTACGCAACCACACAGTGAGCGATATTTATTGCCGTCAATGCAAAGTTCACTTTTCGGACTTTCCAGCGCCGCGCAGTCGCAGACCAAAAGGGCGCCCGCGTAAGGGGGGTCATCTTGCGGTGACGCATGCAATCGAAGGGGGTTTGCAATGAGTGCAGCATTCCCTTTATACGACCTGCAGGCTTCTGAGCAAGCTCGACTTGTCCCGATGCGAGCTCGATCCACGCAAAGAGATGAAGAAAAACAAAGCAGAATACAACCCAAGCCTGAGCTGGCATTCTACCGGAAGTATACGGAAGCAATGTTGCGAAGATACGCGCGACTTTCTTTGACTGTTGGGAGAATGCCTGCGCTGCTGGGTCACGATGCATTTCGAGGAAAGATGAGTACATATCGAGTGACGAGTTTTGAAGACTCTGTAATTTTTGTGTATGACGTGGAGAAATGTTTGAAGAAGCTGGATGGGTTCTCGCAAGAACTAATTCAGCGGATTGCGCTGCAGGAATACACACAAGGCGAAGCTGCCGGGTTGTTACGAGTGAGTTTGCGTACCGTTGTACGAAGATATGGAGAAGCGATTGATGCGCTGACCCATATTTTCCTGGAACATCGGCTTCTTCAAGTCGATGCAATGGGAGAGTCAAGCCCATCGCGATGACCGCTTCAGCAACTTAGTGATAAGAAGGTATATAGGAAGGAAGTGTGATGGCGTGCTATTGTGCTTCAGTCTGTTAGCCTTAAGTCACGGTGAGAGAAGAAAAACAGGATGGTGGATCGAAGACCTCAGCATGGCTGAGTTCGAGATGGCCATTCGGCAGCTTTCAGACAACATTTTAGGGTGAATTTGACACGAAGAAGATAAAGGGGCTACCAGCGATGGTGGTCTCTTTATCTTTTTCGTATTTGGGACAGGTGGAATGGCGTGTCGAAGGAAAGGTCGAGCCGACGGGCTCCCGCAAAAAAGCAAGTGACTCGGACGAGAGAGCGGGCCCACGTAGGCGGGCAGCAAGCTGATATGAAATTGATTTCGCAGACGCAAGAGGGGTATCGGGAATTCGCTCGGACCGAGGTACTTGCTGCATGGCCGCAGATTCTGCGGGGGCTGATCGAAAAGGCAATGGGTGGCGGATATCAGCACACGAAACTGCTTCTGGATCTATGTGAATTGGCCGCGAAAGAGCCGCAACATTCCGACGAATCTCCAAACGAACAGCTTTGCGATGCGTTGCTCAATAATTTACAGTTGCGCCCACCCGAGTGAGCACGAAGCATCGGCGCACGTCACACATTTGAGTTATCAACTGAGGGGACAAAGATGAAAGAGACGAGAGAACTCGGGGATCGATCCATAAGGGCGGGACTGAAATGTGTGCCAGCAATTTCGTTATGGCGATTCGCTGGCTTGGCTCTATGCATCGCGTCGATTGTGCTCCCGAGCGATGGGCAAGTGACGACAACGACCGTGCAGGACACGGTGTACCACGCCGACGGAACGACTGCGACAGGAACGATCTTAGTGACATGGCCGGCATTCGTGACAGCGGGCGGAAAAACAGTAGCGGCGGGAAACATAACTGCAAATATTGGGTCGGGCGGGCAGGTTTCCCTCAATCTTGCTCCAAATGTGGGAGCGACGCCCGCCGGTTCCTATTACACCGCTGTGTATCACCTTGATGACGGCACCGTAAGCAAGGAATATTGGTCAATTCCTGATGTCCCGTCCACGACAGTTGCTGCGATACGTAGTCTGGTCATGCCCGCCAGTGTAGCAGTGCAGACAGTTTCGACATCTCAGATCAATACCCTGCTAGGAAGCTACTTGCCACTCAATGGTGGAACGCTGACAGGTGCATTGCAGTTACAAGCCGATCCTGTGGCTCCTATGCAGGCAGCAACGAAAAATTACGTGGATGATACGGTTGCTCCTATCGCAGCAGAAGTCACGAATGTAGTCTCGTCGGCCCCGAAAGCGACTCAAGCTGTCCAGCAGCCCGCTGGATCCAATCTTGCGGTAAACATATTTCAGGGCAGTTATTATGCGAGCCAGTTTCAGACGGGAAGCCTCAATAATGGCATCTCGAATCTGGTGAACAGCAGCAACTGCTCCACCAGTTCGGCCGGTGGGCTGAGCGGCTGCACGGTTTACGTGGATCCGACCTACAAAAACACAGAAAAACCTCAAGGGTATGGATCTTATTTATTTGGTAATAATACTAGTAATTTGTCTTGGCCATTTGATACTCACGTGCATGATGAGCGCAATGGAGTGACAGCGGATTACTACGAGAATCCTTTCTCTGTCAATCCAGGCCAAACTGCTGGTCATAGTATCACCGCAGATTTCACTTTAGATTATCAGCAATGGCCTGCCTATTCTGGAAATCTAGCTGGCACGGAAGATTTACAAACTACCGACTATGCCGGTGGTTATAACTTTGATAATTATTTTGGGATAAGTCAACCGCAATATTTTTTTAAAACATATTATAATAATCTATCTTTAGCTTCAACTAATTACACTTCAGGTCAGCAAGAAGCGATTGAAAATGTTGTGAACTGTCACGGAGTGGGGGATTGCCTGGCCATGACCACCCTTGTGACCTGCGATGGGGGAATGAATACAGGCAATGATGAGGGGTGTCACGGCGGGGACTTCCAGATCACGGAAGATCCTCAAATTTATAAAGGCACCATGACGGCGGCGGCTGCAGTAGGTGCAACCCTTGTGAGCACCAGCGGGACAGCCGGACAGGGCACCGAAGGACAGGACCGTCAGCTTCTGGATACGAACCAAGCCGACATTATCACCGGCAGCTCAATCACTGGTTACGCAGGAGCTGCGGCAACCGGACCGAGCGGAAACAGTGCGTTCAACCCCGACTCGGCAACCGATAGCAACGCCAACTTCCCAGTGTCAACAATGGTGCAGTTGTGCTACGCAGGATCAGACAACGGAGCTGGCGGGGCTACGGGCTGTACAGCGGGAAGCCAGCCGACCGGCTTTATTCCCTCCGCCCCAAATAAGATCAACCCGGCTGCTTCTGTCGTGACCAACGTTGTGGCATCTTACACCGCAACAGCTCCACAGACCGGACTTCCGGCTGGATTCTGTACTCCGACTACCCTTCAGTCCACAAATTCCGGCGCAGCATGCTATTTGCCGCCTACTGGGACGGCCTGTATTGCCGATCAGGAAGAGTATGAGACCGTAAACTATACCTATAACTCCACCTCGCAACAGATCACGCTGCTGAACCTCCGATTTCCACATTTGAACGGAGTATTTTTTGCGCATGGAGGCCTATGCGGCTACGGTGTAGAGTCGCAAGCAGACGTGTTCACCGGGGATGGTAATAACAACGGAATCAGCCAGGTATTTCCCGTAGAGGGGTCACCCAATTCGACCTCCTTCTACTACATTAGTCAGCGGACAAATCTGGGATATACACTGCCTATCCTCGGGATCAGCAACGGGATCACGGGCGGTGATGATGTGATGGGTGGAGAGTGCTTCACGCTGAATGCATCGGTGGTACAACTCCAGAGCGACAATCACACGGTTGTTATGGCGACGAACGTTCCTTTCAATTCAGGTCAAGATTTGTCGCCAATCAATGGCATGACTTTGACGATCACGACCCCGAACGCAACATACAACGGAAAGTATGTTGCTAGTTGGGGAGTGGTAAACGGTAATTACAATGAGTT
>Ga0335075_10013871_pt1 | contig 12125 bp, 10 predicted proteins | sample Lox_Sample_24_FD_206723 | JGI IMG/M metagenome (GOLD analysis project Ga0335075, IMG submission 206723) | Soil microbial communities from Loxahatchee National Wildlife Refuge, Florida, United States - Lox_Sample_2.4 | ecosystem: Environmental > Terrestrial > Soil > Wetlands | place: USA... | reverse complement strand
AGTCGTCATGGTTGAATACGACCGACCCGAGCGATGAGATCGTGTCCACCATGAAGAGTGCGCCATGGCCGGCTGCGTCGATAGCCTTGCGGATTTCCGCGATCGCGCTGGTCACGCCGGTGGAGGTCTCGTTGTGCACGATCATTACCGCCTTGATCGCGCCGGTGCTGTCCTGACGAAGCCGCGCCTCGATCTCAGCGGCGTCCGCCCCGTGCCGCCAGTCGGTGGGAATGTTGTGGACCTTCAGGCCCCATTTCGTCGCCATTTTCGCCCATAGCATGGCGAAATGGCCGGTCTCGCACATCAGCACCTCGTCGCCCGGCGACAGCGTGTTGACGATCGAGGCTTCCCACGCACCCGTGCCCGACGAGGGGTAGATGACCACCGGGCCAGTTGTGCGGAAGACGCCGCGAATGCCTGCTAGCACGTTCAGCGCCAGGTCCCTGAACTCAGGTCCACGATGGTCGATCACCGCCGCGCTCATGGCGCGCTGAACGCGCTCAGGGACAGGATTGGGTCCAGGCAACTGGAGAAAATGACGACCAAGGCTCACTGGGACATCCAATTTTTGCGACAAATCCATAGGGGCTTGCCTCATTTCGCATGCAATCCTTATAGGCAGCAAAAAAATGAATGCAACTTTAGAATCGGGTCATCGACACCCGAATTCGGTCCGGCTAAATTCGCGCAATGACAAACGTTCAAGAATCGCACGCCCCTGCCATCGAGATGAGCCAGCGCCCGGACAGTAATGGCCCGGCGACATCGCTGCATGCTGAGCTGCTCGAGCAGCTGCGCGAGTATATTGCCGAAGGCAATCTCGCCGACGGCATGCGGATTCCCGAAAGAATCCTTTGCGAAAAGTTCCAGATTTCACGGACACCTCTGCGCGAAGCTCTGAAAGTTCTTGCCGCCGAAGGGCTGATCGAATTGTTGCCCAACCGCGGCGCTCGCGTTCGCCGGTTGAGCGAGCGGGAACTGCGCGAGCTTTTCGATCTCATGGGCGGACTGGAAGCGCTGGCCGGACGAATCGCTTGCGAGCGCATCAGCGAAGAGGAGATCCAGCGGATCGAGAAGATCCATCAGGAAATGTACTTCTTCTACCTGAGGAAGGACCTGCACGAGTATTTTCGCCGCAACCGCGAGATCCACGAGGCTATCGTGCGGGCGGCCGGCAATCAGAGCCTTTCCGACATGTATACGGCCGTTTATTCGCGCGTTCGACGTTCACGCTACACCGCCAACACGGTGAAGGAGACCGACCGCTGGAGCGCCGCGATGCGCGAGCATGAACTCATTCTGGATGCGCTTCGCCGCCGCGCCGGCGCGGAGCTCAGCGAGATCCTTTTCATGCATCTGCGTAATAAATTCATCGCTTCCACCGGACAAATGCCGGACATTGAAGACGTTTCTGAAACGAATAGCTCCAAGGCTGAGCTGCGCCTGATAGGCGATTGACGTCTGCTGTCAGCCGGTCCGGTTGCGCGTTTTGCCGAGCAGCGCTTGCGAGGCCGTCGGCGGTGGTGATCTCGGGTCAGAAAGCTTGGCTCAGAGGAAAATTCCCGCCTTCGTCCCCTTCACATGGCGTATGAATGCCGCTCCGTTGTATCATGCTGCATTGCGGCTCGATTCCGTTGTGATTGAACCATGATCCTTGGCCTGTCATGGCGCCGGAAGCAGGCGCCCCGGAAACGCCTGGCGATCGATACCGACAATACGATTATCTATGCGATAGGCGACGTGCACGGGTGTTACGACGAATTGCTCGCACTGGAGGCGAAGATCGTTGCCGACGCCGAGGAGTTCGAGGCGAGAAAAATGATCATTCTGCTCGGCGACTATGTCGACCGAGGAAAAGACACCAGACGCGTGCTCGATCATCTGCTCGGCCTGCCGCCAGCCGGCTTCGAGCGCATCTGTCTCGCCGGCAATCATGACGTCGCCATGCTTGACTATATCGAGGGCCGCCTCGGCAGAGAGCGTTGGCTCGCCTATGGCAGCGACGAGACGCTCTTCTCTTACGGTCTCGATGCGGCGCATCTCGCGCATCTTTATGATTTCGCCGGCGTCGACCGGTTCATCCGTGCCAACATTCCCACCGAACATGTCGAATTCCTGCGCGATCTGCCGGTCATGGCGTATTCGCCGAAATTCGTGTTCGTGCACGCAGGCGTCAGGTCCGGCGTCGGCCTCGAGCAGCAGAGCGAAAGCGATCTCATGAATATCCGCGACGACGAAAGCGCCGTTCCTCGGCCCGGCGATCGCATCGTTATCCACGGACACACCCGCGTTGGGCACCCGCGCCGGAACGGCCAGGTCGTTGGCCTTGAGACGGGGGTCTACGAAACCGGCCAGCTCACCGCCTTGCGGATTGTTGGTACGCAGGGGCGGCTGATTTTTTCGGGACCGGCCTCAGAGGCGTGACCTTGCTCGGCCGATCCGGCTTCTCGAGATAATAGTCCGAGTAACGGTCGAGGAACTGCTCCGACCCGCCGAACCCTCCATATTTCGGAAGCGCGCCGAGCTTCACCTTGTTGAGCGCCACGCCAAGAACCTTCTCCGAAATTCCTGGCTCCGAGCCCAGCATGTTGGCGACTAGCGCGCGCGGCGTCGCACCCCATTCGACCACGACGAGGAACCCGTCGGCGAACGGCGCGAAGGCCTTCGCGTCGACGACCGGCCCAAGGGGCGGCAGGTCGACGACGATGTAGTCGAAGGTGGAGCGCGCCTCCGCGATCAGCTTCTGCATGGCTGCCGAGGAAAGCGCCTCGGCCGTGTGGGAGAAATGACCGCGCACCACGCCCGGCAAGATCGCCAGATTTGTCTGCTGGTCGTATTTCAGAAGGTTACGCCACGCGGAGGCGTTGACCACGACATCCACAAGGCCGGCGTCGGTCAGCACGCCGAGATTGCGGGTCAGTCCCGGATTGCGCAGATCGGCGTCGATGATCAGCGTCTTCGCGCCGGTGCCGGCAATGAGCTCGGCGAAATTCGCGGCGACCGTCGACTTGCCTTCGCCGGGAAGCGCGGAGATCACGCCGATCACCCTGCCGTTCGAGCCCTGCAGGACGACGTCGCTCGCGATCTTCGCGCCGCGCAAGGTCTCCGCGAACATCGAGGCGGGCGCGGTGACCGTTACGCGCATCTTCGCGCGGCGCGCCAGCTCGGGCGATTCCGGTTTTGGTGACTCGCCGTTCTTCGGCGGCGCCCGTCGCTCGGCGCCGCTGCCAAGGAGCGGGAGATAACCCAGGAACTTCATGCCCAGGCGGTCGATCACGTCATCGCCGGTGCGGAAGAAGCGCTCGTTGAATTCGTTGAAGGCGCCGAATACGGAGCCCATCATCAGTCCGAGCACGAGGGAGAAGCCGAGCACCAGGATCGTGCGCGGCTCGCTCGGCGCGGCCGGTTGCATCGCTTCGGAGATGATCCGCGCCTTGGCGATCGGGAAGGTCTGCTGCTGGGTCGCGCGCTCGTAGCGTGTCAGGAAGGTCTGATAGAGCGAACTGAGCGCCGACGCCTTCTGCTCAAGCTCTTTCAGCTTCACCTGCGACTGGTTCGCCTCCGCGCTCTGGCCTGTCGCATTGGCGAGGCTTTTGCGCAGCGCATCTTCGCGTGCAAGTGCGACCTCATACTCACTCCGGTAGCCTTCGCGCAGCCGCGTCACCTCTTGCGAGATCTGATTGCCGAGTGTCGCCGCCTCCTTGGCAAGCGCCTGAGCCTCTGGATGATCCTTGCCGAAATTCTTCTCAATGCCATCCTGGCGTCGCGTTACGTTGAGATACCGTGATTTGAGTTCCAGGATTTCCTGGTTAGGCGATTGGCTGGTGGCGTTTTCCACCGGCAGCGTGATTGCGCCGATGTTGCCAAGCAGGTCGCCCTTCAGGATCGCATTGTACTGCTCGTATCGGGCAAGGGCGCGCGCCGTATCGGCTTGCGCGGTTATGAGTTGCTCAGTCAGTTCTGAGAGCTGCTGGTCGGTGATCAGCACGCCGCGCGACGAGGCGAGGCCGTGCTCGGCGCGATATGCCTCGACCGCGAGGGATGCTTCCTGGCTGCTCTGGCGAAGCTCAGCCAGCCGGCCTTCCATCCATACCGCCGCTTGCTCCGTCGCATCGAAACTCGCATTCAGCTGGTCGCCGAGATAGGCGTCGCCATAGGCTTTGGTGATGGCTGTCGCGAGTGCGGGATCGTGCGAGCGATAGGCGATCGCGATCACCAGGCTTCGGCCCATGCGCTGCGCGATCATATTCTTCTGCAGCACCATGATCGCGATCTCTCGCTTACGCGATGCGATCAACGCATCGATGGCTTTCTGGTCAAGTTGCTGCTGAGCGGCCGGTTGCGAGGTCGACGATCCGCCGGCAAGCGAAAGAACGCCGCCGACGACCCAGCGCACATAACCGATACCTTTGGCGAGCGCCGAAACCGGCGGCTCCATGAAGTTCGGGTTGTTCGACAGATCGAGCTTGTCGACGACGACACCAGCCAGCCGCGCGGAGCGCAGGATCTCGATCTGGCTGAGCACCATTGCTTCTGTCTGGGCAGACGTAACGCTCGGAACCTGCTCGTCCCCGACATTGCTCAGGCCTTCGTCGATCAGCGCCTGCGAGAAGGCGGTATACACCTTCGGCGTCGTCTGCAGGTACAGGATGCCCAGCGCCAGGCCGATCAACGCGCAGGCGATGACGACCTTCGCCTGCCGCAGCGCCATGCGCAGCAAGCGTTCGATGTCGATGAAATCGCCGGTCTCCTTTTCCGCCGGCACGGCGGAAAGACGGCTGTCGATCGGCATTGCCGGATGCTGCATCAACTCTCCAATCACTGGCCGGCGCAGATAGCGGGGCGCGGCCATATCTTGCATCGGATCGCGGCCATTCTATGCGGCCTCATACTCGGGCGGATGAACTCGCAAATGTTCGCGCATCATGTCGAGCGTCGGCTCGCGTGTGTCCTCGCGCGAAAGCGCGAAGGCGATGTTTGCTTCGATGAAGCCTTCTTTCGCGCCGCAATCGAACATGCGGCCGCTGAACGGTTTGGCGAAGAAGGGTTGCTCGGCAGCCAGCCGCACCATCGAATCCGTCAGTTGGATCTCGCCGCCGGCGCCCCGCTGCTGGGTCGCCAGATAGTCGAAGATCTCCGGCTGCAGGATGTAGCGCCCATTGATGTAGTAGTTCGAGGGTGCGGTTCCGGACGCGGGTTTCTCGATCATGCTGGTGATTTCGAAGCCATCGCCGCCAGCGGTTCGTCCACGGCCGACGATGCCGTATTTGTGGGCAAGCGCCGGGTCACATTCCTCGACGGAGAGCACGTTTCCGCCGACCTCATTGAAGAGGTCCACCGCCTCTGCAAGGCAGCCGCGCGGTCCATAGGAAAGCATGTCCGGCAGCAGCACGGCGAACGGCTCGTTGCCGATAACGTCGCGTGCGCACCAGATGGCATGGCCGAGGCCGAGCGGCGATTGCTGGCGCGTGAAGGTGGTGCCGCCTGCCATCGGCAGGATGCGGTCGAGCGACTCAGCCTGCGCGGTCTTGCCGGCCATTTCGAGGTTGGTGTCGAGTTCCGGCGCGCGGTCGAAATAGTCCTCGATCGCGGCCTTGTTGCGTCCGGTCACGAAGACGACATGTTCTATGCCGGCCTCATGAGCTTCGTCGATCGCGTACTGGATGACCGGCCTGTCGACGACGGGCAGCATTTCCTTTGGAATTGCCTTTGTCGCGGGAAGCATGCGGGTCCCGAGACCAGCAACCGGGATGACTGCCTTGCGAACCTTCAACATAGATGGACCTCTCTGTGCGTTTCGGATCGAGTAAAAAGCGAGCGGTTTGGCGCGGTCAGGCGGCATGACGGGGCGTTCCGGCTGACGGCGCGCCGTATTGCCGGAGCTCCCGCACTCCGATGAGGCCGCCGATCGTGCCGACATGCAGCACGCCGCGCAGCAGGCTGCGATTGCGGGCGACCGCATGGGGCAGGGTTGCGAGCGCCGCGAACCCGCAATAGGCGACCTTCGCCAGCGCAAGTCCTGCCTGCGTGGCGCGCCAAGCACGAGACGCGCGCTCGCCAAGCAGCCCGCCATGAGTTTGCCCCATGCGGAAGCGCCGCTTGGCAAGCCACGCGAAGGATGCGCGCGACACCGGCACGTCCTCCTCGACCCAGGCATCGGGGGCAAAGGCAATCACCCCTCCGCTGTCGCAGATCTCGGCGAAGAATGTCGTGTCCTCGCCGCCTGTCTGGCCGCGAGAGAGTGCAAACCGCCGGCCGCGGACGCTCGCTCCGTCGGGGCGCATCAAGACGTTGCACGTGTAGCCTGTGCGGATCGTGCCCTTCACCCAGACGGGCGTCGTCGAGTGAAAGTCGCCACGCCGCATCCAGCTCGGCGCGTCGGGTTCATAGCGCGCTCGAACCGGCCCGAGGACGACTTCGGCGTTTTCACGATCCATCACCGCAAGCAGCCCGACAAGCCAGTCATGCGTCGCGACTTCATCATCGTCGATGAACGCGATCAGCGGCGCATCGCTTGCATCGAGGCACGCGTTGCGGGCGAGCGAAATATTGCGCGCCGGGCAATGGATGTACTCGAGAGGAAGGCCGATTTCGGCGGCGACGCTTTCGACGAGAGCCTGTGCCGTTGGCGTGTCATCATTGTCGGCCACGATGACCCCAAGGCTGATGCCGTCCGGAATGGCGATCTGCCCCAACGACCGCAGCGTGGCCGCAAGTTGCGGCCGCCGGAATGTGCAGACGCAAACGTTCAGATGCCGCAAAGGCAGAAGCGCGGTCATGGCGTGCTCCTCCGCCACGGCGCTGATGCGACGATCTGCAGCCAGAAGCCCAGCGACCAGGCAAAATGCATGACGACGATCGAGATTCCCGCCACAGCCAGCCGAATGTTCTTCTCCCTCACCGCCGCGCGCAGGCCGAATGCCGCACAGACGCCGAGCCAAAGCAGGAGAGGGAGGGCTGAGAGCGAATACATGAACGAGAAGGCGGCAATCGCGACGTTTGGGAACACGGCAAGCGGAACGAGTTGGCGGAGTTTTGGTTTCACGCGGTGCTTCAGCAAATTGCGCGCGCGGCCGCGGCCATAGCCCAGATACTGCGAATAGAGCGTGACGAGCGAGGAGCGTGGGAAATAGATCATGTAGGTGCGGCCGGTGAGCCAGATGCGATAGCCGGCTTGCCACAGCCGAAAGTCGAGCTCCGCGTCCTCGTTTTGGCGGAAGGCCTCGTCGTAGCCGCCGACAGCTGTGAAAGCGGCCACCCGCATCAGCGCATGATGGCCGTGGTCGATCCACATGCCTTTGCCGGTATGCCGATGCTTGGCGCCACCGGTTCCGAGGCGCGAGTTCTGGGCAACCGCGGCTGCTTTCTGGATCGCGCCGGCGCCCTTGGTCACCATCGATACGACGACGGAATCGGCGCTGGTTTCAATCGCTTCGGTCAGAAGGTCATCGCAATAAGTCGCCGGATACTCGCCGTGCGCATCGATCCGGATGAAATAGTCGAACGCGCCACCGAGCTCGCGGATCGCCAGATTGACCGCCGCGCTCTGGATGCGATTCTCGTTGTGCAGCAGCATCACCTGCGGGTGCTCTACTGCGTAGTCCTCGACGATCGCCTGCGTGCCGTCATTGCTGCCGCCATCAACGACGGCAATGCGTGCGCCGAGGCGCAGCACCGAAGGAAAGAGGCCATCAAGGAGGCGTGCAATGTTTGCGGCCTCGTTCAGGCAAGGGATGACGATGAGGACGGTTTGCGACGGCCTGGCATGTGTCGTCATTGTTATAGGCTCCGGTCGCGTCATACGCTGGCGCGTGTTTCCGTTGCCCCGGCCCTGAGTGTTTCCAACCGCGCCACCAGTTCTTTGCAATCGTGGTGGTCGCAAGCCCACGCCTTGCGTCCTAGCGCGGACACTGCGGAGCGCAGTATAGTCATTCGTGTGGCATCGATGTGACCCAATACGCGTTCGAGCACTTCGGGTGATGCGTGGGGCAGGACGATTCCGATGCCGCGCTCGGCGAGAAACCGTCCTGTCTCCGTGCCTTCCAGTGCGATAGGGACCGCGCCAAACCGGCAGCCCTCGTAGAGACGGTTCGGCAAAAGCCATTTCGAGTTCTGGCGTTCCTCGAAGAAGTCGATGACCCAGGAGAAATGAACCTCGCGGTAGATCGCTTCGATGTCCTCGGGATTGCGATACGCTCCTTTGAAGGTGAGGTGCGGGCTTGCGTCTACGCGAGCGTCAAAATCGGGGACGGCAGTTGGCGCCGGCTTTCCACGCAAAGTGATCTGGAAGCGTCCAGCCTGCCGCTCGGCGAAAGTCGAAAGGATGCCGAGCGATTTCGTACAGCGCAGCGCGCCGAACCAGCCGAAGCGCCAGGGCGGGCCTTCTGGCCGCGAGGGCTCTTCGAGCGAATCGGGAAGCACGAAGGCGTTCTCGAAATGCTTGTTCTCCAAAAGCTCGACCGGTGCGGACACCTGGCCATAAGCCTTGAAATATTCCTTGAGGAAGGCGGGGGAACTGGTCATGAGCAAGCGCACGTCGCGCGCCAGATACCGCTCCGCCGCGCGCATCGTCTTTCCGAGGGGGTCAGCGCGAAGCATAAGGCGATGAACGTCGAGGCATTCGTAAGCGACGGGAATTTCATCACCGTCGAAGGCAGTTTTCGCCCGCTTGGCCAGCGCCAGCATTTCCAGGTTTCGCGCGATGATGAGATCTGGTCGATCCACACCTTGAAGCGCATGTTTCAGCGATGCGGCAGCGGAGATGACGGCAAGCAGCCGTTGCGCGAAGTCGGCGTCGCGCGTCTGTCCAAGGTCGATAGGCTCCACACCGGCTACGGTGGTTACGCGATCGGTGCGGCGGAAGCCTGCGAGTGTGACGCCTGCGCCTCCAGCCTTAAGCATCAGCACTCTGCGGCGCACCGCAGGATCGGCGACGTCATGGACGAGATAAAGCACATGCAGCATGGGCGGAACGCAGCAGCCTTGTCTTCGAAGAATGCGTTTCGTAAGGCTTTTATCGCAGTGCAACAATTCATGTTGCGTTGCGCTGTGTAACGCATGTTTATCCCGTAATTCTGGCCTTAAAATGGGCAGAATTTTTAGAGTGGCTGCCTATATGATCGGCAAGACGACAGCGATTTTACCATCCAGATTTCGAATTATATTTATTGCCGAGTGAGCAATACATCTATTCCGGGAACTCGTTCAGATTTTTCTTCCAGGCTTCAACGATGATCGATTGCCTGGACAAGAGGGCCAGACGGCGCTCTGCGGTGACAATCGACGAACTCAAATCGTCGAGTTTAGCCACGGCCTTCGCCGACATCTCGCCGTTCTCGATCGACTCATTGAGGAAACCTGCGTTGACGGCGCGAGCCTGGAGCCGCTTCGATAAACCACCGCGCTCGGCGGCGATTTCGCCGGCGATTTGATCAAGCGCGGCCGTCAAGCGGCGTAGCCGATCCTCATCCGTGCGGCGGTCGCGGTCGGGACTGCGGGATCGGAATCCGAGGAGTGCTGCCATGGCTTCCTCCTTAAGGTGATCTGGCCAGATGACGGTCGGGCGCATCGTTTCGCATCGCATGCCATTTCCAGGCGCTCGCCACGATCGATTGAAGATCACGGCTCGGGCGCCAGCCGAGCACCCGCTCCGCCAGACGGTTATCGGCAATCAGCGCCGGCGAATCGCCGGCGCGCCTGGGCGCGAGATCGATGCGGAAATCGCGGCCCGAGACATTTTTCACTGCCGTGAGCAGCTCTTTCACTGTCGTGCCGTCGCCGGTACCCAGGTTAATCGCGGTGCTGCTGCCGCCGTTCAGGAGATAATCCACCGCACGTGTATGGGCATCGGCAAGATCAAGGACGTGCACGAAATCGCGCACGCAGGTGCCATCGCGCGTTTCGTAGTCCTGTCCGTAAATCTGAAATTGCTCGCGCCGGCCGAGCGCGGCGTCGATCGCAAGCGGAATGGCGTGGGTTTCCGGATCGTGCCACTCGCCGATTCCCTCCTCAGGCGCGGCGCCGGCGGCATTGAAATATCTGAGGAGCACAGCGGAGAAGCCGGCATGCGCACAGAGATCCTGCAGGACGCCTTCGACGATCAGCTTGCTGCGGCCGTAGGGATTGATCGGAAATTGCGCGTGCGATTCCGGGATCGGCATGCGTTCCGGCACGCCGTAGGTCGCGCAAGTCGAGGAGAAGACGATATTGCGGCAGCCCGCTTCGTGCGCGGCATCAAACAGCGTAATCGAACCGCTGACATTGTTCCGGAAGAAGGCGAGCGGATCGCTGACAGACTGACCGACTTCGATCAGCGCGGCGAAGTGGACGATCGCCGCAGGCTGGTGTTTGCGAAACACCTCGTCGAGCCGGGCGCGATCACGGATGTCACCTTCCTCCAGCGGACCCCACTTGACGAACTCGCGGTGCCCGTTGCTGAAATTGTCGAAGACGACAGGCGTGTAGCCCTTCTGGTGAAGGTCCAGACAGGTGTGCGATCCGATGTAACCCCCGCCGCCGATGACCAGTACCTTGCTCAATTCGAGACTCCATCCTCGACGACAGATTTCTCAACGCGCGGCATGCGTGCTGCGATGCGATAGTGCAATGCAGCAAGGGTGGCAGCATGATATCAGCGGCGCAAGCGGATCGAGCGCGATCGCCGTTCACGAATTTCATCTGACGTAAAACAATCGGCGCCCGATCTCGGAGAGAGACGCCCATGCTGATTCCGACACATAACGTCCGATCTTCTTGTCGCACAGCTCCCACAGGACGGCGCGACGCCGCGGCCAGCGGGATGTTGCCTGCCAGGGCGTGATCACAAATTCCAGGATTGCGCTGCCGGGGATGTCAGGCAGAATCCTCTGCGCGCGATCGGACAATTGTGATGAAGCGCCGAGCAGGGCATCGACGGTGCGCACGCCGAAAAGAAGTGTTGGAAGCAGACCTTGGCGTTCCGCCTCGGCGACAAAAACGTCGATCTCGCTGTCGGGGACCTGCGTGAGGCTTGCGTGAAGGTCGCAGACATATCCGCCACTCGGCTCACGATTGAAAAGCGCTTTCGTCACACTGATCGCGGCGACAAGCGCAACATCATGCAGCGAAAGCGAAGGGACGGACGCGCCGGCAAGCTCGACGCGCTGTCGCCTGTCGAAAAACGCCCGCATTGCAAGCGGGCTTGGCGAGCCTGGTTGCTGAAGGCGATGATGCAGGTCGATCGTGGCACGCGGCTCGGGGCGCACAAGATGCTGCTCGCCGAGAAACAGGCGCCACCACAAGGACTTGGAACGCGTTTCTATCGAGAATCCGATTTCGGCAAGCGCGTCACGCGCGCGGTCGAAGTGTCGAGCATAAACGAGAATGTCGACATCGCCGGAGGGCTTCGCGAAGCACGATTCGTAGAGAAGGTGCTGCTGCAGTGGTCCCTTGAAGAGCATGAACTCGACGCCGGTGTCGTCAAGTGCTTCGACAGCACGCCGCATTGTTTGCAGCGTCGCCGAGTTGAGCGCGATAGTGCGCTGACGATAGTCGCGCACGAGTGATGACAATTCCTGAGCGAACGGCTCGCCGCTCTCGTCGGCTGAGATGTCGCCGAGAAAGTTGGCAATCTTGTTCAGTCGCGCAATGTTGAAAATATTGCTCGCTGTGATCGGCTGAGTTCGATCAGAACGCTGTGCAATCGCAAGTCCGAACCGCGTTTGCAGCTTTGCGCGGACGAATGAAATCTCGTCTGCTGTTACGCGGTTTTGTCGAATGTGAAGTCGCGAGTCCAAAAACCGGGTTCCCACTGCACACCCTGCGCGATACCCTTATCCCAGATGCGAAGTTCGATCGGAAGCAGCGTTCCGCCATCGAAATAGCAGGATGCGCCAGTCGAGAACGCATCCCGTAGGAATCAGAGGCATGGGCACGGAAAATTAGTACGCGCGGCGAGAGCTGCTCGGCAATTAGCGTTGTACGTTGATTAGAAAATAGGTCCAGTGTTACAAAATTAGGCGAGATTGGGGTTGGTTTTGCATTATTACTAAGCAAATACTGTAACATTCACGATTAATGCTTGAAAATCGATATGATTGATTGGAGGCTTCTTAAGAAATTAATAAACAAGCATTGACTTGATTTCG
>Ga0335075_10013870_pt1 | contig 12126 bp, 15 predicted proteins | sample Lox_Sample_24_FD_206723 | JGI IMG/M metagenome (GOLD analysis project Ga0335075, IMG submission 206723) | Soil microbial communities from Loxahatchee National Wildlife Refuge, Florida, United States - Lox_Sample_2.4 | ecosystem: Environmental > Terrestrial > Soil > Wetlands | place: USA... | reverse complement strand
TCCTTCATCCCTGGCCTCAGCAACGCTTCGCCGTCAAACACCCAAGGTGGGAGCCGTATGCGGGAAAGCCGCACGTACGGTTCTGTGCGGGGGGCGCCTAGCAATGCGCGTCCCTACCGCGACCGTGAAAACAAAGCATGACCCCATCCGCCAGGTTGCAGGCTGCGATTGAGATTCTCGTAGCGCTCGCGCGCACGGGCAGGCCGGCGGATTGCACCCTGCGCGACTGGTTCCACACCCGCCGCCGCCGGTGAAATCACGCTGTTGGATCGAGCACCGAAAGGTCTGCCAGACGAGCCGCCTCCAATAGTTGCCGGTCGGAGCAGACAAATGTCCACGGACGGCGCTCCATTGCGCTCAACACGAGACATCCCGCCAACTGCATCGCGTCGTAGGCGCGAAGCGCGTAACGATCAACCGCCCCCAGTGAAGCATCAATCACCGTGTCGTTGACGGGCTGCCGGAGAAATCTGCTCTCCATGTGCCTGTGAAGAGAGTCGATAACAAAATCCGCGGCGTCTTGATCGATGTCTCCGGCCCGTTGGCGGCGGCGGATTGCAGAGCGCGCCTCCACCACGGAGAGGGAAAGCACCGCGATCCTCTTCTCCGAACTGTTTTCGAACAAATGCAGGAGCCGGTCCGTGCCCGGCTCCTGCACGTAAAGTTTCACCAGCGCACTGGTGTCGAGAAAATAGAGGCCCAACTCATCGCCTGTCGTGCTGCACCGTCGCCGACAGGGATTCTCCGCGTATTCTTACCGGACGAAATCCTGGGGGGCCGGAATTTTGCCCTCCAAGCGCAGCATTGACCTCGGGCATCAGTCGATTCGATCGAATCGTCGTTACCGGAAAATTTGGCGGTCTTGGGTTGGCCACCTTGCTCGTCAAGATCCAGCGCCGATCAATTGCTTCCCGAAGTACGTCGTGCCGTATGGCCTCGTCGGCGGCCCAGGAAAAGCCCTCGTGAGGCAGCGCCGTGTCACGGAACCATTTCAGCGACACAAATTCGTAGCCGGGGCGGTTCTCGGCACGATCCAGTGCGCGAAGGAGCTCTAGGAGCCGGTCTTCTGTGTGAGTGGGGGTCACCGATTTAGATGCCGGTCCCTCGGTCGCAACGAGTTCGTCCTCCTCCTCCATAGGCGAGAATGCAATTCGAATTGAGTCCGTATCTGGATCCCAATTCCCTTCGAACTCGGCGTTGTTGCGTTTTTTTCTGTTTCCGCGGTGGAGGTGCACGTCGCATTGATAGCCTTGCGGCAGGATTCCCACCTCGCGGAGGAAGTCAGGGAGGCGGTGCGCAATTTTCGATTCGACCTCGGCATTCTTGGTCATATTCAGTTTCCTATATAGGCTGGCGCATGGTTATATCTCCACGCATATGTAATATAGAAGGCGAGAAAGTCGGCTGTCAAGAGGGGGGGTGCCGCCAGTGACACCCTCCGCCAGACTTCAAGCTGCGATTGAGATTCTCGAAGCGCTGGCGCGCACGGGCAGGCCGGCGGATCGCACGTTGCGCGACTGTTCCGCACCCGCCGCTATGCGGGATCGAAGGATCGCGCCGCGATCGGCGAGCGTGTTTTCGGCACTCTGCGCCGCCACGCCGCGCTCGTATGGCGGATGCGAAGCGACAACCCGCGCGCGCTCGTTATCGGCAGCCTTGCGGCGGAAGGATCGGACCTCGCGCAGATCGAAGCGCTGTTCGATAGCAGCAAATATGGTCCCGCGCCGTTGAACGAATCGGAGCGCGCAATGCTCGCTTCGCCGCGCGAGGAAACACCGCCGCTCTGGGTGCAGGGGGAGTTTCCGGCGTTCCTCGAGACGGAGCTTGTACGCAGCCTCGGGAGTAATCTGCTCGACGAAATGCGCGCGATGGGCGGTCGCGCGCCTGTGGATCTGCGCGTGAACACATTGAAAGCCACGCGCGGCGACGTGCTTGCCGAACTCCGCGCCGGAGGTTTCGTCCCCGAAGCCACGCCCCATGCGCCGCACGGCATCCGCATCAAACAAAATGACCGCGCGTCCCAGCTGTCGCGTTCGCGCGGCTTCCTCGAAGGCCGGTTCGAATTCCAGGACGAGGCGGCGCAGATCGCCTCGCTGCTCGCGGCGGCGAAGCCGGGCGAACGCATTCTCGATCTTGCGGCCGGCGCCGGCGGCAAGGCGCTGGCGCTGGCGGCCGAGATGGGCAATCGCGGAGTGATTATTGCCCGCGACGCCGACGCAGTCCGCCTCGCCCAACTCGCCGCCCGCGCCGCCCGCGCCGGCGCAATCATCATTCGTGAGGACCTGTCCGCCGAAGCTTCAGCGAAGGCGGATGCCGTGCTTGTCGACGCGCCCTGCAGCGGCTCAGGGGCCTGGCGCCGCCAGCCCGAACAGAAATGGCGCCTCACGCCGGAACGCCTTGTGGAGCTGCAGACAATCCAGGATCAATTGCTCGACGAAGCCGCGCGCCTTGCGCCGCCGCGCATCATCTACGCCACCTGTTCGCTTCTCATGTGCGAGAACGAAGACCGCGTTTCTGGTTTCCTCGCGCGACATCCGGAGTATGCCATCCGTCCCGCCGCCCGGATCTGGCGCGAAGTAACAGACACCCCGCCGCCACCCGGCATGGGCGATGTCTTCCGCGCCACGCCGCTCATGACCGGCACGGATGGTTTCTTTGTTGCGGTACTGGCACGCCAGTGGTGATTAGTATCGGCTTCCGCACACCGTGCAGCGTTGCCCCCGCCACCGTCGCGCAGTGATGGGAGGACCAGGAAGCGGTGGAGGGGCGGGAAAACCGCAGAGGCGCGGAGGCGCAGAGAAGAAGGTTGCGCGCTTTGGCGCGCGATAAACTCTGCGTCTCTGTGTCTCTGCGGTTCAGCACATACGTCCGCACAGCCGGGAATGGGAACGATGACAGCGGCGGGGCCGGCGGGCTCTTCTGGACAAGCCCGCGGCGCGCCATTAGGTGATGGCATGTTTGCCACCGATTCCGTTTTTGCTCCGCGCCTCCGGCGCAGGCCCCCTCCACCGCTGACGCGGTCCCCCTCCCCCGTAAACGGGGAAGGATCAGTAAGCCGTCGGGATCCTCCCCCACATGGCGGGGGAGGTGCCCCGACTGTAAAGCGGCTCCGCTGTCCGGGCTGCACGGCTCGTCAAGCCGCTTTACTGGCGGGGCGGAGGGGGCAAGTCGCTCGCGCGCCCGCGTGGCGCAGGGGCAAGCCATGACCGCTCCCGTCCTCGTCATCGATTTCGGCTCGCAGGTGACGCAGCTCATCGCGCGGCGCGTGCGCGAGGGCGGCGTTTATTGCGAGATCGTGCCGTTCAACCGGGCGGAGGAAGCACTCGCCGCCACGCCGCCGAAAGCCATCATCCTCTCCGGCGGACCGGCCAGCGTCACCGAGGACGGCACGCCGCGCGCGCCGCAAGCCGTGTTCGAAATGGGCGTGCCGGTGCTCGGCATCTGTTATGGCCAGCAGGCGATGGTGCAGCAGCTGGGCGGCCGCGTCGAAGGTTCGTCGAAGCGCGAATTCGGCCGCGCCAGCCTCGAAGTGAGCGGCCAGAGTCCGCTGTTCGAGAATGTCTGGGCGCTCGGCGCGCGCGACGATGTGTGGATGAGCCATGGCGACCGCGTGACGGCGCTGCCGCAAGGCTTTCATGTCATCGCCGAGAGCGACAACGCGCCCTTCGCCGTCATCGCCGACGAACACCGCAAATTCTACGGCACGATGTTTCATCCCGAAGTGGTGCACACCCCGAAGGGCGCCGCCCTGCTCGCCAATTTCGTGCAGAACATTGCCGGCATCGCGCCCGACTGGAACATGAAAGCCTTCGCGCGCGACGCGATTGCGCGCATCCGCCACCAGGTGGGCAAGGGCAAGGTGATCTGCGGGCTTTCGGGCGGCGTGGATTCCTCCGTCGCCGCGCTCCTCATCCATGAAGCGATCGGCGACCAGCTCACCTGCATCTTCGTCGACACCGGGCTGATGCGCGCCGGCGAAGCGGAGGAAGTGGTCTCCCTTTTCCGTGGTCATTATAACATTCCGCTGGTGCACGCCGATGCGCAGGATCATTTCCTCAGCCGCCTCGCGGGCGTGAGCGATCCCGAGCGGAAGCGCAAGATCATAGGCGGCAGCTTCATCGAAGTGTTCGAGGCGGAGGCCGCGAAGATCGGCGGCGCGGATTTCCTCGCGCAGGGCACGCTCTATCCCGATGTGATCGAGAGCGTGTCTCCCCTCGGCGGCCCGTCCGTCACCATCAAATCGCATCACAATGTCGGAGGCTTGCCCGAGCGCATGCGGATGAAGCTCGTCGAGCCCCTGCGCGAATTGTTCAAGGACGAGGTGCGCGCGCTGGGGCGCGAGCTTGGTCTCCCCGAGCGTTTCGTCGGCCGCCATCCCTTCCCCGGCCCCGGCCTCGCCATTCGCGTGCCCGGCGAAGTGACGCGCGAAAAGCTCGAAATCCTGCGCGCGGCGGATGCGATCTGGCTCGATGAGATCCGCAAGGCCGGATTATACGACGAGATCTGGCAGGCCTTCGCCGTGCTGCTCCCGGTGCGCACCGTCGGCGTGATGGGCGACGACAGAACCTATGAGCACGTCTGCGCCGTCCGCGCCGTCACCTCCACCGACGGCATGACGGCCGATTCCTACCCGTTCGAACACGCCTTCCTGGCTCGCGCCGCGACACGCATCATCAACGAGGTCAAGGGGATCAACCGGGTGGTCTATGACGTGACGAGCAAACCGCCGGGGACGATTGAGTGGGAGTGAGGTGTCAAGGATTGTTCCGGCGGCGAATCGCTTCAACTGGGCCGCGTCTTTCTGTAGCGTAGCGCGCTACAACCATTTGACTTTGTGGCGCAGTGCGCTACACTCCGTTCCCGAAAGGGCCGGTCGTGATCCAAAGCTGGAAAGGCAGCGTGGCCCAAGCCATTTTCGAAGGAAAAAAGCCCAGGGGTTTTCCGCCCGATGTCGTCGGCGCTGCACGAAGGCGGCTGGCCCGTCTGGATGCCGCCCTCAACCTTCAGGATCTGCGCTTGCCGCCCGGCAACAAGCTTCATGCTTTGCGGGGAGATCGCAAAGGCCAATGGGCGCTGTGGATCAACGATCAGTTCCGCATCTGCTTTGTTTGGGGAGCAAACGGCGCGGAAGACGTAGAGATAGTCGATTACCACTGAGTTGAACCGGGTCGGGAGGATCAGATGACTGCGCGGGATTATTCGAAGTTCATGACGCCCTTGCCGCATCCCGGCGAGCATTTGCGCGAGGATTTCCTGCCGGACTTCGGCCTGACCGCCGGATCGCTTGCGAAGGCCATGGGCCTGCGCGATCGCACGCGGATCGAACGGCTCGTGCGCGAGGCTCAGCCGGTCACCCCCGACACCGCGCTCCGGCTGGCCAGAGTGTTCGGAACGACCGCCGAATTCTGGATGAACCTTCAGGCCCAACATGATCTTTCGGCCGCCGCCATCAAGTCGCGGCGAGCGCTGAAAGCCATCAAACCGCTCGCCGCCTGAGGCGTCAATGATGGAGCCCGCGACGCGCATCATCAACGAGGTGAAGAGCATCAACCGGGTGTGCTATGATGTGACCAGCAAACCGCCGGGGACGTTTGAGTGGGAGTGAGTGGGGGCGGCTGGTGAAGATTTGCATCTATGATCGCGGCAAAAAATGAACACGCGGAAAACTGTTCTTGCCGACCATATACGGGTAAAATCGAAGCTTATTACTCCGTTCAACAATACCTGCGGCCCTATTCAAGACGTGTCATGGACTAACACGATGATTCCAGAATTGCTTTGGATAGCGCTTGTTCAGGACAAGTTCGGCATTCGGCGCGGAGTCGAAATAATAACCGAATTTACGCACGATGTTCGCGCGAGCCATTCTGACAGAGCTAATACGGTCTGGGCGGCTGCTGGAAAATTTGAGGTAATTCCGCGCGATGAATTGCGGCATCTTGTAGATGCAAAAGCGACAGCCTACGGGAACGATCTTCGCGCCGCGCTCCAGCCGCTTGCGACTTGGTATCCCGAGCACCCCTTAAATTCGATTTTTGGACCCAAGCAGATCCCGGCTGCACACGCAGACTTGGCGCAGGTAAGAGCGATTGTTGCAGAGTATTTTGACCGCTCATCTTACGCGGCAACTATGACCCAGGCGACTGCGATTTGGCTTGTATTCGATGCGGATCGGCTGAAAGTCGCCGCGCATTCATCGCTAGCTCAATTCCCAAGTATTGAGGAATACCCTGAGACTGAACTTTCTCGGACTGTGGCAGCTTCAATTCGCGCTACGCTCAATGTTCTTTTCGGATTTGGCGAGGCAGCCATGCTCACATCCGGATCCAAATGGCCAGTGGCGTTCTGGAACCAGGGTCTCAAACTCGAACCTTGTGAATTCAATGGCTGACGCTGAAAAAGAGAAAATCGATCTTGAGTCGCTACTCACCAATTATGGGGCACGAGTCGAATGCGAATTGAATGCTCGGCTAGAGGCTTGGCCGCCCGACTTCGCATGTATTCATGTGCATGAGGTAGTTGGCAGTATGCTTGCTCGGCAAGCAACTCTCGCCAAACAAATAGCGATGGTCCCCTTGCTCTGGAACGGACATACCGCGCCGATTCTTCTCAGAGCAATGGCCGACGTCTACATCAACATCGCTTGGTTACTGATTGATCCATCCGAGCGGTGTCAGAGGTTCATTTCGTACGGTCTCGGACAAGCCAAGTTGGAACTTGAGCACCAACGGGCTGAACGTGCTAAGCGAGAGTTGACACCGGAAAACTCGGCTATGATGGATGCTTACGAACGCTGGATAGAAACACAGCGTGCATGCTTTCTTCAAGACGTCGACCTCGGTAGATGGGCGGGACTTTCAGTACGACAAATGGCAGAGGAAGCGGAGTGTATTGATTTCTATAATCTTGTTTATACTCCATTCAGCGCGTGTGCGCATTCGATGTGGCACCATATTGGCAAATACAATCTCAGGAGATGCACAAACCCGCTGCATCGGTATCATGGTCGTCCTGTGAGCCCAGAGTCGGAGCCCGATCTTCACTACTTGCTTCTGGCTGCAAAATATTGGGCGAAGACGCTGGGCACATTCGACACACGGGTGGGAATAGAAGTCGCTTGCGAGTCAGCGCGCGATGCGCTCCTAGCTGCAATTTCGTGAACTCACGCTAAATGAATTGGACCTGAATTACAATAATACTTCAAGCCAGCTAATTCACAAATTGTGCTAGGCCGCGTGGACAAAATGATTGACGCCTGAATCGGGGTTTGATTCAAGACTGCGGATTCGGGAGAGCGGTCGTGAGTCGCGGTGATCTGACGGAAGCGGAATGGCGGATTTTGAAGGGTTTGTTGCCGGTCGAACGTGAAGCTGGCAAACGCGGCAGGGGCCGGCCGCCTGAAGATAATCGCAACGTCATCGATGGGATCTGTGGCGGCTACGCTGCGGCACGCCATGGCGTGACGTGCCTGAGAAATACGGCAACTGGAACTCGATCTACCGGCGCTTTCGGCGATGGAGTGCATCAGGTGTCTGGGAGAGCGTGGCCGTCGCTCTCGCTGAGACGATGGCAGAAAGCGGGCACTACAACATCGACTCCACTTCGGTTCGCGCCCATGTCTCGGCGGCGGGCGGAAAAGGGGGATTCATCGAAGAGCTCTTGGCCGCTCGCGGGGCGGGTTCACCAGTAAAGTTCATTGTCTCAGTGATGCCAAAGGCCGGCCCATTGCCTTCCACCTCACGCCGGGCGAAGCGGCAGACTGCAAGGCGTATGGGGAACTGATCGATCTGCCGGAGCAAAAACCCAAGGCGTTGCTGGCTGACAAGGCTTATGACACCGATGCCATCCGCGCCGACTTGAAGCGGCGGCGCATCAAGGCCGTCATTCCGCCAAAGTCAAACCGGAAAAAGGCCATCCGTTACGACAAGAAACTCTACCGTGAGCGCAACTGGATCGAGCGCGGTTTCGGCCATCTGAAGATCAACCGTGCCATCGCAACCCGATACGATCAGCTCACGGAAACCTTCCTCGGGATGCTACACCTCGCCTCGGCCCGTTACTGGCTCAAATTTGTCCACGCGGCCTAGTTCCATAATGTACATTTCGCGAAGTCGATGTTTCTGATCCGCAGACAATTGCTTGCTTAACGCATTCTTCGCTGCCCCGAGAAGATAACGATCAAATTCTGACGCGATTTGTTCATTAGCATTCCATTCGGCAAGGATTTCGTGCCTCGTTTTCGGAAGCATTGGCCGTTGCGCCTGTGCTCTGGCAACTTCTTCAAGACGTTTCCATTCTTCCTCAGACAGTTGTGCTACCCGAGTTGATTGTTCAATTCGAATTTGGTCCTCAGGCGTCAGCATGTCCTCAAGAAAATATCCTCGACCGGGCACATTTATAAACCGCCCCCAATTGCGCCATAAGATGGTCCCCAAATAACGCCCTTCGTCTTCGCTAGGCAGTTTGACGCCGTGTTTGTGAAATTGTTCCACCAACTCAGTTCGGGTCAGCGGATGTCCAATCTCGCGGATATATTTTTCCGCCAAGTCAGCGTACTCGAAAGGTTTAGTTGGTTTTGCTGGCTCGGAGCGGCGTTCAGCCGCGTCTTCGACGACACATTCCCGCGCGAGATCAATGGGCCGCTCCTCGTGCGCACCGGCATAGCGCTGATACAGAGATAGGAAGTGCTCAACTTCTCTAAGCTCGGCCTCTAACGCCTTTTTTCTATTTATGGCGTTGATGTATGCAGTGTCGTTCATGCGCAATGTGCCTCCAGAGAGGACAACATCGCACAAGGCACAAAAAAGTTCAAGCCTTGATACGTGATGCTTATTGCGTCATTATGCACTCTTATGATACATTAAGCGTTATCTTGGGTGTTCTAATAATTAATCCAAGAAAAACAATGGCTTAGGCAGCGCAACCTGCCTGAGCGATTGAGCCGCCGGGGTCCAAACCCGGAGGCTTCAAGGGACGAGCTGGCTCGCCTTCCAAAAGCGGGGACCCAGCTCGGCCCGCTCCTCCAATTATTTATATCCTTGTTGCCTCGTAATGTCAACTATTGTTCTTGATCTGTTCGGTAGATATCCGGTGTCCGGACCAGCCTCCCCCCTACGCCACACTATGTGCCCGACAAGCGCGGTATCGACGAACTGGATGAGTGACGTCATTTTGCCATTCGTCCACAGATCGCAGAATTCGGTCACGGCCGATTTGCCGGTTGGTTTGAACGTCCCGTTCGCGCGCCAATGGATCGTGGCGCGGTCTCTGTCCACCGTCAGCGAGAGCATTTTCTGATTGGCGAAGGCGAATTGCGCGAGCGTAGCGAAACGTTCGCGCGAGGAGCAGCGCGCCCGCGCGTGAGCCCGCCACGCCGTGATCCGCCCTGCCCACGATCCGGAAGTACGCTCCCACCCGCGCGGTGCATACCGAATTGGTATGGACATACCGACTTCGACATGTACGCTCCCTATGTGTTCTTGGAGGCGCGCGCTTGGAAACCCGCGAATTTCGATTATCGGCCGCCGGAAAATGCCGCGGCGTTTCCTGCAACGAGGACGGTGCCTTTCTTGGACCTATTCCGCTCCTGAAGCGATCATGCGCGGGCGATAAGAACCACTGGGAGCCGATGGATAGCAGCCAGCTATCCAGTCAAGTCAGCACCCAGTTCGGTCTTCCCATCGATATGTCAAGCAAGCAGGGTGGACTGCATGCGATTGCGAACGCGTTGAACGCGGGCGATGTCGCGCGCGCCCAAATCGCCACCGTTCTTCTCGGCGTGCCCGATCCGCCGCAATTATCCAAAGGTGCCGCAACACGCGAGCGGATGATCAAACTTATCCGCGATCTTCAGTGGAGCGGGATGCTCAAATGGGATCCGGACGAACATCCACGCTGGCCGGCCGGGCAATCCGATGGTGGCCAATTCCGGCCGGTGACCGATGATACACGATCCCAACCAGGCGCCACTGGAGGGCGGAATTCGGACCCATCCGATCGGAGATCGGATGGGTTTTGGTCCAGCGCGGCGTCGATCGCGGCTGCCGGTGCCGTGGAGGTCGCAGGCAATATTGCAATAGGGACTGAGGAAATCGGCACCGGCGGCGCGGCCACGCCGGCCGTTCCCGCCGAAGAGGCCGGGCTTGCAGCATTGGCGGGCGAAGCGGCGTCTGGGGCTGCGGAGGCCGTAGCTCCATCTTCGAGAGCTTTAGGACGCGCACTTGAAGCGGCCGGCAATATCCGTAAGGCAGGAGACGCTGCGCATCACATCGTTGCAGGGGCTGCGCCGAGCGCTACAGAAGCAAGAGCGACACTTCAAGGGCTTGGCATTGGCATAAATGACGCAGCAAATGGCGTATTTCTACAAAATGTCGAGCACGCGAGTATTCACACGGCGGAATACTTCGCTGCCGTTAATCGTGCGCTTGCCGGCGCGACGACGAAAGCCGAAGCTGAGCGAATCCTGCAGTCCATAGCGGAAGGCCTGATATCCGGTACGTTTCCATGACGCATCGGATTATCGGGATCGGAGAAATGTCATGAACGAACGAGGACTAACAGAATTATTCCGGAAACTTGGCGCTCGCGATCCGGCGGCGTGGGCGCGGTCCCAGATAAACGAGAACATTCCACAACTGGCCCGTTTCTTGTTTTTAAGGCAGGCCTGGAAATTGGTTGTCAGTGACAATGATTCAAGCTGGATACGCGAGTTGAGCCGGGTCGGTTCCGATAAGCCCGGCGGGGATGCAGAACCGGCGATTGCCCGATTGCTGGCGGCGGGTGGACAAGAAGACGACCTGACGAAAATAGTTCGGGTGATGCAATGGCAACTTCTGTTTCGGCTGTGCCAGTTGCTGGACGACTCGGGAAATGTCGAAGGCGAGGTACGCGATATTGCCTGGCGGCTTTTCCAGGTCGATGAAAGCGATCATCCGATTGCTTTGATGGGAGGGCTGGCGGAATCGGTCTTGGAGACCGACCCCACCGGTCGCGAGATGCGGCCGACATAAGCGTCAGGCGGGCGACGCGTTTGAACCGCAGCTCGTCCGTCTGGCGGCCTTGAAGATGCCAGGCCGCTCGTCGACCTGGGTGACGGACGCGGTGTAACTGTTCGCATAGAGGAATTCCCGTGAATTCTCCAAGACTGAATAAACTGCGAATCGTATTCTCAGTGAACGCGCATGTGAAAACCAGGCAGGTGCTTGGTGACACAACGTTTGACATTCTCGAAGCCGAACGCACGGATATGCTCGCGGTTTTTCAAGCGATTAAGGAAGTGCTTAATCAACTTGGTATCCAGTCGAATTTTCGTACTTACGAAGGAACTCCAATCTCGGAGAAAAAGGTGAAGGCTCGACTGGGAAAACATGGGATTCCTTATCTCCGGATCGACGGCTGCGTTGCAAGCGGGCAACCTCTCCGGCAGGAGGCAAAGCTTCATCATCGTGGAAGAGAAATCTCCGGGAGCGGTGTCCTCCTGGGACCAATGGGTTTCTCCGTTTCTGGGCTGGCCTAATTTTGTTCAGGCCTGGGTGGCGGATGTGGAGTACAACTACTGGCAGAATGCAGCCGATCCCTTGCTATACACAACGGTGGGACGCGACAGGTCTGGCTTGAAGATGAAATCCAACGGCCAGCCATATCCATCGGAACGCCAGATTGTCGATACCTCCGGGACTCCCGGGCGCTGGGAATTTCGCAAAGGCTATATCGAAGCCATCGGCTCGCTGATGTGGATTGGCGAGAACCGCGAAAGCGATCTCCGCGCGCTCGACTGGCTGCACCTGACCGAGCCGCAAAAAGGCATTCTCCGCGTGGCGTCCGATTTCCAGTTCACCGACGAGACGATGGCCACCCGGCAGAATGCGCTCAGGGCGGCCATATATGGCTCCGGACAACAGAACAATTAAGCGTCGAAGTTGATGGCGCGCAGAATAAGGTGACAGGACAATGGACTGCACCCTTGGTGTGAGACACGGGAGCGCCGGCTGTGGCAGGTTTCGGCATCGGCGCGCGCGGCACACAACTCAATGCCCTCACCGCCGATCCCGGATCGCAAACACGGTGCCGCAGCCGTAATCGCAGGACGTGTTGCTGCCGAACTGGGTTGTGCCGTAAAGCGTGCCC
>Ga0335075_10013869_pt1 | contig 12126 bp, 10 predicted proteins | sample Lox_Sample_24_FD_206723 | JGI IMG/M metagenome (GOLD analysis project Ga0335075, IMG submission 206723) | Soil microbial communities from Loxahatchee National Wildlife Refuge, Florida, United States - Lox_Sample_2.4 | ecosystem: Environmental > Terrestrial > Soil > Wetlands | place: USA... | reverse complement strand
ACGGGGTCGTACACACCCACTCCACCTACGCCTCCGCCTGGGCGGCGCGCGGCGAACCGATCCCGTGCGTGCTCACGGCGATGGGCGACGAGTTCGGCGGGCCGATCCCGGTCGGCCCGTTCGCGCTGATCGGCGGCCAGGCGATCGGGGAGGGCGTCGTGGAGACGCTGCGCGACTCACGTTCGCAGGCGGTTCTGATGCAGAACCACGGGGTGTTCAGCGTCGGCAAGAACCCGCGCGATGCGGTCAAGGCGGCGGTGATGTGTGAGGACGTCGCCCGCACCGTCCACATCTCCCGCCAGCTCGGCGAGCCGCTTCCGATTCCCGCGGAGGCGATCGACAGGCTCTACGAGCGCTACCAGAACGTCTACGGCCAACGCTAGGCGGGCTGGTAGGCGCCCGGCTCGCCGTCCCAGTAGTCCTGGATCCGGTCGCTGAGCCGGAAGCGGAATCCCTCCCGATCGGAGAGGCGGATGACGATCGTCCCCTCCTCGGGGTAGACCGTGCTCATCGAGCTGCCAACGGGCGTCGAGATGACGAGCAGCCGGGCCGGCTCGCGAGCGTGGTTGGACAGGCGGTGGGCGCCGTGCGGGCCCTCGGGGAACGAGACGAGATCGCATCGCTCGAGCAGCTCGTCACCGTCGGGGCGGCGAAGCGTCGGGGTACCGGAGACGACGAGCGCCCACTCCTCGCGGCGGTGGGTGTAGTGATAGGGCGCCGTCTCCTCGCCGGGGGCGAGCTCCCAGAGGGTCGGTGCCCAGGTGCGTGGCCCGAGCAGACCGGCCAGCGATCGCCCGTGAGTCGCCGTCAGCTCGACCGACGGACACGGCTGCCCGGGCCCGGGCTCGGCGACGGACTCGGGCGTGGGCTGTGGTGGATCGAGCGTCCAGGCCTCGAGCGCGTCCGCCCGGCGGAACAGCATCCTGGCCACTCCGATCTTGTCGGAGTCCGGGTAGACGCTGGCATGCGCGCTTGGCCAGCCGTCGTCCCCCGCGGAGAAGATCACCACCCGGCCCGGTCCCGCCACCGTGTGGGAGCCTGCCGGACCGGTCGTGAAGGCAACCAGCGTTCCGGGCGTGAGGGGCCGCCGCCCGCTCGGATCACGCAGCACCGGTGCCCCGGAGACGACATACATCCACTCCTCGACGCCGTAATGGGAGTGGTAGGGCCAGTTCGTCTCGCCGTCGCCCATCTCGTAGATGGCCGCTCCGAGCAGCTTGCCGTTCAGCCGCTCGCCGAGCTGCTCACCACGGAAGTGGAAGCCGCCCTGCCCCTGGTCAACCGTCAACTCGCAGGTGGCGAGGTTCACCTTCGTCATCAGCGGGGGAAGATCAGCGGCTCGGGGTCGTCCCCGCCGTCGCGCCGCGGCCGCCTGACGGTCGGGTCATCTGCGCCATGCTGGACCTCGGTTGGGTTCTCGGCGCCGTGCTGGACCTCGGTTGGGTTCTCGGCGCCGTGCTGGACCTCGGTTGGGTCCTCGCCGCCGTGCTGAACCTCTGTCGGGTCCTCGCCGCCGTGCTGGACCTCGGTCGGGTCCTCGCCGCCGCGTTGCACCTCTGTCGGGTTCTCGGCGTCGTGCTGAGCCTCGGTCGGCGCGTCGTGGCGCTGCACGACGGTCGGATCCTCTGAGATGCGCATGTCGGTGACGCTCACGTGGGCACCGCCGCCCTTCGCCCGGTCGCGGGCGGCGGCGCGGGACTCGCGCCGCCGCGTGGGAGACGCCGGCGGGGTGGTCGGGTCGGCGCTGCCACGCAGCGGGGAGAAGCCGGCCGCCGCGGTGGCGATGTCACGCGGATAGCTCGGCCGCGACCGCCACAGGAACCAGGCTCCCGCGAACAGCGAGAGCAGCATGACCAGGAAGCTGACCTCCAGGCCGGTGCCGGTGCCGGAGGCGATCGGCCCGGTGTGGGTGCCGACCGGAGCCTGGTGGGGCCGGAATCCCGCGATCAGGTCGGCCATCGCCCCGAACGCCAGTGGCGCCAGCGCCTGGGCGATCGAGCGCAGGAAGGTGCGCGTCGACTCCGCGCGGCCCCACAGGCCCGACGGCATGATGTCCAGGCGAGCGGCGTCGAGCGGCGGGTTGGCGGCGGAGATCAGGGCCGTCCCGAAGAAGCAGAAGAACACCGAGGTCGACAGCGACGAGGTGAGGAAGCCCGGGATCAGCAACACCGCGGCGCCCGCGTTGCAGACCGCCGGAACCCAGACACGCGCGGCGAGGCTGCCGCGCCGGGTGAGCGCGTCGACGATCGGACCGACCGCGAGCGTCCCACACACCGCGCCTAGAACGAGGACACCGAGCACCAGCGTCGCCTCGCTCTGGCTGGTGTGGAAGTGGCTGACCACGAACAGCGTCGCGTAGGTCTCAAGGCCCGAGAAGAAGAAGTAGCCGAGCGAAGAGCTGATGATCAGCAGCACGTTCGTCGGGATGCTCAGGATGTAGCGGACCGCGTCCTGTAGGGACATGCGGTCGGGGTCGCGTTGCAGGACGAGCCGCGGGTCCGGCCGATAGCCCTGGTCCTCCGCCATCCGGTACGCAAGGTCGCGCTCGCGGTTCTCGCGCGGCCCGCGGACCTCGGTCGGCGTTCGCGGCGCGTGGTCACGGAGGTCCACCACCCCTCGCTCGAGCCGGTCATGGCCGCCGCGGCGCGGCTCCGGAACCGAACGCCACAGCGAGCGCGCCAGGAAGAAGCCGGGGATCGCGAGCACCCAGAAGGCGGCCCGCCATCCGAACGCCCCCGCGACGTTGCCGCAGACGACGAACCCAACGGCGGTGCCGAGGATCTCACCGGTGAGGATGTAGCCGTAGACCCGACCGCGCTCGTCGGAGGGGAAGTAGTCGCCGGTGAGCGAGGCGATCGCCGGCCCCGCGGACGCCGAGACGATGCCGAGCGCCACCCGGGTGAGCAGCAGCGTCCCGTAGGAGTTGGCGACGGCGCCGAGAATCGTGGCCACCGACCACAGGACGATCGAGATCGACAGCATCGGGATCCGCTTCAGGCGATCGACGACCAGGCCGATCGGGATCACCGCGACCGCTGCGACGATCAACGTCACCGAATTGAGCAGGCCGATCTTGTAGTTGTCGAGGTGCAGCGAGGACTGGAGCTGCGGCGCGACCGAACCGACGGTCGCGATCTGAGCGCTCGAGAGCGCGAGCACGCCGGCGAACAGCGTCACCACGCGAGTGCGGGCCGGCCCACCGACGACATGCTCCACGCGGCCCTGAATCCGGCGCCCGGCCCAGCGCAGCCCCCGCATGATCGCGGCGGCCACCGACCTGGACGTCCTCAGCGCACTCATCGCACCCCACACTCTCGCAGGCGCCGGACCGGTGTCCGCCGACCCAGCGGAAACCGGCTACCCCCGAAGGGCGAAGATGCTCACCGAGTGTGCGGGCGGGCGCAGCGCCACCGGCGCGCCGAAGTGACGGAAGTCGATCTGGCCGCGATCGCTCGACTCGTTCTGGATGCGGATCGGATAGGCGGGGCCGGAAGTGGCGACGTACAGGATCCCCTGACGGCTGGCGTCGTGGACGGCGATCACCCCGCGCCCGTCGACGGTGCTCGTGGTGCCCTTGGTGAGCGCTCCGTGGCCGGCGAGGAGCCCGGCGATCAGCTTGTGCACGTCGGTCAGCGACGCGAAGGAGGCGAAGTCGCCGTGGTCAGCGGGCGCGCGCAGCCAGCGGCCGCGCAGCTGGGCGGCCACCGAGGCGCCCCCAAACTGATCCCAGAACGCCGGGGTGGCCTTCACGTAGGCGACGTTGCCGATCGTCACCAGCTGGAAGGCCAGACCGTGCTCGGACAGCGAGCCGGTGGCGCCGCGACCGTTGACCAGATGGAGATCGAAGCGGATCTCATCGCGTGAGGACGCCTGGTTGACCGAGCCGTAGACCTCGACCGAGCGAACGCCGTCGATCGCCTTGGTCGCAGCGGCGACGATCGCCTCCGGATCCTTCGCCGCGATCCCATGGGGCGAGCCGCCGCAGGCGCTCAGCGCGGCGGAAAGGACGGCCGCGAGGACGATCGACAACATGAACCTCGGCGCCCGCATCGGCTCGGGAGCGTAACCTACGGCGCCGCTCACACTGTGCGCAGGGGACGGCCTGGACCCGTGCCCCAGCGCAACTCCCGACCGCCAGGGGATGTTGATTCAGTCATGACCCGGATCCATCTGCACGGCCGCGCTCGAGCGTGGCTTCTCTCACCGATCGCCGCTCTCGTCGCCGTCGCCGCCGCATTCGCGCTGCACGCCACTCCCGCGGCCGCGTCAACGAAACAGGTCTCCCTCATCCAGGACGGGGTGGCCCTCAACGAGAATCCGACCGCGGATCTGGCGGAGATGAAGGAGCTCGGCGGCAACACCGTGCGCGTCCTGTTGTTCTGGTGGCAAGTCGCACCGAACTCGAGCTCACGGACCGCGCCGAAGGGCTTCACGGCATCCAACCCCGCGGCCTACCCGGCCCGCAACTGGGCGCAGTGGGACGCGATCGTAGAGGCGGCCAAGGCCGAGGGGATCCGCGTCGACCTCGACATCACCGGCGCGCCGCCGGACTGGGCCGACGGCAAGGGCGTGCCCAAGAAGTTCACGAACGACCGGTTCGGCTGGATTCCCAACGCGACCGACTACGGACAGTTCGTGACCGCGGTCGCGACCCGGTACTCCGGTCACTACACCCCGCCCGGCGCCTCCGCGCCGCTGCCTAAGGTGTCGCTGTATTCGCTGTGGAACGAGCCGAACTTCGGCCAGAACCTCGGTCCGCAGTACGTCGGGGCCACCAATAAGACGGCGGGGCTGCCGGTCGCCCCGATGTACTACCGCAACCTGCTGCGCACCGGCTGGACGGCGCTGCGCCAGCACGCCAAGGGCGCGACAATCCTGATCGGCGAGCTCGCCGGCACCGGCAAGGGCATTCTGCCCAAGCGACACAACCTCCCCTACGGGCTGCCCGGCCAGGTCTCGATCAGCTTCCCGGCTCCGTTCATCCAGCAGCTCTACTGCGTCAGCAGCCTCAGCGCCGCGGTGGCGAAATCAGTCGGCTGCCCGACGGGCAAGGCGCGCGGCTCGTTCGTCCGCAAGAACCCGGCACTGTTCGACGCGAGCGCGTTCTCGATGCATCCCTACGCCTCGCACTGGACCCCGACCGCAAAGGCGAGCACGATCCCGAAGAACGACATCGTGTTCCCGGTGATCGGGCGGCTGAGCACGTTGCTCGGACAGGTCACCAACGCCTGGCATCACCACCGCACCTACAACATCTGGTCCACCGAGTTCGGGTACGTGACGAGCCCGCCGCAGACCAGTACGAAGAGCAAGCCGTACCCCTCACCCCAGCAGGCGGCGATCTACCTGAACGAGGCCGAGTACCTCAGCTACCGCAACCCGCGGATCGCCAGCTACGCCCAGTATCTGCTCAAGGATCCGCAGAGGCTCACGGGCGTCGGGCTGTTCGCGAGCGGCCTGATCAGCGCCAACGGCGCCCCGAAGCCGGCGTTCAACGCCTACCGGATGCCCGTGTGGATGCCCCAGCAGACCGTGAAGAAAGGGCAGAACACGCTGATCTGGGGCGGCGCGCGCCCGGCTCCCGCCGGCTACCAGGCGACGCACACCGCGCAGCCCGTCCAGATCCAGCAGCTGTTCGGCGGGGTCTGGCACACGCTGGCGACCGTCAACGCGAGCACCAGCACCGGGTACTTCGAGACCCACGTGCGGTTCAACAACAGCGGCAGCCTGCGGCTGGCCTACACCTACCCGGCGACCGAGCTCGCGCTCCCGGCCGGCGTGGCGGGGACGACGATCTACAGCCGCACGGTTCCCGTCACCGCGCACTGATCACGGGAGTGGCCGCGTGACCGTCGTCGAGCCGGCACGCGGCCTCTCCCCGGACCAGCTGGAGGCGATCGGCGCGCTCGAGCAGCGCGTCGTCGCCCACGACGGCGGGCGCCTCAAGCTCGAGTGGAGCCGCCTGCGCCGGCGTGCGGGCGAGCGCGCCGAGGACGTGCTCGCGTGGGAAGGTGGCGAGCTCGTCGGCTTCATCGGGCTCTACGGGCCCGGGGCGACCCAGATCGAGCTGGCGGGCATGGTCGACCCGGGGCATCGCCGCCACGGAATCGGCACCCGGCTGCTCGAGCGGGCGCTCGCACTGTCGTCCGCCGCCGGCGACCCGGAGCCGCTGTTGATCGTCCCGCGCGAGTCCGCCGGCGGCCGCGCGCTCGCCGATCGTCACCGCGCACGCTTCGACCACTCCGAGCACGCGCTGGTGCTCCATGGCGAGCCCGCGGACGGCCCGAGCGATCCCCTGCTCTTGATGCGGGCGGCCGAGCGCCGCGACGTCCCGGCGATCATGGCGCTGATGAGCTCAGGGTTCGGGTTCGCGCCACCGGACACCGCCGAGCGCCTGTCGGCAGATGGGGTGCGCTCCTTCGTGTTCGAACGGGAGGGCCGGGTGGTCGGCACGTTGCGGGTACATCTCGACGACGACCCAGCCGGCGTCTATGGGTTCGCGGTCGATCCCCACTGCCGGGGTCGCGGGATCGGGCGGGACGCCCTGCGCCGTACCTGCCGCGCTCTGCGCGAGCTCGGAGCGCAGGACGTCGGTCTCGAGGTGGCGGTCGAGAACGACCGAGCGCTCAACCTCTACACCTCGCTCGGCTTCGAGCCCGTGATCACCGAGGATTACTGGGCGATCGCCGCCTGAGCCCCGGACCGGCGGGGGTCCGGTCAGCTCGGTTCGCGTGATCGAGGTCACACTCGCAGCCGCGTGACCGCCGCTACGGTCTGCCGCTCGCTCTGACAGCGGTCCGCCAGGCGCCCCTGCGCCATCCGGCGGGTCACCCCACGAACGACCGCGGGCCCTGCGTCCGCGCTGCCGCTCTTTCCTCCGACGCCCCGATGGTTCGGCGGACGGGCGCAAGGAGGTTCCCTCACCGATGAAACGCATTCTCTACCCGGCGTCGATCGCCGTCCTGACCACCGCCGCCGGGCTCCCCGCGGTGGCCGCCGCCAAGCCCACGACGCCGGCGCACGCCCGGGCCTATGAGCACGCATACCGCCGGGTCGCCCACCATCTGGGCGCCCGCGTCCCGGGCCGCAACATCGTTCGGGACGGGTTGCCGGGCGGCAAGCGCCCGAGCGACGCACAGACCGTCTCCTCGCTCGGCGTGCTCCAGCGGATGCTCGCGCCGGCCGCGGGCACCGTGAGTTCGGCCGGCGACGCCGCCGGAGCGAGCGGGGTGCCGGCCTGCGCCTCGGAGTCGGGGACCGACTACTCGACCGGCGCGGACAACACGAACCCGTCGAGCGGTGCGACCGGCCGGTACCAGATCCTGCCCTCGACGGCAGCGGCCTACGGCTGCAACCTGACCACGGCAGCCGGTCAGGACGCGTGCGCCCAGGTGATCTACGAGCACCAGGGGGCAAGCGCATGGGTCGGCTGCGGCGGCTGACCCCGCCGGTGCCCTGCCTGGCGCGGCCTCAGAGGTCGCGCCAGCTGAACTGCGGGTCGTAGCCGAGGATCTCCCGGGCGTGGGCGATGTCGAGCAGCGTGTCGTTGCCGCTCACGCTGTCGGCGAGCATCACGTCCGGGAACACCTCGGCCATCAACTCGCGGCTCGGACGCCGCATCACCGTATCGGCGGCCGCGATCACGAACGAGTCGTAGCCCGGGATGTCGGCGGCGAGCGCTCGTCGGACGCTCTCGGTGACGTGCGACTCGTCGACGTAGCCCCAGAGGTTCCACTTGCGTGCGTGGGGGTCGTCCTGCCAGCTCTCAAAGCGCTGGTAGTCCTCGCGGACCATCACGTTGGAGAAGCGCAGGCCGATGATCGGGATCCCACTGCGCCGGCTGAACTGCCGCGCCATCTCCTCGCCGACGTCCTTGGACAGCGCGTAGCTGCTCTCCGGGCGCATGTGCTTCTCATCGACCGGCGCATAGTCGGGCGGGGTGTCGAACGGCAGCCCGAGCGTGGTCTCACTCGAGGCCCAGACCACCCGCTGCAGCCCGAGCCGCCAGGCGGCGCTGAACACGTTGTAGGTGCTCACCGCGTTGACCTGGAAGATGTGCGCCGGCGGCGCCATCTGCGGCGCCGGGATCGCCGCCAGATGAACCACCGCCTCGATCCCCGGTAGCGCCTCGGCGCCTGCCAGCGCCTCGATCGTCTGACCGTAGTCGGTGAGGTCGGCGCGCAGGAACGGGATCGGCGCCCCGTCGGGGTAGTGATAGGACTCCGGCGAGGGGCCGAGGTCGATGTTGAGCACGTCGTGCCCGTGTGCCTTGAGGTCGGAGACGACGGCTCGTCCTGCCTTGCCGCTTCCTCCGGTGACCGCGATCTTCGTCATGGTGGCTCTTTATCCGTGGTGGGGGTCTGTCAATCGTTCGGGGGCTCGCCGGCGCTCAGTGTCGCGCGAACGGCCGCGTGCCCGGCGTCGAAGCCGCCGCGTACGACCGCGGTGTCGCGCTCCAGGCGCCCGGGCACTGGCGAGCCGGGCGCCGGGCGGATCTGCAGGATGGTCGGTCGCAGGGCCGGATCGGCGGTGTGGCGCTCGAGCAGCGCCTCGTCCTCGAGCTCCGCGGGCGCCCGCGCGTGGAAGGCACGCGCCACCTGGGGATCGATGCGCGACAGCAGCCGGCTGGTGAGGCGTGCCCCCGAGCCGCGCGGCGGCAGGGTGGTCTCGCCCGCGCGGCGCGAGCGCAGCACGAGCACGTGGGTGGCGCCGTCGGCGAGCGCGGCGCGGATCGGGATCGCGGCCGACAGCCCGGCGTCGAGCAGGCGGCGGCCGCCGAGCGCAACCGGCGGACCGGCGAGCAGCGGCAGCATCGAGCTCGCCCGCAGCGCGGTGCGGAGCGTCGGGACGTCGACGATGTCGGAATGCAGGTCGACGGCCGAGCCGGTCCCGACGTCGGTCGCAAGCGGATGGAACTCGGTCGGGGACGACAGCAGCGCCTGAAAGAGCCCGGGAGACAGCTGCTCGTAGCGGCGCAGAATGAGCGTGTCGACGTCGACCACCGGCCGGCGCACGAGCAGGCGGCGGCGCCGGATCAGGAACGAGAGCCACTCGCGGTCGGTCCAGGTGCGGATCCCAGCGTCGGCGCGGCCGCTGATCAGCCACAGCGCGTTGAGCGCTCCCGCCGATGACCCGTACGCGGCGTCGAACGCGCCGGCCAGGCCGTGCTCGTCGAGCGCGAGCACCATGCCGCCCGAGACAGCGCCCCGCATGCCCCCACCCTCGATGACCAGGGCCACCCGGCTGCCGGGCGGTCGGTCTCTCATGGCGGCGAGCACGGGATGCATGGGCGGCGGACGATTGTCGCCGGTCAGGCCCGCGGTTGCGGTCGCGCCGCGGTCACCGCGGAAGCGCCCCAACTCTCCGGACGCCGCCCCCGCGGCGCCCGGAGAGTCCGCCGATGTGCCCTTCATGGGCCTCGGCGGAAGTGCCCCCAACTTTGCCCCCACACATCTGGACAGTGGGAATCCTGCCAGCGCGCCCACCCCGCGGCAGCGTCCATTGACCCGACTGAGTGAGTCAAAGGACTCACAAAAAACGTCGATTCAGCGGTAGGCCACCGCGCGTGCCCGGAGCGCATCAAGGTCGTGTACGAGCACGCGGCGGCGTCCGGTGGTCACGTAGCCGAGCGACCGCAGCGAGGACAGAGCCTTGACGGTCGCCTCACGCGAGGCCGCGCACCAGCTCGCGAGCTGCTCCTGGGAGAGCGGCAGCTCGATCGCGACACTGCCGTTCTCCTCCTCGGCGCCGAACCGAGCCACCAGCTCCACCAGACGAGAGCTCACCCGTCCAAGCGTGTCGAGGCTGGCGAACTCCACCCGCCGGCGGTCGGCCTCCCGCAACCGGCCGGCGAGCATCCGCAGCAGGCCGACGGCGAGCTCGGGGTCCGATACGGCGTCGGAGAGCACGCGGGAGGGCGTGACCACGGTGAGCACATCACCGAGCGCGGTGGCACTGGCGGAGCGGGGCGAGCCGTCAACCGCCGAGGCGTCCCCGAGCAGGTCTCCGGGACCGGCCAGCGACAGCACGGTCTCCCGGCCTGTGGCCGAGAGGATCGAGATGAGCACCCATCCCTCTTCGATCAGAAACAGTCGCTCGGCGCGGTCGCCCTCGACGAACAGCGCCTGGCCACGGCGAAAGCGCCGCGGCTGGGCGTCGCGGCGCACGACTGCGAGCAAGGCGGCATCCATGCCGTCAAGCGTCGCAGGTCCGGGCTACCCGAGCGGGGTGACCGACTCGGCTGCCGCCCGGGCGTGGCCGCCCGCGATGAAGTGCACCGCGGTGTCGATCTCGGGCGCGAGGAAACGGTCGGAGCCGGGCCCGGCGACGCCCGCGCCGCGCAGCGCGGCGAGCACCGCACCGGTGGCGGGCGCAGGCTGCAGGGGGGCGCGCAGCTCGATCCCGCGCGAGGCGGTGATCAGCTCGACGGCGAGCACCCGCCGCAGTCCGTCAACCGCGCGGCGCAGCTTACGGGCGGCCGACCAGCCCATCGAGACGTGGTCCTCCTGCATCGCCGAGCTGGGGATCGAGTCGACGCTCGCCGGCACGGCGAGTCGCTTCATCTCCGAGACGATCGCCGCCTGCGTGTACTGAGCGATCATCAGACCCGAGTCGACGCCCGGATTGTCGGCGAGGAACGGTGCCAGCCCGGCGTTGCGGGCGGGGTCCAGGAAGCGGTCGGTGCGCCGCTCGGCCATCGAGGCGACGTCGGCGATGACGATCGCGAGGAAGTCGAGCACGTAGGCGACGGGCGCACCGTGGAAGTTGCCGTTGGACTCCACGCGCCCGTCGAGCGTGACCACCGGGTTGTCGATCGCGGAGGCGAGCTCGCGGCGCGCGACCGTCGCGGCGTGGTCGACGGTGTCACGTGCGGCGCCAGCGACCTGCGGCGCACAGCGCAGCGAGTAGGCGTCCTGCACGCGGGTGTCCTCGGGCCCGCGGTGGCTGGCGACGATCTCCGAGCCGGCCAGCAACGCGCGCAGGTTGGCCGCCGCGCGCGCCTGGCCGGCCTGAGGACGCAGCTCCTGCAGGTCGGCGGCGAACACCGCATCGGTGCCGAGCAGGCCCTCGACCGACATCGCAGCGGTGATGTCGGCCACCGTCAGCAGGTCGGTGATGTCGGCGATCGCCAGCACGAGCATCGCGAGCATCCCGTCGGTGCCGTTGATGAGCGCGAGGCCCTCCTTCTCCGCGAGCGCGACCGGCTCAAGGCCGGCTTCCGCGAGCGCGTCCCCCGAGTCACGCCGCGCGCCCGCTCGGTCGCGCACGATCCCTTCGCCCGTGATCGCCAGGGCGCAGTGGGCGAGCGGCGCCAGGTCGCCCGAGCAGCCGAGTGAGCCGTACTCGTGGACGACCGGGGTGAGACCGGCGTTGAGCATCTCGGCGTAGGCGCGCGCGACCTTCGGCCGCACACCGGTGCGGCCGGTGGCGAGCGTCGAGAGCCGCAACAGCATCATCGCGCGGACGACCTCGGGCTCGATCTCCGGGCCGCTGCCCGCCGCATGGCTGGAGATGAGCGACCGCTGCAGCTGGGCGCGCAGCTCGGCAGGGATGTGGCGGGTGGCGAGCGCTCCGAACCCGGTCGAGATCCCGTAGTGGGGGACGACGTCGGAGCCGAGCCTCTCGATGACGGCGCGAGAGCGCTCGATCGCGCCGACCGCGTCATCACTCAGCTGGACCGGGACGCCATCGCGGGCGACCGCGATCACCTGATCCGGGGCGAGCGGGCCGACGTCGATGGTGACGGATGCGGGTGCGGTCATGGGCGCCATTGTGGCCGAAGCGGGCGGGCGCCTGCCGTCGGCTCAGACGCCGAGCATGGCGCGGGCCTCGGAGAGCGTCGGCTGGGCGGCCGTCCCGCCAGCCGCGCGGGTGGAGAGCGCACCGCAGGCGCAGCCGAGCGCGAGCGACCGCTCAAGCGACTCCCCGGCGAGCATCGCGCACAGAAATCCGGCGTCGAAGCTGTCGCCGGCACCGACGGTGTCCTGGACCGTGATCCCCGCGGGCGACGGGCACCTGACCGGCGAGCCGCCGCCCGCCTCGACGGCGAGTGCGCCCTCGGCGCCGAGCTTGACCACCACTGAGGGGCCGGGCTCCGCCAGCGCCCGGGCCGCCTGAACCGTGTCG
>Ga0335075_10013868_pt1 | contig 12126 bp, 9 predicted proteins | sample Lox_Sample_24_FD_206723 | JGI IMG/M metagenome (GOLD analysis project Ga0335075, IMG submission 206723) | Soil microbial communities from Loxahatchee National Wildlife Refuge, Florida, United States - Lox_Sample_2.4 | ecosystem: Environmental > Terrestrial > Soil > Wetlands | place: USA: Florida... | reverse complement strand
GCCTTGTACACCGAGATGTTGTCGATGATCGAGTCGGGGCGTGCGAAATACACGTACTCGAAGATGCAGGGCGTGTGGCGCGCCGTCGCCACGCAGGCTTGAGCGTAGAACCGCCCCTGCTCGTCGATGAACACCGCCTCGCCCGGCGCCACGTCGCGCACCATGTCGAAGCCCAGCATGTCGAGTGCGACGCTCTCGGATGCGAGCATCCACTCGGTGCCTTTCTTGGTGTCGCGCTTGCCGATGACCAGCGGCCTGATACCGTTCGGGTCGCGGAATCCCAGGATGCCGTGGCCGATCACCATGGCGACCACCGCATACCCGCCGCGGCAGCGCCGGTAGACGGCATTCGCCGCCGCGAAGATGTCGGCGGGCGTGACGCGCGGCGTGCCCACGCGCTGCAGCTCGGAGGCGAGCACGTTGAGCAGCACCTCGGAGTCGGAGCGGGTGTTGAGATGACGGCGGTCCTCGCGCACCAGAACCTCGGTAAGCTCGCGCGCGTTGGTGAGATTGCCGTTGTGGCCGAGACAGATCCCGTACGGGGAGTTCACGTAGAAAGGCTGCGCATCCTGGGCGCTGTCCGCGCCGGCCGTCGGGTAGCGCACGTGGCCGATGCCGACGTTGCCCTTGAGCTTGAGCATGTGCTTCTGCTGGAAGACATCGCGCACCAACCCCGAGTCCTTGCGCATGAACAGCTCGCCCGCCTCGCTGGTCATGATCCCGGCGGCATCCTGGCCGCGGTGCTGCAGTACCGTGAGTGCGTCATAGATGCGCTGATTGACGGCGCTCACTCCGACCATTCCGACGATGCCGCACATGAAGGACCTCCGGTCTACTTCGATCCGACCTTGACTCCGGTGAGACGCTCGAGCTTGGACCACGGCTCGCCGCGCTCGCCCACCATCCCCCGCAGCCAGTCGCCCACGGTCTCCCCGTAGGGCACGAGCCTCGAGCGCCCCCACCACGCTTCCTGGTTGAGGTGCAGGAGCTCCGCTCCGATGACCATCAACCCGACCAGCACGCTGCCGCGCAAGAAGCCGAACACCAGTCCGGCGACCCGATCCAGCGGACCGAGTCCGGCGCTGCGCGTCAGGTAGCTCAGCAGCATGCCGAACACCCAGCCGAGCAGCAGCACCAGCACCAGAATCACCAGGCGTCCGACCCAGGGCGCGATCTTCGGATCCGCCAGCAAGCCGCCGAGATGCGGCTCGACGAAGAAGCCGAACTTCCAGGCTGCCCAGATCGCGACCACCCAGAACGCCAGCGAGACCGCCTCGCGAACGAAGCCGCGCAGCAGTCCGATCATGGTGGAGCCCAGCAGAACCAGCAGAATTAGGACGTCGGCCCCGGTCAAACTTCCACCCTTGAGGATCGCATTACCTTGCGCAGCGCCGCCTCGCGAATGCGGCGCATTCTACTAAAACCGGCGGCGCCATGTGTGCGACCGCGGCACAATCCAGTCACGACGGCGGTGTGACAATAGTCGCCGCGTGACCCTGCGCCTTGAGTCGGCCCGCCGCGCGCTCGGCGGCGCTGCGGTCGGCGAGCGGACCCATTCTCACCCGGTAGCGCAGCGCCGCCCCGGACCCGCCGGCGACGACGTACACCGAGGAGCCGCCCGCTGCCTGCAATTGGTGCGCGAGCCGCTCGGCATTCGTCTTGCTCGCGAAACTGCCGAGCTGAACCGCCCAGCCGTGGCGCGCCGATGCATGCGTCGGCGCCGCAGCGCGGCGCGAGCCCGGAGGATATGTGGGGGGCGAGGCGGGCGTTTCAAGCACGGGCGCGGACCCCTCCTGCGCCTTGAGCGTCGTCACTACGCCGCGCGATGGTGCGCCGGCATCGGGCGCACCGGGACGGGCCTCGTTGGCGGGGGCCGCCTGCTCCTCGGCGTCGGACCTCGAGGCCGCGGCAGAGGCGGGCGGCGCGGCGCCGGGAGAGGAGGCACTCATGGCGCCGGCGTCGGACGCCTGCCGCGCCGAGGCTCCTGGCGCCGAGGCTCCTGGCGCCGAGGCTCCTGGCGTGGAGGCTCCTGGCGTGGAGGCGCCCGTCGGCTCCGGGACCGCTTGGCTGGTCGACAGATCGACCTGGTAATTGCGCGTGGTTGCGGGCACCGCTTCCGCGCTCGGACGCACCGTCCTTCGCTTCGGACCGGATAGCAGCTCCGGGACCACCAGCACGATCAGCGCCACGAGGAGGGTGGCGCCGACCAGGCGTTCTTTGAGGCGACGATCCATCATGGCATTGCCGGTCTTCAGGGGACGCGCGGCGGCAGAGTATATTCGCGAAGCGCCCCGGACGGCAGCAGCGCGCGCGCCTCGAGCCAGTCCATCGCGGGGCCGACCGTGTGGAACGAGCCGAACACGACGATGCGATCGCGCGGCCCGGCGGCCGCGAGCGCATCGGTGCAGGCGCGGGCGATGTCGCCGGCGAGGTGGATCGGCGTTCGAAGATGCGGCGCCATGCGCTCGGCGAGCGCCGCAGCGCTCGTGCCGCGCGCTCCGTGCGTGCTCGCCATCCACCACTCGTCGATGCGATCGGCAAGCTCGGCAGCGACGCCGTCGGCGTCCTTGTCGGCGAGGATTCCGCACACCGCGAGCGTTCTGCCCGCGATGGGCCGCGCACGCAAGTTGTGCGCCAGGACGCGGGCGGCAGCCGGATTGTGGGCGACGTCCAGGATCCACTGCAGATGCCCCGCATCGATCACTTGAAAGCGCCCCGCCAGATGGACCGAGCCGAGGCCCGCGGCGATCGCCCGCGAGGGTACGTCGAGCCTCGAGGCGAGCTCTTCCACGGCCGCGACCGCGGCCGCGGCATTGGCGAACTGGGTGTCGCCGAGGAGCGAGGGGGCGGGCAGATCCGCCAGGTCCCAGCGCGGCCCGCGATAGCGCCAGCGATCCGCATGGCGGGTGAAGTCATACTCCCTCCCGAGGCGCTTGAGCGGCGCGCCGAGCGCGCGAGCGCAGCTCTCGAGCACCTCGGGCATGCCATCGCTGCCGAGCACGGCCGGGGTGCCCGCGCGGAAGATCCCGGCCTTCTCGCGCGCGATGGCCTCGAGCGTGGAGCCCAGGAATTCCTGATGATCGAACCCGATGCTCACCACCACGGCCACGCTCGGATCGACCACGTTCACCGCGTCGAGCCGCCCGCCCATGCCGACCTCCAGGACCCAGGCGTCGAGATGCGCGGCCTCGAACACCAGCAAGGCGGCGAGCGTGTTGTATTCGAAGAACGTGAGCGACACGTCGCGGCAGGCGCTCTCGATGCGCTCGAACGCCTCGACCAGCGCATCGGCGCTCACCCAGGCATCGTGTACCCGGATGCGCTCGCGATAGTCACGCAGGTGCGGTGAGGTGAAGGTGCCGACTCGATAGCCTGCCGCGCCGAGCATGGCCGACGCATAGGCCGCGACCGAGCCCTTGCCGTTGGTGCCCGCGACGGTGATGACCGGAACTGCGGGCTGGGTCCATTGCAAGCGCTCGAGAACGCGCTGCAGTCGCTCGAGCCCGAGATCGATCGGCTGGGGGTGCGCCCGTTCCTGGTGGGCCAGCCACTGCTCGAGGCTGCGCAAGCGGCATGACCCTCAAGCGGCGGCTGGTTCTTTGCCGCTCATCAGCCTGAGCATGGCTCCGATCCGATCGCGCAGCTCGCGCCGGTCGACGATCATGTCGAGAGCGCCGTGATCGAGCAGGAACTCGCTGCGCTGGAACCCCTCGGGCAAGGTCTCGCGCACGGTCTGCTGGATGACGCGCGGACCGGCGAACCCGATCAGCGCCTTCGGCTCGCCGATGTTGATGTCGCCGAGCATGGCGAGGCTCGCCGACACGCCGCCGGTGGTCGGATCGGTCATCACGGAGATGAACGGCAGGCGCGCCTCCGACAGGCGCTTCAGCGCCGCACTGGTCTTGGCCATCTGCAGGAGCGAGTACAGGGCCTCCTGCATGCGCGCGCCGCCGCTCGCCGCGAAGCAAACGAGCGGCATTCGATGCTCGAGACAATGCTCCACCGCACGCACGAATTTCTCGCCGACCACCGAGCCCATGGAGCCGCCGAGGAAGCGAAACTCGAACGCGCAGGCGACGATCTCGAGCCCCGCCAGGGTTCCCGACATGACGATGAGCGCATCGCGCTCGCCGGTCTGCTTCTGCGCCTGCACGATGCGGTCCTTGTAGCGCTTCGAGTCCTTGAACTTCAGCGGATCCTCGGGCTCGACCTTGGCGGCAATCTCCCGGGTGGAGCCGGTGTCGAGGAACTTCAGCAGCCGCTCGCGCGCGTTGATGCGCATGTGATGGCTGCATTTCGGACAGACGTGCAGGTTGCGCTCGATCTCGGCGCGATAGAGCACCGCGTCGCAGGCCGGACACTTGATCCAGAGTCCCTCGGGCACGGAACGCGTGCGCCGCTCGGTCTTGATGCGCGAGGGGACGATTCGCTCGAACCAGGTCATACGCCAGTCTAGCAAAAGCGCCCGTCGGGCGCAGGGATGCCGTGGGCCGGCGGGTACTCGACGCGCCACAGGTACAGCCCCGCGGCGGGCGCGGTGGCGCCGGCGAGACGGCGGTCGCGGCTTTCCAGGATGCGCCGCATCGCACCGCACGGATCGCTCTGCTCCTGGACGTCGAGGAGCGTGCCGACGATGTTGCGCACCATGTGATGCAGATAGGCGTTCGCCGAGATCTCGATGCGCACGCAGTCCCCGTCCGGCTCGACGGCAATGCGCTCGACGCGCCGGATGCGGCTCTTCGACTGGCACTCGACCGAGCGGAAGGCCGAGAAATCATGCTCGCCGAGGAGCACTTGCGCGGCCGCGCGCATGGCATCGATGTCGAGGGCTCGGTGGATCCAGGCCGTGCGCAGGCGCCGCAACGCCGAGCGCGCACTGCTGTTCAAGATGAGGTAGCGATAGATTCGGCGCAGCGCCGAGTGGCGCGCATGAAAGTCCGCCGCGACCTCCCCTGCCCACTTGAAGGCGATCGCCGGCGGCAGCCGGGTATTGGCGCCGAGGACCCAGGCACGCGGCGTGCGGCGCGCAAGCGTGTCGAAGTGAATGACCTGCCCGACGGCGTGCACACCCGCATCGGTGCGCCCGGCGCACACCGCCCCCGCAGGGGCTGCGGCGACGAATGCGATCGCATCCTCGACCGCCTGCTGCACCGACCTCGCATGGGCTTGCGACTGCCAGCCGGCGTATTCGCTGCCGTCGTACTCGAGCAAGACCGCCACGCGGCGCGCGCCCGGCCGCGGCGCGTCGGCCGAGGCATCGCCGCGGCAGCCGGGCTCGCTCATCGGCACCTCGCTCCTCGCGCGCTACCGCTCAGCCGGGCAGCGATTCGATCAGCCGCGAGGCTTCCTGTTTCTGGCTGGCGGAGCCTTCCTGTACGACCTCTTCGAGGATGCTGCGCGCGCCCTCCGGATCGCCCATGTCCATGTAGGCGCGCGCCAGGTCGAGCTTGGTGCCGACCTCGCTCATGGTCACCGGCTCGAGCTCGGGAATCGGCAGATCCACGGCCTTGAGCTTGCTGGTCGATACCTGGAACTTGTTGGTCGGGTGCTCCGAGCCGTTCATCGCCTCGCCCACGTCGAGATCGACCCGGCGGCTGCGCTGGCTCGCCTCGAACACCTCGCTCGAGAACACCTCTTCCGCGGCGCGCGGCTGCTCGACGGTATCGCCGCTGCCGAGCGCCGTCGCCAGGCGGTCGAGATCCAGATCGATGCTGTCGGCGTTGATGCCGCGCAGCTTCGAGGTGGAGTCGATGTCGATCTTGTCCGGGTCGCGGATGTCGGAGAACTCCGGCGAGGACTTGACGCGCAGCGTCTGAGCGGCCTCTTTCTGCTCGCGCGGCATGAGCACGGTCGGCGCGGACTCCGGCGGCAGCACCGCGGTCTTGATCTCCTCCTGGGGTACCTCGAGATCGGCGATGAACGAGGCCTCGAGCTCGCGCTCGAGCTCGGTCAGGTCGCGATCGCGCGCATTCTTGGCCGCTTCCTCCATCATGCGCCGCGAGCGCTCATCGAGGCCGGCGACCATGGTCGGAGCGTCGGCCGGATGGTCGGTCTCCTCGAGCGGGGAGACGTTGTCGGATGACGCCGATCCGGTGGTCTCGAGCTGATCGAGGTTGAGCCCGAGATCGTCGATCGGCACCTCGGCGGTTTCATCGGCTCGCTGCGCCGGCATCTTCGGCGGACGCATCTCCGTGGTCTTCAGCACCGGCGACTCGGTGGTCGGCGCATCGGCGAGGTTCATGAGCTCCGCTTCGATGGTCGGCTCCTCGCGCTGCGCCGCGTGCGCCGAGGTATCGTCCGCGCCGCGCTCGGGCGTGTCGAGGGTGAAATCGAGGTCCGAGCCGGACTTGAGCTGCGGGGATTCGCTGGTGGTCGCGGTATCCTCGTTGACCTTGGCCTGGCCGTGATCGGCGCTGGCGTGCTCGCCCTCCGGCTCGCCGAACAAGTCGATGTCGACGCGATTCTCGCCGCCTTCGAGATTGAGATCGACCAGCGCGCCGGCGCCGCGGCCGCTGCCGGCGGTCGAGGTGAACAGCGCCTCGCCCGGGCAGATCTGCTTGCCCATGATGACGATCTTTTCCCACTCGCCGGCCGGAGCGCGGTCGCGGGTGGCGGCCAGCTCCTTGGCCGTCTGCAGGAAGGCATCCTTGTTGCCCCAGACGAAGTAGATCTCGAGCAGCTTCATGCGCAGATCGCGCCGCTCCGGCTCGCGCTCGAGTGCGATGCGCACCAGATCGGCAGCCTGATCGTAGAGCCCGTAGGCCATGTGAAAATCAGCCTCGGCCAGCGGATCGCCCTGATCGAGATTGACCGCACTTTCGCTCGACATGGTGTCCTCGGGCGAGCTCGTGCGCAGCTCGCCCGTGTCGCCGAAGCGGCCGGTTTCGGCGGTGAAGTCAGGAGCCGGATGCTGGCCCGATTCTTCGACGACGATCGACTCGTTGCCGCGGTTGCGCATGGCGGTGAGCTTGGCGGCCGACTCGTTCATGTCCGAGATGTGCGTCTCGTCGAGCACCGAGCCGAGATCGTTCATGGAGCCTTCGGCGCTTTGCTTGCGCTTGCGCCAGGCGACGAAGCCGAGCGCGGCAATCACCGCCAGGATCACCGCGAGCGGGACTTGCCAGTTATCCTCGACCCAGTCGAGCCAGGAGCCCGATGCTGCGGCAGGCGCTGCGGCCGGCTTCTTCAGCGGCGGCTTGGCGTGAACCGGCGGCGGCGGCGCGCTCGCTTGCGGCGGTGGGGTCGAGGTCTCCGGCTGTGCCGCGGGCGGCGGCGGCTGGGCCTGGGTCGGCACGGCCGCGTTCTGCGGCGGCGGCGGCAGCGGCTGGGCCTGCGCCGGCGCGCTCTTCACCGGCGGCGGCGGGGTCGCCGTGGACGGCACCCCGAGCTTGTGCTGCAGCTCGGCGAGCTCGGCATTGCGAATGTCGATCAGGCGCTTCGATTCGGCGAGCTGATTCTCGAGATCCTTGACCCGCTCGCGCAGCGCCTGGTCCTCGCCGCTCCCAGCGGCGCTCGCCGGCGTGCTGCTGGCGGCCGCACCGCTCCCTCCGGCGCTCGGCGTCACGAGGCGCAAGTGCCCGCCGGTCTCTGCGGATGCACCGCCGGCGGCCCGCCAGGCATCCATCTGGCGATGCACTTCGCCCATGGCCTCTTTCTGGTTGAGCGCCGCGATCTCATCGGCGCCCGGAACGCGCAGCACCGCGCCCTGACGCAGCACGTTGATGTTGCTGGCGAAAGCCTTCGGATTCGCCCGGTACAGGGCGATCATGGTCTGATCGATGTCGGCCGGAGTCTCGGCGTGCAGGGCGCGCGCGATCTTGGTGAGCGTGTCGCCCTTCACCACCGTCACGGTTGCAGGCATCGCGGTCTGCGATTCGCCGGGTGCCGCGGTCTCGGCCGGGGCGGCGGGCACGGGCGCGGGCGGCGCAGCCGCCTCGGCCGGGGCCGGCTCGCTTGCCGGAGCGGGCGCACGATGCGAGCGGGAGCGGCGGCCCTTCGCCACGGGAGGCGGCGCGGTGGGCGTCGGACTCGCCACGCTCGGAGCGGCAGGCTCCGGTGCGGTCGATGCGGCGGAAGTCCTCGCGGGCGGCGGCGCCGGTGCGGCGGGCGCGCTGCTCGGCGCCGTCACCGGCGCGGAGGTGCCTGCGTTCTCGCCCGGCGTGTACACCGGCGGGTCGAGCAGCACGGTGTATTCGCGCATCAGGTGGCCGCGGGCCCAGTTCACGTCCACCAGAAACGTCACGAAAGGCTCGGGAATCGCGTCCGCCGAGCGCACCAACAGCACGTCGCGCCCATCCTTGCTCTTGCCGACCTTGAACGTGAAGGTCGATAGAAACGGGGGACGATCGATGCCGTAGCGGGTAAAGGCGTCGCGCGGCGCCAGGGTGGCGCGCAGGGCATTCAGCTCATCGGGAGTCGCGGCGATGATGTCGATTTCCGCGTTCATGGGCTCGTTCAGCGCCGAGTTCAGATGAATCTCCCCCAGCCCCAGCGCCCACGAGGAGTTCGACCACAATGAGGACAGGGATAACAGGCCCGCGAGCAGTATTATGCGCGGCATCGTCACTGACATTTCTACTCCCAGAATTCTGCTAGGCGAGAGGCTAAAGTTCATTGCCCAATAGGAGCTTGGAAGCGAATTCTCATTTGCCTTCAACTGCCTTTAACATAAGCGAAACTATATCTTACCGAGCACTATTTACCAAAATCTGGGCCGCCGAAACTGCGTTATGTGCCGCACATTTCCGAACATTATCGGCGACTACCCAAAAATTTAGAGCCCGATCACGGGTCGCGTCCGAGCGCACGCGGCCTACATATACCGCATCGGGGGCCATCGCCAGTGTGGCCGGCGTCGGAATTTCGCCGCCCGGGTCGCAATCGGTGACCCGCAGCCCGCTACCGCGCTGCAACACCTCGATGGCCTCCGCTGCGCCCAGGGGGCGCTCGAACGCCGCGTGGACGGCGAGACCGTGGCCGAAAAACACCGCTACTCGGACCGCGGTGGCGTTGATGGCGACCTGCGGGGCGCCGAGGAGCTGCCGTGTCTCGTGCCACAGCCTCAGCTCCTCGCGCGACTGACCGCCCTCCTCGAGGGCATCGACCTGCGCAATCACGTTGAAGGCAATCTGCCGGCCGAATGCCCGGCCGCGCGCTTTCTTGCCGCTGAGCATCGCCACCGTCTCGCCGGCGAGCTCATCCACCGCCGCGCGACCGCCGCCCGATACCGCCTGGTAGGTGCACACGTCCGCGCGCAGCAGGCCCGCGCGCGCGTGGAGCGGCGCGAGCGCGGTGGCGAGCGCGACGCTCGCGCTTCCCGGCAGCGCGATCAGTCCGCGCGATCCGATTCGCGCGAGCGTGCCGGGATTGACGTCCGCCGCGACCAGCGGCACGTCCGGCCGGGTGCGAAATGCGGGCGAGTTGTCGAGTACCCAGGCGTGCTCGGCGGCCGCCTGCGCGTAGCGCTGCGAGAGCGCCGCCCGCCCGCAGAAAAATGCCAGCTCGATGCGCGAGAAATCGAACGCCGCGACATCCGCGATCCGGATCGTAGCCTGCGCATCCTGCTCCTCGCTCAGGGCCGCGCCGAGATGGCGCTCATCATCGAGCGCGTAGAGCTCGGCGCAGGGAAATCGCCGGGCGCGCAGATCCTGGATCAGCGCCTCGCCGATCAGGCTCGAGGCGCCGACGACGGCGATGCGCGGCGCTGCGCTCAAGCGCCGCTCCGCGTGATCACGGGGGTGGACGGCGCGACATCGGCGCACTGCGCTCGAAAGCGCAGATAGTGGTCCATCAGCACCAGTGCCATCATCGCCTCGGCGATGGGCGTGGCGCGAAATCCGACGCACGGATCATGGCGCCCGGTGGTCGCGATCTGGCACGGCTTGCCCTCGAGGTCGATGGTGCTACCGGGAACGGTGATGCTCGAGGTGGGCTTGAGCGCGAGGCTCACCACGACGTCCTGACCGGTCGAGATACCGCCGAGCACGCCGCCCGCGTGATTGCTCTTGAACCCGCCCGGGCTGAGCTCGTCGCGATGCTCCGAGCCGCGCTGCGCGACGGCCTTGAAGCCATCGCCGATCTCCACGCCCTTCACGGCGTTGATGCCCATCATGGCGCTCGCGAGATCGGCATCCAGCCGCTCGAATACCGGCTCGCCCAGGCCCGGCGGCACCCCTTTCGCAACCACGGTGATGCGCGCGCCGATCGAATCGCCGGCCTCGCGCATGCGCCAGACGAGCTCCTCGAGCTCGGCGACGCGACCCGGATCGGGGCAGAAAAATGGATTCGTGTAGGCGCTCGCCGGATCCTTCGGCTCGAGCACCACAGAGCCCATCTGCGCGAGATATCCCTGAATGCCGACGCCCAGCCGCTCGCGCAGATACTTGCGCGCGATCGCGCCGGCAGCGACTCTCATCACCGTCTCGCGCGCCGAGGAGCGCCCGCCGCCGCGATAGTCGCGAAACCCGTATTTCTGCTGGTAGGTGTAGTCGGCATGCCCCGGGCGAAAGCGGTCCTTGATCTTGTCGTAGTCGCGCGATCGCTGGTCCTCGTTCTCGACCTGCAATCCGATCGGTGTGCCGGTGGTCCTGCCCTCGAAGACGCCCGACAGGATGCGCACGCGGTCGCTCTCGCGCCGCTGGCTGGTGTATTGCGAGGTACCCGGGCGGCGCCGATCGACATCCTGCTGCAGGTCCTGCTCGCAGAGCGCGAGGCCGGGGGGGCAGCCGTCCACGATGCATCCGAGGGCCGGACCGTGGCTCTCGCCGAAACTCGTCATGGTGAACACCCGTCCGAACGTATTTCCCGCCACGCGCTTACCTCTCGAGATCGGCCGCCCGCAATATGAACACGCCGCCGCCGCCCATCGCGATCTGCGGCCAGACGAAGGGCAGGTGCGGAAACGCGCGCATCAGCGCCTCCTCGGTGTTGCCCACTTCCACGACCAGGATGCCCTCGTCGGCGAGATGATGGGGCGCCGCAGCCAAGATCGCCCTCACTGAGTCGAGTCCGTCGCGCCCCGAAGCGAGGGCGATTCGCGGTTCGTGGCGGTACTCGCGCGGCAAGGCGCGCATTTCCGCGTGCCCGACATAAGGCGGGTTGCTCACGATGATATCGTACCGGCGGCCGGACAGCCCGGCGAAGTGATTGGATCGCAGAACCTTCACCCGCCGGCCGAGCCCGAGGCGGCGCACGTTGCGCCGGCACACCGCGAGCGCCCCGGCCGAGATGTCGACCGCATCCACCCGGGCGCGGGGGAAGGCGAGCGCGCTCGCCAGCGCGATCGCCCCCGAGCCGGTTCCGATGTCGAGAATTCGACCGGTCGGACGCTTCGCCCAGGGCGCAAAGCGCTGACCGATGAGCTCCGCGATCGGCGAGCGGGGTATCAGCACCCGCTCATCGACGTACAGCTCGAGGCCCGCGAAGAATGCCCGGCGGGTGAGATAAGGGAGCGGTACGCGGCGCGAGATGCGCTCGCGCAGCAGCTCATCGATGCGCGCAACGCGCGCCCGCGTGAGCGGCTCCGGGTAGGCCGTGCTGCCGCGCGCGTGGCTCAGCCGCGCCACATGGAACACGAGCTCCGCCGCCTCATCGCGAGCATTGTCGGTGCCGTGACCGAAGTGCAGCCGGGCGCGCGCCAGCGCCCGGGCGCAACGCTCGATGGCGGCGCCGACCGTTTCGGCCGCACGCGGCCCGGCAGCGCCCCGCGGCCCGGCAGCGCCCCGCGGCCGGGCGCGTCGCGCTGCGGCACGCGCACCCGGCGCACTGGGCGCACGCCGCGTATGGGATAATCGTCTCATGACTCCTCGAAACCAGATATTGGCGGTCGCACTCGCGGGCATCGCCGGCTTGCTGGGCGTGAGCGCAGCCTTGTTGTGGCGCCATTCGTCCGCATCCTCGCAGATCCAGCTCTCGACCGGCACCTACCTGTCCCCCGAACGATCGCTGCCGGATTTTAGCCTGATCGATGAGCGAGGTCAGAGCTTCCGTCCCAGCAACCTGGATGGTCATTGGTCTCTCATGTTCTTCGGCTACACCAACTGCCCCGACTTCTGCCCGACCACGCTCACCACCCTGGCGGCGATGGAGAAGAAGCTGCGCGCCGCGGGTGCGGCGCAACGGCCGCAG
>Ga0335075_10013866_pt1 | contig 12128 bp, 10 predicted proteins | sample Lox_Sample_24_FD_206723 | JGI IMG/M metagenome (GOLD analysis project Ga0335075, IMG submission 206723) | Soil microbial communities from Loxahatchee National Wildlife Refuge, Florida, United States - Lox_Sample_2.4 | ecosystem: Environmental > Terrestrial > Soil > Wetlands | place: USA... | reverse complement strand
CGACGCCGGCGAGCTGCCGTTCGGCGATGACACGTTCACCGCCGTCGCCATGTCGGTCGTGTTCTTCTTCCTCGACGAGCCGCTGGTCGTGCTCACGGAGTGCCGGCGAGTCCTGCACCCGCGCGGGCGCCTGGCGATCTACACGCCGGGGCCCGAGTTGCGCGGAACGCCGGCGGCGCCCGAGCCGGTGGCCAGCCGGGGCCACTTCTACACCGACCACGAGCTCGCGGGCCTGGCCAACGCCGCCCGCCTCCGAGATCCGATGGTGTATCCCGAGGACGGCGCGCAGCTCCTGATCGCCTACAACTGACCTCCACGCGCCATGAATCCCGACAGCTACAGCTTCGACGACGACGGGGGCATCCCCAACTCAAGCTCCCCGGTGCTGGTCTACCACGGGGCGCTCGACGCCGCCGCGGGGCCCTCTGCCCACGAGGAGCTGTTCGCCCGCCACGGCTGGCTGGGCGCCTGGCGCGACGGCATCTTCCCGTTTCACCACTTCCATTCGACGGCGCACGAGGTGCTCGGGATCGCGCGCGGCAGGGCCGGCGTGATGCTGGGTGGGCCGCAGGGCGATCGCTTCGAGCTGTCGGCCGGCGACGTCGTCGTCCTGCCTGCCGGGACCGGCCATTGCAACACTGGATCGAGCGCCGATCTGCTCGTCGTGGGCGCGTATCCGGAGGGCATGGGATGGGACCTCGGGGAGATCCGGGCGAGCGCGACGAAGTACTGGCGAACATCGCGCGTGTCCCGCTACCCGAGCTGGACCCGGTACGGGGGGCTGGCGGGCCGCTCATCGAGATGTGGAACGCCGCCGGACCGCTCGCCTAAGCGCCCCGCCGAGGCGCACCCTCAGGCGAGGATGTTGACGAGCGAGCGCTCGTTGTCGAGTGTCTTCTGGAGCAGTGCGACCTGCACCGCCTCGGCCGTCGAACCGCCCGACCCACTGCCCGCAGACGTCAGTCCCGAGGCGGCTTGCGCCGCCAGGCCGAACATGCTCTGGGCGGCGATGACGCCGCTCATCGCGGAGTTCACGGAGGAAATGCTCATGAGCAGTCGGATCGACCGAGTTCCCAATGCCGGCGAGCCACGCCGACGCGGGTCGACAAACGTCCGATATCCGGTGCACTGGCGCGCAGCTAGCGCACGGCCACCGCGTCCGCGGGAAAGCGAGCCGCCCACAGCTCGAGCTGGATCCCCGCCGCGTTGATCACGCCCGACAGCAGGCGGTACCAGCCGGCGGTGATGACGAGCTCGAGCAGCTGATCGTCGGCGTAGCGATCGGCCAACGCCGACCAGAGCGGTGAGCTGACTGCGCACGTGTCGTGCAGCTCGTCCACGAGCCGGACCAGCAGCCGGTCGGCCTCCGACCAGACAGGCTCCTCGGGCGATCCGCTCGCGGTCGCGGCGATCTGCTCGTCGGTCAGCCCGAGCGGCTTGCCGAAAGCGGTCACGTGTACCCCCCACTCGTACTCGGCGCCGGCCCGGGCGCACGCCCGGTGGATCACGATCTCCCGCTCCCGCGGCTCGATCCGGCCATGACCGAGGATTCCCGCGCCGAGCGGCCGCATGCGGCCGAACAGCTCGTCGTGAACCGCCAGCGTACGAAACAGCGCCAACGGCTCGACCGCGCTGTCGGGCGGCATCCACTTCAGAAGCATCGCCTCGATCGCCGGCTCGTACGGCGGCTCGAGCGGCGCGATCCGGGGTGTCGTGGCGCGGTCGGTCATGTCGTTACCCTCCTGCTTCGGAAATAAGAGCATACTCGCGATCTTAGCTTCGGTTTCCAAAGCATGCAAGTCGCCCCGAGCGCACTCCTGCGGTATCGTCAGCGGCGCGCGCAGGACGCATCCGGTCCGCGGAAAGGGCCTCAGGCCCACCTGTCAGCAGCGAGCGGCGTGACTGGTGTCGGACGTGACTTTCGGCCCGGCGTGCGGATCCGTCGGAGACCGAAAGGAGCTGACCCATGTCCGCACTTCCGCCCCGCCCGGACCTCCGCCACCTGCGTGAGCAGGCCAAGCGCCGCCGCAAGGCAGGTGAGTTTCCGTCCCTTGCGCTGGCGCAGCTCGCGGTCGCGCGCGAGTATGGATTCCGGTCCTGGCCGCACCTCAAGTTCCACGTCGAGGCGCTCACCCTCAACGCCACCGAGCGCGCGGCTGGACTGATTGCCTCGGTTACCTCGGCCGACCTGAGGCGCGCCCGGGCGCTGCTCGAGGCCGATCCGGAGCTCGCCCGTCACGACCTGGCCTGCGCCTGCGCGACCGGTGAGCCCGACGAGGTGTACCGCCGACTCGCGGCGCGCCCGCTCGCCGCCAGCGAGCCGACTGGACCCAACGGCTGGCAGCCGATCCTGTACGCGTGCTTCTCACGGTTGCTTCGCGGCGATCCACAACGAGCGGCGGGAATCCGCGAGGTGGTCCGGCGGCTGCTTGCGGCCGGTGCCGACCCGAATGCCTTCTTCATCACCGAGCAGAAGTGGCTTCAGGTCCCGCTCTACGGCGCGGCCGGGATCGCCGGCGATCCCGAGCTCACGCGGATGCTGCTCGACGCGGGCGCGGATCCCACGGACGACCGCGACGGCTACCACGGCAACGAGGTGCTCTACCACGCCTGCGAGTTCCCCGATCCGACGTGCGCGATGCTCGTGATCGACGCCGGCTGCCGGCAGGACTTCGTCGATTACGACCTCGGTCGGGCGCTCAACTTTCCCAACCCCGAGATGATCGAGATGTTCTGCACACACGGTGCGCGGGCGACCGACGGCCACCTGCACCAGGCGGTGTGGCGTCGCCGCCCGCCGCGAACGATCGCCGCGCTGCTCGACGCCGGGGCGCCGATCGACGCCCCCAACCAGCACGGCCTCACCCCGCTGCAGGTGGCCGTCCGCTGGGGAGACGACCCCGTCGCCCGGGTCCTACGCGAGCGTGGCGCCGACGAGACCAACGTCACCGATGAGGACCAGGCGCTCGGCCGCTACCTCTCGGGAGGCCAGACTGGCCGACCTGACGGGATCCGCACTTCACTACTCGACGAGCTGGTGATGGCCTCGGTTGAGGGCGGTCACCTCGAGGCCATGCGCCGGCTGCTCGATGCGGGCGCCCGCGTCGACGGCGACCCCGACAGCGAGGAGATTCCACTCGGCCACGCATGCTGGCGCGGCCGCGTGCAGATGACTCGCGACCTGATCGGGCGGGGCGCGGCGCTCACGTTCAGGGATGGCGGGAGCGCACTCGGCGCCGCCCTGCACGGCTCCCGGCACTGCACCGATCCGGAGGGCGGCCCGTCGATGCGCATCGTCGACGAGGTGCCACAAGAGCCATACCGGGAAATCGTGCGGATGGTCCTCGCCGCCGGGGCCCCGGTCCCCGAACGGATGGGCGAGAACGGCGCCCGCACGACGATGCTGATCGCCGAGCTCGGCCTCGACCCGCCGAGCTGAGTCCGGGCGGGTCAGCCGGTAAAGCTGGGCACCGGGCTCATGATCACAACCGGGGCGCGGGCGCTGCGGGTGGCGATCCCGTGCGCAGCGACCGTGGCCACGTTCGTCACCACCCGCGTGCTGGTGGACACCGCGGTGGCTCGGAGCGTGAAGGTCCGGCTGTGCCCGGACGCGAGCGAGCTGACGGTCCAGCACACCTGCGTCCCGCGAACCGTCCCACCCGAAATCCGGTTCAGTCCTGCCGGCAACCGGTCGCACACCGAGACGTGATGCACGGCAGCGTCGGAACGGTTGGTCACCCGGATGGCGAACGACACGGCCGACCCGGACTCAATGTGGGTTGCGCTCGCCCGCTTTTTGATCGTCAGGGGCGCCGCGAGGACTCGCACGATCGCCGTAGCGTGATCCGTGCTGTTATCGGGATCCGGGCCGTCGGCGGTGACCGCCGCCGTGTCGCTCACCACGCCTGCATACCGCGCTCTCACTCGGGCGATGACGGTGACGGTAGCGCCCGCCGCGATGTCGCCAAACGAGCACTCGAGCGACGGCTCGAGTGTGCAGCTGCCTTGGCTCGGCTTCAGCGACAGGATGGGCTCCCTTCCCTTAGATGCGTCGGTGTTGACGACCTCCTGGGCGGTGTCGGGCCCCCGATTGGTGACCGTGACGGTGTAGGTAAGGACATCGTCGACGCCGGCGACCTTCGGTGACACCGTCTTGGTGATGACAAGATCCGCGTGGCCGACGACGGCGGGCTCGGCTTGGGCGGTCGGAGGAGGAGAAGTCGCGGCGGGATAGACGTCGATCGTCACGGTCGCGCTCGTAGCCTGCCCGTCATGATCCTTAACCGTGTACACGTAGGTGTCCTGCCCGCTGAAGCCAGCCGCTGGCGTGTAGGTGGTCTTGCCTGTCGACGGATCCACGCTGACAGTGCCATGCCCGGGCGGCGTGGCGACCGCGACTGTGGCCGGATCGAGATTGCCTAGGTCGTTGGCCAGTACGTCGACGGTGATGGGAGTGGCCTCCGGAGTAACACCGCTGTCATCCCGAGCCTGCGGGGTGACGGTAATGGTCACCGTCTGAGTGAGCAGTTGGCCGTACGCGTCGGACACGGTGTAGGTGAAGGTGTCGATCCCGCTCCATCCGGGGTCAGGCGTGTAGATCGCCTCTTGGGTCTGGTCGTTCCAGGCCACGGTGCCATGAGCTGGTTGGCTGACGATGATCACGCTGCCAGGCTGGAGGCTGCCGTGATCGACGCTGAGGATCGCGACCCCGACCGGCACGCCCACCGTGGTCGTGGCGGAATCGTTCTGGCCGACGGGGAGGACCTTGAAGGTGTCGGAGGCGGAGCTCGCCTGCGGCGTGTTCGCGTTGTCCTGGGAGTTGACCTGCGCGGTGTTGGTGAAGATGCCCGACTCCTCCGGCCCGAACACGACCGGGACCGTGATCGCCGGCAGCGTCGTCCCGGCGGCGATCGGCGCGCTCGCGCTCGCCGGGTAGGTGCAGCTGACGCTGGTTCCCGCGGACGCCGAGCAGTCCCAGCCGGTCCCGCTCGGTACACCGTTCAGGGTCCCCGCGGGGAGCGTGTCGGTCACGGTCACGGGGTCTGTCTCGGGGCCGACATCAGAGCCCGCCTGCACCGTCGGGGTCAGGGTGAACGTCCCCGTCCCGCCAACGAGGAACGGCCCGTCGTCGGTCTTGGTGATGCCCAGCCGCGGCACCGGCAGGATCGTGTTGATGACGGTGGCGTTGATCTCGTGGATGTTGTTGGCGCCGCCGGTGCTCGCGGCGAACCCGAACTTGAACGTGGCCGGCGGATTGGCTGGTTCGGGCTCATCCATGATGGTTTGCATCCCGCTGCCGAAGTCCATCTGAACGAGGATCTGGGCGCCCGCCTGCGCCGGCGGGTCGACGACGATGTGCACGATCCGCTTGACACCCGCGGCGGTTCGGGTCTTGGCGGAGGGGTCATCGATCGCCCCCAGTGAGGCGACGGGGACGCGGTCAAGGATGCAATATCCGGTCTGACCGGTGCCGGGGCCGTTCCCATACTCGTCGAACCCGACGCCGAGGTACCCGCCGAGGATGCCGTCGACCGGGAACGGATCGGTCGTCTGGGCGTAGCCGAGACTGCCCCCGAAGCCGCCGGGGGTCACGAGCGACTGGGAGCCGTCGGCCAAGAAGAAACTGAGCCCATCTGCGCCGCTGGATACGAACGTGGGGACGGTGTCGTAGTCGTAGAAGCTGAACGTGACGTCGAGCCCGGCGGTGAACGGAAGCGCGTCCTTGTACAGGACAAATCCCGTGTTGTCGTCGGCGTCGGACGTGAGCCGCAGCGCGCCCTGCCCGTTGGGATCGCCTCCGGTGGGGATCGCGGGTTGGTTGGCGGGACATCCGGGGATCGGGCTCTGCGACGTGTTGGTCCCAGCGGTCAGGCACGGGTTGTCGGAGTCCGTGCCGAGCAACCCGCCGACGAGCCAGTTGGGGTTATCCGGCGTGCTGTGGCTGAACGTCTCGTTGACGAGCGTGGTCGCGCCGGCGGTCGCTGCCGAGACCGCCATCGCGGCAAGCGCCAGGGCCAGCGCAACGATACGCGTCGCCGCGCGGGTCACAGGGTGAACGTTCCCTTCATGCGCGTGGAGATCCGCTCCGATTGCAGTTCGCGCACCCCACGGACCATCAGCGGGGTGGTGTGAGCGCCGCTGAGGTCCCCAGACCCGCGGCTGAACGTGTACGTGCCCGTCTCGACGCGCACCTGGTTGCCGCCGGGATACCGCACGTTGAACACGCCGGTGAGGGTGCCCCCGGCGGCATACAGGGTCAAGGTGCCATGGGCGCTCGTTGTCGTGGCGCGTTCGTGCGCCACCATGACGGCGGGCCCGGGGACCAGACCGGTGACGGAGCCGACGGCCGTGAAGACCCCGTCGCGGGCGAGGCTCAACCCGGCGCCCAGGAAGTGGCCGTCCACGCGCCGAACGCGGGGACCGCCCAGCGGCGCGGGCGCCCGCCCCGACGCTCCGTGCAGAGTTCCATGGAGTCGCAGCGTCCCTATCGCGAGCGTGGCGGTCACGAGCGCCGTCCCCGTCAGCGTGCCTCGTGCACCGGCGAATCGGCCGCTCGCCGCCGTGATGTCGGCGGTCAGGCCGAAGTGCACAAGCTGTCCCTGCTCGCGAAAGGTCGCCCTGACAGCCCCCGTCAGGCTCCCGGACGGGTTGAGGATCGTGGCCGTTCCGGCATATCCGCCGGGAACGAGGCGTAGGGTCGCCGTCAGCGCACCGTTGCCAAGCGCGGGATCGGTCACCGTGCCCACCCAGTGGAACCCACTGGTCGTCTCGCCGATATACGCGACGTGTGCCAGCGTGTTGACGTTCACGGTCCCGGCCCACGCACTCGGCGCGGTCACCAAACCGGCCCACCCCAACAGAGCGGCAACAAGGACAACCGCCGGGTACCTGCGCAGACCCATCGGAACCCACCTTCCACGTGCCGGCCAGTGGGTCAGCTTGACACGATGACCCGGCGCTCTAAGTCGGAGACGTGCTCACACCACATATACCGGGGTGTCCACGCCCGACGGGCAGCTCAACGCATGGTCTGACACCAGGCTCGCGCGATCTCCGCGCCCAGCCTGCAGTTGCCGCGGACGATCTCGAGGTTCACGGCCACACTGTTCCGACCCGTGTGCTCGTGGATGTAATCGAGCAGGAACGGGGTGATCTCCTTGCCCCGCACGGACGCCGTCTCGGCGGCCTCGAGCGCCTCGGACAGCAGGCGGTCGTGGGTGGCGGGGTCCAGCTGTGCGTCCTGGGCCAACGGGTTGGCGACGAGGATCGCCCCGGGAAGCGACAGCTCATCGGACGCCCGCATGACCTCGGCGATCTGCCCGGGGGTGGCAACCGGGGTGTCGACCGTGTAACCGCTGTCGGTCAGCCAGAACGCCGGAAAGCGGTCCGTGCCAAGCACGAGCACGGTGACACCGAGTGTCTCCAGCCGCTCGAGCGTGGCGCCGATGTCGAGGATCGACTTGACACCGCCGGAGACGACCGTGATCCGGCAGCGCGCCAGGATCCCCAGGTCAGCCGACTCGTCGAACGTGGTTGCGGCATTACGGTGAACGCCGCCGATCCCACCGGTGGCGAAGACACGGATTCCGGCCCGCGACGCGAGCAGCGCCGTCGCCGCCACCGTCGTCCCGCCGGTCGCGCTCTGCGCAACCGCCACCGGGAGGTCTCTCGCGCTCAGCTTGAGCGGAGCCTCGACCGTCCCGAGCCGCTCGAGCTCATCGCTTTCGAGCCCAACCCGGGCGACGCCGTCGAGCAGTCCGATGGTCGCGGGGACCGCGCCGTGCTCGGCGACCGTCCGCTCGAATTCCCGCCCGGCCTCGAGGTTCTCCGGGCGCGGCAGGCCGTGCGTGATGATCGTCGACTCGAGCGCGACCACGGGCACCCCGTCCCGCAACGCCTCCGCCACCCTGTCGGACACGACAACATGGCGCTGTGCGTAACTCACGGACGCAACGTACCGAACCGGCCGAGAGCACCCGTCCTCCGTCCATCTGCACGCTTGGAGACCTGATCCTCGACGTCGTCGTCGTACCGAACGGCCCGCTCACGTCCGACGCCGACACTCCTGCGGCGATCCGTCTCGGCGCCGGCGGTCAGGCCGCAAACGTGGCCGCATGGGCGGGGGCTTTCGGCGCCTCCAGCCGCCTCATCTGTAAGCGGGGAACCGACGCCGCGAGCGAGCTCGCGGTGGCCGAGCTCGCTCGTCACGGTGTCGAGATCTGCGGGCCGGTGCAGGACGGGCGCGGCGGCGTGGTCGTCTCGCTTCGCGGCCCCAGCGGTCAGCGGACGATGGCCTCCGATCCGGGCCTGACGGCAACGCTCGACGCGTCCGAGCTCGATCCGTCGTGGGTCCGATCCTGCGACGTGCTCCATGTCTCTGGCTACTGCCTGTTTCGCGAACGCATGGCCGAGGCTGCCGTCGAAGCCGCCCGGCACGCCACTCGCGTGACCGTCGACCTGGCATCGGCTCCCGACATCGAGCGCGTGGGCGCCGGTCGGTTCGCGGCACATCTCGAGGCGTTGCAGCCCGATCTCGTGTTCGCCACCGAGGCGGAGCGCGCCGCGGTGCCCGGCTTCGACGCCAACTGGGTGATCAAGCTCGGGGCGCGGGGCGCGGAGTTTCCCGAGGGCCCGTACCCCGCCCCAGCGGTCGCCGTCCTCGACACGACCGGCGCCGGCGACGCTCTGGCGGCCGGCTACCTCGTCGGTGGCCCGCAGCTAGCCATCGAGGCGGCCGCGCGGTGCGTCGGCCTGATCGGTGCGATGCCGGGCGCGAGCTGATTCGGCGCCCCCGAGCGCGTTCAACGCCGTGGGATCATCTGGTAGATCGTCGAGTAGCCGATCAGGAAAACGACCTTGCCGTCGGCAATGACCGGCGTGAACTCGCCGTCTGGGAACGAGAACACGGGCGCCCCCGTACGCCAGTTGAGGCCGGTGGTCTTGTTCAGGCCGAGGTCGGCGTAGTAGACGACATTGCCGACGACCGTCGCCGAGCCGTCGATCCGCCCGCCGGCTGCGTGGCTCCAGCGCAAGCCCCCATCGTCCGCGTCGTAGGCATAGAGGTGACCGTCGTAGGAGCCGATGTACACGGTGGGGCCCAGGCCCGGGACGACAGCCACCGCCGGCGAGGCGTAGACGTACGCTCCTGTGGACGCGGTCCATGCGACTGCCCCGGAGTTGGCCCAGTACGCGTACACGGTCCCGCTCGTACTGCCGATATAAACCCGGCCGAAGGCGACCGCGGGCGTCGAGTAGAACGTGTCGCCACCACTTGCCGACCAAACCTCGCCGCCGTCGGCGGCGTTGACGGCGTACACGCGAGCGCCGTAGTCCCCGAAGTACAGCGTGTTATGAGCGAACGCGACGCCGCCCTTCACCGCGCCGTTGGCCTGGAAGGTCCAGTTGACGTGCCCGTCGTAGGTCCGGAACGAGTACACGGTGCCGTCCTGATCGCCCAGGAACACGCTGAGGCCGTGCACGAGCGGCGAGGACTCGCTACCCGGCGGGAGCGCGTGCGACCAGACCACCTTCCCGGTGCTCATCGACAGGGCCACGACCGCGCCGTTGCCCGGCTGGCGGGCGCCGGGAGTTGTGGACAGCAGCGTGAAGAACACGAGCTTGTGGGCGATGTCGAGCGCCGGCGAGGCGGCGGCCAGCGTGCCAATCCTGCGGTGCCAGATCAGGTGACCGTTCGTCGTGGTCAGGGCGCTGGCCCATCCATTCGCGTCCTCGAAGTAGAGGGTGTTGTTGTAGATCACCGGCGGGAACTCGAGCAGCGCGCCGTCGTGGAACGCCCAGCCCTGTTGCAGGGGCGGATCGAGGTTGGCCGAGTTCGGGAAGAAGCGAGTGCGCGCCAGGTTGTAGCCGTAGAGTGGCCACGGGTTGTCGATCGCCACCGGGCGCGGCTTGGGCGGGGGCGCGGGCGGTTTGGGCGGGGGCGGAGGCGCGGACGCGACCGGAGCCGTCACATGGCGATGGTGGGTGCTTCCGCAAGCTGCGAGCGCAAGGACCACCACCACCGCGACCCCCATCGCAAGCAGCGGGCCCGCCACGGTGACGAGTCCCCGACGCAAAACGGGACTCGGCATCGCGCCGCATGCTAGCCAGTCACGAGGACGATCCCGGCGCCCGCGCAGCCACGGCCGCCCCGGCCGCCCCGGCCACCCCGGCCGCCCCGCTAGCGAGACGGGGCGAGCCCTCGGTAGACGATCTCGATCGCGCCGCTCAGTGTCCCCGGCGCCAGCGGGAGCGTGGCGGCGGCCTGGGCGAGCCCGCGGACGAGAACAAACAACTCGTCGACGCTCACGTCCTGCTGAACCGCGCCGGCCGCCTTGGCCCGCGCGAGGATCCGGTCCATGGTGGCGCGCAGGGTCTCCGCGGCCTCCTGGACCACCGGCGGGATCTCGCCGCGCTCTCCGACGAGCGATACGAGCGTGAGCTTGGTGGCACCCGTATCGATCATCGTCGCCATGAGCTGGCGGAGCGCCTGATCCGGATCGAGAGCGCCGGCGACCTCGATGGCGTGCTCATCGAGCTGGTGGAAGTGGCGTACGAGGGTCGCCTCGATGAGCTGTTCCTTGGTCGGGAAGTGCCGGAACACCGTGGCGATGCCGACGCCGGCCAGCTCGGCGACGTCCTCGGTCGAGCCGCGCGCCCCGTCGGCGCCGAACACGGCCTCGGCCGCGGCCAGGATCCGTTCGCGGTTGGCCAGCGCCGAGCGACGCATCGGTTTGCTGCTTTCTGAAGCCGCCATCCCGTAGCGGAGTCTAGGCTCCGGTAGATTCGCCGTCGATTGCGCCGGTCAGAATGGTCGGCGAGAAGCGCTACTCGAGAGTGAGCAGAGGTGTGAGGCAATGACTGCAGACATCACCGTACGGCGCCTGCGCGCCGGCGATCGGGAGGCCTGGCAACGGCTATGGGACCAGTACCTGCGGTTCTACCGGGCCGAGCTGGCGCCCGGCACCTCGGACACGACCTTCGCCAGGCTGTGCGAGCCCGATGGCGACCTCGTCGGCCTGGTGGCGGTCGATCCGCAGGACAGGGCATTGGGCCTTGCCCACCTTGTCTTTCATCCCAGCACCTGGACGGAGAGCTCGTACTGCTACCTGGAGGATCTGTTCGTCGACCCCGCCTCGCGCGGGTCGGGCGTGGCAAACAGGCTCATCGACGCGCTCTACGCGAACGCGCGCGAGCGCGGCGCGGGTCGCGTCTATTGGACGACCCAGCAGTTCAACGGGGCGGCGCGTTCGCTCTATGACACCGTCGCGCGGCTGACCTCGTTCGTCATCTACGAGCACGACCTCTGACGATGCAGTTCTATCTGAACGGCTATACGCCGGGCGACCCGTTCATCGAGGACCCGGACCCGTCCGTCTCCGAGCAGCCAGGCGAGCTGCCCGAACGGGTCGACGTGCTGATCGTCGGGTGCGGGCCGGCCGGACTGGTCCTCGCCGCGCAGATGAGCAACTTTCCCGACATCCGGACCGCGGTCATCGACCGCAAGCCCGGCCCGCTCCAGGTCGGCCAGGCCGATGGAGTGGCGTGTCGCACCGTCGAGATGTTCGAGGCGTTCGGGTTGGCGGATCGCCTAGTGAACGAGGCCTACTGGGTCAACGAGGTCTGCTTCTGGCGGCCGGACCCGGACGACCAGACGAGGATCAAGCGTGCCGGCCGCATCCGGGACACCGACGAGGACCTGTCGGAGTTCCCGCACGTGATCGTCAATCAGGCCAGGATGCTGGCCTACCTTCGCGATCACATGGAGCGGTCGGCCGGCCGGCTGGCGCCGTTCTATGGCCTGCGCGCGAGCGAGGTCGAAATCGACACCGGCGATGGGTCCGAGTACCCGGTGACTGTCACCCTGCGACACGTCGACGGGCCGGAGGACACCGGGGATACTTCGATCATCCGGGCGAAGTATGTGGTCGGATGCGACGGAGCGCGCAGCGCTATCCGGCCTGCCATCGGTCGCGAGCTGGTGGGCGACGCGACGAACGAGTCCTGGGGAGTGATGGACGCGCTGGCGGTCAGTGACTTTCCTGACATCCGCGTCAAGTGCGCGATTTCCTCGGCGAACGAGGGCAACATCCTCATCATCCCGCGCGAGGGCGGCTTTCTCGTCCGGTTCT
>Ga0335075_10013865_pt1 | contig 12128 bp, 11 predicted proteins | sample Lox_Sample_24_FD_206723 | JGI IMG/M metagenome (GOLD analysis project Ga0335075, IMG submission 206723) | Soil microbial communities from Loxahatchee National Wildlife Refuge, Florida, United States - Lox_Sample_2.4 | ecosystem: Environmental > Terrestrial > Soil > Wetlands | place: USA... | reverse complement strand
CCAGGGCGTCGGCGGGCACGCTGCGGGTGGCGTTCAACTACCGCTACTCGCCGCGCAACAGCGTGCTCAGGCGGGTGATCGCCGACGGGATCATCGGCAAGGTCACGTCGGTGCACTTCGAGTGGGTCCTCGACACCGTGCACGGCGCCGACTACTTCCGCCGCTGGCACCGGGAGAAGACCGCGTCGGGCGGGCTCCTGGTGCACAAGTCGAGCCACCACTTCGACCTCGTCAACTGGTGGATCGCCGACGTCCCCGACACCGTCTACGCGCGCGGGGCGCTGCGGTTCTACGGCGCCGCCAACGCCCGCGACCGCGGACTGCAGGCGCGGCCGCGGCGCTCGTTCGGCGCGCCGGGGATGGCGGCCGACCCGTTCGCGCTCGACCTGGCGGCGGCCCCCGCCCTGCGGCGGCTCTACCTGGAGGCCGAGGGCGAAGACGGCTATATCCGCGACCGGGATGTGTTCAGCCCCGGCATCAGCATCGAGGACAACCTGGCGGTGCTGGTCTCCTACCGGTCCGGCGCGCTGCTGACGTACTCGCTCAACGCCCACTCCCCGTGGGAGGGGTACCGGGTCAGCGTGAACGGGGACGCCGGCCGGGCCGAGCTCGAGGTGGTCGAGCGCGGCCAGGTCCGCTCGATCGCCGACGGCGGCATCTCCGGCCGTCCCGCGATCGACCCGATGGCCGCGGGCCGCCAGCCGGCCGTCGCCGCCGGCGACCTGCGCCCGGTCTCCGAGCGGCTGCTGGTCCAGCGGCACTGGGAGCCGAGCCGGGCGGTGCCGATCCCGGCCGCGACCGGCGCGCACGCGGGCGGCGACGAGCCGCTGCTCGACTCGCTGCTCGGCCGCGACGCCGCCGCCGACCCGCTCGGCCAGCGGGCCGACAGTGCCGACGGCCTCGCCAGCGTGGCGGTCGGGCTGGCGGCGAACGAGTCGATCAGGGCCGCCCGGGTGATCGACGTCGCCGAGCTCGGCCTCGAGCTCGGCCGCGCCCCGGGCGCGCGCACCTCCTGGCGTCGCCGCTGATTCGGGCGTCGCCGCTGATTCGGGCGGCGTCGCCGATCCGGCCGCGGACTAGGCCCCGGGCACGGCGACCCGCATCGCGATCAGCGTTCCCTCGTCCGCCGCGAGCCGGGCCGACTCGAAGAAGTCGGGCGCGGCGCACGCGTAGAGCGTCCGCCCGTCGGCGCCGCCGAGCGCGCAGGCGAACACCGGCGTGCCCGGGTGCAGCTCGTCGGTGACCTCGCCCCCCTCTCGCACCCGCAGCAGCCGGGCCCCGGCCCCGTCGGCGACCCATAGCGCGCCCTCGGCGTCGAGGCAGCCGCCGTCGGGCGCGACCTTGATCTGGCCGAAGACGGCGTCCATCGCGCGCTCGGCCGGCAGCGGGCCGAACTGCGCCCACACCCGCCGGTTCTCCAGCCGCCCGTCCTCGGTCAGGTCGAACGCGGTGCACCGGTTGCCGAAGGTCTCGTTCACGATCAGCACGCCGTCCGGCGTGATCACGCTGCCGTTCGGGAAGTACAGGTCGCGCGCGGCCTCGGTCACGGTGCCGTCGGGATCCACCCGGCACAGCGACGCCGTCGCCAGCTCGGCCCCGCTCATCAGGTCGAACCCGAAGTTGCCGACGTAGGCCCGGCCCGCCCGGTCGACCGCCATGTCGTTCGCGTGCCCGGTCGCGTAGCCGCTCAGATCGGCGTGCACGACCAGCGTGCCGTCGGGCTCGCGCCGCAGCAGCGTGCGGTCGCGCATCGACACCACCAGGAGGCGGCCGTCCGGCAGCCACCCGAGGCCGGCCGGCTGCCCGGCCACATCGGCCTCCGTCCGCAGGTCGGAGCCATCCTCGCGGGCCGAGAAGACCTGGTGCCGATAGAAGTCGGAGAACCAGATCCGGTCCTCGTGCCAGCGCGGCGCCTCAAGGAACTTGAACCCGCTCGCCACCGTGGTCGTCTCTACATCGGTCACGCTCGTCCTCCTTCGGACGTGTCACGACAAGCTGCGCGGCCTGCGAAGGCAGGACCCTATGACTGCTCTATCCGATCGACGCCCATCTGGCCAGCCTTCGCGGCCGGGCTACCCGAGCAGGCCGAGCTTCGTCGCCCACTCCACCATGGTGTCGGTGTAAAGCCCGGGCTGGTACAGGTGCATCGCGTGCGGCATCTCGGGGAACGAGCGGAACGTGAAGTCCTGCCCGGCCGCGGTGACGAGCTCGCCCGCCCGGGCGGCCTGCAGATCGGACATCGCGCCGACCAGCGTCCCGGTCGCCTCGTCGACCTGGTGGAAGTGCTGAGTGAGCAGGACCGGCACCTTCGCCGCGGAGATCATGTTGGCGTGGTCGCAGGACGCGGTGGCGATGCCGGACGCGAACGCCTTGCCCCACTCGGGGTCGTACTCCTTGAGGTTCTGCGGCACCCCCTCCTCGGCCGGCGCGCCCTCGATCGGCGGGAACATCGCCGCGATCCCCATCAGCATGCTCATCGGCAGCTTCTGCGGGATCGCCCGCTGCAGCCCGTCCCAGTCGCCCACCGACCACTGGTCGCCGAGGTAGGCGTTCCACAGCGCGAACATCGGCCCGATGCCCTGCCGGATCGACTGCCCGACGGCGGGGTTCCCCTCCGACGCGAACAACGGCGGGTCCTCCCAGAAGCCGGCCGTGACCTGCCCCGGCTTGGCGAACGCGGACAGCCAGGCCGCGATCGTGCCGCCGGAGGAGAGCCCGGCCACGATCGTCGGCCGCCCGATCACCAGGTCGATGAACCGCACCAGGTCGCCGCCGAAGGTGTCGAGCGTGTACCGGCCCGGGGTCCAGGTCGACCGGCCCTGCCCGCGCAGGTCGACCGCGAACGCCTGGAAATGCTCGGCTAGCAGTGGCATCGCCCGCTCGTAGCCCCACCACGACTCGCTCTGGGCGGGGATCAGCAGCAGCGCCGGCAGCCCCGGGTCGCCAGCAACGGCGTAGTTGAGCCGCACCTCGCCCACGTCGACGATCTGCTCGTCGAAGCTGTGCGGCACGTAGATGTCAGCGTGGTCATGCGCTTCTAGGTAGGTCATGCCCCATTCCTAGCAAATATATGTGATAACAGCAATGCCCAGCCGGCGGGCGGCAGCCGACTCCGGATCTGGTTGCGACTTCAGCGGGCTTAGGTCTTTGATACGTCCGCGGTCAGCGCGCCCCCAGGAAGGCGTCGGCGTCGACCGGACCCGGCTCGCGAGGTCAGGATTCCCGGCCGCGTCGGCGACCATGCGGGTGGCTGGCTGACAACCTGGAGTTGCTGTCCGGTCGATCGCAGCCGCGTTAGGTGCAGTCGCCGTGCGGATACCGGTCCGCAGAGGGGCCTTGTGATCATGGGGTGATGAGCCTTGACTTCGACGTTTTCCAGGTAGACCCGAAACCGGTCCCGAGCGCGGTCCCGGGATTTGACGGCGCGACCTGGCCTCCGTCCACCTCGACCCTGATCAGCGACGACGAGGGCGCGCTGCTGGTCGACTGCCTGATCACCGAGTCCGAGGGACGGGACCTGGCCGCGTGGGTGGCGGCGCACGGGACCGAGCCCGACTACGTGTACATCACTCATCCGCACGCCGACCACTTCCTCGGCCTGCCCGAGATCCTGGCCGCGTACCCGTCCGCCCGGCCGGTCGCGCTCGCGGAGTCCATCCCTGCCTTCGAAGCGCAGGTCTCGCCTGGGTACATGCAGGTCTGGGGCGGGTTCTTCCCCGGCCAGCTGACCGCCGAGCCGATTGTGCCTGGTCCGCTTGCGGGCACCACGATCCCCGTCGGCCGGTCGGCCGCCACCGTGATCGGCGTCGGCACGACCGACACCGAACGGACGACGGTCGTGCACGTGCCGGCGCTGAGCCTGGTCGTCTCCGGCGACGTCGTCTACAACCAGACCCACATGTGGCTCAGCGGGTCGACCGCGAACACCCGCGGGAGCTGGCGGCGGGCGCTCGACGCGGTAGCGGCGCTCGAGCCGGACACGATCGTGGCCGGCCACCGCCGACCGCAGGCACCCGACGACGACGCCCGCCGTCAGATCGACGACTGCCGCCGCTACCTGGCCGATTTCGAGGCGGCGCTCGCGGGCAGCGCGTTCCCGGCCGAGCTCATCGACCGGATGACGACCGCCTACCCGGACTTCGCGAACCCGTACACGGTCGCGGTCGCGGCCTACGACCTGCTCGGGTCGGGAACCTGACTGGCTCGGCCGGCGTCCAGCTCCACACCGCCGTCCCCGGTCACGCCCAGTAACAGACAGAAGATCAAATTCGTATATCGAACGGTCCCTGGTCTTACCGCCGCGCAATGTCAGACCCGCACCTCACGTTGGCCGCAGGGCGTCTTTCAGGCAGACGTCCGGGTCAACGATCGGCAAGGAACATCCATGAAAACAGCCGTGGTACGCCGTGGCACGCCGGTGCGGGACTGGACCGACTGACGTTGCCGACCCGGTTGACCTCCGGCTAGGGTGCGGCGCATGGACATCGTGATCTTGCTCTTCGATCGCTTCGAGCCGCTCGACGCGATCGGACCGTACGATATCCTGGCCCACGTCCCCGGCGCGAAGGTCCGCTTCGTCGCGCCAGCAGCCGGCCGGGTCACCGACGTGCTCGGCTCGCTGCCGGTAGACGTGCCGACCCGTTACTCCGACGTCGAGGCGTGCGACGTGCTGCTGGTCCCGGGCGGCGGCGGGGTCTGGCCGCTGCTTGACGACGAGGACGTGCTCGGGTGGGTGCGCCGGGTGCACGCGACCACCCGGTTCACCACCTCGGTCTGCACCGGCTCGCTGCTCTTGGCGAAGGCGGGCCTGCTCGACGGGCAGACCGCCGCTACCCACTGGGGCACGGCCGGGGAAATCGAAGGCTACGGCGCCACCTACACGCCCGAGCGGGTTGTCCGCCACGACCGCGTGATCACCTCGGCGGGCGTCTCCTCGGGCATCGACATGGCCCTGCACCTCGCCGCCCTGCTCGCCGACGACACCACCGCGCAGGCCATCCAGCTCTACACCGAGTACGACCCGCAGCCTCCCTTCGACAGCGGCTCGCTGGCCAAGGCGTCGCCCGAGGTGATTGAGCGCGCCCGCACCCTGAGCTGAGACCTACGCCGACGGGGTCCAGACCGCGACCCGGGAGAGCCACGCGGTCGACGGGAAGACCAGCGGCCCGCTGCAGGCGGGGCAGCTGTCGTCGGGGCCGTCCTGGTTCTGGAAGATCAGCTCCTCGCCGGCCGTCGTCGGCAGCGGGACCTTGCCGATGAACGTCTTGTTGTACCAGACCTCGACCTCATCGCCGGTCCGGAGCATCGAGACCGTGAGCCAGCCGGTCGACGCGGCGCCGAGCGCGCCGCAGTCGCTGACTGAGTTGCCGCTCGCGTCGCCGTTCGACAGCAGCTGGCCGTAGTGCGTCTGCTCGCACGACCGGCCCTGCTGGCCCTCGAGCATGTCGATCTCACCGCTTTCCGGCCACGGCGATCCGGCCGTCCAGAACGCGGGCCAGTTGGCGGTGTAGCCGCCCGGGCCGGGCGGGACGTACACCAGCCCCTGGACGAACGTGTTCGGCCTGATCACCGCGTCCGCGGAGACGGCCTCGGCCCACTGATCCTGGCCGGTGACCTCGACCCCGAGGCCGAAGCTGGAGCTGACCGACACGGTCGCGCTCGCCCCGGCCTGGATCACCCAGTCGCCCATGCCCTGGGTGGTGAAGTTGTGGGCGTAGCTGACCTGATACCCCGGCGGCGGGCTGACCGAGTCGGGGAACGGCGGCGTGGTCACGGCCGGGCCGCTGACGCCGCTCGCGGAAAACAGACCAAGCGCGGCGATGCCCGCCGCGAAGACGCTGGCCATGAGATTATCGCTCCCCCGGAAAGTGCCGCGATCGGCTTATGAGCGTCCTTAACGGCGCACGTCAGCCCGCCGCGGTCCTCCCCAAGGACCCGGACGCGCGGAGCAGCTTATGCCTGGGTGATGCGCACCGCACGGACCGTGACCTCTACATTGGTCATGTCGGCCCTGGCCCGGCCTGGCCGCCGCACCTGGCGCTGGACAGACAGGGAGGTCTCGGTGGCTCAACTGGACGCTCGGCCGCTGCTGTTCGTCGTCTCCGGTCCAAGCGGGGCGGGCAAGGGAACGGCGGTCGAGCACGCGACCCGCACGCTGCCGCTGCGGCGGGTTCCCACCTACACGACCCGGGCGATGCGGCTGGGGGAGAAGGACGGCATCGACTACGAGTACGTGGACGAACCGGACTTCTTCCAGCTCTACCAGGCGGGCGCCATCTTCGAGTACACCAGGACCTACTCGCGGAGTTACTACGGATCGCCGAGCACGCTGCTGCGCGACGACATTGAAGGCCCGCTGATCGTCGAGCTCGACCCGAACGGGTTCGGGCGGGTCCGGGCGGCCTCGGCCCGGCGGGTCGTGGGGATCTTCATCGCGACCACGTCCGCCGCCGAGCTGTCGGCCCGGCTCGCGGCCAGGGCGCAGGACCCCGACATCGAGCAGCGGCTGAAGATACGCACCGACCAGCTGGCATCGGCCTGGAGCTACGACTACGTGCTGTTCAACGCCGATCGTGACCGGTTCCTTGACGACCTGACGACGGTCATCCAGGCCGAGCTGCTGCGCACGAGCGGATCACGGCGAATGCTCGAGCTCCGCCAGGAAACCGACCTCACGCTGAAGGAAGCCGAGTAGCGGGGCGGCTACGCCACCCGGATCAGCAGCTCGCCGTGCAGGACGCTGATCCAGCCGTCCGGGTCGGCCGCCCACGCGCGCCACGCGGCCGCGATCGCGTCGATGTCCTCCTGCGTCCCCAGCCCGCTGGCCAGGAGCTGCTCGGTGATGGCCGACCCGGCGATGCGGTCGGCCCACATGCCGCCCCACGCCTCGCGCGAGGCCGGGTCGGCGTAGCACCACGTCGACGACGTCGCCGACACGTCGGTGATCCCGGCCGCGTGCGCCCACGCCAGCAGCCGCCGGCCCGCGTCGGGCTCGCCGCCGTTCGCGCGGGCCGCCGCCTGGTACAGCGCCAGCCATCGGTCCAGCCCCGGCAGCTCGGGGTACCAGGTGAACCCGCTGTAGTCGCCGTCCCGCACCGCCACCACGCCGCCCGGACGGCACACCCGGACCATCTCCCGCAGCGCCGTCACCGGGTCGGCGACGTGCTGCAGCACCTGGTGCGCGTGCACGACGTCGAACGATCCGGACGGGAACGGCAGGTCGTGGACGTCACCGGTGACCAGCCGGGCCGTGCAGCCGCGCCGCTCGAGCTCCGCCCGGGTCACCGCTAGCGCCGCGTCGGTCCGCTCCACCGCCGTGACCTCGCCCGGCGCCACCCGTTCGGCCAGGTCGACCGTGATCGTGCCCGGCCCGCTGCCGACGTCGAGCAGCGACAGACCGGGGCGCAGGTAGGGGAGCAGGTAGGCGGCCGAGTTCTCCGCCGTCCGGGTCCGGTGCGAGCGCAGCACGCTCTCGGCGTGCCCGTGAGTGTAGGTGGCGTTGTCAGGCATACAGTCGACTCTAGTTGGGTCACCTGTGGCGGAAGAGGAGAAGAGCGGATGCCCGCACCGGATAGGTCCCGCGCCCTGGACCACGTCGTGGTGGTCCTGTTCGAGAACCGTTCGCTGGACAACGTGCTCGGGCACCTGTACGGCCCGGGCGACGGCAAGACCTTCGACGGGGTCGTCGGCAAGGACCTGAGCAACCCGATTCCGGCCTGGGCCGAGAACGGCGCCGACCGCCAGGTCGTCCCGTACGCCGTCGCCACCGACATGGACTCGCCCAACCCGGACTCGGGCGAGGAGTACTTCCACACCAACACCCAGCTGTTCGGCGTCCTCGACGACCAGAACCGATTCAAGATCGGCGGCGACGCGACCGCGCCGTGGAACGCGCCCGCGCCGGGGACGGCGCCGACGATGGACGGGTTCGTCGCCGACTACATCTCCACCTTCACCGGCGAGACCGGCCGCCAGCCCGGCTACGACGAGTACGCCCACATCATGACCGGCTGCACCCCCGACCAGCTCCCGGTGCTGAACGGCCTCGCCCGCGACTTCGGCGTGTTCGACCACTGGTTCTCCGAGGTGCCGTCGCAGACGTTCATGAACCGGTCGTTCTGGACGGCGGCGACCTCGTCCGGTTTCGTGGTCAACAGCCCGGTCAGGAAGTGGCTGGAGCGCAACGACGCCGAGACGATCTTCGACCGGCTCGAGGCGCACGGCCGGACCTGGAAGGTCTACGTGATGGAGCCGATGCCGGTGTCGTTCACCGGCCTGATCCACTACCCCCGGCTCAAGCACCGGCTGGCCACCAACTTCGTGCCGTTCGCCGAGTTCGAGCGGGACGCCGCCGCGGGCACCCTGCCGGACTTCTCTTTCATCGAGCCGAACATGGCGGCCGGCCACGGCGACTACCACCCGGCGATGGGCCGCTCGTTCTCCGACAAGATCGACCTGGCGCTCGACAGCCCGTCCTCGATGCTGTCGGGCGAGGCGTTCCTCAGCCGGCTGTACGCCGCCTACCGGTCCGCCACCTCCGAGGCCGGCGCCAACGTGTGGAACACGGCCCTGCTGATCGGGTGGGACGAGCCGGGCGGCACCTACGACCACGTGCCGCCGGGGCCGGTCCCGCCGCCGGATCCGGCCGCGGGACCGGGCGAGTTCGGCTTCGCCTTCGACCGCTCCGGCTACCGGGTGCCCGCGATCATCGTGTCGCCGTGGGTCGAACCGGGGTCGGTCTACAACGAGGAGTACCGCCACACCTCGCTGATCGCCACGCTCCGCAAGACGTGGAACCTGGGCGACCCGTTCACCCAGCGTGACGCGGCCGCCCGCCCGTTCGACCACGTCTTCTCGCGCGAGGCGCCGCGCGACCCGAGCACCTGGGCGGTTCCGCAGCCCCACCCGGTGCCCGCCTGGACGCTCGACCGTACCGAGCTCGGCAAGGGCCTGAGCAGCCTCGGCAAGGGCCTGGCAGGCGCCATCATCGAGCGGTGCCGGGAGCTGGGGACCGACCTCCCGGCCGAGCTCACCGACCCGGGGGCGGAGCTGCCGCCGAGCCGGATCGCCGGCGCCCTGCGCGACCTGGCGGGCCACTTCTTCCCCCTCCTGGCGGGCGACGTCAAGGACCTTCCGGCGGACCGCTGAGATTCGATCGCCGGCCGCGTCACTATTGCGGACCCGACAAGGAGGCGGCGGTGGCACCCAGTAGGCGCGGATCGGCCCGCATGGAGTTCCCGAACGAGCTCGACATCGTCATCACCCGAGCGTTCGACGCTCCCATCGCGCTCGTCTTCGACGTGCTCACCAAGCCCGAGTACGTGAGCCAATGGGGCGCGACCCCGCCCGACCGGATGACGGAGTGCGCCATCGACCTGCGAGTCGGCGGAAGCTACCACCAGGCGTTCGTGACCGAAGACGGAAAGGTATGCGCCTTCGACGGAATCTATCTGGAGGTCGAGCCGCCGGCCCGCACCGTCGAGACGTGGCTGTTCGGCGGGTGGCCGGAAGCGGAAGCGGTCGAGAGCTGGCAGCTCGACGAGACCGACGGGGTGACGACGGTGACGATGAGGCTCGCCTTCCGCGACCAGGCCGGCCGCGACCACTATCCCGCCCGCGGGCCGGAAGCGCGCGAGCTCACGGGCGACGACGGCGGCCCCGGCGCCAGCTTCGACGCGATAGCAGACGTGCTCGCCTCGCTACTCGGCTGAGCCCGGCCCGGTGTCTAAATAGCCGAGGACCGAAGTCATTCAGCCGTATTAATAGGAACTTCAACAACCGACGATAAATATAATACTTTACGTCGGATTTGACACCTTTTAAAGGATGCCGCTTCCGTCCGCGGTGAATAACGCTTGAAGTAACTTGCGCCTTAACGTTGACCCGGGACTGGCTCCATGCGCTAATCTTCCGGCCTGTCGGGTATTCGATCGCTAGCCGCCTGAGCTGCGCGACTGTGATCATCGGAACTCATAGACAAGCATTTCGCCCAGCCGGGTGCGGCAGCCTTCCCTTCGGTATTCACATGGCCGCGTCCGGCTTGTATTTCATTCCTGATTGCCGCTCCCGTATTTCTCCACGCCCGGGTGACGGGCTGGTCCAGGTCAACGAGAGGATTCGGACTTTGAACGGAAGAAGGCTGACACCCGCGCTCGCCGCGGTGGCGATCGCGGCGGTCGCGACGGCCGGCGCGGTCGGCTGCTCGAGCAGCTCAACGTCAAGCGCGGCCACCGCCTCGGCGTCAGGGAACACGGTCGACATCTACTCGAGCCTGCCGATGCAGGGCTCGTCCAACGTGCAGACCATCCCCATGGTCAACGGCATGAAACTGGCGCTCGCCCAGGCCGGGGACAAGGCCGGCAAGTTCACGGTCAACTTCACCGCGCTCGACGACTCGACCGCGGCGGCCGGGAAGTGGGACCCCGCGCAGACCGCCGCCAACGCCCGGCGGGTCGCGGCCGACCCCAAGGCCGTCTACTACGTCGGCGAGTTCAACTCGGGCGCGAGCGAGATCTCGATTCCGATCCTCAACCAGGCCGGCATCCCGCAGGTCTCTCCGGCCAACACCTACGTGGGCCTGACCACGAACCTGCCCGGCAGCGCCCCCGGCGAGCCGCAGAAGTACTACCCGACCGGGAAGCGCACCTATCTGCGGATCGTGCCGATCGACTCGATCCAGGGCGCGGCTGACCTGCTGGCGATGAAGCAGGCGGGCTGCACCAAGGTCGCGATCGCCAACGACAAGGAGGCTTACGGGGCCGGCCTCGCCCAGCTCATCGAGCTGGAGAAGGCCGAGTACGGCGTGAACGTCGTCAGCAACACCGGCATCGACCCGACCGCGAGCAACTTCCGCAGCTACGCCCAGACGATCAAGTCAGAGGGAGCCAACTGCTTCTTCTTCTCCGGCATCGTCTCCAACGGCGGCGTCCAGATCGTCAAGGACGTCAACGCAGCCCTCCCCACGGCCAAGATCTTCGGCCCCGACGGCGTGTGCACCACCGCCTGGACCGAGGCCTCGCAGGGCGGCGTGCCCGCCTCGATCGACCCGCTGATGGAGTGCACGGTCGCGACCCAGGACCTGGCCGCCTACCCAGGCGGCAAGGCGTTCCTGGCCGCGTACAAGGCCAAGTACGGCTCGGCCGATCCCGACCCGTACGCGATCTACGGCTACGAGGCGATGAAGCTCGGGCTCGACACGATCGCGTCGCTCGGCGCCAACGGCAACAACAAGGCCGACGTCCTCAAGGCGCTGTTCGCCATCAAGGACCGCCAGTCGGTGATCGGCACCTACGGGTTCGACGCCAACGGCGACACCACGCTGAAGTCCTACGGGCTCTACTCGGCGGACAAGTCGGGAAACCTGGTCTTCAAGGAGACCCTGACACCGACGAAGACCGTCAGCTAACCGCCCTGGTCACATCGGCTGCACGCGCGGAGGGGCGTCGCCTGGCGGCGTCCCTCCGGCGTGACTTTCCTGCGTAGGACATGTGAATACGACACTCACCCCGAGCCCTCCGGCGCTCGCGGCCCGCCCGGGGGCGGCCGTCCTGGCGACGCTGCGTCGGTACGGCGGCCGCTGGGGCCTGATCGTGGCGCTGGCCGCGCTGCCGGTCTACTACGGCGTCGCCGACGTGGTCAACGGCTACCAGGCCGGCGTGGTGGCCGGGCACCCGGTCATCCACCACGACCTGTCGCAGCTGGGCTTCAACTTCGCCGAGGGACTGTCGGACGGCGCCATCTGGGCTCTGATCGCGATCGGCTACACGCTCGTCTACGGCATCATCGAGCTGATCAACTTCGCGCACGGCGACGTGTTCATGATCGGCTCGTTCACCGCCGTCGGCCTGTGGTCCGTGCTCGGCCTCAGCCTCACCACCTCCGCCCTCGGCGTGGTCGGCGGCCTGGCCGTCTCGCTCGTCATCGCCATGCTCACCACCGGCGCGCTCAACGTGCTGATCGAGCGGGTCGCCTACAAGCCGCTGCGCAACGCGCCCAAGCTGGCCCCGCTGATCACGGCGATCGGCTTCTCCTTCATCCTGCAGAACGTCGGCCTGCTCTGGCGCGGCGGCTCCCAGCAGAGCGTCACCGACCTGGTCGGCGCGCAGAAGGTCGTGTTCACCATCGGGGGC
>Ga0335075_10013863_pt1 | contig 12129 bp, 10 predicted proteins | sample Lox_Sample_24_FD_206723 | JGI IMG/M metagenome (GOLD analysis project Ga0335075, IMG submission 206723) | Soil microbial communities from Loxahatchee National Wildlife Refuge, Florida, United States - Lox_Sample_2.4 | ecosystem: Environmental > Terrestrial > Soil > Wetlands | place: USA... | reverse complement strand
ACGCTGCGGCGCGCGTCTGACAGGTCATGTGACCAGACGATGACGAGGGCCGCTATGCCCATGGCGATGCCCTCGGCCCACTGGCCTCGGGCTTTGCCTAAGCATCTACGCTCGAAATCAACGGGGGTGAGCACCGGCGCCTACACAGGACTCCAAGCACACGGACCGATGCCACGTAGCCAGGGCCAAGCCGTATCGCGGGCGCCGGAGCGGCCTGGGCAGGGATGGACGCGGGGGTGCTTTAAATGCCCAGCGACGACGTGCTTGTACTCATCGATGAGGGCGGCCGGGTGGTGCAGTGGGGACGCCCAGCCGCAGAACTCTTCGGGTGGTCCGCGAAGCAGGCCATCGGCCAGCGCGTGACCGCGCTCATGCACAAGGTCGCCGCGGCTGACGATGACTGGCGCCGGGAGAGGCTCTCGGATGCGGCCGGGGTGCTGGTCAAACCGGTGCTGCGAGGCACGTCCGTGGTTTGGCAGGTGCTCGCGGCCCGGGACGCCCTCTCCGGGCAGGATGTGGCGATCTTGAAGGCCATGTTCACCCATTCCCCGGTCGGACTGCACGTCCTCGACGATCAGCTGCGCGTGGTCCGGATGAACACCGCCGCTCGCGGGCTGCGCGGCACGCCGGTGAAACACCTGCTAGGCAAGCACTTCACCGATGCATATGAACTCGAAGACCCGGAGGAAGAAGCCGCGGTGGCGCAGCGGGTCCTGGACAGCGGAAAGCCGGTCGTGAACCGGCTGGTCCGCGGCTTCGAGGCACCAGGCCAGCCCAAACGCCGCATTTACTCGGTCTCGTACTTCCGCTTGGAAGACTCCCGCGGCGATGTGCTCGGACTGGTGGCATCGGCGGTCGACGTCACCGAGCGAGAGAAAGCTCGCGACCGCCTGGCCCTCCTGGACACGGTCCGCACAAAGGTGGGACACGAGCTGAATGTGCCTGCGGTCTGCCGGGAGCTGGTGGAGGCGGTCGTGCCCGCCTTCGCGCCCATGGCCTCCATCGAGGTGATCGACGACGTCATCCGGGGCGAGGAACCTCCGCCGGTGCCCGTCGACCCGGACGTTCCGCTGCGCCGAGCCGCCTTCGAGGGCGCAATGCCGGTCCGCCCAGTCGGAGACGTGCACCGCGTGCCGGCCGGCAGCCCGTTCTCGGGCGTTCTGTCCGACCTTCGGCCACGCCTCGTCTCGATTGAGGAGGACAGCCCGTGGCTGGCCGCCGACCCACCCCGGGCAGAGGCCATCAAGCGAGCCGGGGCCCATTCCCTGATCGTGGCGCCGCTGGCGTTGCGGGGCCAGGCCCTGGGCATAGTCAGCTTCTACCGAAACCGGCAAGCAGATCCCTTTGAAGAGGATGACATCCCGGTAGCGTCCGCCGCGTGTGCGCACGCTGCGCTCTGCATGGAAAACGCCCGTCAGTACATGCGCGAGTGGATCATCGCGTCGACGGTTCAGCGCCGGCTTCTTCCCCAGCAGCCGGCCAGGCGAACCACCGTGGAGCTTTCCCAGCTGCACCTTCCCGGCCAGGAGGGCGGCGGCTCATGGTTCGACGCGATCGCGCTGCCCGGTGCGCGGACCGCGCTGATCGTCGGCGACGTGGCCGGGCGAGGCATCGTTGCGGCCATCACGGTGGGACTCTTGCGGACGGCCATCCACACCCTCGCCGCCCTGGACCTGCAGCCCGACGAGATGCTGGCCCGCCTGAGCGACACCGCGGCCCGGCTCGCCGCCGCGCACGCCTCACTACCCCAGGAGGATCCCGCGTCCCGCGAGCCGCTCACGATCAGATGCGCCATCGCGATCTACGACCCGGTCGATCTCACCTGTGCCATCGCGCGCGCCGGCCTCGAGGAGCCAGTCGCCGTCTTTCCCGACGGCATGTCGGCCAGCCTGCCCGTCCCGCCAGGTCCCGCACTTGGCGGAACCGGCAACGCCCCCTTCCCCGCGACAACCATCCACCTCCCCGAACGGAGCACCCTGGCCATGGCCACGGCCGCGCTCGCGGACCAGGTTCTGGCGCCATCCGGTCCACTGCGCCCGCTGCTGGACGGCGCCAGTACCAGGCCCCTGCCCGACCTGCGCGGCAACATCACGCACGCACTCACCGACAGCCACCCGACCGGCGACGCCGTGATGCTCCTGGCCCGGACCAAGGCGCTGGCCGCAGACCGGGTCCTGACCTGCGCACTGCCGCCCGACCCCAAAGCCGCCCCGATCGCCCGGGCGGCGGCCCGCCGCCAGCTTGAGACTTGGGGCGTGGACCAGGAAACGGCGTTCACCACCGAGCTCATCGTCAGCGAACTGGTCGGCAACGCGGTCCGCTACGGCGCCCCGCCGCTGCGGCTGCGCCTGATCTGGGAGCGGAAGCTGACCATCGAGGTCAGCGACGCCGCGGCCAGTGCTCCGCACGTGATACACGCCCGCACCATCGACGAGACCGGCCGGGGGCTGTTCATCATCGCCACCCTCGCCGACCAGTGGGGTACCCGCTACGAGGCCCAGGGGAAGACCGTCTGGGCCGAGCAGCCCACCGTGGCGGCGTAGCCAACTCCTATTGATCTTGAACGGGACGCCCGCTGCTCACGAGGCACCCCCGGCGCGGTCTATCCACGGCGCGCCGGCCCGGCTCAGCTGGCTTCTGCCCGCTTCTTGATGGCCTCGTTCAGGCCCTTGAAGCTGCCGTCACTGCGGGCCAACGTCTTGCCGGACAGCGGCACCAGCAGGCCGCGGAAGGTCTCGGCTTGCACCAGCCGGGTCCCGCCACCGGCCTGCGTCAGCGTGAAGCTGTGCTCGCCGCTGATGATGCCCGGCAGGCTCGAGGTCCAGCGCAGTTCGGCGCCGGGATCGGCCACGGTGATCTTCGGCTTGACGGTCATCAGGCGGCCATTGGCCGGATGGACGGTCCGCAGGCTGATCCTGCTGCCCACGGCGATCTGCCCGGATGCCTCGCGGAACAGCGGATTCCAGTCTGGGTAGCTGTTCAGGTCGGTCAGAATCGCCCAGACGGTCATCGCCGGGGCGTCGATCTGGATCGTCGCGGACATGGTCTTCATCGGCCGTCCTGTCCCTTGTCCCGCCGGCCGCCAGCGCGGCCGGGGGAGGCCGCCATCGGTTTCAACGTGCGCCGTACGTATTTTGCCACATTACTACGTACGCCGCACGTAGAAAGGTAGGGTGGTGCGGGACGGCGATGTTGACGATGGAGACGTCGAGCAGGTTCATGAACGCGGCCAGCAGCAGGGTGTCGCCAGCCGGTGATGCGCGGGTTCCCCGCGCCGGCCCCGCGGACCAGGCGGCCGGCCACCAGGCCCGCGCGGGATCGCCGAGCCCCGGCTCGATCTGGGACCTTCCGCCGCGCGGCGCCCGGGGGCCCCGGCCGCGGCATGACCGCGCGGCCATCGCGACCACGGGCGTGCGGATCGCCGATGCCGAGGGCCTGGCGGCGGTGACCATGCGCCGGGTGGCCAGCGAGCTGGGCATGGCCACCATGTCGCTGTACAACTACGTCCCGGCCAAGGAGCACCTGGCCCAGCTGATGATCGACCATCTGGCCGCCGAGTACGCCTACTCCAGCTTGCCCGCCCCGGACCCGCGCTCGGCCATCGCGGACCTGGCCCGGCAGGCCCGGGACGTCGCCCGGCGCCACCCCTGGCTGCCCGGGCTGCTGCACCGGCCGATGCCACCCGGCCCCAACGGGCTGCGCTACCTGGACTACTTCCTCGGCCTGCTGGCCGGCTCGGGGCTCGACACCGGGGCGAAGCTGGAACTCATCGCCCTGATCAGCGGCTTCGCCACCACGTACGGCGCGATGCAGGGCAACCTGGCCAGCCAGGACAGCAGCGCGGATGAGCAGACGGCCGCGCAGGTCCGGGCCTTCGCCCGCGCAGCGGCCAGCGGAACCTACCCCAACCTGGCCGCAGCGCTGGCCGCCGCCGGACCGGTGCGCAGCGAGGACGAGGTCTTCGAGTCCTGCATCCAGCGCCTCATCGACGTGGCCACCCCCGCCGGCAATGCAGCCGCGTCGCCTTGACCGTCGTGCAGGCCGTCAGGAGTTAGGCGCTTCGACGCGCATGATAGACTCAAGCCCGCTCTTGAAATAAGGACTCAATACCGCCCTAGAGATAGTTCCTAAGCGGAGGCGTGTGAAACGATCCGAGCTGATCAAGAAGATCCGGCGGGAAGCGCGGCGGCAAGGCGTCGCTTGGAGCAAGTCGAAGGTACGAGGCACGACATGATCTGGCTCGGGTCGGTGAAGATCCCGATCCCGCGCCATGCCGAGATAGGTCAGCGGACTACCGAGGACATCCTCCACGAGTGCGAGGCGGAGCTGGGAAAGGGATGGTGGCGGACCTGAGCATCTATCACGCCGAGGTCGACCGTGATGGCAGCGTGTGGCGCATCCGCGTCCCCGAGGTACGGCGCACCACGCAGGCCCGCACTCTCCGGGAGGTCGAGCCGATGGCCCGCGACCTTATCGCCATCATGGAGGACATCCCGGCGGACTCCTTCGATGTGAACGTGCGCATCAAGCTGCCCGAGGAGATTCAGGCCGAACTCGAGCGCTCGGCTGCGCTGCGCGAGGAAGCCGCTCGCAACCAGGCCGAGGCGGCGCAGCTATCCAGGCTGGCCGCCCGGCATCTCCGCGACCAGGGGCTTCCGCTGCGCGACGTCGGACAGGCGCTTGGGGTGTCGTTCCAGCGCGCCAAACAGCTCATCGACGAGGCGGACAGGCTCGCCAGCTGATCACTTCTGCCGACCTGCCGGTTGATCTTGGTACCAGCCCGTTTTTCATGATCCTGGTGGATCTCCCGCTCATAGCGCGGGTCAGCTACCAGGATCATGAAGTACGGCGCTTCTGGGGCAGCAAGATGCCTGGGCAGGGGCCATCGCGCTGCACCGGCGAGCGCCACGACCCCAAACCAGCGGTTACTTCACGGCGAGCCCTACCTGGGTGGCGAGGGTGCCGTGAAGTAGTCGCCGTGGTCGAAGTCGGCGATCAGGCCGGGGTGGGCTGGTTCCCATCCGAGCATCTGCCGGGTCAGCAGGTTGGACGTCGGGTTGTCGAGGACGATCAGCGTGGCGAGGAACCCGAAGTGCGCTTCCAGCCGGTCAGCCGGAATGCTCGCGGTGGGTATGCCCAGGTGGCCGCCGATGCTCTGGGCGATCTCGCGCACCGGGATCCCTTCATCCCCGACCGCATGCCACCGGGTGCCGGCCGGTGCGTTCTCGAGGGCCAGCCGGTACAGGCGACCGACGTCGAGCGTGTGCACGGCGGGCCACCGGTTCGCTCCGTCCCCGGGGTAGCCGGCCACGCCGGTCTGCTTTGCGATGGCGATCAGCACTCGCGCGAAGCCATGACGGTCCAGCGTGCTGTGGGTGATGGGCGAGACACGCACCACCGATGACCGCACGCCCCGTTCCGCGAAGCCGACCACGGCGTTCTCGGCGTCGATGCGAGGACCTCCAGCGATCACGTCCTCCTCGGTGCCGAGCCGCCCGCGGTTCGCGAGCGCCAGCGTGCCCGACGTTCCGACCAGCGGTTTCATGGTCCCGGCGAGGGCGTCGCCGAGGGCGTGCACGACGGCCAGGTCGGTGGCGACCGCGGTCCCAAAGTCCCCGGAGCGCATCTGCTCATGGTTGAACGCGAGATGGATGACGCCGTCAGAGGCCGCGGCCGCCTTCCGGATGCCGTCGAGATCATTAAGGTCACCCCGGTGCACGGTGGCGCCGAGCGCGGTCAGGGCCGCCGCGGCGGTGTCGGACCGGGCCAGGCCGACGACGTCGTGTCCGGCCGCGATGAGTTCGGGGACGACCGCCGAGCCGAGATGGCCGGATCCGCCGGTGACGAAGACCTTCATGGAGACTCCTTCAGGAACGCGCTCCCAATCAAAGACCGCGATAAGACCAAGTCCCATCACCTTAGCACGTGATAAGACCAAGTCCCATCACGTAAGCTCTGACCATGGCGCGCTGGGAACCGAACGCGCGAGAACGCCTGGAGCGCGCCGCGCTCACCTTGTTCATCGAGAACGGGTACGACGCCACGACCGTGGCCGGGATCGCGGATCGCGCCGGATTGACCAAGAGCACGTTCTTCCGGCATTTCGCCGACAAACGCGAGGTGCTGTTCTTCGGGCAGGACATGCTCGCGCAGCTGTTCAGCGACGCGATCAGGAACGCTCCGCCATCGGCGACGACCGCCGACTGCCTCGCCGCGGCACTCGAGTCCGCCGCCGTCGCCTTCACTCCGGAGCGCCACGATCTCGCCCCCCAGCGGCGGGCGGTGATCGCGGCCAACAGCGAGCTGCAGGAACGCGAGCTGCTCAAGCGGGCCCGCTTCGCCGCGGCCATGGCCGACGCCCTGCGCGCCCGTGGAGCCGGCGACCTGGCCGCGCGCCTGGCCGCCGAGGTGGGCGTTCTTGCCTTCAGCACCGCCTATGCGCGCTGGGCAGAACCAGAAAACACCCGGCCGTTCACCGAGATCGCGCACGCGGCCCTGGATGACCTGCAGGCTTGCGCAGCCACCCTGGAGAAATAGGCGCGACGGTGCGCGATCGCTTCGTGAAGACTGTCTTATTGTGCTCCTCACCATCTCCACGACTCATCGGCCCGCGACCGACCTCGGTTATCTGCTGCACAAGCACCCGGGCCGGGTTCAGTCGTTCACCGAGTCGGTGGGCACGGCACACGTCTTCTACCCGGAGGCCACCGAGGCCCGCTGCACCGCGGCGCTGCTGCTCGAGGTCGATCCGGTCGGCCTGGTGCGGGACCGGAAAGGCCCTTCCGGTGAGGGCTTCTCGCTCGGGCAGTACGTCAACGACCGCCCGTACGCCGCGTCGAGCATGCTGGCCATGGCGCTGAAGGATGTGTTCCGGACCGCGCTGGCCGGCCGCTGCGACGCGCGCCCCGAGCTGGCGGCCACGCCCATCCCGCTCACGATCGGTGTGCCCGCGGTCCGGTGCGATGGCGGCGCCGGCCTGGTGCGCCGCCTGTTCGGGCCGGTCGGCTGGAACGTCGAGGCGACGGCCGCCCCGCTCGACCCATCGGTCCCGGGATGGGGCGACTCGCGCTACCTCGACGTCCGGCTGGCGGGCGAGGTCCGCCTGGCCGACGCCCTGAACCACCTGTACGTGCTGCTGCCCGTGCTGGACGACGCGAAGCACTACTGGGTCAGCAGCGACGAGGTCGACAAGCTGATCCGCGCCGGTGGCGGCTGGCTGGCCACACACCCGGACAAGGCGCTGATCAGCGACAGGTATCTGGCGCACCGCCGCGAGCTGACCCAGTCGGCGATGGCCCGGCTGGCCGAGGTCGACGACGCCGAGCCGGAGCAGTTCGACAACGCGGTCGAGGGCGCCTTCGTCCTGGACACCCCGGGACAGCCGGTCTCGCTGGCCGAGCGGCGGCGCGGCGCGGTGCTGGCCGCGGTGCGCGCGTGCGGTGCGCGGACGGTGGGTGACTTCGGCTGCGGCGAAGGCGCGCTGGTGCGCGACCTGCTCGCCGAGCGGGGCATCGAGATGGTTGTCGCGGTGGACGTCTCGGCGCGGGCGCTGCGAATGGCCGGCCGCAGGCTCCGGCTGGACACGATGACCGAGCAGCAGCGGCAGCGGCTGCGGATCTTCCAGTCCGCGCTGACCTACACCGATGAGCGGCTGTCCGGCCTGGACGCGGCGGTGCTCATGGAGGTCGTCGAGCATGTCGACCCACCGCGGCTGGACGCACTGGCGCGAACCGTTTTCGGGCACGCCGCTCCGCGAACGGTGATCGTGACCACCCCGAACGCCGAGCACAACGTGCGGTTCGGGACGCTGCCGGCCGGGGCGATGCGGCACCGTGATCACCGCTTCGAGTGGACCCGTTCCGGCTTCCGGGCCTGGGCCGGCGCCGTCGCCGCGGGCTACGGCTACACCGTCCGTTACCTGCCGGTCGGAGCAGATGACCCGGAGGTCGGCCCGCCGACGCAGATGGCGGTCTTCAGCCAGGCCGGGGCGGCATGACGCGCGAGCTCGCCGTGCCGGAGCTGAGCCTGGTGGTGCTCATCGGCGTGAGCGGCTCGGGAAAGTCCACCTTCGGGCGAGCGCACTTCCGCCCGACCGAAGTGATCTCCTCAGACTTCTGCCGCGGGCTGGTGGCCGACGACGAGAACGATCAGAGCGCCACCCCCGAGGCGTTCGAGCTGCTGCACTACATCGTGGGCAAGCGGCTGAAAGCCGGCCGGCTGACCGTGGTGGACGCCACCAACGTCCAGCCCGACGCGCGCCGGCAACTGGTCGCCGTCGCCCGCGAGCATGACGTTCTGCCGGTCGCGATCGTCCTCGACGTGCCGGAAAGCGTGTGCGTCGCCCGCAACGCCAGCCGCCCCGAACGTGACTTCGGCGCGCACGTCATCCGCCGCCAGCGAGATCAGCTGCGCCGCGGGCTGAAAGGGCTGACGGCCGAGGGGTTCCGCACCGTCCACACGCTGCGCGGCGAGGACGAGATCGCCGACGTGACGGTCACCCGCACCAAGCTGTACAGCGACCTGCGCCACGAGAGCGGCCCGTTCGACGTCATCGGCGACATCCACGGCTGCCGGGCCGAATTGGAAGCGCTGCTGGCCGAGCTCGGCTACCAGGTCACCCGCGACCAGGCTGGCCGGGCGGCCGGCGCACACCATGACGGCCGCCGGGTGATCTTCCTCGGTGACCTCGTCGACCGCGGGCCCGACACCCCCGGCGTGCTCCGGCTGGTCATGGGCATGACGGCGGCCGGCGACGCGTTCTGTGTGAACGGTAATCACGAGAACAAGCTGGTCCGCGCGCTGCAGGGCCGCAACGTCCAGATCACCCACGGACTGGCCGAGTCGCTGGCCCAGCTGGCCGCGGAGAGCGGTGAGTTCCGCGCCGAGGCCGGGCGCTTCCTGGACGGCCTGATCTCGCACTACGTGCTGGACGGCGGGCGGCTGGTGGTCGCGCACGCCGGGCTGACCGAGCGTTACCACGGGCGGGCATCGGGACGGGTCCGGGAATTCTGCCTGTACGGGCAGACCACCGGCGAGACCGACTCATACGGCCTGCCGGTGCGCTACCCGTGGGCGCGGGATTATCGCGGCCGGGCGATGGTGCTCTACGGACACACGCCGGTGCCGGCGCCGGAGTGGATCAACAACACCCTGTGCCTCGACACCGGGTGTGTGTTCGGCGGCCGCCTCACCGCGCTGCGCTACCCCGAGCGGGAGCTGGTTTCCGTGCCGGCGGCCGAGGTGTACTACGAGCCGGCCCGGCCGTTCCCGGCCAGCGCGGGCACGGCCGCCGATGCCGCCGGTGCGGCCGGGCACCGGGACCCGGAAGTCCTCGACATCACCGACGTGACCGGCGGCCGGGTGGTCGAGACGGCCTACCTGAAACGCATCGGCGTGCGGGAGGAGAACGCGGCGGCCGCGCTCGAGGTGATGAGCCGGTTTGCGATCGATCCGCGGTGGCTGCTGTACCTGCCCCCGACGATGAGCCCGGTCGCCACCTCGACGCGGCCGGATCTGCTTGAGCATCCAGCGCAGGCGTTCGACGCGTACCGCGGCGACGGTGTTGACCAGGTCGTGTGCGAGGAAAAGCACATGGGCTCGCGCGCCGTGATCCTCGTGTGCCGGACGCTGGAGGCGGCGCGAGCCCGGTTCGGGGCGCCCGGCGGGCAGCTCGGGGCGGTGTGGACGCGTACCGGCCGTCCGTTCTTCTCCGCGGAGCTGGACGGGGAACTGGCCGAACGCCTGCGGGCGGCCGCCGATACGGCCGGCCTGTTCGACGAGCTGGGCACGCCGTGGCTGCTGCTCGACGCCGAGCTCCTGCCGTGGAGCGCGAAGGCCGGGCCGCTGCTGCGCGAGCAGTACGCCGCGGTCGGCGCGGCGGCACGGGCGGCGCTGCCGGCCGCGGTGGGCGTGCTGGAGCAAGCGGCTGCCCACGGCGCGGACGTCGGCGGCCTGCTCGAGCGCACCCGCTCGCGCGAGGCCAACGCCGCAGCGTTCACCGATGCCTACCGCCGCTACTGCTGGCCGACCGACGGCCTGGCCGGGGTGCGGATCGCGCCCTTTCAGGTGCTGGCCAGCCAGGGGGCCGTCTACCACGAGCGCCCGCACGCCTGGCACCTGGACGTGGCGGACCGGCTGGTCGCCGCGGACAGCGAGCTGGTGGCACCGACTCGCCGGGTGTTCGCCGATGTGACCGATCCCGCTTCGGTCGCCGCGGCGACCGGCTGGTGGACCGAGCTGACCGCCTTGGGCGAGGGCGGGGCGGGCGGGGAAGGAATCGTGGTCAAGCCGGCCGGGAACCTGACCCGCGGGCGCAAGGGACTCATCCAGCCAGGCCTGAAGGTCCGGGGCCGTGAGTACCTGCGGATCATCTATGGCCCGGATTACACCGAACCCTCGAATCTTGAACGGCTACGGCCGCGCGGGCTCGGGCACAAGCGCTCGCTGGCCCGGCGCGAATACGCCCTCGGGCTCGAGGGCCTCGACCGGGCCGCACGAGGTGAACCGCTGTGGCGGGTACACCAGTGCGTATTCGCGGTGCTCGCGCTGGAATCCGAGCCAGTAGACCCCCGCCTGTGAGCCCGGGTGGCTCAGGAGCGTGACCACAGCGGCGCGCACTGCGGCCCGGCCTGGCCGCGGATGCGCCGCAGCAGCCGCGGTCCCGGGTCAACTACGTACCGCTCGGTCGCGGCGAGCAGAAGCGGCAGGTCGTTCACGCTGTCGGTGTAGGCGTACGCCACCGGGATGCTGATCCCGGCGGCGGTCAGGCGGCGGACCTTCTCGACGCCGTACGAGAACGTGCCGGTCGCGGCGGGCATCGCGTTCCACCTGCCGCAGCCACGGGACGGCCGCACAAAGCGCCGTCCCTGCTGCAGGCGTGCCGCCACGACCTCCACCGTGTCGAGCCCGAGCGCGCGGCAGACCGCGCTGGCCAGCCAGTCGGCACAGCCGGTCGCGATGACGACCCGGTCGCCGGCCTCGAGATGAGCGTGCAGCCGGTCCAGGGCAACCATGATGCGGCCGTCCTCCGCGGCGTGCTCGGCGACGAACTGCTCCATAAGGGCGTCAAACCGGCCCGGCGGCAGGCCAACGGTCGCGATCCACAACAGCGCCGTGATCGCGTAGCGCCGGGCGAACGGGACAAAGAAAAACGGCCCCAGCAGCGGAGCGGACAGCATGGCCACGGCCAGCCGCAACGGGCTGCGCAAGATCAGGCCACGGACGAACTCGGCGGTGGTGTCGCCACGCAACAGCGTTCCATCCAGGTCGAACACGGCGACGTCCCGTTCAGGAAAGGACGCGTCGGTGGCATTCATCGGCCTAGCGCTCCTCGCGATCGTGACCGCGGCCATGCTAACTGTGGCATCCATCGGCTATGGCCACACTTATGGGCCGTTGGCTAGCTTCTGTGCATGACGTGGCAACCGGAACTTGACGAGATGCGGCGCCGGCAGGAGCTGGCCGAGCGGATGGGCGGGCCGGACAAGATCGGGCGCCAGCATGAAGCCGGGCGGCTGACCGTGCGGGAGCGGGTGGCAGCGCTGCTCGACGAGGGCTCGTTCCACGAGATCGGGGGGCTGGCCGGAGCGGCCGCCTACGACGATGACGGCCAGCTGGACCGGTTCACGCCCGCCAACTTCGTCACCGGGACCGGCCGCATCGACGGGCGCAAGGTCGTGGTGGGCGGTGACGACTTCACCGTCCGCGGCGGCGCCGGGGATGCCGCGATCGCGGGCAAGCAGATCTACGCCGAGCGGCTCGCAAACCAGCTCCGGCTGCCGGTGGTGCGCCTGGTCGAGGGCACCGGCGGGGGCGGCAGCGTGAAGATGCTGGAGCAGCTGGGCGCGACCTACGTGCCCGCGAATCCGGGCTGGGACTACGTCGTCGACAACCTGTCCGTGGTGCCGGTCGTCGCGGCCGGCCTGGGGCCGGTGGCCGGGCTCGGCGCCGCCCGGCTGTGCGCGGCGCACTTGTCGGTCCTGGTCGAAGGCACGGCCCAGCTCTTCGTGGCCGGGCCGCCGGTGGTGCGCAGCGGCGCCGGGGAAGACGTCGGCAAGGAGCAGCTGGGCGGGGCGCGGGTGCATGGCCGCAACGCCGCGGTGGACCTGGTGGCGGCGTCGGAGCCGGAGG
>Ga0335075_10013862_pt1 | contig 12130 bp, 18 predicted proteins | sample Lox_Sample_24_FD_206723 | JGI IMG/M metagenome (GOLD analysis project Ga0335075, IMG submission 206723) | Soil microbial communities from Loxahatchee National Wildlife Refuge, Florida, United States - Lox_Sample_2.4 | ecosystem: Environmental > Terrestrial > Soil > Wetlands | place: USA... | reverse complement strand
CCCACGGTTGGAACGGCAGAATGTCCTCGTTGCGGAGGAAACGGCGAAGTGGTCCGCACGCCCCCCGTTCGGCGCTCCTCGTCCACAAGCACATTGCGGACGTGCTGGTAGCGGATCCCCAGGAAATCCGCGATTTGCTGCCGGGTGTACCCAGCCTGGCCGAGGCGCCGGATCTTGGCGGACTTGGTGCCGAGTCCGGCCGTAAGAGTGTTCATTTCCTCTTGAGAGGCGGGAAGCTGATGGTTGCTCATGGCATACCTCTTGGCTCCTTCATGGGTTTTTAGATCATCTATCTAAGTGACTGTCAATATAAACTATCATAAAAAAACTTTCTGGCTATCAAAAACACTGATTAAGTGACTATGGCGGGCGCAGCTCCGGTCCGACCGGCGGTTGAAATTCAAATGGCGGGAACGAAAGGGGATCGTCGCTTCAATCTGATGTTCTTCTTGAAGAGCGCGATGTGCGGCTCGGCTTCCCGCACGCGTCCGGCATCGCGGACTCAAGACGCAGCCATATGCGTGGGCTCCGGGTTCAAAGCGGCGGGAAACCTTTGCGGGTTTTCTACGCCTTCGATCCCCGGCGTGGCGCTTTTGCTGATCGGGCGCGACAAAATCGGAGACGCCGTTTCTACGAGCGGTTCGTCCCAATTGCGGATCGCCTTTACGACGAACATCTGGAACAATTGAGAAAGGAAGGATTGCTGCCATGAGCGGTCGCCATCCGTTTGAAAATCTCCGGAAGAAGCTGACTCCCGAGCAACGGGCCAACATTTGCCAGAAAGGCGGCGGCGCTTCGCGAGGAGATGACCCTCGCCGAGCTGCGGCAGGCACGTCTCCTGACGCAGGAGACTCTGGGCGAAACGCTCAGGTCGGACAGACATCCCATCGCCAAGATGGAGAAGCGGGCGGACGTGTATGTGAGCAATTTGCGCCGCTTCATTGAAGCGATGGGCGGCCAGCTGGACATCGTGGCGCGTTTGCCGGAGGGGGCGGTGAAAATCGCCAATTTTTCCGAGATTGGGGAGCGGTCGCGGAGATAGCTGGGAAAAGGCGGTAAAATTGGGGTCCTGCTACGACAATCGATGGCTTTCGTGCCTTTGCCGGCGAACAGCACTGCCTCATCATGAAGTCAGATTTTCGCTATTCGTCTGGTGTCTGTTACAACAATTTTCCGGTCCCAACGCTTACCGAGAAGAACAAGGTCGATTTGACCGGCTGCGCCGAAGATATTCTTTTAGCCCGCGAAGCGCATTTTCCGGCGACGATTGCCGATCTCTACAATCCTGACGACATGCCTTCCGATCTTCGCGAAGCGCACGAACGCAACGATGAGGTGCTGGAGCGTATCTATATCGGCCGGCGCTTCCGCAATGACACCGAACGGCTGGAAAAGCTGTTCGAACTGTACTCGGCGATGACTGCGGAGAAGAAAAACGACCGGGGACGTGCTACGAAGGTCCGAGCCCGAAGGAAGGATGCCTGACAATGCACCCGGCCATTGCCGAGAAACGCGAGGATCTGGCGGCGCTCTGCCGGCAATATGGCGTTACGCGGCTTGACCTTTTCGGATCGGCTGCACGCGGCGCGGATTTCGACGCGAGCGCGAGCGATGTCGATTTTCTGGTCGAGTTCGGTGCGGAGGGGAATGACCTGGCCGGATTTCCGGCTTTCCGGGAGGCGCTGGAATCGTTGTTGGCGCGGCCGGTCGATCTTGTCGACCGGAAGGCCGTCGAAGCCAGCCGCAACCCGATTCGCCGACGCCATATCCTTGGCGGCGCGGAGGCGATTTATGCCGCCTGAAAGGTCTGGTGAGAGTTGGCGCGACGCAGCGCTGCTTCTCGATATGGTATTCGCTGCCGTAAGATCGGGGTCGGACTCCGAATTCCCGGATCTGTGCGGGGGGCGCTCAGCAATGAGCGTCCCTGCCGCGAAAGTCCTTTTAGACGGCGCCGTTCGACGCGATGCACGCACTGAATCCGAAGATAGATTTCGAATCCCGTGTTGCTAGAGCAAATAACTCTGGCTCCCTTTCCGTCGTGGCTCCCTTTCCGTCGCTTTTCCGTCGCTCGCGATGTTGCGCAGCAGTCGGAAAATCGGGCAGCGACATCATTCATGGGCGGTCAATACCCTCAAAAGGGCGGGATTGATAAAGAGCTTTTCGCGGCCGCTCTTGCGCTCTTCCAACACACCGATGTCGCACAGTGCCTTGAGATATTGCGACGCAGATTGGCGTTGCGCGATCTTCGCGTCGACCAGGTTTCCGATCCGCGAATATGGTTGAACGAATATAATTTCTGCAAGTTCGCGCGAGTATATTTTTGGCGCCTCCTGCCTTATTTTGTCAGCGGTCTCATTGAGGAGATCACGAATGGCGCCGATTTTCATTGTCGTCCAACGGGCCGTGTCGGTCACGGCTCCGAGCATATAGCAAATCCAGTCTTCCCATTTTTGCCCAGTGGTAACGCCTAAAAGGAGCTGATAATAGTCATCGCGATGATCGATAATGTACCGACTTAGGTACAGCACTGGCAACTCCAACAGTTTTTGCTCCATCAGGAACAACAAGTTCAACACGCGACCGGTGCGGCCGTTGCCGTCAATGAACGGGTGAATTGCTTCGAACTGGTAATGGGCGACAGCCATGCGGATAAGTGGGTCGACCCCTTTTTCGTTGTGGAGATAGTTCTCCCAGTTCGCGAGCATGTCGCGAAGGCGACCTTGGCCTTCGGGCGGCGTATAGATGACCTCGCCAGTTTTCTGGTTGACGAGTGCAGTACCCGGGGTGTTGCGGACGTCCATATCCACGCCCTTGACGATGCTGCAAATGCTGGTGGCCATCCCAGTCGAGACCGGACGCCGTCGGAGTAGATCAGAACCGATGTAGAGCGCTTTACGGTAGTTCATCGCCTCCTTGGTTGCAGGATCGGCATTGGCATCGCCATCGCTTGCATAGCGGAAGAGCCGGTCCGCCGTGGTCACGATGTTTTCGATTTCGGAGCTGGCTTGGGCTTCCAAAGTCGGGATGCTGTTGATCAGGACCGCTTGATTGGGAATGAGGTTTCCGGCGCCGCGCAGCTCAGCCAAAGCGGCACTGGCTTCTACGCAGCCTTTGAGAGTTCGCCGCGTCTCGGTTTCGCCTGCTGGTGGCAGGGGCGGGAGGTCGTTAAAGGGCTGAGCAGGATCGAAAGCCATGATCGTAATGTTTCGACATGTCGTTTGGACAAGTCGAAACCTTCGACATGGCACCACAATGTGCATAAACTGTCAATGGAAATTGATGCTTGGTACGGAAAACCGGCATTTCTGGTTTTTGTTCGTGTCATGTTCTAGCGTATTGACATTTATAAGTGAATTGACATATCAAGACCGGACAAACCGGGGCTCTGAGATGACAGAAAAGCGCTCAAGACAGGGTTTTTTGGCCTTTTTGGACTGGATGTCCGACAAAGGGCTCATGGCAAAGGCAACTGTCGCCGCCCGCAAGGCTGCAGCCAGCCGGATTCTTGGGATTCTCAGCACCGAGGAGGCCGAGGACGTCACCACTCTCGACCTCGACAACGTCCTGCGCCGGTTCACCAACTTGGAGGGCAAAGGCTATACGCCGGGCAGTCTGACCACCTACCAGAGCCGCCTGCGTTCGGCCCTAGACGATTTCAAGGTTTATCTTGATAACCCGCTCAGCTTTCGTCCGGGCGTACAATCGCGCGAGCGCCGCAAACCGGAAGAGCGGAAAAAAATGTCGTCGTCGACGCCATCTGAATTACGAGGTGCAGCGCTGCCAGCAATGCCAAACGCACTCGCAATTCCGATTCGGCCAGATACGACGATCATCGTTCAAGGTCTACCCTACGATCTAAGCGAGGCGGAAGCGGCCAAAATTGCCAACATCATTCGGGCAATGGCAACGCCGGCAACGTAGACGACTGTGCCAGCTATGCATCACTGCAAATCGAACAGGGCATCAAGCCAAAACGGTTGTTGAAGCGGCTCGTGTGCGAACAGGCAGCCTTGCTTGAAACCCGCGACGTGGAGCTGAAGTCCAGGGACGTCGAACTTCAGACGCAAGCGCTCCAGATCGAACGGCGTAAGATCGGGGTCGTAAGATCGGGGTCGGACTCCGAATTCCATTGCGAACATCACCCCCATAAGGGCGCCGATCAGACCGGCCACTGTAAGCGGCTCGTGCCTTAGCCTTGGCCCTCTTGCGTGATGGTCTTGGGGTTCCTGGGGCATGGGTGCATTATGGCATCGGAAACCAAGGGGGCAACCATGAAACTACCCGCCCGCCAGTTCGCAACCGCGCTGTGGATTGCCGCAGCCATCCTCATCGTCGCGCAGGAATTGATATATCTGGTTCCATTCTACGGGCAGCATCCGCGTCCAATGGACGCCCGGAATTTCCTTATTTCCATAGTGAATGCGCTTGTTTATGGGGGCGGGCTTGCAGCGTTCGGGGCCGGTATTCACCTGCTCGGTGAAATCAGGGATCTGCTCACCAGAGGGGGCTAAAATTCAAACTGTAACAGTGCCTCAGCACGACATTTCGCTACCATGCCGCTCCTTGTCATTATTTCGCCCCAGGGCGATCACATGCTGCCGGATAAGTTGCGGGGTAAAGCAGATGTGCTGGCTGGTGGCCGCTGCGGTTGTCGTGGGCGTGTTCGGCACTCCTCTTGATTGCTGGGCCGCCGTCGATACGGACGCGCCGCTCCGCGCGTTCATCGCGGCGCGACAGGACGTCCAGACTCATTGTCCCGCATTGGATGTGGTTCCCGAGGGGACGGGGCCGGCCCGCATTGCCGTGGAGCGCGAGTGGGACCGGCTGGAGGACCTGATCGCCAGCAAACTCAGGGCCAACCGCGATAGCCGTTTTGAGTTCACGATGAAGGGGCTTTCCGTCGACATTGTCCCACTCCAGGCGGACACAGACCTGGTGAGCGCGAATCTCGACGGATTGGGGACCGTCTTTGTCGTGCAGAAAAGGAATGGCGCATTTCGGCCGGTGTGGAGCATCCACGCTCGCCGCCTGGAGCGCCAAGAACGCGACGAAGTCCTGCCAGCCAAAAGGAACCACCTCAGCTGCGTGTGGACCGATGAACCCCGACGTCGCGCGGCTGCCGGATGACACGGAAGGGCGCCCCCGCTTCTATATAAATGCCTCCTATCACCAGGCGATGGGAATTGAGGTTGGATATCAGCTGAGTATCTGGACGTGGACCGGTCAGATGGCAGTTCCGGCACTGGTGGGGTTCTACAACCAAAGCCTCGACGTGCCCATCGAACTTCAAATCAGGGGGCAGACTCTCAGCCTGCGCACGAAAGATGATTTCCAGACTTTCTATGTGACGGAACCGGAACCCGGGCGGCAGTTGATCTGTTCCATTTCGCTTGCAGGCACCGGCGCGCATGACCTGGGTCGGAAGTCATCGGTTCCCGAACTCGATATTGTTGACGAACTGTTCGAGCGCATACTGGAAGGAAAAGCGTCGAGCGATCTGGCCTCAGCTGAGGCGCGGTCCGTGCTGGAACGTGAAATGTGGAAGGGAATCGATGCTGAAGGTTCGGGCGAAGTGGCGTTGACAGATGCGTTGGGCGAACTTTTGACGAGTTCAGTTCGGCATTCGGGATCAAACACGGCACTGTGCTTTGCGTCCGATAATATCGCGCCACTTCAAATCGATATGAAGCCGGGAAAGGAACGCTTATTCGTCACGCATGTGCATCCGCTCGAAGGAGCAAGATGGACTCAACAACCCTGCAAAAATTAAGCAGGCTCGCCCATTCTTTGCCATACCATCGGGATGCTCGCGCAGGCGCAGGGAGAATGACCATGAGCAAGTCCATCTGCCCTTGGAAGCAGCAAAGAACTCGGCAACCACATACATACTGCAAATCTGTTGCCGCAGCTGAATCTCGTGCGTGCCCGAAGGCGTCTCGGCCAGCTCATCGCGCAATGGCGATGCTCCGACCAATGTTCACCGATGCCGATCGTTGCGGCCGCACGCTGGTCCAGTCACCATCAGATGGTGTTCGGCGACGGTATACATACTGCAAATCTGTTGCCGCAGGGGAATGCTAAGCATCCCGTGAAGTGTCCCTAATGCCGAAAAGACCTTAGACCAACCACCCGTTACGCCGCGTGGCTGACTTCCCAGCCTTTGCAGGCCAGCAGGATCGGGCGCGGGATGGGTTTCTGGCCGTTGGAATAATAGGCCACCATGCGCCGCGAGATGCCGAGCGCTGAGGCCGTGCCGGTCAGCGAAAGCCCGTGGCGCAGGCGCCATTCGAGAAATTCCCGCGCGTCGGCATGGCCGGTGGCGGAGAGGGATTCGAGCCAAAGGGTTTCGGCGCCGAGTTCCGCGCCGGACGGCCACACGACGCTGTGGCCCCATTCGCCAACGCGGGCCTTTTCGAAGAGCCCGGGATCGCGCGTGCGCGCGAAATGCTTTTCGCGCAGCAGGCGTGCGAGATCGAGCTTCGCGCGCGTGCCGTCGGACCATCGCAACGCCAGCGTGGCCGGCGCCTTGGCCCGCGCCGAAACAATCGTCCGGGTCTTGTCTTCCGTTTTCACGCGTTGAGCTCGAGCCATCTGGCAGTCAACAGCGCCCGGTTCTTTCGCGCCCACCAACGGGCCTCACCGAGTATGTTCGGGGGCACATTCCCGACAATCAGGTCCAGCGTCGCAATGGCGACCGAACAGCGAAAATCAGGGCCTTCGATGTGAAAATGGGGAATGCCATGCTCCCGCGCATAAACGGCGATTTTCCAGTTCGAGCCGCGATGAACCGTGACCATGGAGATGGTAGTGCAATGGTTGCATTATGTCAACATCGCGCCTGACATTATCGGGGAGATATCTGGTTCCTGTGCCGGGAGTGTATCGAACTGTCGGTCGGGGTCAGCGCCACGGCCCGGTCCGCAGCCCGGCTTATCCCGGATTATCTGCTCATGAGTACGTGACTCCGCGTAACAATGTGGTACGCGGGTCTGAGTTCCCCTGCGCTGATGAGTTGCAGATAGGGTGCATGGACGAATGTTCACCCGCCGATGGCCGCACCGTCGGGCGTTGCAGCCACCCGCAGGCGATCGCTGGTCCAGGCGCCGATAGGCAGCTGGTGAATTCCGTTGTCTGTCATCCCGCGGCGCCGGCGCCTCTCCAGCCGATCTCGGCGAGTGTCCAAAGTCCGCTTTTTTCGGAAAGCTCACATTGACGCGCCACTATGATCTAGCCTAGGCTAGGCTATTAGCTTTGGGAGGCACGAACGATGGCGCACCGAGTCTGGAGCGTGTCCGACGCCAAAACCAAGCTTTCGGAAATCCTGCGGCGTGCGCGGGTCGGAGAAGCGCAGGTAATCGGCACGCAGGATCCCTGCGTCGTTCTTTCGATGACAGACTTTGCCGATCTGGAGCGCAAGGCAGGACAGGTGCATCTCGGCCGCTGGCTCGTCGAGCACACACCGAAAGTCGAATTCGAAGCGCCGGAGCGCAAGGCCCGCGACCGCAATCTCTTCAAGGGCTGAGCCGGAATGGCACCTTTCGTTATCGACACGAACATCGTTTCCGAATTGACACGTCCGGCGCCGCATCCGGCCGTGGTGGCATTTCTGAACCAGAATTCCGATCTGCTCCTGAGCGTGATCGTGTTCCACGAGCTGGAGTTCGGCGTCCAGTGCGCGCGCGACACGGACCGCCGCGCCAAACTGCAGGCATTTGCGATCATGCTGCGCAACCGGTTCGAAGGGCGGATCGTCGATGTCGATTTTCCGATTGCCGAGACGGCGGGCAAACTACGGGCCATTGGGAAGACAAAGGGCCGTCCTCTGGCCGAACTTGACGCGTTCATTGCGGCGACAGCCATGGTGAAGAGCGCCACGCTCGTTACCCGCAATACGAAGGATTTTGCGCAGCTCGAAATTTCTTTGCTCAATCCGTGGGAATCGCCAGAGTAGCAGCGCGCAGCCCGCGAATCCATGGTGACGTGAATGGTTTCTTCCATACCGTCTGTTTCGGCCACCTATGCCCGCAATGTCAGCTCCACCAGAATCAATGCGCTTGTTTATGGGGGCGGGCTCGCAGCGTTCGGGGCCGGCATTCACCTGCTCGGTGAAATCAGGGATCGGCTCACCAGAGGGGGCTAAAATTCAAACTGTAACAGTGCCGGCGGGCCCGCGCGCAACACCGGCGTCCGGCCGCCTGCACCATGGCCGACATCCAAGGCGTAGCTCATAGCCGAATGCAGCTGCCGGCGCCATCGCCGCTCCATGCTCAAATCGAGGAAATGCCAACCGGATCGAAAAACTCCGATCGCAAGGAAATCCGATGGGTGGACAAGTGCTGGCGCTCGAAACCGGATTCGGGTAAGAAACAGGGTCCGGGATCGGCCAAAGACTGAGCGCGGCGGAATTTCGCGGCGCTGTCACAATTGGGGGAGACGATGAAAACCATTTGCATTGCACTGCTGGCGGGGATTGCTGCATGCGCCTTCGTTCAGCCGGTATTGGCGGCGAAGTCCGACATATTCACGGAACAGATTCTCCATTCTTTTTGCAGCCTGGAGAATTGTGCGGATGGAAAGTCGCCCTACGCCGGTTTGATCGACGTCAAGGGCACATTATACAGTACAACACCTGCGGGCGGTGCTTCCAACTACGGAACAGTCTTCTCGATCGACCCAAATACCGGCACGGAGACTGTGGTCTATTCGTTTTGTAGCCAGCAGAATTGCACAGACGGCGCAGCCCCTGTTGCCGGTCTGATCGATGTTGACGGTATTCTGTACGGAACGACCGAGGGCGGCGGCGCCCACAGTGGCGGCACGGTGTTTTCACTCGACCTCGCGACCGGCACCGAGACAGTTCTTTACTCGTTTTGCAGCGGACAGGGCTGCCTCGACGGCGAATATCCAGAAGCCAACCTGGTCGACGTGAACAAAAATTTGTATGGAACTACGGCATACGGCGGGTCCTATGGCTCTGGCGCGCTGTTTATGCTCAACCGGACTACCGGTGCGGAGAAGCTGCTCTACTCCTTTCCCATTTACGCCACCCCCCTGGCCGGGCTAATCGACGTGGACGGCACCCTGTATGGAACGACCTCTGACTATGGGCACTGCTACCCCTCTGGCTGTGGTTCTGTTTTCTCCTTCAATCTCATGAGCGGCGCTGTAACTTTTCTTCATAAATTCGGCCGCCGCGAGTATGGCAGGGAGCCGATGGCCGGGCTGATCGACATAAACGGTATTCTGTACGGAACAACTACCAGCGGAGGTAATCGCTGTGACTGCGGTACGGTGTTCTCTCTTGACCCGGCAACCGGCGCGGAGACCGTGCTTCACGCCTTCGCCGATGGCCCCGACGGCGACGGCCCGCTAGCAGGATTGACCGATGTCAACGGCGTACTGTACGGGACGACGTATGCAGGTGGCCCTTCCAGACACATCACCGGCGGCACGGTGTTCTCTCTTGACCTCACAACCGGCGCAGAGTCGGTGGTGTACGATTTCTGCGCCCGGCGGCGCGGCTGCGGCGGTTTCTATCCCCGGGCGGGCCTGATCGACGTCAAGGGTAAGCTCTATGGGACGACAACTTCTGGAGGTACTTCTGACGGGGGAACGGTGTTCGTACTCAAGGCGAAGCGCTAGCGAACTGCTGCATGCGGACGGCGCTGACCTTTGGTGTCCTGCCGTGTGAACCGCAGAGACGCAAAGACACAGAGGAGATCACAGGCGAGCCCCCCAGACGCGCTTTAGCCATCACCTTGCGATTCAGCCGAACGGAATCAAGAACAACCATCCAGACCACCCGGCTGGCGCGCTGGCAGGCTGAGGCGCTTGCCGAACGCGATGACGCCGTTTTCCGCTCGTTTGCCGAGCGGACGCAGCGGGCGATCTTCGAGCGGCCGTGCCGCGAGGGCGAGCAAACGGTTGCGCCGTTGACGGCGGAGGCCGGCGTCAGAATCTTTTCTCCGTGACCTCATGGCTTGATCGAGAACACCGCTCCGCAACCGGCGTCGAAGCAGTCCCTGCCCTGGAAGTTTTCGCCGCCGTAAAAAACCGTGCCGTACAGCGTGCCTTTGACATCGATCAGCCCAGTCTCCGGACTTCGGCCGTCAGTGCATTCCTGCTCGTCGCAAAACGAATGCAGGACCGCCTCCGCGCCAGTATTCGGGTCGACCGAGAACACGGTGCCGCAGCCGCCGAAATTCTTGCAACAGATTGCCGGCTCGCACGTATCCCCGCCCGCATAGGTCGTGCCGTATAGCATGTCCTTGACATCGATCAGACCGGCAGAAGGGCGGGCGCCGTCGATGCATTGGTTCTGGCTGCAAAAAGAATAAAGCACCGTCTCTGCACCGGTCGCCGGGTCGACCGAGAAAACCGTGCCGCAGCCGGGATCGCAGCTGGTATTGCCGCCTCCTGCGCTCGTCGTCCCATATAGCGTGCCGTTGACGCTGATCAGGCCCGCATCGGGGTATTTGCCGTCGGTGCAGTTCTCCTGACTGCAGAAGGCGTGAAGCACCGTCTCCGCGCCCGTTATCGGGTCAAGCGAAAACACCGTGCCGCCGCCGCCGGAGCCACCCGAAAATGTTGTGCCGTACAGCGTCCCCTTCACGGCGATCAAACCCGCCTCGGGGACCTCGCCGTCGGCGCAATTGCTCTGCCCGCAGAACGAATAAATCACCTTTTCCGCGCCGGTCTTCGGGTCGATCGAAAACGCCGTGCCGCAGCCGGACCTGCAACTCGTGTTGCCGCCTCCGGACGTCGTTCCGTACAGCGTGCCTTTCGCATCAATCAGGCCTGCCTCGGGGATCCCGCCGTCCGTGCAATGGCTCCGGCTGCAGAACGAATAAATCACCTTTTCCGCGCCGGTGGCCGGGTCGAGCGAGAACACCGTGCCGCAGCCGGACATGCAGCCCGCGTTGCCGCCTGCGGAGGTTGTGCCGTACAGCGTGCCCTTGACATCAATCATACCGGCCGGAGGATATGCACCGTCCGCGCAGCCGCTCAGGCTGCAGAAGGAATAGATCACCGTCTCGGCGCCAGTCTTCGGGTCGACCGAGACCACCGTGCCGCAGCCGTCGATACTTTCGCTGCTTTGACAGTTTTCCCCGCCCTCGTAAGTCGTGCTGTAGAACGTGCCATCGACATCAACCAGATTGCCGCCGGCCAGGGCACCGTCCGTGCAGTCGTATTGACTGCAGAAGGAATACAGGACCTTCTCCGCAGCAGCTTCGGCGGACGACATGCAGGAAACAACGATGCAGGCAGCAGCACCGGCAAAGAGACCAACAGACAGACGTTCCATGGGTGTCCCCCCTCGGTCAAACGCCGGCAAGAATGGCACACAGCCATCGCCCGGCGCAACCGGCGGGGCGCTGACGCTGGCGCTGGATTTGCTCCGGGAAGAGCCCGCGTTTCAGGATTTCGTGCTGGCGCACGGGCTGCTCCACCATCGCGTTCCCAATCACGACGGGCGCCTGTTTAGAACGCTGATGACGCTGTATGTACCCGATTGGCGACGGCATGAAATAGCCACGCGACGATGGCGGCGAGTGTCCCGTATGACTTCACAGCCAGTTCCCCCAGCGAATCAGTTCCGATATCCCATTAGCTGAATTGACCGGGGGGCAACCGCGCTATAGTGAAACAGGTATTGGCAATACTGTCACGATTGGGGAATAAAGATGAAAACAGTTTCCGTTGGGTTGTTGGCCGGCATTGTTGGCTGCGCACTCGTCCAGCCCGGTTCGGCCGCCGAGACCGGCACATACAAGGAACAGATCCTTCATTCCTTCGCTGGAGGCACAGACGGCGCGAAGCCTGTAGCCGGCCTGATCGATGTGCATGGCGTGCTGTACGGCACGACAGGTTCTGGTGGCACAGGCTGCTCCGGCCACGGTTGCGGCACGATGTTTGCGATTGACCCGAGCACCGGGACGGAGACGGTGCTTTATTCCTTTTGCAGTTTGCAGAATTGCGCGGACGGCTCGTACCCCTATGCCGGCCTGATCGATGTAGGCGGAACGCTTTATGGGACGACTGCGGGAGGCGGGGGCACGGGCTGCTCCGGTCCCGGTTGCGGCACGGTGTTTTCCATCGACCCCGGTACGGGCGCGGAGACGGTGCTCCA
>Ga0335075_10013859_pt1 | contig 12130 bp, 3 predicted proteins | sample Lox_Sample_24_FD_206723 | JGI IMG/M metagenome (GOLD analysis project Ga0335075, IMG submission 206723) | Soil microbial communities from Loxahatchee National Wildlife Refuge, Florida, United States - Lox_Sample_2.4 | ecosystem: Environmental > Terrestrial > Soil > Wetlands | place: USA: Florida... | reverse complement strand
TGAGCGCCAAAAGCCTCTTCAGCGTGATTGCCGAATTACTTTCCACCCCTCGCGGCATGTCAGCTCCGATGAGCACCGCCTGGCCGTAGCCTTGATGCCAAACGAGAAAGCCCGCACCTTCCGCATCGGGAAGACGCATCAGGTTCACAAAGCACAGATAGGCTCCCATCTCAGCGTCGATCAAAGATCCGGGACCGTCGGGTGCCTCCTCGCGATCGGGGTTCGAAATGCGCCAATCCATCGATGTTGCCTCACAGCGCGGAGCGAACCATGCCAGGAGAGACTCGGGCTGTGCTCTCCTGAGCGCCTCGCGAATGGTCCACTGGACAAAGGTTGTGGCATATAACTGCGTACCTGATCCCTGCGCAAAAATATCCAGAGCAAATGTGCGCACGACTGGATCTGCAATCTCCCCCATGCCAATCGCTTCGGGAGCAAGGTGCTGAAGCGCCTTCTGCAGGCCTTCAGGGCCCTGGGATGCCGCAGTGTTTCGGACGGTATTGAAGAACGCCAGCAGCCGTTCGCGTTCGGCAAACATCCCATTGTAGGAAAGCGATACCACTGGAGCAGCCGCCGGCTCTTTCCATATGTCGCCTGAGATTTGCCAATGCGCGTAGGGTTCCGGGTGGGCATTCGCCCGAGTAGCCAGCCAGCCCGCCAACGTCTCGGCTCCGTTCTCGTCGTCTGCGTGCGCAAAGAATGTGCCGTACGGCCGCAATGCGCGAAAGAGCACCGGAGTTTTTCCGATGGCCGACAGGCGTCTATCCAAAGCGATCGCCACGAAGCGCCGTTTCGGCGCTGGTGCGCCCTGCTCAGCCGTTACTGCCGAGGGTGCCAGTAGCTCCGCCGCTTTGCGAAATGTCCCTATTTGTCCGGTACTCCATAGCTCTGCCGTCATCTTATCCACGAATCCAACCGCATCTGAGCGCCAGTCCAGGCGCTGTAACGCCGGACACAAACGAAGCGTGGCGAACAACTCGACGGCTCGCTTCGGATTATCCGGCCTGGGCGGCGTCAAGGATTGAAGTGTGCGGTCCAGTTCTCGCCTCTCTGCGGGAAATAGGCTGCCGGCGCGTGCAATCTGCTGCATCATTACGGCTGCCAGCGGGATGGGGAGGTTCTCCAACAAACTCTGTTGAGCAGGTGTCGGCATCGTGCTAAATGCGCTGTTCACAGCCCCAACTCCGCAATGAGTTTGCCGTGGGCCATTGGTGCGTCGCAGCCCAGCAGGGCAGCCACACTCGGCGCCAGGTCGATCGATTCAACCCGCCGATCGACGATTGTGTTCTGTTTGATATCCGGACCCAGCGCAATCATCCACGTCGTGCGCGAAAACGCATCTCCGGTGCGGTGATGTTGAAATCCGTTCCCCCCGGCATCTAGATCCGAATCGCGGCCGAAGTCCGGCAAGATCAGCAGATTCGTCTTGTCTTTGTATTCGGGGTCGCTTTGGATGGTTCGCCACAGCTCCGCGCAAATCGTGTCCGAGCGATGAATGCCATCGAGGTAAAGTGAGAACGCTCCCGTGTGCGCAACATCGATATCGTGCAGGGTCAGCCACAGTAAACTGGGCGCCATCTCGCGCATCACTCGCCTGGCAACGAAGAGCGACAATTCGTCAGGGCTTTGCAAACTGCTTGCGTGCGCGGCGAAATCCGCCAGCGATAGCTTCAGCATGGAAGCTGCCTGCTCCGTCGGCATCTCTTCCGCAAGCGCCACGGGAGCCTGAATGGGAGACTCGTAGTTGTCGCTCAGCAAGTGCTCCACGCCAGCAAATGCGGGAGTACCGTCGGGCCGTGCCAGCAGCCGCTTGGGCAACACCACGGTCGCTCCCTGGTCAAAATACCTGCTGTCGGAGCTCTGACCGATGCGGTTGAATCCGTTGCTGGGCGCAACCACCCAGGCGTCGGTTGCCGGGCGCCGCTTTGTCTTCCGAAAGTACTCGAAGATTGTGGGATGTGCAGGCGAGACGTCGGCAAAGTTATCGAAGCTTTCGTAATTCCCGGTGGCGAGCGACGCTGTCGCCACGTAGTGGCCGAGGATCCCCTCGTTGACCACCTGCGTAAAGAAACTGGCTTGAGGAATCAGTTCGAGCAGTAAATGGGGTATGTTCTCCTGGCCCTCGGGGGCAAAAGTCTCGCGGTCTCTTGCTCCTCCGCCAAAGGTAACCACCACCACCTTGCGCCTGTCCGATGCCCGCGCCCATGCTCGCTGTGGAAGCATGCTCGAAACGGTTGTCGCCAGAGTCGAACCGCACAATCCGCGCACAAACTCCCGCCGGTTCACGCTTCGCAATGCCGCCCGGCGGCTGAATTCGTTTCTGTGATCCATAGTTGACCGTCCGGCTTAAAGGGGAAGGAGTCGCCCCATCCGTGTAATGATGAGGCGGCTCGATGTGCGAGCGATTCTAGAAAGTGAATCGCCCTGCAACCTCAATAACCCGGGCATCAGGTAGGAACTGGTTTCCGCTGTACCTGACGGAATTGATGCTACCTGCACTCCCTCCGGTAATACTGGTGCTGGGATCGCCGAAGGATGGAGTGTTCATGACATTGACTCCGTCTGCGCGCAATTCAAAAGCCGTCTCGCGGTAAGGGATTTTGAAGCTTTTGAAAAGAGACATGTCAAGCCGGTTGAAGCCGGGTCCACCCACTGTTATGCGCCCCGGCTGACCATATGGCAGTGTTCCCGCCTGGCTGAGCAGAACCGCATTGCCGCCCGCGGCGACAGCGGCGTTGTAATCCGTCACGGTCGCATATGCCAGCGGCGCCTGGGAAAAGGCACACGGGTTGAACCAGTGAGCGAGGGTCTTGGTCTGCGTTGCGCAGGTTTCTCCCACCTGCGTCACAGGGTTGGGCGTGCCGCCGGCGCGAAAGGGGTCGCCGACCCGGAACCGTTGCGGGAGTGCGATGGGTGTCCCGGTCTGGACCTGAAAGATGGCGGATGCCTTCCAACCCCCGATTACTTCGTCCACCGCGCCGCCATGATTCAGGAATTGCTTCCCCTTGCCAAACGGCAGATCGTACTGCGGCGCGAAGGTAAACCGACTGCGCACATCGGTGTTACTGGCGCCATATTCGAATTTCAAACCGAGAAATGCGGGATTGCCGGCCTGGCCCCCGTCGGTTCCCTGGATCGGCTGCACGGCGTCGTCGAGACTGTGCGACCAGGTGTAGCCGCCCAGGAAAGACAGACCATTTGAATATCGTTTTTCAATCTTTGCCTGGAGCGAGTTGTAATTGGCCATGCCCTCGTTGGTCACGCGAATGATGTTGCCGAAGTCGTAGAACGGTTGATAAAGCTGGCTATTCGCTTCCTGGGGGATAACACCTGGATACTGGTTCGCCCCATAGCTGACCCGCAGGTGACGCGAGACATTGCCCTCATAGCCGATGGTGTAGGAGATGGTTGACGTGAGTGCTTGCTGCACCGACAGGTTGTACGCTTCCGTGTAGCTGCTCGCCCCGTTCTGGTCTTGCTGGAAGAGCGTCGGCAACTGCGCGTTTGCCTCAAGGCCGGCGTTGGAAGTGGCCGCTGCCCCAAACCCGGTCTCGAGTGTCTGCCCGTTCGTGGGACACACGACACCGGCGGCAGTGGTGTTGTAACACTGGTTTGGAGTCGGCTGATAGTAGCTGCTCAGGAAGAATGGCGGATTGTTATACAGATTCAAACCCAGCCCGATGTTTTCCTGGCCGCCGTAGAAAAATCCGAACCCCCCGCGAATCGCAATCTTGGCTATGGGTTGATAGGCAAACCCGATGCGCGGCGCAAACTCGTGGCGGTCGGGATTAATCAGCGACCGATTCGAAGTGTACTTGATCGCGATGTTGTCCTTGCTGAAGTCGGTCGAAAGAAAGGCGGGAATCGGATAGCTACTCTGCGACTGTGGGATGAGGAACGTTCCACTCCCCTGGTTCATGCCGGCATAGTTGCCATCGAAGTTCGCCTGGTAGTCATGCAGTGCGACGAACGGCTGAGTATACTCCCAGCGTAACCCCAGATTGATGGTGAGGTTCGGCCGGACCTTCCAGTCATCCTGAACATAGGCTGCATCGTACCAGCGCAGATCGGTGATTGCCGTGGTGCTGTTCAGCGAGGCGTAATTTTCCAGGTCCAGCGCAAAGTCGGCAAAGCCCAGACCTGTCCTGGCGCCGCTCGTGTCCCCAGGATCACTGGTGTAGGTGCCTTTGAACCCCTGGTATCCGGTCGAGTTGGGCGACTGCAACCCGTAAAAACGCACATGCTGGAAGTTAGCGCCCATGGTCAAGGTGTGCTGGCGCCAGACCTTCGAGACATTGTCGATGAACTCAATCACGTCCTGCTTTTCATCGGAAGGCTCGTACCCTGGGATACCGATTCCGACGTTGGCCCCATCGAGATCGTTGAAGTAAAGATCTGGGAAACCGCCCAGCGAGGGGCCGAATGGGATACCGCCCAAACCATACTTCGCTGCAACGTCCACCTGGGCATTTTGCGGCAAATAGGATGCCTGCAAGAGGTTGTACCCAACCCGGAACTCGTTGGAGAGATTAGGGGAAAAGAAATGGGTCTCGCTGAACAAACCGCTCTTGGTGTAATTGGTGTCTGCGCCGTCAGAACCGTAACCGCCGCCATCCAGCACGCCCAGGGGCGGAGTAAAGAGCGACGGATTGTTGGCATAGCTGAAGCGTCCGAATGCCTGGTCCTTGGGGCTGAAGTTGTAGTCCACGCGGATATCGTACTGAGCCGTGTTGTTCTGTGATGCTGTCGCCGGAGCAGTGTAGTTCTGCAGCACCTGACCAGTCACGCCTTGGTTCGGAAGCGGAAACAGATTCATGACAGTCTTTGCGACGGAGTCGACGTTGGCCGGGCAGATGACATTCTGCCCAGAGATCGAAGTCGTATAGGCCGGAGTTGCCGACGGGCATGTAAGGTAGCGGGTCGGGTCCTTTCCGGCTTCCGTTCCGCCGACGTTCGCCGTCACATTGCCGCCAGCCTTATATAAGGTGGCAATGGGGTTCCCATTGGTCAGCGCGGGATTGAGGAATTGCGAAAAATCTCCGGTGCGCTCAGCCGCCGTTGGAACGGTGAGGTTCGTCTGTTGCGGTTCGTAGATGTCCACGCGAATCCCCTGGCCATCCGCAAAGATGAAGAGCTTGTTTCTGAGAATGGGGCCACCCAGGGTCGCGCCAAAGATATTCGAGTGATAGGATGTGCGGGACTCCGGATTTGGAGCCGCGAAGTTGTAGGGCAGGGCAGCAAGGCGGTCGCTGCGGAAATACTCCCACATGGAGCCGTGGACGGTGTTGGTTCCCGATTTGATCGACGCGTTGACCGCGGCTCCGGTCCCGCGGCCCAGTTCGGCGCTGTAGTTGCTGCTTTCCACTTTGAACTCCGCAAGCGCGTCGGGAGGTGGAGCAGCAGCATAAGTCGCCCCATTCAGAAAGTCCTGCATGTTGGAGTTGTTGTCGACACCGTCGAGAATGAAGTTGTTTTGCGAGACGCGGCTGCCATTCGATGAAAAGCCACCCGCACCGGATGTCTGCGAATTGCCCTGGTTCGGGGGGTTGACGCCCGTCGTAAGCTGGGCCAGAAACACATAATTGCGGTTCAGCAGCGGAAGGTCTTCGAGTTGGGACGTGGTGAAGACCTGGCCCGTCGATGCATCCTCTGTCTGGAGTTCCGTAGACGACGCAACTGTGATGGATTCTGTCACTTTTCCGGGTCTGAGGGAGACATTCAAGCCAACCGTCTGGCTGACATCAACGTGAATGTTCTCCTGCTTCTTCGTTTCAAAGCCGGGTGCCGTGACCGTCAGGCTGTAAAGCCCGATCTTGATCGGCGCAAACCTGTAGGAGCCGTCGTTATTCGTGGTGCGCTGGAAAGAAATGCCGGTGTCCTGGTCAACCAGGTTGACGGATGCTCCTGAGATACTCTTGCCCTGGCTATCGGTGATGGTGCCGGTGATCCCGCCTTGATCGATTTGTGCAAGCGCCCCGCGCAAGCCCACCAGGCAATACAGTCCAACGAAAGCTAGCCAAGTAAACATTTTCAACCGTACTCGAAGCACGTGGGTGTCGATCAGAAACGTAAACCCAAGTCTCTGGCGGCTCTCGTCACGAACCGGCTGCGGAAATGTCTTGAATTGCAGTTGTCTCACTGTATCCTCCTAGAGTGACTGCGCTCTCTTCGCTCATCCTAGTGTCACCGAATTGAAAAATGGATTCAGCTGCCCGGTTAACCAGGATTAAACGTTATCGCTTTGATGAGGAAACAGTGAATCCGACATTTGAGCGCAAAAGACCGGACCATCCTAGCCAGTGATACATGAGCCATACGGACCTGTCTCATATGGCACATATAGGCCATAGCAGAAAAGTGCGTCGAGAGAGTGTTATGTGGCCACGGCTGTCCGGATTAAAGGGGGACGGAACCGTCTGTATGGCGAAAGCAGGGGAGTTTTGACAGCGGCATAGTCGGGCAGCAGCCTCTTATGGTCGAACGGAAGATGCAGTTTGACGATGCTGGACTACCCTTCTGCGCGGCGGGCGATGCCTGGCAACTGTCTGCGCTGCATGATGTAGTGGGCCAGGCGGCCGGTGGACAGAGCTATCCATTGCGGCAACCCTGAAAAGGCCGGCGTCGGCGGTTCAATCCCGTCTCTGGCCACCACTTTCCAATCACTGTCTTCTTAGACGTCCAGCCGATTGGAGGCTGCGACGCGGCTGTACCAGAATCCCGAATCTTTGACGATGCGTTTCTGACTTCGAAAGTCTGTATAGATCAAGCCATAGCGTTCCGTATAGCCCTCCGCCCACTGGAAGTTATCGAGTAGAGTCCACGTATGGTATGCACGAACGTGTGCCCCGTCTGCGATTGCACGAGCAAGTTCCGCAAGCACCTGGCGATACCACTGGATGCGTCGCACATCCGGTACGCGGCCATCCTCTTGGTCATACGGCCCATCGAGATAGCCGCAGCCGCTCTCTGTAATCTCAATGATCGGATGATTGTACTCATTGGAAATCCGGGTCACGAGATCGTAGATGCCGCGTGGCCATATCTCCAGACCAGACTCCGTCAATGGGCCTTCGGTAGGCATGGTAGCGCGAATCTGCGTATACGGGTCGCGTGCGCCTCCTGAGTCGGACTCAATCTCGGTGCCACTGAAGCTGCCGCCCAGAGTGCGAGAATGGCTTGCATCGGAGACGATGCGGCGCGTGTAGAAATGAAAGCCCACCCAATCCAGCGGCGCGTACAGGATATGTTCATCTCCTGGCTTGAAGCCCATTTCATCGTAAGGGGGCTCACCGACAAAGGCGTTTGGATAGCGGCCCTTCATGGCGGCTTCAAGAAAGAAGACGTTGTTCATCGCATGGTACCGCGCAGCCGCTGCGCGATCTTCCTCAGAATCTGTCTTCGGATAGGCGGGAGCCATCTCGTACGCGCTGCCGATAGTCGCTTTTGGTGACGCCGCTTTAACGGAACGATGTGCTTCACCCTGCGCGAGCCCCAGCGTATGTGCGGCCTTCAGGAAGTCGGGAAAACTGGTGCGGCACGGCGGAAACGCGCCCGCAGCGTAGCCCATAAACGCGATTGCCCATGGCATATTGAACGGCGCCCAGAGTGTGATCCGGTCGCCCAGATGCTTGGCGAGGATGCCTGCATAATCGGCAAAGTAGCCGGCAAGATCGCGATTCGGCCACCCGCCCCGGTCCTCCTGCGCCTGTGGAAGATCCCAGTGGTACATCGTGCACCAGGGACGAATTCCCGCTTCGAGGAGTGCGTCGGTTAAGCGGCTGTAGTGATCGATACCCTTCATATTGGGCGCGCCAACGCCAGCAGGCTGAATGCGCGGCCACGAAATGGAGAAACGATAGCTCTTTAAATTGAGCTGCCTGGCCAGTGCAATGTCCTGCGGGTACAAATGATACTGATCGCAGGCGACGTCGCCTGTTACGCCGCCGCGCACTTTGCCTGGCGTGTGCGTGAACCTGTCCCAGATCGACTCGCCTTTGCCGTCGTCATTCCAGGCGCCTTCCACCTGGTACGAAGCTGTAGCGGCGCCCCAGATAAACCCATCGGGAAATCGCGCGGCCTGGATTTCCCGCTCCGGCACCGCTCCTGGCGCAGAGGACTCAGCGATTCGACCGGCCATCGCAGCCGTGGCGGACGCATCAGCGCCGCGGACCTCTTTCTCAGCAAATGCTGTTCCCGCTGCCGCCGCTACTGAACGAGCAACAAACTCCCGGCGATTCATATTCTCTCTCCAAAATGAGTCGGTAGACTGCCAGGCACATTCACGAGGGCGTCTGTGCCGCGCTCCAGATATCCATTGCAATATTAGACACATTTGAGCGACGTGTTGTAATGGCGCCGGAGCTCGGCGATTTGTGGTCGCTTCAATTTTCGTAAAACAACTTCGCTTGCGGCGCGCAGAGTTCAAAGCAGCGGGGCTTGAGATTTGAGAAAAGATCAACCGTAGTGGTCGCTTGATGATCGACGCGCACCATCATCTCCGCAGGCTCGCCTGCTGATTCCTGCCATGGTATCCTGTCACCGTTTCTCGGGAAATTCCGGCAGGCAAAGTAGTTGAGGGGTAAGTGCAAGCAGGCCCTCTCTGCGGAGTGTGGGTATGCGCGTGCTTTTGGGGAGCAGGCTCCCGGCTTTTTCACTTCTTCTGATTTCCTTCTTCTTCGCGGCTGCGGCGCATGCCCAGAACCCGCCGTCGCCGCTGGTGACGCGGGCCGTCGATGATACAGAGCTCGCGCCGCTTCAGGGAACAGCGCACCCGCTGGCGCTGGCGCGGTATGATCGCGGGCCTGTGAATGAGTCCACACCCGCCGACCGGCTGCTGCTGCTTCTCAATCGTCCGGCGGATCGCGACGCGGCATTCCGGCAGTTTGTAAACGATGCGCACACGCGCGGCTCTGCCTCCTGGCACAAGTGGCTTACGCCGGAGCAGATCGGCGCGCAGTACGGCCCAGCCGACTCCGATGTGGATGCGGTGCGGATGTGGCTGAGCGGGGCGGGCTTCAGCGTCGGCCGGGTCTCGAAGTCGAAGCGCTTCATCGAGTTTTCCGGCACGGTAGGGCAGGTGAACGTCGCGTTTCACACGCAGATTCACGCTTACATGGTGCACGGCGTGCTGCATCACGCCAATGCAACACCGCTCAAGATTCCCGCGGCGCTGGCCGGCATTGTGGCCGGCGTTTCCTCGCTCAGCGATTTTCGCCCAGTCCCGCAACTGGAATCGGGGGGTACGGCCGAATACGATGGCGCATCGCACAGTATCGTTCCCGATCTGACCGGCCCCGCATCCTGGAGCCCGCTCAAATACGCCCTCGCGCCCGCGGATTTTGCTACCGAATACGATCTCGCGCCGCTCAGCAGCGCGGGCACAACCGGAACCGGCGTCACCATCGGCATCATCAATGCCTCGAATATCGACCTGAGCCAGCCACAGGCGTATCGCAGCGTCTTCGGTCTGCCGGCCAACCCGGTGCAGGTGATCGTCGACGGCAGCGATCCGGGCACGAATGGTGACTCGACAGAGGCCTATCTGGACGTGGAGATGGCGGGAGCCACGGCGCCCGGCGCGACCGTCGATCTCTATATCTCGGCCGGCTCACCCTACCAGGACCCGCTTGCGCTGGCGGCGATGCGGGCTATCGAAGACGACCAGGCAGACATTTTGAGCGTGAGCTTTGGCGCTGGCGAGCAGGAACTCGGAACCGGCGAGAACCAGATCTGGAATGCGCTGTGGGAGCAGGCGGCCGCGCAAGGGCAGACGGTGCTGGTGTCTTCAGGAGACTTCGGGCAGGTGCCGGACGAGGAATACACGTTCGAGGGGGGGCTCATTGGACCGGCGGTGAACGGGCTGGCTTCGACACCCTGGAACGTAGCCGTAGGTGGAACGGATTTCTACTACTCCGACTACGCGAGCGGCGCGTCCAGCGCGGACTCGGACTGGAACCCAACCAACGACCCCACCACCAAAGCCTCACTGATTGCGCGGCTGCCGGAGCAGGTGTGGAACGATCCCTTCGGACTGGATGCGATCGGCAACGGACTGGACCGCAATGAAATCTACGCCGCTGGCGGAGGAGCGAGCAGTTGCATCGCTACCAGCTCATCCGGCTGCCTGGGTGGCTATGCCAAGCCTGCCTGGCAAACCGGTCCCGGCGTGCCAACCGACGGGGCGCGCGACATTCCCGATGTGTCGCTCTTCGCTTCCAACGGCGCCAATCTTTCGGCCTATGCCATCTGCGCGCAAGCGGGAGAGTGCGCACCCGACAGCAGCGGAAACTTTTCCCTCGATCTGGTCGGCGGAACGTCGGCATCCGCGCCGGCCATGGCGGGCATCATGGCGCTGGTTGTCCAGAAATATGGACGTCAGGGACAGGCCGACGCAACATTGTATCCGCTGTCGCAGCAGAAGCCGTCGGCTTTTCACGATGTCACGCTGGGTAGCAACCAGGATCTCTGTGCAACGCTCGGGCCGGAGTGTATATCCACCACCGATAGCAGCGGTCTGACTGTGTATGAGGCTACGGTGTACGCAGCGGCGCCTGGGTTTGACTTGGCCAGCGGCCTGGGCTCGGTAGACGCGGCCAACCTGGTGAATAACTGGAACACGATCACGTTCCAGTCGACCTCGACCACGCTTCAGGTATCGCCGACGAAGATTACGCACGGCTCCGCGGTCAACATCACGGCAAGCGTTGCGCCTGCCTCCGGCACCGGGACCCCGACAGGGAGCGTGGCGATCCTGGCTGCCTCCGAATCGTCGACGCAAGGGCAGGCCGCGATTCAGCTTACCGGCGGCACCGGCACGGCGAGCCTCGATTCGCTTCCTGGCGGCACGTATCAGCTCACCGCGCGGTACAGCGGAGACGGAGTGTTCGCGAGCAGCACCTCGCAGCCGCAGACGATTACCGTGGCCGCCGAAAAGTCGACGCTGACGCTGGCGATCGCTGGTCCAGACAACTCGCCTGTGGCCCAACTTGGGTATGGCATGCCGATCTATCTGAGCGCGCAGGTGGTGGGCGTGAATGCTCCGTCAGGCAGCACCGATGGAAGCGCGACAGGCAGTGTCGCATTCACGGTCGATGGCGCCACGACAGACGTGCCGCTGAATGCGGGCGGCATCGCCTCGTGGATTGCGCCGGCGCTTTCCGTGGGCAGCCACACAGTGAGCGCAAGCTATGCGGGCGACGGCAGCTTTATGGCCTCGTCGGCAGCCGCGCAGACCTTCTCGCTCGCCAAAGGGTTTCCGTACATCGATCTGACCCCGTCCTTCGCTATTGGCGGCGACGGAATCAGCGATACGGTTTACGCCGGCAGCAATTTCACGGTGAGTGCGCAGGTCGGGTCCTATTATGGAGCCATCTTTGAAAACGGTGTCCCCTCTCTGAACACGGCCGCACCTACGGGCACCGTCACAATCAAGCTGGCGAACGGAAACTCCGACCTCTTCGGCATTGGCTGCGCCGCGGCGAGCGCAGCCGTCACTCAGACGGTGACTTTGTCGCCGACCTCCGGCGTCTACGGGCCATATGCTGCGGCGCAAGCCGTTCTCGCCAACGTGCCGGCGGGATTTTATTACCTATGCGCGGAATACAACGGCGACGCGAACTGGGTGTCTGAAGGCCTGGCCTATACCAATCAGGTAGTCGTCACGGCGCCCACCACGCCTCCGGCAGCCTCCACCGCGACCCTGAGCATTTCGCCGACAAACGTCTCGGGCGCGCAGTTGGCGGCGATGACGGCCACCGTCACTGGCCCGGCTGGAGCCACCGTCGCGCCCACCGGTTTCATTACGTTTTCTGACAACGGAGCCATTCCCGGCCAGCTCTGGCTCTATGCGCTCACGCCGGCTGCATCGGGCCCAAGCTCCAGCTTTACCCTGGATATTCCCGCCTCGTACTTGTGGAACAACGGAAGCAATCAGATCACGGCGATTTACTCCGGCGACGCCAACTATCTGCCTTCGACCAGTAACGCCGTGAGCGTGACGGTTGCGCAGAATGACGGAGACTTTACCCTCACTCCGGCGCTCGGGCAGGTGAGCGTCGCCTCGGGCAGCTCGGCCAGCGCGAGTGTCAATCTTGTTTCGCTCAATGGATTCAATGGAACCGTGGCCCTGAGC
>Ga0335075_10013858_pt1 | contig 12131 bp, 13 predicted proteins | sample Lox_Sample_24_FD_206723 | JGI IMG/M metagenome (GOLD analysis project Ga0335075, IMG submission 206723) | Soil microbial communities from Loxahatchee National Wildlife Refuge, Florida, United States - Lox_Sample_2.4 | ecosystem: Environmental > Terrestrial > Soil > Wetlands | place: USA... | reverse complement strand
CACGGCCCCGCTGGATCCGGCGCGTCTGGTCGATTTTGCGCGCTCGCTTCCCGAAACGAACCTCGTCGTCGAGAGCCTCGCCGGACGCACCCTGGCCGCCGTGATGGAGATCATCGTGCACGGGTTCAACGGGGTGGTCGGCGGAGTCAATTCGAGCACGGTCGAGCAAGCCATCAACCGGCTGGCGACCAACTTCGCCTCGCTCACTCCGGGAGTCGCGGTCGACACCGCGCGGCAGGCGATCCTCAGCGGGTTCGACCTGGCGCTCGAGGTGGGCGCATCGCCGGATGGCCGTGAGCGCGTGCGCCGCGTCGTGGACATCTCGTTCGGCGCGAACGGTGGCGTGGAGCTGCGCGATATCTTCAGCTTCAGCGATCGCGCCGGCACCGATGGCTCCTTCGTTGCCGCGCAGGGTGAGCCGCGCCTGCTCGACGAGCTGCGAGCTCGCGGCGTGCAGATCGACACCACCCCGTTTCAGCGCACGGGCAACTCCTGAGGCCACAAAACGAAACGCGGCGTCCAAGGTGGACGCCGCGTCCGATCGCCGAAAGCGGGGCGCGCCGAGAAGAGCGGCTCAGGACTGAGAAGCGTCTTCTTGCAGCTGACGGCTCACCTTGCGGCTGACGAGCCGCCGCTTGAGAGCGTTCAGCTTGTCGATCATCAGCACGCCGTTGAGGTGGTCGTTCTCGTGCTGGATCGCGATCGCGAGCAGGCCATCGGCTTCGAGCTCGAAGGGCTTTCCGAACTGATCCAGCGCGCGCACCTTCACGCGGTCGGCACGACGGATCTCTTCGGCTGCGCCCGGGAAGGAGAGGCAGCCCTCCTCCCAGGTCTGCACGCCCTCGGTCTGAATGATCTCGGGGTTGATGAAAACCTTGAGGTCACTCGCTTCGTTCTCGCCTGCCGTGTCGATCACGAAGATGCGGGCGTCCACTCCCACCTGCGTGGCGGCGAGGCCACACCCGGCAGCGGCGTACATCGTCTCCGCCATCGACTCCACGAGCGCTCGCGTTTCGTCGGTGATCTGAGCCACTGGCTTGGCGACCAAGCGCAAGCGAGGGTCCGGGTACTTCAGGATTTCGAGAGTGGCCATACGCGTTCGTTAATACCATTCCGGCGGGGTAGGGGCAACGGCCGGCAGGCTCGTTGACTCATTTGGCGCTATGCGCGAGCCCCAAAAGCAGACATGTACGGGAGGTTTTTCGCGGTTTCGGCGATCTTGCCGCGGTTCGAGAGCAACTCGGTCGCCGAATCCCAAGAGCCTTCGAGGAAGCGCTGGCGGATGCCGGCCGGCATCTCGAACTCGATCTTCCGATCGCCCGCCTCGATCGTGCACTGCTCGAAGTTGATGCGGATCGCGAGGCGCGGGTTCGCCTCGATCGCGGACATGAGCGCCTGCGCATTGGCCTCGTCCACCTTCACGCACGGAATGCCGATCGAGAAGCAGTTCGAGTTGAAGATCTCCGCGAAGCTCTCGGCGATGACGACGGAGATGCCCTGGCCCCAGCGCATGAGCGCCTGCGGCGCATGCTCACGCGATGAGCCACAGCCGAAGTTCTTGTTGGCGATCAGAATGCGCGCGCCGGCGAAGCGCGGGTCGTCGAAGGAGTGCTTCTGGCCCGCGCGCGCGAGCTCTGCACGGTCGTCCTCGAAGGCGTGCTCGCCCAGCCCCGTGAACGTCACGGTGCGCAGGTAGCGCGCGGGAATGATGCGGTCGGTGTCGATGTCATCGCCCCGCACGGGGACGGCAGTGCCTTCGATGACGATGCGGCGAGTATCCTCGGTCACGTCGGAATCCCTTTCCGTTACTGGATGTCGAACAGCTGGCGCGCGTCCGTCACGCTGCCGGAGAGAGCGGCGGCGGCCACCATGGCCGGGCTCATGAGCAGCGTGCGCCCGCTCGGCGAGCCCTGTCGGCCCTTGAAGTTGCGGTTGGACGAGGAGGCGCAGATCTGCCGCCCCTCGAGCTTGTCGGGGTTCATGGCCAGGCACATCGAGCAGCCCGGCTCGCGGAACTCGAACCCCGCGTCGGTGAAGAGCTTGTCGTAGCCGCGCTCGATCAGCGCCTTGCGCACGTCGTGCGACCCCGGAACGATCAGCGCGCGAACATGAGGAGCGACCTTGCGTCCGCTCTTCTGCACCAGACGGGCGACCTCCTCGAAGTCGCTCAAGCGGCCGTTGGTACACGAGCCGATGAACGCCACGTTGACCTCGGTGCCCGCGATCGGTTGGCCCGCCTCGAAAGACATGTAGCGATAGGCCTCCTCGGCCGTCTCGCGCTCGTTGGCGGGGAAGCTCGACAGCGACGGCACTTGCTCGCTGACGCCAACGGACTGTCCCGGGGTGATGCCCCACGTCACCATGGGCTCGATCTCGGCGCCGTCGAAGCGCACGATATCGTCGTACTTGGCGTCGGGGTCGCTGCGCATCGAGTTCCAGTACTCGACCGCTCGATCCCAGCTCTGGCCCGTCGGCGAGTAGCGCCGTCCCTTCAGGTAGGCGTACGTCGTCTCGTCCGGATTGATGTATCCAGCGCGCGCGCCGCCCTCGATGCTCATGTTGCAGAGGGTCATCCGCTCGTCCATCGTGAAGCGCTCGATGACCTCGCCGGCGTACTCGTAGACGTGGCCCACGCCGCCTTTTACGCCGAGCTTGTTGATCAGATAGAGCGCCACGTCCTTCGCGTACACGCCGGGCCGCAGCTTCCCGTTCACCTCCACACGGCGCAGCTTCAAGCGGCCCATGGCGAGCGTCTGGGTGGCGAGCACGTCGCGCACCTGCGAGGTGCCGATGCCGAACGCCAGCGAGCCGAACGCGCCGTGCGTGGACGTATGCGAGTCGCCGCAGCAGATCGTCATGCCCGGCTGGGTCAAGCCGAGCTCCGGCCCGAGCACGTGCACGATGCCCTGCTCCTGGCGGCTCGGCGAAAAGAAGTGGATGCCGTGCTTGCCGACGTTGGCCTCGAGAGCGCCCAGCATCTCTTCAGCGAGCGTGTCTTGCAGCGGCCGCAGCTTGGTGTGCGTCGGGATGATGTGATCGGCGGTCGCGAACGTCCGCTCCGGGTAGGCCACCGTCAGGCCGCGCTCGTCGAGCGAGCTGAACGCCTGCGGCGACGTGACCTCGTGCAGGAGGTGCAAACCCATGAACAGCTGGTGTTGCCCCGACGGCAGCGTCGCTACCGTGTGGCGCTCAAACACCTTCTCGTACAGCGTCTTTCCCATTGCCAGTTCCTCTCCGAGCCGCGGGGCTCGCATAGTCCTTCGAGTAGCGCTCGAGCCGCTCGATCAGCTCGTTGCCGAAGCGCGTGAAAGCGACCACGTCGGCCGCACCAAACTCCAGCCACACCTCGTTGATGGCGTGCAGGCGCAGCTCGCGCAGGCGTGCGAGCGTGCGCTTGCCGAGCGCGCTGAGCACGTAGTTGCGCTGCCGGCCGTCGCTCTCGCTCAGCGACACCACCACCAGCTCCTTGTCCTGCAGCTGACGCAAGATCTTCGAAACCGCTGCCGCGCTGCTATCGCGCCGGCGTGCGAACATGCTCGGCATGAAGTCGGCCTGCTCGATCTCGTCGAGCACCGACCATTGCTGCTCCGTCAGGCCCACGCTCGCCGCCAGCTCGAGCCGCCGCTGTCGAAACACCTCGGTCAGGCGTCCGAGGCACGCGACCGCATCGTGAACGTCGCTGAGGGCAGGGGAGTTAGCCACGGGCAATAGTTAACCTAGGGCAACTATTGCCCGTGGGCAACGGAAATCGTGCCGACGCAGGAGGCGTTCGGCTCGGCGTCGCCAACGGGCGTCAGGTGTCTTCGATCGGCTTCGACGGGTAGCGCACGCGCCCCGTCAGATAGGCGTCCGTGCCCGACAAGTCCCACTTGGGACGGTGCAGACGCGGGGCTGCGGAGACGTCATCGGGACCTGCCCAGTCGACCGCACAGGGGCGCCCACGCGGCCCGAGTAGCACGGGGGCGATGAAGAAATGGAGCTCTTCCGCGAGCTGATCGGCGAGCAGGCTCCCCGCGAGCTCGGCGCCGCCCTCGCAGAGCACGCTCACCACCTCGCGTTGCGCGAGCGCACGCAACGCCGCCTTCATGTCGCAGCGCCCTTGCGTGTTGGCAGCGACGCGCACCACGTTCACGCCACGCTCGGCGAGCGCTTCCTCGGCCTTGACCGAGGAGTTTGGAGTGGTGACGACGCAGGTCGGCACCTCGGCGGCGGTCGTCACGACGGTGCTGCCGAGGGGGATGCGCAGGGTGCTATCGACGATCACCCGGATCGGGTTTCGCGCCGGCGGCCCTTCGCGCACCGTGAGCTGCGGATCGTCCGCCACGATGGTGCTGACCCCCACGAGCACCGCGTCGTGCGCGGCGCGCAGCCGGTGTCCGCGCGCGCGAGAATCCGGGCTCGTGATCCATTTGGAGGCGCCCGTCTTCGTCGCGATGCGCCCGTCGAGCGACGTGGCGAGCTTGAGCGTGAGGTACGCGGTGCCCTGGGTGATGTACTTGCGCCAGGGACGGATCAGCGCCTTGCAGGGGTTGGCGAGCACACCCGTCACCACCTCGACGCCGCCGCCGCGCAACTTGGCGACGCCGCCTCCGGCCACGTTCGGGTTCGGATCGGCACAGCCGGCGACGACTCGCGCGATGCCCGCTTTGATGATCGCGTCCGTGCACGGGGGCGTCTTGCCGAAGTGGTTGCAGGGCTCGAGCGTCACGTACAGCGTGGCGCCGCGCGCGCGCTCGCCCGCCTGCTCGAGAGCGACGATCTCGGCATGCCGATCGCCCGCGCTCGCGTGGAAGCCCGTGGCGATGATTTGCCCATCCTTGACGATCACCGCACCCACATGTGGGTTCGGCGAGGGATCGCCCTGATGCCCGATCTCGATCGCCTGAGCCATCCATTCGGTGGCGCGGGCGTCGGTCAGGGTAGAGGCTTCCGAGGAGGCCCCTCCCGTGCGGGACGTGTCATCGACCATGGCGGAGGCTTAGCCTTTCGGACGTTCGCGAACAAGTTGGCTCATCTCCGCCATGAAGGCGTCGATGTCGCGAAACGATTTGTAGACGCTCGCAAACCTCACGTACGCCACCTCGTCGATGCGCTTCAGCGCCTCCATCACGGCCAACCCAATGGCCTGCGACGAGACCTCGCGATGCCCGCCTTCGGCCAGGCTGCGCTCCACCTGGCTTGCGACCTCGTCGAGCACGTCGACGGAAACCGGTCGCTTGTTGCACGCTATCTGCAAGCTGCGTAGCAACTTTTCTCGGTTGAAAGCTTCTCGCTGGCCGTTCTTCTTGACCACCGTCGGCAGGCTGTTCTCGAGCCGCTCGTAGGTCGTAAAGCGCCGCTTGCAGTTTTCACACTCGCGCCGCCGCCACGTGACCGCGCCCTCGGACACGAGACGCGAATCGACGACTCGGCAGTCCGTCTCGTTGCAGTAAGGACACTGCATGGCTGCACCGCGATCGGCCGCGAAAGCGCGCCGCTCAGCCCTCGAAGGCCGAGAGCACGAGGGCCACGTTCGTGCCGCCGAACCCGAACGAGTTGCTCATGACGTGCTTCAGCGTGCGCTGACGAGCGGTATGCGGCACGTAGTCGAGCACACACTCCGGATCGGGGTCGTCGAGATTGATCGTCGGCGGCACGCTGCCCGTCGCGATGGCCTTGGCGCAGATCGCGGCTTCGACCGCGCCCGCGGCGCCCAACATGTGGCCCGTCATGCTCTTGGTGGAGCTCACCCACAGCTTCTTGTCGAGCGCATGCGCGCCGAAGGTATCGGCGAGCGCACGCGACTCTTCGACGTCACCGACCGGCGTCGAGGTGCCGTGAGCGTTGACGTAATCGATCTGCTCCGGGTTGAGACGCGCGTGCTCGAGTGCGATGCGCATGGCTCGCGCCGCGTACTTGTGGTTCGGGGCGGGCTTGGTGATGTGATAACCGTCGGTCGTCGCGCCCCAGCCGCTGATCTCGCACAGGATCTTCGCGCCGCGCTTCCGCGCTCGCGTCTCCGTCTCCAGGATCAACGTGCCAGCGCCTTCGCCGCAGATGAAACCATCTCGACCAGCGTCGAAAGGACGGCTCGCCTTCTCGGGTTCGTCGTTGCGGCGGCTCAGCGCGAACATCGCGGAGAAGCCGGCGATTCCGATCGGCGTGATCGTCGCCTCGGCACCGCCGCAGACCATCACGTCGACATCGCCCCGACGCAGCCACTCCAGGGCTTCGCCGATCGAGTGCGCGCTCGAGGCGCATGCGCTCGTGTGGCAATAGCTCGGCCCATGCAGCCCGAACTCGATCGCGACCTGACCAGCAGCCAGGTTGCCGATGATCGACGGGATGAAATAGGGGCTCACCTTGTCGGGGCCCTTTTCGGCCAGCATCAGCGTGACACGCTCGAGGTTCTCGAGGCCGCCGAGCCCTACGCCGATGAAACACCCCGTGCGCAGACGCTCCTCGTCCGTCAGCTCGAGGCCGGCGTCTTCGATCGCCATCTTCGTGGCCGCCATCGCAAACTGCGTGAAGCGGCACATCTCTTTGATCTTCTTGCGCGCCGTGAACTCCGCCGCGTCAAAATTCTTGACCTCGGCCGCGATGCGGCAGGCGTAGTCCTTCGTGTCGAAGGCCGTGATGTTGGCCACACCACTCTTGGCGGCGAGCAGCGCTTGCCATGACGCGTCGGTGCCAATCCCCGTGGGAGTGACCAGACCTAACCCCGTAACGACAACCCGTTCCATCGCTTCGCTCTCAGTTACCTCATGGACGCCATCGGGGACGAACCGGTCGAGGTCATGTCGGGGGCGGTGCAGAGCCCGCCCGTGCGGTGCTTCGGGCTGCGCCCGCCCCTGACGCGGCGGGCTGCCCCCACTGTCGATCGACGCGCAGCTTCACACGCCCATCGTGCACGCGCCGCTTCTTTTGTTGGCCGTTCCTTTCCAGGACACCGCCTCACATGCGCCGTCATCCCATCGTTCTGGGCGACCTGTTTCCCGCTTCGCTCTCGGCGGGGGCTCATGTGTTTCAGACTCGAGATAATCCCTCGGTTGGGCGCGCCGCCTCTGAACCAGATGACTCCGAACCAGATGACTCTGAACGGAAGAACCGGACTTGTCTGGCCCGAACTACGTGAACCTTCCGGTCTTGCACGTCGACAGGGCCCAGACGGCGGCGCTTCGCTTCAGGTGCTGCTGTGCTGTTCGATGTACTTGACCGCATCCTGGACGGTACGGATCTGCTCCGTGTCCTCGTCGGGGATGTCGATTTCGAACGCTTCCTCGAAGGCCAGGACGAGCTCGACCAGACCAAGAGAATCAGCACCCAGATCGTCGATGAACACGGACTCGGGCTTGATGTCCGCCTCGTCGACGTCCAGCTGTTCCTTGATGATTCGCTTTACTTCGGCCGTAACATCGCGACCTGCCGCCATTTTGATGCCTCCAACAGATTGTCTCTCGACGTGAGAGAGTGCTTCACCCGATCCGTCGCGGCAGCGCCGTGCTGATTGACGCGGCGCGCGCGCGGTGTCGGGCGACGTGACTCACATGTACATGCCACCGTTTACAGCCAGCACTTGGCCGGTGATGTACGCTGCCTCGTTCGAGGCCAAAAACAAGATGCTTGCCGCGATCTCGTCGGCGGTCGCGGGGCGACCGAGCGGCACCGCAGACAGCATCGCTTCGCGCTGCGCCGGCTCGAGCTTCGCCGTCATGTCCGTTTCGACGTAGCCGGGAGCGAGTGCGTTCACCGTGATGCCGCGCGACGCGTACTCACGCGCCAGCGATTTGGCGGCACCGATCAAACCCGCCTTGCTCACCGCGTACGCCACCTGGCCCGCGTTGCCCATTTGCCCGACCACGCTCGAGACGAAGATGATCCGCCCGCTGCGGGCACGCATCATCGGCTTGATGGCACCCTGAGCGCAGGCGAGAGCACCTTTGACGTTGACCGCCAAGATCGAGTCGAGGTCTTGCTCGCGCAGCCGCAACAGGAGGCCATCGATAGAGATACCGGCGTTGGCGACCAAGACGTCGAGCTTGCCGGCTCGCTTCGCCACCGCTGCCACGGCGCTCTCGGCTTGCTCGAAACTGCCGACGTCGAGGCGCTCGGCCTCGGCTGCGCCACCGGCTGCCTCGATGGCTTCCACCGTCTGCCGCGCCGCCGTCTCGTCCTTGGCGTACGTGATGATGACACGGGCACCCTGGCGGGCGAGCAGCAGCGCCGCCGCCTTCCCGATGCCGCGAGATCCACCCGTAACTAGTGCTATTTTGCCGCTGAGATCAAACATCGAGCATTGCCGCCCTGGACGAGCGGCGCGTGTTTACCATGCTTGCCGACGCGGCAAGCATAAGAATTTCCGCTCTGGCCCTTTTCCCCCGCGCGGAATGCGCGCCGATTAGCCCGTGCCGCTGGAATTCCAGGCGGCAGCGACCTCTGCTGGTTCAAACACCGGCTTGACGTCCAAGCCTGGTGCTGCCTTCCGAGCGAGGCCCGCCAGCACGCGGCCCGGGCCGATCTCCAGTGCCAGCGTCGCGCCTTGGGCCGCAACGTATTCCATGCTCTCTTGCCAGCGGACGGCGCCCGCGATCTGCCGGACCAAGAGCTCGCGAGCGCGCGCGGGATCGCTGTTGGGCCGAGCGTCGACGTTGCTGATCACGGGGAACCGGAACTGCTCGAATGCCGCTCCGGCGAGAGCCTTCGAGACGACATCGGCGGCTGGCAACATCAATGCGCAATGGAAAGGCGCGCTCACCTTCAACGCGATCGCTTTCAGTTTTCGCGTGCCGGCGAGCTGTGATGCCTTTTCGACGGCCTGGGCATGCCCAGCGATCACGATCTGTCCCGGCGCATTGAAGTTGGCGGCAGACAGCACCTGATCGGGGCCGAGCGACTCGCGCACCTCGGCGCACAGCGCTTCGACGGCGGCCGCGTCGCCCCCCATGATCGCGGCCATGCCACCGACACCCGTCGGCACCGCGCGTTGCATTGCCTCGCCGCGTAGCCGCACGAGGCGGACCGCCGTGCGCAGATCCAGCACGCCAGCGGCAACGAGTGCGCTGTATTCGCCGAGCGAGTGGCCCGCTGCGAACGTCGGGGAGGGCGCGTCGGGATGTGCTTCGCGCAACGCAGCGAGCGCGGCGATGCTCGCCGTCAGGATCGCCGGTTGAGCGTTCGCCGTCTGCGTCAGATCATCGGCTGGCCCCTCGAAGATGAGCTTCGAAAAATGCTCACCGAGGGCGTCGTCGGCGGCTTCGAAAACCGAGCGCGCCGCAGGCGACGACTCCCACAAGGCGCGGCCCATGCCCACCTTCTGGGTCCCTTGTCCCGGGAATAACCAGACGACCACGCGTTGGCTCGACGTTTGACGAACTTCGTGAGGGGCTTCGACGATGAGCGACCGCGAGCCTCAGCTCGAGCTGCCGCCTGCTTCCGTACCGCTCTCGGCGTCCTTCTTCTTCAGAATGGCGCGCTTCCCGTAGAAGCCACACGCTGCGCACACGCGATGCGGCAACGCAGGCGCGGAGCAGTTGGAACAAGGCACCAGGTTCGGAGCCGCCACTTTGTCGTGGTTCGCTCGACGCGCATTGCGCTTGCCTGGGGTGGTTCGTCGCTTGGGTACCGGCACGGCTCTACTCCTTAACTCGATTGCGGCAACTTGCCCGTCTTCTTCAGCTGACTCGCCAGAGCCGCCAGCGGGGCCAAACGCGGGTCCGGCGCGGCGCCCGACTCGTCCGGCGGCGTGTTGGTAGCGGCGTCCGACTCGAAAGGCAAGTCGGATCGCACTGGAAAGAGCGGCAGCTCGAGCAGCAAGTGCTCGCGGACGAACGCGTCCAACTCGACGGTGTCGCCCGAATATTCATCGCGGGCGGCCTCTTCCGCGGACAGCAACTCCGCGGCGACGTCATCGGCGTCCGTGTCGCCCGCCGCCGCGCCCGGCTCCGTGCGTGCTCCGCGCTGCCGCTTGCCAGGCCGCGGGGCACCGGCCGGAGCCGTTGCGCGCGGGCTCAAAAGCAGCATGATTTCGGCGTCCAGCGCGACGGCGACCGGCTCGAGCGTGCGAGCGCAAGGCATGCTCACTCCCGCGTGCGCCTTGCCCTTCACGAGGATCTCCCGGCCTTGCTTCTTCAGGTACAGCTCGAGCTTGCCGGGCGAGCCATCGCTGCGCGCTTCGCTGTCGGCGAGCGCCCAATTGATCCAGGTTGCGGGGATCTCCCAGCTACGGCGCTGATCCGAGCGCTCCAAGTCGCGAACTGGGACGGAAAACAAGGTCTCGTGCACGGCGCCGACCCTAGCACGCGCCGATGACGCCTGCTGCGAGCGCTGCAGCGCCTCGGCCAACGAGCCCGCCGCTGCCGCCGCCGGTCGACTTCGGGACGTGCCGCACCGGCGGGGACGAGCGCGGCGCGGGGAGCCTCACGGGACGACGCGCCCAACGCCGCCAGCAAAGCCGGCGGGTATGAGCGAGTGCCACGTCGGAGCCCACCACCGCGCCGTTCATTCACGCGCATCGCGACAAAGCTCAGGCCACCTCGCGACTTCGTGTACTACGGTCCGCGACGTCGATGCGAGCTTGGTTGGTGAGCGCCCGCGGCCGCCGTTGGGTCACGGCGCTGGGCACGTATGTACTTCTGCTGATCGTCTACGCGGCTGTGGCAGGGCGCGATCGGCTCACCCAGCACACCCAGTTCAATCACTTCGCGTTGCTCGCCGACTCGTGGCTCCACGGCAGACTCGACCTCGGCGGCGATCCGCCCGACCACGCGCAGAACAACGACTTCGCTCACTACCACGGCAAGTGGTACGTCCCGTTCCCCGCGCTGCCGGCAGCGCTGCTCTTGCCGCTCGTCAAGATCGCGGGCAACGCCGATCGAGTCCGCGACGGCCAGTTCTTCGTCTGGCTCGCTCCACTCGGGCCGGTGTTGCTCTTTTTCGCGCTCGAGAAGCTGCGCGACCGCGGCCGCTGGCAGGGCTCGATGCTGCGCAGCGCGGCCCTCAGCATCGGCTTCGCTCTCGGCAGCGTCTATTTCTTCACGGCCGTGCAGGGCACCGTCTGGTTCGCCGCGCACGTCGTCGCCGTCGCCACGATGGCCGCGTACATACTGTGTTGCATCGACGCGCGCCACCCGTGGCTCGCCGGGCTCATGCTCGGCCTCGGCTACTGGTCGCGCGCACCCGTGCTGTTTGCGTTCCCGTTGTTTCTGTTCGAGGCCACGCGCGCCTGCCGCAACGACGCGGCGGCCCCCAACCACCTCGCGCCCGCAGGCGAAACGCCGAGCGGCGCCGCGATCGCCAACTGGCGAAGCGTGCTGCGCGAGCTCGACCTCGGACGCTTGGCGAAGCTCACGGCCTTCTTTGCGCTGCCCCTCGCGCTCGCCTTCGGACTGTCACTCCTGCACAACGCCGCGCGCTTCGACGACCCCTTCGACGTCGGCTATCGGCACCTCCAGATCACCTGGCAAGGCCGCATCGCCAAATGGGGCCTCTTCCACTACCACTACCTGGCCAAGAACCTCGGCGTCGTCCTCACCAGCCTGCCGTGGCTCCAGCCGTTCCGCATCAACGCGCACGGCCTCGCCCTCTGGGTGACCACCCCGGTGTACCTCTACCTGCTCTGGCCCAAACGCACGGGCCGCGGCTACACCGCGTTCATCATCACCGCAGCCTGCGTCGCCATCCCCGCGCTCTTCTACCAGAACACCGGATGGATGCAGTTCGGCTACCGCTTCTCGAACGACTACGCCGTCTTCCTCTTCTGCGCGCTCGCGTTGTGTGGCCGGCGCCTCGGAGCGTTCTTCTGGACGTTCACGCTGCTCGCGATCGTCATCAACGCCTTCGGTGCGGTGACGTTCGATCGTCCGAAGTACTCGCGGTACTACTACATGCAGCCGTCGCAGGGCGCGTTGTACCAGCCGGACTAAACTCCAGACGGCGACGCGCGCACCAAGCGCGCGTCGCGTCGGAAGCCCACAAACCTGCGAGAAACGAGCTCGCAACTGCCCGGCCAGCACGGGGAGCGGAAGTTGCAGCGGAGAGTGTTCGCCCGGGAGCCGTCGCTGCAGCCCTGTCTCCGGGGTGCCGCAGCTGTGCAGCCAGGCAGGTTCCTGGCAGAACCAAAACGCATGCCCATTCGTGTGCTCGAATGGGGTTTG
>Ga0335075_10013857_pt1 | contig 12131 bp, 12 predicted proteins | sample Lox_Sample_24_FD_206723 | JGI IMG/M metagenome (GOLD analysis project Ga0335075, IMG submission 206723) | Soil microbial communities from Loxahatchee National Wildlife Refuge, Florida, United States - Lox_Sample_2.4 | ecosystem: Environmental > Terrestrial > Soil > Wetlands | place: USA... | reverse complement strand
CGGGCCCCGGCCGACCCGGTGAACTCCTGATAGGTCATCGGCGACCCGGTTCGCCGCGCTTGCCCGCTAGGTCCCCGATAGTCGGGAATGCCGGACTCCGTGGAAAGCCCGGCGCCGCTCAAAATGGCAACGTTGCCAATACGAAAACCCTCAACCAATATCCCGAACGACTTCGGCTTACTCTCCATCGCCATCGCTTTTACCAGGTCACCACACGTCATGGCAACATTTTGCCAGTAATTACGCTGAAAGCGAAATTCCAAAAGCGCGCCGAAGGCGGTCCTTCGTCGTACCGGCTCGCTACCGTGGCCGCATGACAACAACCCTCGAAGAACTCAAATCAGACGTAGCCGTCCTCCGGCTGCGCATGGACGTGGCAGACTCAAGGGCCATGGAGACCAACCGACTCCTCATCGATCTCAAGTCCGACATGGGCGGCGTCCGGTCGGACATCGGGAAGCTCGGCCGGGACATGCAGGTCGCCTACAAGGGCCTGTTCGCCGTGCCCGACGACACCTCCCGCATCGAGGTGAAGGTCGACAAGATCGCGACGGACGTCTCCGTGCTGAAGACAAACGTCGCGGGCCTGAAGACGGACGTGTCCGTGCTGAAGACGGATGTCGCGGGCCTGAAGACGGACGTGTCCGCGCTGAAGACGGATGTCGCGGGCGTGAAGACGGACGTGTCCGTGCTGAAGACGGATGTCTCGGGCCTGAAGACGGACGTGTCCGCGCTGAAGACGGATGTCTCGGGCCTGAAGACGGACGTCGCGGGCCTGAAGACGGACGTCGCGGGCCTGAAGACGGATGTCGCGGGCCTGAAGACGGACGTGTCCGTGCTCAAGACGGATGTCGCGGGCCTGAAGACGGACGTGTCCGTGCTCAAGACGGACGTCGCGGGCCTGAAAGCGGACGTGTCCGTGCTCAAGACGGATGTCGCGGGCCTGAAGACGGACGTGTCCGCGCTGAAGACGGACGTGTCCGTGCTCAAGACGGACGTCGCGGATCTCAAGGCGGATGTCGCGGGCCTGAAGGCGGACATGTCTGAGGTCAAGGCGGATGTTGCGGGCCTGAAGACGGATGTCGCGGGCCTGAAGGCGGACATGTCTGAGGTCAAGGCGGACGTCGCGGGCCTGAAGGACGACGTATCTGGCCTCAAGCGGGGGATGGTGGCGATCATGCGGCACCTCGGCGTCGAAGACCCGGGGGAGTCCCAGGCCTCGTTACGCTGGTTACGTGTGCACCGTTGTCGTCGCCCTTGCGCCGGGCGAGCGGGTTCCGCTGCGGCTGCTTGGCATCAGGGATGAGCTCACCAGCCGCCCCTGGCGCCCGCCCGCCCGGCACTGGCCGAGATCGCCGCTGATCGGCGGTCTCGACGAACAAGCCGGGGGGACCTGGCTGGCCCTCCACCCCGCGATTCCCCGCGTGGCCTGCCTGCTGAACGGCCGTGGCCAGCCCGCCGACCCCGCCCGCCGCCGCAGCCGGGGTGACCTGTCGCTGCGCGCCGCCGCCGAGGGTCCGGACATGCTCAGCAGGCTGGCCGGCGACCCGGACGCGCTCGCCGCCTATGACCCCTTCCACCTGATCTGCGCGACCGCGGCGTCGGTGAAGGCGCTGACCTGGACGGGCGCGGATCCCGCGGCCCCGGCCGCGCGCCCCGTCGTCCGCGACATTGGCCCGGGCACGCACTTTTTCACCAACGCCGGGCACGCCTACCCGGCGGAACCGGGTGACCCCGTGGCCGAGCCCAAGGCCGTGCGTTTCGCCGACAAGTTCGCCGCCGCCCGCCCGTCCGCCGACCCGGCGCTGCCCGTCGCCCAGGCCTGGGGCGACTGGCTCACGCTCGCGTCCGGCGACGGCCTCGACCCTGGCGACCCGGCCGCGATCATTGTCCGCCGTGACCTGCCCGACGGCCGCGTCTACGGCACGACCTCGGTGACGCTGGTGGCGCTGGCCGACGACGCGGTCCGCTACGACTTCCAGCCGAACCCGGGTGATCCTGATGGCTGGTATCCGGTGAGTGTTGGGTAAGTAACGCGGTGTGCGCGACTACGGGTACCGCGGGTTCAAGGCCAGGATCACCTTCGCCGCTTGCGTCACGGCGGTAACAGCGGCGACGCTGGCCGCCTCGGCGGCGGGCGGCACCACCGCGGTCAGCGCCAGCGCGGAAGCCGGCCGAGCCAGCACCACGGCCGGCACCGCCCCGCCGTCCGCCGGCCCGCTGTTCACCCCCGTCCCGTCCACGGCCCAGGTGACGGTGCACCCGGAAGCGATCAGGCTGAGGGGCGCGGCGACGCAGGGCCCGGCCACGACGGCGGGCTGCGAGCAGGCCGACGGCATCGCCTGCTTCGACCCGGACCAGCTCAGGGCCGCCTATGACCTGCCGCCGCTGTACGCGAAGGGGATCACGGGCGCGGGCGTGACGATCATGATCGTCGACTCGTTCGGCTCGCCGACGATCAGGGCCGACCTCACCGCGTTCGACCGGCAGTTCGGCTATCCCGCGCCGCCGAAGTTCACGATCATCGCCCCGGTCGGCAACATCCCGGCGTTCGACCCGGGCAACTCGGACATGGCCGGCTGGGCGGGGGAGACCACGCTCGACGTGGAGTACGCGCACGCCCTCGCTCCCGGCGCGAACATCCTGCTCGTGGAGACCCCCGTGTCCGAGACCGAAGGGGTCACCGGCTTCCCGCAGATCGTGCGGGCCGAGGAGTACGCGCTCGCCCACGACAACGTCGGGGTGATCAGCCAGTCATTCGGCGCGACCGAGGAGACGTTCACCGGCTACGCGCAGCTTGAGCCGCTGCGCGCCGCGTACGAGGAGGCCGCAAGCCGGGACGTCACCGTGCTCGCCGCCTCGGGCGACGCGGGCGCCACCGACTACCAGTCCAATCAGGTTGACTACTACACGAGCCGCGTCACCTCCTGGCCGGACAGCGACCCCCTCGTCACGGCGGTCGGCGGCACCCAGTTGCGCCAGGTGGGCACCGGGTACACGTCGGTGGCCTGGAACGACACGTACGACCGGGCGTGGACCCTGTACTCGGAAGGCTCGACCGACCCGGAGCCCGTCGCCAGCGGCGGCGGCGAGTCGGAGTTCTTCGCCCGCCCGTCCTACCAAGACGGCGTCGCGGCCGTCACCGGCGCGCGGCGCGGCGTCCCGGACATCGCGATGAGCGCGGCGTGCGACGGCTCGGTGAGCGTCTACAGCAGCTACCAGCCGGGCCAGGCGGGCTGGTCGCTGTCCTGCGGGACGAGCGAGGCGACGCCGGAGTTTGCCGCGATCGTGGCGCTTGCCGACCAGGTCGCCGGCCACCCGCTCGGCCTGATCAACCCGGCCATCTACCGGCTTGAGGCGGAGCAGGCCCCGGGGATCGTGGACGTGACCTCGGGCAACAACACCGTCTCGTTCGATCAGGGCGCGGCCGGGCAGCCGGTCACCGTCAAGGGCTACCCGGCCGGCCCGGGCTACGACCTGGTCACCGGCGTCGGCACGGTCGACGCCGACCAGTTCGTCAACGAACTGGCGGCCACGGAGACCCCGCAGCCGGTGGCGAGCCAGGCATTCGTCCCCCACTAACTGTTAACGATATCGTTAACAGTTAGTGGGCATGCGCGGTTAGCGGAGCCGTCGGACTAGCTCCGCGAGTCCCGGCGGGTAGACGTCCTCGGCGGTCTCGTCGAGCTCGGCCAGGGTCCACCAGCGGTGGGTGACGATGCCGTCGGAGACGTGCATCGCCGCCACCGGCCCGAGTGGCCGCACCTCGTCGGGTACCCGCCCGACGAAGTAGTGGTCATACTGCACGCAGAGCGTCTGCTTCCCGTTGAGGTTGGACCACTGCACGTTGGAGTCGACGAGCACCTCCTCCGGCGCCACGGGCACGTCGGACCAGCCGGTCTCTTCGAAGAGCTCCCTGCGGGCGGCGGCGCGGAAGTCCTCGCCGTCCTCGACGCCGCCGCCCGGCGTGCTCCAGTGCCTCCCCTTGGGCGGCGGGTCGTCGTAGAAGAAGAGCAGCACCCGCCCTCCGGGATCGATCGTTATCACCCGTCCCGCCGGCCGCTCGGGCAGCTCAGATTCTCCCACCGGACCATTGTCTGCCACCCGCCCAGCCTCGATCGCCGAGGTATACCGATTTTGCGGGGTGCGAAGCCGACATACCGGGCGCGATAACACCGCGAAATCGGTATACGTCCGGCCACCGGGGCGCCGACGAGGGACGCCGCCGAAGTGGCGCCGCGCGGCTGGGGCGGACCGGTACCCTGGCCCGCGTGCTTGAACGTGTCACGGTGACCAGTTACCTGGCGCCGCTGCGGGAGGGTGGCAGCCTGCCGGGCCTCGTGGAGGCCGATAACCTGGGCACCTACGTGCTCAAGTTCCGCGGCGCCGGCCAGGGGCCGCTGGCGCTGGTCGCGGAGATCATCGCGGGCGAGCTGGCCCGGGCGCTTGGCCTGCGGACGCCAGAACTCGCCCTCGCCGACCTGGACCCGCGGATCGCCGCGAGCGAGCCCGACCAGGAGATTCAGGACCTGCTCCGGGCGAGCGCGGGACTCAACCTCGCCGTTGACTTTCTCCCGGGCTCCGCGGGCTTCGACCCCCTGGGCTGGACCGTGGACGAGGACTTCGCCAGCGAACTCCTCTGGTTCGACGCCCTGATCCAGAACGTCGACCGCACCTGGCGCAACCCCAACCTGCTCGTCTGGCACGGTGACGTCTGGCTGATCGACCACGGGGCCGCCCTGTACTTCCAGCACGACTGGTCGCGGGCGGCGCCGGACAAGCCCTTCGACGCGCGGCAGCACGTCGTCAGGGACCGGGCCACCCGGCTCAAGCAGGCCCACGAGAAGCTGGCGCCGCTGATCACCCCGGCCACCCTGGAGCGGGTCACCGGCGAGGTACCGCCCGAGTGGTTCGGCGAGCGCGGCGCGGACGCCTACGTCGACCAGTTGCTCAACCGCGCGCCCCTGGTGCCGGAGGTCATCCGCGCATGAGCGAGATCTTCGAGTACGCCCTGATCCGCGTCGTCCCCAGGATCGAGCGCGGTGAGTCGATCAACGTCGGCGTGCTGGTCTACTCCAAGTCGTTCCGCTACCTGAGGGCGAGGATCGAGTTGAACGAGGACCGGCTCAACGCGCTCGACCCCGGCGCCGACGTCGGGGCGGTCCGCGGCGCGCTCCAGGCGTTCGCCCGGGCGTGCAGCGAGGGGCCGCTGGCCGAGCAGAGCCTGGGCGAGCGGTTCCGCTGGCTAACCGCGCCGCGCTCGGCGATCGTCCAGCCGGGTCCCGTCCACGCGGGAATCACCAGCGACCCCGGGGCGGACCTGGACCGCCTGTTCGGCAGCTTGGTCGCGAGCTAGCGGATCCGCCGAGGGACCCGTCCTGGCGAACCCGTCTAACCGAACCAGGGAGGACCAGTCGGCCCGGCGGGCGAAGCACGAACCCGTTCGGGATGATGAGGGTAAAGAAGCGGACGGGGAAGGTGACCTTGATGTTGCGCCGCGCGCGCGCCGCGCTTGGCGCGTACCCGGAACTCGCCGCCGTCCTGGCTGCCGCGGTCATCGGCCTCACCGTGCAGCGGCCGCTCGCCTGGCTGGCCGCTCGCCACGGCATCGACGCGCTGCTGGTCGTCCTGGTCTTCGCCACCGCGGTCACGATCGACCCGCGGGCGCTGCGCCGTCTCGCGGCGGCGTGGCGGCGCGTCCTGGTCGCGATCCTCGTCGGCGTCACCGTGCTGCCCGCCTTGTCCTGGGCGGTCGCCCGCCTCGTGCCGGCCGGCCCGCTGCGCGACGGCGTCCTGGTGACCGGGCTGGCCCCATGCGAGATCGCGTCGGTCGCCACCACCGCCCTGGCCGGCGGCGAGGCGGCCGTCGCGGCGGGGGTGCTGATCGGGTCCACGCTGGCCACGGTCGTCCTGGCCGCGCCGATTCTCACGCTGGAGGCCGGCCACGCGGGCTTCTCCCCGTCCGGGATCATCGCGAACCTGGCCGTGGTCGTCGCACTACCGCTGGCGGCCGGCATCGCACTGCGGTCGTTGCCCGGCCCGGTGGGCCGTGCCCTGGCGAGCGGGCGGGCGGTGACCGTCGCCTCCCGCGCCGCGCTCGCCGCGGTCGCGGTGCTGGTCGCCCTGGTCGCCGCCGAGGTCCACCTCACGCCCGGATACGCCGCGGTCGCCGGCGCGCTGGCGTTGTTCCTGGCGGGTTCCGCCGTCCTTGGCCGCGTGCTCGGCGTCCGCTCCGCCCGGCCGACGGGCTCGGCACTGCTCCTGACAACCTCGATGCGCGACTTTGCGATCGCCGCCGCCCTGGCGGCGTCCGCGTTCGGCCCGGCGGCGGCGGCCCCGCTCGGCCTGTACGGCATCGCCGTCCTGATCTGGGGCACGGCGGCGGCCGGCGTCCTGCGCGGCCGCGCGGGGCCGGCGCCTGGCGGCGGGTTAAGTCGCCGATCGAGTCGCTCACCTGGACACGGAACGTTTCCTTAAGGTGCGGCCGGACATGGCTCGCGAACTGCGGGTTAACGTCCGTTATGCGGGCGAGCACGTCGGCCGCGCGCCTCCTGTCCGGCAGCGACCTGAGCCGGGCCGCCGCCTGTGACGGGCCCAGTTCCATGATCACCCTCGCGGCGGCCTGCGTGCCGGTGACGTTCAGGATCCGGGCCGCCTCGGGGGCCGGCATGGCGTCGAGCAGGGCCGCGGCGGTCTTTGGCCGCAGGTCGCCGAAGGCACGCCCGGCCGCGTCCGCAAGCAGCATCCGCAAGATCGTGGCGGCGGTGGCGGGCTCGATGGCGGCGATTCCCTGCAGCAGGGCTCCCCGCTCCCTGTCCGGGCAGTCGGCGACAATGCGCGCCGCGGCCGTGATGTCGATCGACACCAGCATGGAAGCCCCCTTGCCGGTCTCGCCCCGCGCGATCTCCTTCCCCAGGCTGGCAAGCGCGCTCGCGGAGACGGGGCCGCTGCGGGAGGCGCGCTCGGGCGCGGCGGGGAGCCTCCGCGCTGGCAGCGCGGGGCGGCGCGACGCGCTTGACTGACCGTCGATGACGGCCTGGAGGGCTCGGCGGACCTCGGGGGCGCCCGCCCGTCGGCCGGGATTCTTGTCCAGCATCCTGAGCAGGATGTCGGCCAGCGCGCCGTGCCTGGTCGGCGTCGGCGTGTTCTGCAGGATCGCCACCATGACCGATTCCGTGTCCTGGTGGCCGTGGCGGAACGGCGAGTAGCCCTCAAGCGCGTAAAAGAGCGTCACGCCCAGCGCCCAGATGTCGGAGGGCGCGCCAACCTCAGCGTCGGGCGCGAACCGCTCGGGCGCCAGGTACTCCAGCGTCCCCAGGATGGCCATCCCGGTCAGCGACGGGTCGCTGGCGCTGCGCGCGATGCCGAAATCGATGAGGAATACGCCACCGTCCGTTGTCACCAGGATGTTGCCGGGCTTGACATCGCGGTGCACGATGCCTTCCTTGTGCACGGCGACGAGGCCGTCGAGCACGCGCAGGCCGATCCACGCGATCAGCCGCTCGCTCAGTTGCCCCTTGCCGATCATCTTGTCGAGCGGCTGGCCCTTGATGTACTCCATGACGATCCAGGGGTCGCGCTTGACGAAGAAAAAGTCATGGATGGGCACGATCGCGGGATGCCTGACCTTGGCGAGCGCCCGGGCCTCGTGCAGCACGCGGCGACGCCGTCGCGCGAGGTCGGCGGTTTCCTCGCTGGAGGTGATGAGCTGCTTAAGCGCGACCTCGCGCTTAAGCCACGTGTCCTCGGCCAGCCAGACGCGGCCCATGCCGCCGTGGCCGAGCTTGCCGATCAGCCGGTACCTCTCCGGCGGCGCGGGCTGCTCGGTCACAGGTCGTCGTCGCTGTAGACGCGCTCGACGCCGGCGACCCGGTCTTGGTCGAGACCGTACGCCTCATCGCCATAGCCCTCGCGGTAGCCGTCGTCACGGTAGCCGTCGTCCGCGTAGCCGTCGGCATCGGCCACGTCGAAGTCGCCGTACCGCCCCTGGGGCACGGCACCGGCCAGGCCGCCCGCCAGGCCGCCCGGCCGGCCGTCAGGCAAGACGGCCGGCTCCTCGGCGAAGCGGTCAGGGCCGTCCGGCTGCAAATCGGCCGTGACGCCGCGCCACGGATCGCCCGGCTCCGCCGCCGGCCCCCTGGCGGGATCGGAGGGAGGCAGGCCTGCGGTCTGGGTGCGCTCGAACAACTGGATCAGCTCGCCGGTCGACACGTGCCTGGCCGGCGGCCGCGGCCGGAACCCCCCGCCCCCGAGGGGCGGGCCGGCGTGCTGGCCCGCGGGCAGCTCGCCCTCGGCGCCAAGTACCGCCCCGCTGCGCAGCCGCCACTTGGCCTCCCGCAGCTCATAGCGGTCCTTCTCCGCGAGGACCTGCTCGTAAAGGCCGGGCTGCTGCAGCAGCTTGACCGAGACCGGCAGCAGCTCGATCACCAGGAACAACAGGAACAGCAGCCACCGGGCGATGGCGAGCGAGCCGCCCTTGGCCGATAGCTGGTCAAGCGCCTCAAGCCGGATAAGCAGCCCGTTGGCGGCGCCATTGGTCACCTGGAAGTTGTTGAGCAGCGTGTTCTGGGCGGCCTCGGCCGCGGTGAGCTGCGCCTGCGCGTTGGGCAGCGCGCTCTGCGCCTGCTGCAGCCTGCTGGCCTGCGAGCCGACGCTCGAGGCCTGCAACTCCTGCTTGCGCGCGCTGATCTGGGTGGTGAGCGAGGCGATCTGGGCCTCGTCGGAGTCGTAACGCTGCTGGCTTGCCTCGGCCAGGGGACCCGAGCCCTTGGGGGCGCCGCAGCCACCGTACAGCTGGCACTGCCATGCCTTGTAGTCCGTGGCCGCGACCGCGCGCTCGCTGGTCAGCTCGGTGTTCAGTCCCTGGATGACCGGGTCGTCCGCGGGGTTGATCGGCTGCGCGCCGCGGGAGTCGATGACCTGCTGCAGGTCGGTCACGGTGTTCTGCCACTTGGTCACCCGGGCGCCGACCGAGCTGCGCTGCTGTGAGCTGAGGAAGGCGGCCTCGTTGTTTTCCTTGATGACCGAGATCTGGTTGTTGATCTCCGACGCGAAGATCCGCAGCACGAACGGCGTGGAGATGACGCTGCCGAGCAGCACGGCGAGCGCCAGCCGCGGTATGGCCATCAGGAGCTTGCGCGAGCGGTCCTGCGGCATCGAGGTGACGAGCCAACGGTCGATGCCCATGATCACCAGGCCCCAGACGAGCGCGGCGAACACCGCGACGACGGCATTGACGCCGAGCGTGCTCGTCAAAGCAAACCACATAGATATTACGGCCATGCCGGCGGTTATCAATATAACCCAGCCGAGGCTCTGGAATTTCACCCGCTCACCGGGGCAGAAGACGAGGATATCTGGCCTCGCGCCGGACAATGTGATCAAGAACTGGCCGGGTCTTGACATGCGCCACTCCCGTCCTTCCGTCATCGCTACGCCGACGCCGCTTAGCATATGTCAGGTTCTATGGCATGTATTGCGGTACTGCGCTAAAGTTACCTTCTATTGACTCGTTGGATCACAATCATTTTGCATCAAAATCCAATCATCTAAATCATGATCCCAGGAAAGGGCTCTTTTAGTGCCTGGGCCGAACAATGTCGGGGTGCTTCGGTGTCGCTCAGCGGTGAGGTTGGCCTCGGGGAGCTAACCGCGCGGATCATCGGCCTCGCGACCGACGAGGCACTCACGATTGCCGAGTTCCGGTCCGGCGAGGTCAGGCGCTGGGAGGTCCGCGTCGACCGGCAGGGCACCCCGCGCGTCAGGTACGTGTCCGCGGACTGGGCGCGGCTGCGGCGCGACGGCGCGCTCAGCGAGCTTCAGCTCGACCGGTTCCTTACCCCGGGCGACGAGCGGCGCCTGCTGATCGCCGGCGGTGAGCCGGGCGCCGAGCCCGCGGCGGTCGGCGAGGCACGGCGGGTGGCCCAGCGGTGTTATCCCGGCGCGGCCGCGCTTGCGCCCGCCTCCGTTGATCACCAGCTCGGCGAGGCCACCGGGCGCGTCCCGCTGTCACAGCGGTACGAGCTTTACCTGCTGGAGCGCGGGCTGGCCGGCCGGCTCAGGTCGAGCCCGCAGCGGCTCTTCGAGCGGGGCGCGAGGAGAGGCGCCACCAGGACGTTCCGGGTGCGCTGCGAGCCGAGTGGGCGGGCAGGCACCACGTTCGCGGTGCTGGCGCACGACGGGCAGGACTACTCCGGCCTGGTGAGCATGGCCTCGGCCAAGATCCAGCCGGGGCCGCAGACCGTGACGGCGACGCTGCAGCGACCGGGCAAGGTCACCTTCGACGTCTCGGGGGTCGTGCCGCGCAAGGACCACCGCAGCTGGGATGACGTCCGCGCCACGGTGCCGCCGCGCCTTGGGAACTCCCAGCCGGCGCACCTCATACTCGCGGTCGAGATCTGCGGTTCCGAGCGGCGCGTCGCGGCCCATCTGGACCGGGCGCAGCAACTTGTCAGCAACGTCGCGAGCGACGCGGAGCACCCGGTGAGCTTCTCGCTGCTCACCTACGGCGCTCACCCGCACAACCTGCGGGTTGACGATGACCCGGTCGCCGTGCTCGCCTGGGGGGAACGGCACGAGACGGTGCTCGCCCACCTGGACGTGCTCGGCGTACACGCCGGCGCTCGCCAGGATCATTACACGGCCGCCGCGAGCATTGAGTGCATGCTCAGCCAGGCCGCCCGCCTGCTGCGGGACCAGCGGGGCGGCAGCACCAGGCGGCTCCCGGCCGGGCGCCCGGTGCTGGTGACCGTGGGCTCAAGGCTCCCGTTCCCGGCCTGGCGTGACCCGGTGACCGAGATCCTGCCGTGCCCCACGCACAATGACTGGCGCGGTTCCCTTGGCGGGCTCAAGGACGATCACCGGGAGATGATCTTCGGCGCGATCTGCGGCGGCGACCGCGACGCGGAGGCGTGGCGCTGGCTGGGCGCCGACGCGAGCGCCGACCTGGTCGTACTCGACGCCCGGCAGTTCGCCGCGGACCTGCGCCTGCTGCGCCCGCCGGGCGAGCGCGTCCCGTTTCCCCTGGTTGATCGGTGAGGTGAGCTGACTTGTCGGTGTCTTTTCCCCGTTCCCGGCGTCGGGCGCCGGAAGAACCGCTGCTGCCGCCGCAGGAGACGGTCCTCGACAAGGGAATCACGCTGTGGGGCGCCACGGCGACCGGGAAGACGAGCTTTATCGCGGCCCTCTACAGCACGCTGTACGACCACAAGACGGGGTGGCGCCTGCGCGGCGAGGACGAGGCCTCGACGGAGCGGCTGGTCTCGTTCACCCACACGCTCGTCGACGAGCGGGCCTTCCCTAAGGCGACCGAGCGCGTGGAGGAATACCACTGGTCCCTGGTCGGCACGGTGCCGAGCAGGGAGTGGCACTGGTACGGCGCCCGCCGCCGTCGCGCCGACGTGGTGATCCCGCTGACCGTTGTCGACGCCGCCGGCGAGGTGGTGAGCGCGAGCAAGTCCACGCGGCGCGCGATTACCCAGCGGTTCGTTGACAGCCTGGCGAACAGCACGGGAATCGTATTCTTTTACGACCCCATTAGGGAGCACAACGTCGGCGACGCGTTTGAGCACACGTTCGGCGTGCTCGCCGAGCTTGACAGCCGGCTGAAGCCGCAGGGAAGGCTGCAGCACCGCGTGGCGGTCTGCGTCACTAAATTCGACGAGCCGCGAATGCTCGATGCCGCGCATCAGATGGGGATCGTCGACTTCGATATTGATCCGCCTTATTTCCCTCGCGTGATGGAAAGTGACGCGCGAGAATTCTTCAGCAGGGTCTGCGCCGTATCAAAGACGCGGACCGCTCGCCGGATCCTTCCGATCCTTGAGGCGACATTCGTGCCGTCCAATATCCGGTATTTCGTCACCTCCTCGATCGGGTTTTACGTCGATCAATCCACCGGCGTTTTCAACCCGCAGGACTACCAGCAGCACATCCCCGGGCCGACGGCCAGGGACACCGGACGGGTGCGCGGGGATGTCCGGCCGATCAACGTCACCGAGCCGATCCTCTGGCTCGGGAACCAGCTGGCGAAGGAGGTGGGCTAGTGGACGAGGGCGACCGCACTGGGCCGGCCAGCGACACCGTCTGGCCGCCCGGCTCGACGGGCACGCGCACCGTGCCCCTGCGGCGCG
>Ga0335075_10013856_pt1 | contig 12131 bp, 11 predicted proteins | sample Lox_Sample_24_FD_206723 | JGI IMG/M metagenome (GOLD analysis project Ga0335075, IMG submission 206723) | Soil microbial communities from Loxahatchee National Wildlife Refuge, Florida, United States - Lox_Sample_2.4 | ecosystem: Environmental > Terrestrial > Soil > Wetlands | place: USA... | reverse complement strand
TTAGCGCTAAGCCGCAAGCGGCGCGGCGGGGCCTCCCACCCTGACCCAAATCCCGCAGCCTACCTCAACCGGCGGCGTAACAAACGCCGCCGGTGTCTTTTTGCGCCCCGCCGCTGGTGTTGTCCGCAGGCGGCCCGCGCATCCGCGCCGTCCGGCACGTCTACTATTGCCGTTGCGGATGGAAGCAGAGAAGGCCAGGTAAACGCCGTAAGCTGCTTCAAGCTCTTATTCCGGGCAGAATGGCGAGCCGATAACAACTCGCGGAAATGCTGTCCGTCGTTGACGTGCAGCCTGAGCGAACCCACCCGCTCGATGGATGGTGGGGCTGTCCCTGGGCGGGAGGGTGTTGCCTCCCGCCATGACAGCCCGGCTGGAGAGCCCCACGCCGGCTGAGCTTCTCCCCCTGGGATTCCACACAACATCGTGTCGAAGAGGAGGCGATTGTCATGAGGATGCGCTTGGGAGCGCCATTGCTGGCTGCGATGGTCGGCCTGTTTGGGGCCGTCCAGCTCGCGGCGGCAGCGCATTGCGGCTGCTCCAACTACGGCTGTTGCTCGCAGCCGTGTTGCGACGCCCAGTGCTGCTTCCCGACCTGCCAGCAGCAGTGCCAGACGTGCTACAAATTGGTTTACGACACCGTTCTGGAAAAGCGTTGGCAAACCTGCTACAAGACGGTCCAGGAAACCGTCATGAAACAGGTCTGCAAGACCTGCTACCGCCAAGAGTGCAAGACCTGCTATCGGCCTTGCTATCAGACCTGCTACAAACAAGTGCCCTGCACCACCTGCAAGCCGTGCTATGAAACGTGCTACAAGCAGTGCTGCTATACCATCTGCAAGCGCGTTCCGCAGTGCGTCATGCGCGAGTGCTGCTACACCGTGTGCAAGCCGGTCTACGAGACACACTGCCATCAGTGCTGCCACCAGGCCTGCCACCAGTTCTGCGAGACGTGCTGCCGCGAGTGCTGCTACACGGTGTGCAAGCCGGTCTGCGAGACCTGCTACAAGAACGTCTGCTGCACCACCTGCAAGCCGTGCATGCAGACCTGCTACAAGGAGTGCTGCCAGACCTGCTACAAGCAGTGCGTGCAGACCTGCTACAAGCAGTGCAAGAAAACGATTTGCGTTCCCTGCACGACCTACAAGACGCAAAAGATCAAGGAGACCTGCTGCGAACAGTATTGCAAGCCCGGAAAGTGCAAGACCTGCTGGCAGCGCACCTGCGATAGCTGCTGCTTCGATCCCTGCACCTGCTGCTGCAAGCACCAGAAGGGCCACTGGCAGCGCTGCAAGATCCAGACCCCGGCGCAGATCTGCACCCGCCAGGTTACTCACTGCCGTACCGTTTGCGTGCCTTGCACGACCTACAAGAAGCAGTGCGTGACCGAGTGCGTGCCCTACACCGTCTGCAAGCAGGTGCCCTACACCGTCGTCAAGAAGGTGCCGTACACCGTCTGCACGATGGTCCCCGTGACGACCGTGAAGAAGGTGCCGTATACCGTCACCCGCTATGTCCCGCAGGTGTGCAAGAAGCAGATCCCCTACACGGTGGTCCGCTGCTGCAAGGGTGCCTGGGTTGACGGTCAGGGCCACTCCTTCGGCTGTGGCGGGCCGGGCCGGACTTTCAAGTGCGGCGCGACCTACACCACGACCTACACGACGACGTGCTGCCGTATGGTCCAGCAGGTGTGCAAGAAGCAAGTGCCCTGCACGGTGTGGACGACGGTTCAACAGCAGTGCGTCAAGACGGTGCCGTACAAGGTCTGCCGGATGGTGCCTTGCACCGTCATGAAGTGCGTGCCGTACACCGTCTGCAAGCAGGTGCCCTACACGGTCAAGTGCTGTGTGCCCTACACGGTGACCGAGTGCGTGCCCTGCACGGTGTGCAAGCGGGTCAAGACCTGCGTGCCGGTCGAAGTGTGTGTCAAGCGGTGCCGTAAGGTGCCCGTGACCTGCGCTCCGTGTCCGGCTCCGTGCTGCCCGCAGACGAGCTGCTGCCCGCAGACGAGCTGCTGCCCGCAGACGAGCTGCTGCCCGCAGACGAGCTGCTGCCAGCCGAGCTGCTGCACCACGAGCTGCTGCACGCCCAGCTGCTGCTCGCCGTGCTGCTCCTGCAAGAAGCCGGGGCTGTTCAGCCGCCTGTGCCATCGCCGTTGCTGCACGCCCTGCTGCGAGAGCTGCTGCAATCCCTGTGGCAACATGGCCGGCGGCAGCTGCTGTAACTGATCCCTTCACAGCTCGGGGCGCCCCGTTGTCCGCCGCGAGAGTCCTGGGGGGAGTAACGCCCAGCGAACGGTCGGTCTCAGCTTGCTGGTGACAACACCAGCCGGCCGAGACCGGCCGTTCGCATTTTTTTGTTCTCAAGCGTTTGCGACGTTGTTACACTAAACGCTATGAAAACACTTACACGACAACCTCTGGTAGTGTTGCTCAGCATGACCCTGCTGGCCGCTGGCATGATGCTCGGCTGTGACGAAGCCGGCGAACGCGAGGCTCGGCCCAAGGACAAAGCGAGCCAGAAAGCCAAGACCGGCGAACCCAAGAAGGTGCGGCTGACGAAGAACATCTACCTCGAAGTGCTGCCGGACAAAAAGCGGCGTGTACACGTCAACGCCGAGGTCTGTCTGCGCGAGGGACAGCTGGAATTATTTCTGTGTCGCAAACAAACCAAGGAGCACGAGGCCATCCTGACGGCCGACGTGGACGCGTTCAAGCTCCATGCGGCGCTGATCGCCGCCGGCGCCGAGGCAGGCTCGCCGGTGCGCTTCGTGCCCCGATACCGTCCCGCCTCCGGCACGACCATTAAGGTGTTCGTGCAGTACAAGGACAAGGGCAAACAGGTGACGGTGCCGGCCAAGTCGTGGATCACGAACGCCAAGACCAAAAAGCCGATGGAGAACGACTGGGTGTTCGCCGGCAGCCGTCTCGTCACCAATCCGCTCGATCCCGACGGCAAGAAGCATTACCTCGCCAACGACGGCGATGTGATTTGCGTGTCCAATTTTGAAACCGCTCTGCTCGATCTGCCCATCAAAAGCCCCAAGGACGACGTCGAACGTTTCTTCGTCGCCAATACCAGGCTCATCCCGCCTCTGGAAACGAAGGTCGTCGTCATTCTGGAACCTGTCGTGGAAGCGAAGAAAGACAAGAAGTAAAGCCGCTTGCGGTGTAGCGTTCTTCCCGCTCAGCCGCAAGCGGCTCGCCTGAAACGGCGCTTCATTTTGGCCTTCGCTCTTGCCGAAATCTTTATTAACCTGATAAAGATAGTTACATCGACTCCCGGCATCGTGTCGAGGGTCGGCGAGGAGCGCCGAAAGGAAAGCGATGGTCGATCTGAACCTGACTGCCGAGCAGATTGCCGAGGCCAACCAGCATTTGAGCGATGCCAAAGCGGAGACGATCTTGCGCTGGGCCGCGCGGACCTTCCGCGACAAGCTGACGATGGCGACCGCCTTCGGGGCCGAGGGCTGCTGTCTGATCCACATGCTGGCCGAAATCGATCCGAGCATTCGCATCTTCAACCTCGACACCGGCTATCAGTTTCCGGAAACGCTGGAGCTGCGCGAGCGCATCAAGGCGCGTTACGGCATCGAGGTCGAGTACATCCGTCCAGAGATGAAGGTGGCGGAGTACGAGGCGGAGCACGGCGGGCCGCTGTACCGCATCCGTCCGGACCAGTGCTGTCACGATCGCAAGCTGGAGCCGTTGCGTCGGGCGGTGGCCGGCTACGCCGGCTGGGTCAGCGCCATCCGCCGCGATCAGACGCTCCATCGCGCCGCGGCCGGCGTCGTGCAGTGGGACGCCAAGTTCCAGCTCGTGAAGGTCAATCCGCTTTTGTCCTGGACGCGCAAGGACGTGTGGAATTTCATTCTCAAGCACGACATTCCTTACAACCCCTTGCACGATCGTGGTTATCCGAGCATCGGCTGCTGGCCGTGTACCGCGGCGGTCGGCGACGGCGAGGATGAGCGTGCCGGCCGCTGGGCCGGCAGCATGAAAAAAGAATGCGGCCTGCACGTCATCGAGGTGCAGGACGGCGGCGGCATTTAAATCGCCGCTTGCGGCTTAGCGTGAAGAGCGCTAAGCCGCAAGCGGCGTGTTGGAGGAACCATGCGCATTTCCGCCAAGGCCGAGTATGCCTGTGTGGCCGTGCTGGAGCTGGCCGCCAACTACGCGGAATCGCAGCCGCTGCCGATCAAGACCATCGCCGAGGCGCAGGAGATTCCCCAGTATTTTCTGGTGCAGATCCTGCTGCAATTGAAGACGGCGGGACTGGTTGTCAGCGTCCGCGGCGCATCGGGCGGCTACCAGCTGGCCCGGCCGCCGGATGCCATCACGCTGGCCGACGTCATCAACGCCATCGACGATCGCGCCGCGACGCCGCGCTCGGCCCTGACGAAGGGACGCCGCTCGCCCGCTGTCGGCGTCCTGCTCGGCATCTGGCACGAGGTGCAAGCCGAGGAGCAACGCGCCTTACAGCGCGTCACGCTGGCGGACCTTATTCGCCGTATTCAAGAAGATCACGCCCTGTCGTATCAAATTTAAGGAGAGTTTTGCGATGTCCGATTTGATTCCGCCGCACGGCGGCTTGAAGGAACCCGTCAACCGCAACGTCCACCCCGAGGAAGCGGCGGATTTCCGCGCTCGCACGGCGTCCCTGCCGCGCATATCCATCAGCGAGGCCGATCTTTCGACGCTGTATCGTCTCGGCGACGGCGGCCTCAGTCCGCTGACCGGCCCCATGGACCGCGAAACCTTCAATCGCGTTCTCGACGAGGAAGTGATCGTGTACGACGGCAAGAAATACGCCTGGACCATTCCGCTGTCTTTCCCCGTGGAGGACCAGCAAGCGAAGACGCTGAAAGCGGGGCAGACCGTCGTCCTGGTCAATCCGCAGAACGAGATCGTTGGCTCGCTGGAGGTTCGCGACATTTTTCCGTGGGACAAGGCTCATTATGTCCGCGGCGTCTACGGCACCGAGCGGTTCGATCATCCCGGCGGCCGCATGACCGAGAATGATCCGCGCACCTATCTCCTGGGCGGCAGCGTGCGCGTGCTGCCGCAGCCGAAGCATCCGGAATATGGGCAATTCATTCTGTCGCCGCGCGAGACGCGGGCGCTGTTCGTCAAGAAGGGCTGGAAGCGCGTCGTCGCCTTCCAGACGCGCAATCCGCTGCATCGCGCCCACGAGTACGCCCTCGTCGCCGGCTTAGAGCGCCTGGTGCGCGAGGGCCATTTCGCCGGCGCCGTGCTGAATCCGCTGGTCGGCGAGACCAAGGGCGATGATGTCAACGCCGTCACGCGCATGCGCACCTACCGGGCGCTGATCGACAGCAAGGCGCTGGGCGAAGGCGACAAGGATGAGGAGCTGTGGAAGAAGGCTGGTTGCGATATTACGGATCGCATTATTCTTCTGGGCCTGGACATCAAGATGTTTTACGGCGGGCCGAAGGAGGCGATCATGCACGGCATCTATCGGCAGAACTTCGGCTTCACCGACATCATCATCGGCCGCAAGCACGCCGACGCGCCGTATGAGGACGGCAAGGACATCTGGGACGGCCTGGCCGCCCAGCGCAAGTTCGACGAGCTGAAGGGTGAATTGCTCATCAAGCCGGTGAAGATCGGCTTCGCCGCCTACTACGAGGAGCTGGGACGCGTCGGCCTGGTTGAGGAGAATGAGCCGAAGGGCTACAAGCAGGTGTCGATCGCCGGCCGTATTCTCCGCGAGACGCTGCGCAAGGGCGAGCTGCCCGATCCACGCGTGATGCGACCCTCCACGGCACGCATTTTGATCGAGAGTATGAAGGGATAAGAGCGTACACGCGCAGGAGAGTGTCTGGTGTCCGAGTCCATGCAGAAGGCGAAGCGTGTGCTGAGCGTCGGTCAGTGCTTCGCCGATCATTCGGGGATAGCGCGTGTGCTGCACGGCTCATTCGGAGCGGAAGTGATTGGCGCCGACTCCGCGCCGCAGGCGCTGGAGCAGCTGCGCCAGGGGACGTTTGCTCTGGTGCTGGTCAATCGCGTCTTCGACGCCGACGGCTCGTCGGGACTCGATCTGATCCGTGCCATCAAGGCCGACGAGCAGCTGGGCTGCGTCCCGGTCATGCTGGTGAGTAATTACGAGGACGCCCAGGCGCAGGCCGTGCAAACGGGGGCGGCGGCTGGATTCGGGAAGGCAGCGCTGGGCCAGCCGCACATGCTGGCCCGCGTTGAACCCTATTTGCGCTAACGAGGCGCTCCGGGCTTGTAGGTCTTTCTGTTGGTGCCTCTTATGGCTTCGTCACGCTGCCGTCACGACGGCGGAGGTTGCCCCATTGCATGTCAAACGGTGGATCGTCGTTGATGGGAAACCTCGCTGCCCGTTTTTCATCGAGATCGATGCCCAGGCCCGGCTTGTCGTTCGCCCAGTAGTAGCCATCCTTGAGCGTCGGGCAGCCGGGAAACACATCTTGCTCCGCCTGCGTGAAGTCGCGGGCTTCCTGAATACCGAAATTGTGGGACGCCAGATCAAGATGCACATTCGCGGCATGGCCGACCGGCGAGACATCACCGGGGCCGTGCCAGGCGGTGCGGACGGCGAAAAATTCGCAGAGGGACGCGATCTTGCGCGCCATCGACAGGCCGCCCACCTGTGAGATGTGGATGCGGATGAAATCGATCAGCCGGCCTGATACCAGCGGCAGCCATTCGTTGGGATTATTGAACAGCTCGCCCATCGCAATGGGTGTTGTGGTCTGCCGGCGCAGGTGCGTGAAATAACCGACATCTTCCGGGCTGAAAGGATCTTCGAGGAAGAACAAGCGATACGGTTCCAGATCCTTGACGATACGGATGGCCATGATCGGCGGCACGCGTTCGTGCATATCGTGGAGTAATTCCACTTCGTCGCCGACTTGCTTGCGCAAATGCTCGAAAAGACGCGGCACCGTGCGGGCGTAATAGCTCGGCTCCCAGGTTTGCGGGCGGTTGTTGACCGGCGCGTCGGACTTGCCGGGCTTGATGGTGGTGCCGTAAGTCGAGAAGCCGGGGACGGCGACCTGGGCGCGGACGTGGCGATAGCCGGCCTCCATAAACTGGCGGACTTTCTTCTCGACTTCCTGAAACGTGGCGCCGCTGGCGTGGCGATACACATCCACGGCCTTGCGGCACTTGCCGCCCAGCAGCTGATACACCGGCATGCCCGCTCGCTTGCCGAGAATGTCCCACAAGGCCATGTCCACACCGCTGATGGCGTTGCCCAGCACCGGACCATTGCGCCAGTACGACGACACAAACGACGATTGCCAGATGTCCTCGATGGCCGACGGATCCTTACCGACGAGGAACGGTTTGAGGTACTTGTCCACGGCCGTTTCGACGACGCGCGGCCGCTGCGTGAAGGTGGCGCAGCCGAGTCCGTACAGGCCCGGCTCGCTGGTCATCACCTTGACGACGACAAGGCGAATTTTCGCCGGCGCGGTGAGGATGGTTTTGACATCGGTGATTTTCAGCGGCGGCAGCTTCTTCTTGTCCGCAGGAGCGTCGGCGGGGGCAGCCGGCCCTGCGGAGCCGAGCGTTTGAGTCATCAGCAAGGGCAGACCAACGGCGCCGGCGCCGAGACTGGTCCATTTGAGCAAGTCGCGTCGATGCATGAGAGAGTCCCCCAAAAGGCCGAAGTCGCCGCGGGCCGAAACACTCGGTTCGGCGACATCGTGTGCCACGATGGAGTTACTCCAATGCGCACGGGGCCGCCTGTCAAGGATTTCCTTGTTCATCGAACGAGAAAAACAATACGGAACTTCCAGGTAATCGACCACGCTCGCTCAAGAAGCACAGGACTTCAGTCGGGGTCGGGCAGTCCGCTTTGAAACCAAGGCTCGCCGCGTGTGCCGGCGCCGCCTTCGACAGACCACACCTTCTTGCCGTCCAAGTCCGCCTCGATCGCTGCCATGGTCCGGCGGGTCAAGGCATAGCGCCATTGTTGGCCCTTGGCAGCCTTTGTCGTTTCGAGCAACAGGATGACCTCCGGATCGGTCCCTTGCACGAAGGCGAACAGCGCAAGGTCGGTAAGCTTGTCGCCGTTGCGGTCCCACAGGTAAATCGGCCGGGTCAAGAGGCGAAGATCCTCTTTCCCCCGTCCGACGAGCCGGCAGCTGAAGCGGCGGGCGAGATCCCGGATCTGCTTTGCTCGTGTCGCAGCGGTCTTCGCTGGGACAGGGGAATCCGCAAAAATCTCCAGGGTAATGCCTCGTTTGTCGCACTTCCAAACCACGTTGTCGCCGCGCGTCGCCTGGATAGGATCCTGCGAAAGGGAATGGAAAGCGAACCCCATCCCGCGGAACCGCCAGACACAACCGATAGCGAGGGGTCGGCCATCGAGCGTCCAAACGAACGTGGCCCCGTCGGGAATCGCGCGGGTTGGATTGGGCCATCGCAAAACCGGCGCCGCCTCCAACTTGAGAGCCTTGCCGGCGACCGAGAGCGAGAAGCCCTGTGCGGCGCGGACGATCTTCTCGAGAGACTCGTCCTTTTTCTTCGGCCGAGCTGCTTCTTGAGCCGAGGCGAGCCACACAGTGCTGACCACTAAAATCGCTGCGGGAAGGCCGTGATAGGTCGGATTCATGGTTCACCCTGGGTGCAAGAAATGGATACCGTCCCTTGAAAGAAATATAGACAAAATGTCTTGAATGTACAATCCCTCCCTCGCAAGGCACGACCTTTCCCAACCTTGCCTCGCCCGCGCTCGTTCATCCGGGCCGAGGGCCAATCAACCGCCTGGCCGCCCCTTGTCAAAACTCCATCGAGCTGCGAAGAAAAGCAGTGCATTCCGCGCCGGAGGGACCGGTTGCGGCACGGCGTCGAGCGGACCTGGCAACCATGACGACAACTTGCTTGATTACCGGCGCGACGGGTTTCTTGGGCGGTCATCTCGTCGAGGCCTGCGCCGGACGCGGCTGGAACGTCCGCGCCCTGGCGCGGGCCAGCAGCGACACCGGCTTGCTGGAACTACACCAAGCCACGCTCATCCGCGGCGACATGACCGACGGCACCGCCATCCGCGAGGCTTTGCAAGGCGTTGAGGTGGTGTTTCACTGCGCGGCCAAGGTTGGCGACTGGGGGCCGGTCGAGGAGTATCGCGCCGTCAACGTCGAGGCTCTGCGCGGCCTGCTCGATGCCTGCCGCGAACGGTCGCTGAAACGCTTCGTGCATTTCAGCAGTCTTGGCGTCTACGCGGCGCGGCATCATCACGGCACCGATGAAAACGAGCCGTTGCCCGCCCACCACATCGACGGCTACACGCAAACGAAGGTCGAGTCGGAGCAGCTGGTGATGAGCTACCAGCGCCAGTATCAGCTGCCCGTGGTTGTGCTGCGGCCGGGCTTCATCTACGGCCCGCGCGATCGCACGCTGATGCCGAAATTGCTGGAGAACGTGCGTAAAGGCAAGTTTCGCTACATCGGCGGCGCCAGCAAGCGGGCCATGAATTGCATCTACGTCGGCAATCTCGTCGAGGCGGCGCTGTTGGCCGCCGAGAAGCCCGAAGCGATCGGACAGATTTACAACCTGACCGACGGCCAGTTTGTGTCCAAGAAGCAATTTTTCGGCAGCATCATCGAGGGCTTGGGATTACCGAAGCCTCCGCCGGTTCCCGTACCCTTATGGGCGGCGCGGGTCATGGCCTGGTGGATGGAAGGCCAGGCTCGCAAGAAGAACAGCCCCAAGGCGCCGCGCGTGACGCAGGGACGGCTCAAGCTGTTTGGGTTGAATCTCGATTTCAGCATCGAGAAAGCGAAAAGCCAGCTGGGTTATCGGCCGCGCTGGAGCTTCGACGAGGGCATGCGCGAAACAGTGGCCTGGTACAAACAAAACGCTTAGAATGCCTGAACTCGCGAACCCTCTACCACAAGGAGACGGCGATGGAATTGAACGGCAAACGCGCGGCGGTGCTCGTTGAGCAACAGTATCAGGAGTTGGAAGTCTGGTATCCGGTGTATCGCTTGCGGGAGGCCGGCTGCAAGGTGACGCTGGTCGGTCCCGAGGCCGGCCAGAACTATCCCAGCAAGCTGGGCTATCCCGCCAAGAGCGACAAATCGGCCAAGGATGTGTCGGCCAAGGACTTCGACATCCTCGTCGTCCCCGGCGGCTTCGCACCGGATTATCTGCGCCGCCATGAGTCCGTGCTGCGTCTGGTCGGCGACATGGCCGAGCAGGGCAAGGTGATTGCCGCCATCTGTCATGGGCCGTGGGTGCTGTGCTCGACGCAGGCGCTCAAGGGCAAACGCGCTACCTGCTTTATGGCCATCAAGGATGACGTCAACAATGCGGGAGCACGCTACGTCGATGAGGAAGTTGTGCGCGACGGCAACCTCATTACCAGCCGTAAACCCGACGATCTGCCGGCGTTCATGCAGGCGATCATTCAGGCGGTGCGCGAGATGAAGCCGGCCACGGCGGGCGCACGCTAATCCTCGAATTAGCCACAGATGAACACAGATGAACACAGAAAAAGGCAAAAGAGAGATCGGAAGATAGCATTCCCCTATTTCTCGCTTTGATTTCTTATCTCTGTGTTTATCCGTGTTCATCTGTGGCTAATTTTCGGGCTGGCCGACATTGATACAGGAACGAACCGTGGAACCCGAGCGCGTCAAGGTCTACGGCCTGTTCCCCCGGACGCGGCGCCGCTATCTCATCGAGACGACGCTTGGAGCCTTCTTCGCCGTGTTTCTGTTGGCTGCCTGGTGGCTCGGCTGGCCGCGGTTACGACAGCGATTGGTCCACCTGGAAGTGCGGCCGAATCTCCAGCCGCTCCTGCGCATGACGGTCGCCGTTCTCGATCAAACGCCTTCGATCTTGCTCGCGGCGGTCCTGTGGAAAGGCATGGAAGTCTACTTCGTGTTGCGTGCCTTCGCTCGCAGGGAAGCCCAAAAACAAGTAACGAAACTCTCTCCATCCACGACAACGGGGTACTCCTCCATGCCTTCGCACTTTTACGCACCCACCAGGGAAGACAAGTTCGCCTTCGGCGTCTGGTGCTTGCAGAACCGCGGCCGCGATCCCTTCGGCGATCAGACGCGTCCGGAATTGCCGGCCCTGGAGTGCATCAAGGGCCTGGCCCAGCGCAGCTGCTACGGCTTCGAGTTCCACGACAACGACATCATTCCCTTCAGCGCCAGCGCTTCCCAGCGCGATCAAATTATCCGCGATGTGAAGAAGGCCATCGGCGACTGGGGCATCAAGGCCACGATGGCCACCACCAACACCTTCTATCACCCGGTCTTCAAGGACGGCGCCTTCACCAGCACCGACCCGGCCGTGCGCCTGTACACGACGCAGAAGGTGATTCGCGCCATCGACGTGGCTGCCGAGCTGGGCACGCAAGTGTTCGTCTTCTGGGGCGGACGTGAGGGCGTCGAGGTGGACGCCAGCAAGGATCCGGTCGAAGCGACCAAGTGGTTCCGCGAGTCGATCAATTTCCTGTGCAATTACGTCCTCAGCCAGGGTTACGACATCAAGTTCTCGATCGAGCCGAAGCCGAACGAGCCGCGTGGCGATCTGTATCTGCCGACCGTCGGCAGCGTGCTGGCCTTCATCGCCACGCTCGATCATCCGGAGATGGTCGGCATCAATCCGGAAACCGCCCACATCAAGATGGCGGGCCTGAATCCCTATCACGAGTTCGCTCAGGCGCTCGATTCCGGCAAGCTGCTCGACGTGCATCTCAACGGACAGAAACCGCTGCGCTTCGATCAGGACCTCAGCTACGGCAGCGACGATTTGAAGGAAGCGTTCTTCACGGCCAAGCTGCTCGTCGATCACGAATATCCCGGCACCATCGGCTTCGACGCGCATCCCTATCGCAGCGAGGCCGATCCGTGGGACTTCGTTGATCGCAACATGCGCACCTACAAGATCATGAAGGAGAAGGTGCGGCTGTTCAACGACAACAAGGAGATACAGGATCTATTAAAGGAGATCCACGGTGCGAACACCAACCTGCGCGGCCTGACGGCGAAATACAGCAAGGAAGCGGCGCAGAAGCTCAAGGACATGGAGTTTGATCCGGTGCAGCTGGCGTCGCGCAAGCTGCCGTATGAGCGGCTCGATCAGCTGGTGACGGAGTTGTTACTCGGCGTTCTGTAATGGAAG
>Ga0335075_10013855_pt1 | contig 12131 bp, 9 predicted proteins | sample Lox_Sample_24_FD_206723 | JGI IMG/M metagenome (GOLD analysis project Ga0335075, IMG submission 206723) | Soil microbial communities from Loxahatchee National Wildlife Refuge, Florida, United States - Lox_Sample_2.4 | ecosystem: Environmental > Terrestrial > Soil > Wetlands | place: USA: Florida... | reverse complement strand
CTCCGGCACCGAGGCTTTGGTGCTGGATGCGGGGACCGGTCTTGGCGCGCTGCACATCAACCCGTCGCTGCTCGACGGCGTCGAGACGGTGACCGTGGTGCTCAGCCACTTTCATCTCGACCACGTGACCGGCCTCGGCTTCATCAGCACGCGCGCGCTCGGTGGCCGGGAGCTGACGATCGCGGGCCCGGGCTCGCTGTCCTACGGCAAGCCCACCCGCGCGATCGTGGAGGCCCAGTTGCTGGCCGCTCCGCTGCAGACGGCCTCGCCGGTCGCGTCGGCGCGCTGGGCGGAGCTGGGCTGGGACACATTGGGCTTCGCCGGTCACGAAGTCGAGGCGTGGGAGCAGACCCGGCACACCCTGCCGTCGGCCGGCTTCCGGATCGGGGATCTGGTCGCCTATTGCACCGACACCGAGTTCGACCCGCAGACCATCCGCCATGTGGCCGGTGTGACCACATTGCTGCATGAGGCGTGGCAGCCGGCCGACGCCGAGCGCGGTCACACCTCCGGAGAAGAGGCCGGCATGATCGCCGCCGAGGCAGGTGTGTCCCGCCTGCTGATCACCCACAACCACCCGCTGCCCGGCGTGCCCGAGGGCACGGCGGCGGCCGCGCAGGCCCGGTTCGCCGACGCCGTTTCGGCCACCGACGGGGCCGTTCTGGAGCTGTAACGCGACGATTTGGCCACAATTTCCACGCAGCCGACGAGCGGCGTGAGAAGGAGTTTGCGGCTTATTTACGCAGGTGAAGGTTGGTTTTGGCGAAAGTTTCGGTATTTTGGGCGTTACTTGGGTCACAGGGCGTCGCACAGCAACCTGCCGCATACTAGACGCCAAGTACGATTCGTCACCCGCGCGCATTGCAATCCCGGTCTGGCGCGGGCCCCTACGACAGCCCAGATTGTGGTGGGAACACTGCAGCGATCCAGCCCTAAGCACCGCCATCGTGTGACGTCGCCCCGCAAGCGGCGCCACCCGCTGGCGCATGCCACCTTGGTGCTGGTTGCGGTCGCCGTGGTGCTGGTGACGGGCGCCGGCTACTGGATGGCGCGCGGCGTGCTCGGCGGGCCGGGTGGGCTCGCGGGGATCACCATTTCGCAGGCCCTGGGTGGCCAGGATCCGAAGTCGACCGGCGACGGGCAGAACATCCTGCTCATCGGGCTCGACTCGCGGAAGGACCAGAACGGCGACGACCTGCCGTGGGCCGTGCTGAAGCACCTGCACGCCGGGGACTCCGACGACGGCGGCTACAACACCAACACCCTGATCCTCGCGCACATCAGCAACGACCAGAAGGTGACCGCGTTCTCGATCCCCCGCGACGACTGGGTCGCATTCAACGGGGTGCCCGGCTACAACCACATCAAGATCAAAGAGGCCTACGGGCTCACCAAGCAGTACGTCGAGCAGAAGATGATCGACAAGGGCATCGGCGACCAGAAAGAGCTGGAAACCAAGGGCCGCGAAGCCGCCCGCGCCGCGACACTGAAGGCGGTGCGGAAGCTGACCGGGGTTCCGATCGACCTCTTCGCCGAGGTCAACCTCGCCGGGTTCTACGACCTGGCCAACAGCCTGGGCGGCGTGGATGTGTGCTTGAAGCACGCCGTCTACGACGAATACTCCGGCGCCGACTTCCCCGCCGGTCGCCAGACCCTGGATGCCGAGCAGGCGCTGGCCTTTGTGCGGCAACGCCACGGCCTGGAAAACGGCGACCTGGACCGCACCCACCGGCAGCAGGCGTTCCTGTCGGCGGTGATGCGCCAGCTTCAGGACGCGGGCACGTTCACCAACCTGGGCAGGCTCAAGAGCCTGATGGCGGTGGCGCAAAAGGACGTCGTGCTGTCGTCGGGCTGGGACGAGGACCAGTTCCGCAAGATGGGCGCGCTGGCCGGCGGCTCGATCGAATACCGGACCCTGCCCGTGGTGCGCTACGACAACATCAACGGCCAGGACGTCAACATCATCGACCCCGACGAGATCAAAGCCGAAGTGACCGAGGCATTCGGACTGTCCTCGTCGGCCACCACATCCGAGGCCGCGCCGGCGCCCAGCCCGTCGACGGTCGTCGACGTGGTCAACGCCAGCAGCGTCGGCGGTCTCGCAAGCAAGGTGGCCCGCTCGCTGAAGCATGACGGCTATACCACCGGCGCGGTGCGCGACCGGGTGCGCGGCGAACCCAGCTCCACCACCATCGAATACGCGCCAGGCTCCGACACCGATGCCCGCCAGGTAGCCAGCCTGCTTGGCATCGACGCACCCGACAAGCCCACGCACTCGCTGCAATACGGGCACATCGAGGTCATCGTCGACGACAACTTCTCCGTGCCGTCGTCGTCCTCCGACGAATCCGACTCGGCCTCAAGCCTTTCCGATCAATACGGCTACCAATCGAGCACGAACGGCGGCTCGAGTTCAAGCTCGAGTTCGGGCATGGGCACCACCACGGACACCACGATGCCGACCCCCGATCAGGGCAAGCCGATCGGCGGCGGCGGCGTGCCCTGCGTCAACTGATTTCTTTGCGCAGCAGGAACGCCAGCACCGCGCTCTCGAAGGCCTCTTTCGCCTCGATCATCGTCCAGTGGCCGCAGTTCGGGAACACGTGCAATTCGGCGTTGGGAATGGTGCGCATCGGCAGCAACGCCATGTCCAGCGGACTGACCCGGTCGTCGCGGCCCCAGGTGATCAGCGTCGGCGCCTTGACGCGATGCATCACCGCCCACGGCTGCGGCCCCTTGGACGACTCCATCGCCGCCATCATCTGATCGAACGCCGCCCTGCTGTACATCCGCCTCGCCCCGGCCAAGGTCCCCGGGTCGGTGGCGTGCGTCCAGCGCTCCTCGATGAGCTCCTCGGTCACCGTCGCCGGGTCGTAGACCATCGAATACAGCCAGCGGACCAGTCGCTCCCGGCTGGGCTCCTCGGTGAACTCCTGCAGCAGCCGGATGCCTTCCGGCGGGCCGGGATTCAGGATGTTGCGGCCGATGCCGCCGATGGTGACCAGCTTGCGCACCTTTTCCGGATGGGCGATCGCGTAGTTCAGCGCGACGCCGCCGCCCATCGAATTGCCGACGATGTCGACGCTGTCCAGACCCAGCGCGTCGACGAAGCGCACCACCGCGTCGAGCGCGGTGATCATCGGGTGGCCGCCGAAATCGTCGCTGACCCCGAACCCGGGGAATTCCAGAATCAGACAACGGAAGTGCTCGGCGAAGGTGCCCAGCACACCGCGGAAGTTGCGCCATCCCGTCACACCCGGGCCAGAGCCGTGCAGCAGCAACAACGTCGGCCCGGTCTCGATCAGGCCCGCCTCGTGATAGCGCAGAACGCCTGCGTCGGTTGCGATTTCACGCAAGGTGTCCTCGTAGCTAAAAATTCGGCGCCGCTCCTCCTCATCGCTGCGCTCTGCATCGTCGCCGACGAGGCTCACGCGTGCGTTCCGCCGTCGATGCGGATTTCGGTGCCGGTGATGAACGAGCCGTCCTCGGACACCAGCATGGCGATGACGCCCGCGACGACATTTGGATTGGCCATGCCCGCGCCGCTGGATTCCTCCGTGGTCGGCAGGATCGGCATCAGCCTGCCGAACAACGCCCAGTCCGCGTCCGCAGGGATGTATCCGCCTGTGGCATCGGTGATTCCGGACTTGATGCTGCCCGGCGCGACGCACACCGCACGCAGTCCTTTGCTCGCGTACTCGAGCGCCAACGCGTGGGTGAACGACTGCACGCCACCCTTGCTGGCCGCGTAGGCCGCCATGTACGGATGCGCGAACGAGGCCGATGTCGAACTGAAGTTCACGATCGCGCTGCGCGGATTCTGCAGCAGGCTCGGCAGCGCCTCGCGGACCACCAGGAAGGTCCCGGTCAGGTTGATCCCGATGATCTGGTTCCACAGGTCGAGGTCCATCTGCTCGGTGTGCACGGCGCGCAGAATCCCTGCGGCGTTCACCACGGAATCCAGGCCGCCCAACGTGTCGACCGCGGAGCGCACCCCGTCGACCACTGACCGCTCGTCGGCGATGTTCATCTCCAGCGTGGTCAGCCGTTCACCGGCGCCGATCTCCCCCGCTTGGGCGCGGGTCTTCTCCAGCCCGTCGGCGGCGACGTCCGCGCCGACGACCGCGGCCCCCTCGTCGAGCAGGCGCATCGCGGTCGCCTGCCCGATACCCGAGGCGGCGCCGGTCACCAGGATCCGGTTGTCAGCCAGTCGCTTCATCTGCACTCCTTCTGCTCCATTGCTCTGCTATTCCTATCGCTGTGTGGCGCCCGCGTCGATGGGCAGGGTGACCGCGGTGATGTAGCGCGCCTCGTCGGAGGCCAGAAACAACGCGGCGTTGGCGACATCCACCGGGTCGATCCACGGCACATCGAGCATGTTCATGCCTTTGGCGGCTTCGGCGAATTCGGCGCGGGTGGGCGGCCGGTCCAAGTCGGGACGAAACGCGCTGCTGACGGCGTCGTTCTGGATCAGCGGGGTGTCGACGTTGGTCGGGTGCACGCAGTTGACCCGGACGTTGTGCGGCGCGAGTTCCTGAGCGAGGCTGCGCATCAGGCCGACCACGCCGTGCTTGGCGGCGACGTAGTGCGCGACGCCGACCAGACCACGCAGTCCGGCAATGGAATTCGTCAAAACCATCGCGCCGCCGCCCCTCGCGATCAGCCGCTGCGCCGCGACCCGGCAGGTGTGCCACACCCCGGTGAGGTTGACGTCGAGCATGGTTCGCCACGCGTCGTCGTCCAGCTCGACGGCCATCCCGCGTGACGTGATCCCCGCGGTCGCGCACACCAGGTCCAAGCCGCCGAACAGCTCGGCTCCCCGATCGGCGGCGGCCTGCAGGGCGTCGAGATCACGGACGTCGATGATGTCGGTGTGGATCCGGGCGCCGGTTTCGCGGACCAGCGACGCGGTGTGGTCGAGATCGGTGGGCGTGCTGTGCGGGACGATCACGGTGTCGACCGGGCCGCACACGTCCAGCGCGACGATGTCGGCGCCCTCCTGCGCGAATCGGACCGCCTGCGCGCGACCGACCCCGCGGGCCGCGCCGGTGATCAGCGCGACCTTCCCCTGCAGACGGCCGGTCATGTGGTCTTCTGGGTCAGGCCGAGGTCGACGACGATCTGCGTGCCGGTGATGTAGCGGGCCTGCTCGGAGGCGAGGAACACCACGGCGTTGGCTATGTCGACGGGCTCGACCCACGGTTCCGGAAGCAGGTTGCGCGCTTTGAGCACCTCGGCGGCGTCGGCCTGCGTCGGGTTGTCCAGGTCGGGCCGCAGCTTGCGGTACATCGCCTCGTTGAGCACCATCGGGGTGGCCACCGGGCCGGGGTGCACGGTGTTGACCCGAATACGTTGGGGTCCAAGCTCATTGGCGAGCGTGCGGGCCAGCCCCACAAGCGCGTGCTTGCTAGCGGTGTAGTGCGCGGTGTTCGGCGTGCCGCGCAGGCCGGCGGTGGAACTGATCAGGATGACCGAGCCGCCGTCGTCGCCGATGTGCGGCACCGCGGCCCGGACGGTGTGCCACACCCCGGTGAGGTTGATGTCGAGGGTGTGCTGCCAGACCACCGGGTCGAGCTCCCACGACGGCGCGCCCTGGGTGTGAATGCCGGCGTTGGCGACGACGACGTCCAGGCGGCCCAGTTCGGCCGCGCCGGCGTCGACGGCCGCGGTCAACGTGTCCAGATCGGCGATATCGGCCAGGCCCGTCACGCAGCGACGGCCCCTGGCTTCGACCTCTTTCGCGGTTCCGGCCAGCTCGTCGGCGGCCGACGGGAAGTCGAGCGCGAGCACGTCGGCGCCCTCGTCGGCGAAGCGTTGGCAATGCACCCGCCCGGTGCCCTTGGCGGCGCCGGTGACCAGCACGACCTTGTCGAGCAGACCCGTCATCGCGGCTTCTTGACGAGATCGAATCCCTTGTATCCGGCGTCGGCGACCTCGGCACAAATGTCGTTGTACGCCGCGAACCCGCCGATGAACAGCATGAAAACCCTTGGCTTGCCGGGGATATTGGCGCCTAAGTACCACGAGTTGGCCTTGGTGAAGAGCGACTCATCGGCGCGCCTGGCCAATTCGGTGCACCAGCCTTCCACGGCGTCGCGGGTCGGTTCCATCGCGGCATAGCCGTGGTCGTCGAGATAGCCGATGGCGTCGGCGATCCAGTTCACGTGCGCCTCGGCGTGCAGCACCATGTTCGCCAACACTGCCGGCGCCCCCGGGCCCGAGATCACGAACAGGTTGGGAAACCCGTCGACGCCCAAGCCAAGGTAGGTGCGAGGGCCATGCGCCCAGTCATCACGCAGCCTCGCGCCGTCCCGGCCGACGATGTCGATTTGGGCCAGCGCACCGGTCATGGCGTCGAAACCCGTTGCGAACACGATCGTATCGAGGCCGTAGTGCGCATCGGTGGTGTTGATTCCCGCGGCATCGACGGACTCGATCGGGGTGGCGCGCACGCTGACCAGGGTGACGTTGTCCCTGTTGAATGTTTGAAAGTAGTTGCTGTCGGTGCAGATTCGCTTGGTGCCGATCGGATGGTCGCTGGGAATCAGCAACTCGGCTAGCGCCGGATCATCGATGACCGCGCGGACCTTCTCCTCGTAGAACTTGCGGGCCTCGTCGTTGGCGGCCAGGTCGGTCAGCTGATCCGGGAATGTCTTGGAATACAGCACACCACCCAACTGCCAACGCTTTTCGAACGCCGCGCGGCGCTCGTCGGGGGCAAAATCCAGTGTTGGTTTGGCCGCGGTGATGTGCGGCGAGCCGCCGCCGCTGCGCCACGACAGCCGACGCCGTTCGGGGTAGGTCGCCTTGATCTCATCGAGGTCCTCGGTGCTTAGTGGCCTGTTGCCGGCGGGCACACTGTAGTTCGGGGTGCGCTGAAAAACATAGAGGTGCGACGCGTGCTCGGCGATGATCGGAATCGATTGGATGCCAGAAGATCCGGTTCCGATGACCGCGACCCGCTTGCCGGCGAAGTCGACGGGATCGTGCGGCCAGTGCGCGGTGTGATAGATCTCGCCGGCGAAGTCGTCCAGGCCGGGGAAGTTCGGCGTCATCGCGGCCGACAACGGTCCGGTCGCCATCAAGCAGAACCGCGGCGTCAGCAACTCGCCGCTGTCGGTGGTGACGGTCCAGCGCAGCGCCGACTCGTCGAGGACCGCCGACACCACCCGTGCGTTCAGCGTGATGTCGCGGCGGAGGTCGAGCCTGTCGGCGACCCAGTTGAGATAGCGCAGGATCTCGGCCTGGGTGGCGTACTTCTCCGTCCAATCCCACTCCTGCTGCAGCTCGTCGGAGAACGAGTAGCAGTAGTCCACGCTTTCCACATCGCAGCGTGCCCCGGGGTAGCGGTTGTAGTACCAGGTTCCGCCGATCTCGGGCGCGGCCTCGAGCACCCTCACCGACAGCCCCTGCGAGCGCAGTTTGTGCAACGCGTAGAGCCCGGCGAACCCCGCGCCCACCACGACGGCGTCCAAGGGCTCAGCTCGCTTCACAAGAAGTCACTGTAGGTAAGACCGTCGCGCCGTCCGGTGGCTTTCCCGGTCAACGGACACTGCAATCGATTCGTGAAGGATTTTCGCCCGCTCAATGGGATCGGCAGCGGACCAGGCATGGACTGCGGTAGACCATCAGTAGACCCACACACATAAGGACGGCACCATGAGCGAACGCGTACTTGACCGAGTGGTGGATCTCGCCGACCAATTGCGCGATCAGGCCGCCGAGGCCGAGCAGATCGGACGACTCACCGACGACACCGTCAAGCTGATGAAGGGCGCCGGAGTCATCCGGCTGCTGCAGCCCAAGCAATACCAGGGGTTCGAAGTCCACCCGCGCGAGTTCGCCGAGACGGTGATGGCCACCGCCGCCCTGGACCCGGCCGCTGGCTGGATCGCCGGCGTCGTCGGCGTCCATCCCTACCAGCTGGCCTACGCGGACCCGAAGGTGCCCGCCGAGGTCTGGGCCGACGACGTCGACACCTGGATGGCCTCCCCGTATGCGCCGCAGGGTGTCGCCAAGCCCGTCGACGGGGGCTACATCTTCAACGGCCGCTGGGGCTTCAGCTCGGGCACCGACCACTGCGACTGGATCATCTTGGGCGCGATGCTCGGCGACGAAAAGGGCATACCGATCATGCCGCCGCAGATGCTGCACATGATCCTGCCGCGCAAGGATTACGAGATCGTCGACGACTCGTGGAATGTGGTGGGGCTGCGGGGAACCGGCTCGAAGGACGTGATCGTCAAGGACGCGTTCGTCCCGACCTATCGGACGATGGACGCCACCAAGGTGATGGACGGCACGGCGCAGCGCGAAGCCGGCATGACCGAGCCGCTGTATCTGATGCCGTGGTCGACGATGTTCCCGCTGGGTATCTCGGCTGCGACCATCGGCATCGCCGAGGGCGCGCTCGCCGCGCACCTGGATTACCAACGCGAGCGTGTCGCGGCCACCGGAACCGCGATCAAGGACGACCCCTACGTCATGTACGCGATCGGGGAGGCCGCGGCCGACATCAACGCCGCCCGTCAGGAACTGCTGGCGAACGCCGACCGCATCTACGACATCGTTGCGTCCGGCAAGGAGGTGCCGTTCGCGGACCGCGCGGCGGGCCGCCGCACCCAGGTGCGCGCCGTGTGGCGCGCGGTGTCGGCGGTCGACGAGATCTTCGCCCGCTCGGGTGGCAACGCGGCCCGCATGGACAAGCCGCTGCAGCGGTACTGGCGTGACGTGCACGTCGGTCACGCGCACGCCATCCACATCCCCGGCAGCACCTACCACGCGTCGGCGCTGAGCTCGCTGGGCATCGACCCGCCCGAGGGTCCATTACGGGCCCTGATTTAGACGAGCTTTAGGAGACTTTGCGTGAGTGACCTGAAAAGCCTTGGCTACATCACGATTTCGACGAACGACATCGACCGCTGGCGGCAGTTCGCCTTCGGGGTACTGGGCTTCGCCGAGGGCAGCGGACCCGACCCGTCGGCGCTGTATCTGAGGGTGGACGAACGGGCAGCCCGGCTGATCGTGGTGCCTGGCGACACCGATCGGGTGCTCACCGTCGGCTGGGAAGTGCGCGATCATCCGGCGCTGCAGCGGGTCAAGGCTTCGTTGGACGGCGCGGGCGTGCCGTTCAAGCAGCTGTCCACCGATGAGGCCGAGGCGCGGCGGGTGGAGGAAGTCATCAGCTTCGAGGACCCGGCCGGCACCACGCTCGAGGTGTTTCACGGCGCGGTGCTCGACCACAGCCCGGTGATCACCCCGTTCGGCGCGAAGTTCGTCACCGGCGACCAGGGCATGGGCCATGTCGTCGTGCCGGCCACCGATCCCAACGGGCTGTTCGACTTCTACACCGAAGTCCTTGGCTTCCGTTCCCGCGGCGCGTTCCGGGTCCCGCTGCCGAAAGAGTTTGGCCCGGTAAGGGTTCGCTTCCTCGGGATCAACGAACGCCACCACAGCCTGGCCATCGTGCCGGCCGCGCACCAGCGCGACCCACGACTGGTGCACATCATGGTCGAAGTCGACACCCTCGACGCCGTCGGCCAGGCGCTGGACCGGGTCAACGCCGAGGGCTTCCAGTTGTCCTCCACGCTCGGACGGCACACCAACGACAAGATGGTGTCGTTCTACGTCCGCGCCCCCGGCGACTGGGACATCGAATTCGGCACCGACGGCATGCGGGTCGACGAAAACTATTACACCGCAGAGGAAATCACCGCCGACAGCTATTGGGGCCACCAGTGGGTCGGTGAAATGCCCGCGGCAATGCGAATGTGATGTCCCAGGCACCCGACACCGACGTCACGCCGGTCCCCGCGTCGTCCGTCACCACGTGGGACCACGAGGCCGACGTCGTCATCGCGGGCTACGGGGTCGCCGGCGCCGCGGCGGCGGTCGAAGCGGCGCGCTCCGGCGCCGACGTCCTGGTCCTCGAGCGCACCGGGTCCTGGGGCGGGGCGGCGGCGATGGCCGGTGGGTTCATCTACCTCGGCGGCGGTACCGCGCTGCAAAAGGCCTGCGGCTTCGAGGATTCCGTCGAGAACATGGCGGCTTTCCTCAACGTGGCGATGGGACCGGGCGCCGACCTGGACCGCATCGCCGACTACTGCGCGGGCAGCGTCGCGCACTTCGACTGGCTGGTCGGCTGCGGCGTGCCGTTCAAGCCAGAGTTCTTCTCCGAACCGGGCTGGGAGCCGATGGGCGACCAGGGACTGATGTACAGCGGCGGCGAGAATTCCTACCCGTTCAACACCATCGCCACCCCCGCGCCGCGCGGACATGTCCCGCAGATGCAGAACAAGAAGCAGGGCGAGGCCAGCGCCGGCTTCATGCTGATGAAACCCCTCGTCGAGACGGCGACGGCGGCCGGCGCGAGGGCGATCTACGACGTTCGGGTGCAGAGCCTGGTCGTCGAATCCGACGGCCGAGTGGTCGGAATCCGCGGCCGCCAATACGGCACCGAGATGACGATCCGGGCCCGCACCGGGATCGTCCTTGCCACAGGCAGTTTCGCCTACAACGACGCGATGGTGGCCCGCTACGCCCCGCGGATCGCCGGACGCCCGGCGGCCTCGATCGAGCAGCACGACGGCCAGGCGATCCGGATGGCACAGGCGCTCGGCGCCGATCTGGCCCACATGGACGCCACCGAGGTCGCGATCTTCATCGACCCCCAACAACTGGTCCGCGGAATCCTGGTGAACGCCCGCGGTCAGCGCTACGTCGCCGAAGACACCTACCCGGGCCGGGTCGGGCAGCTCACGCTGTATCACCAAGACAACACCGCCTACCTCATCATCGACGGCGATGCCCAGGAAGAGGCGATGGCGTCGTGGTCGCCGAAGTTCATGCTTCGCGAGGCGACCTGGGTGGCCGACACCGTCGCCGACCTGGAACGCGAGATCGGGCTGGCGCCCGGATCACTGCAGGCAACCGTCGCCGCCTACAACGAGGGCGCGGCGCGCGGGGAAGATCCGCTGCTGCACAAGAAGGCGCAATGGCTCAAGCCGATCGGCTCACCGGTCGGTGCGATCGATCTGCGCGAGAACACCGGCGGCTTCACCCTCGGCGGGCTCGCCACCACGTTGAACGCCGAGGTACTGCATGTCAGCGGCCAGCCCATCCCGGGGTTGTTCGCCGCGGGCCGCTCGACCGCCGGCCTGGCCGCGTGGGGTTACGCCAGCGGCGTCTCGCTCGGTGACGGCAGCTTTTACGGCCGCCGGGCGGGCCGGTCCGCCGCCAAGGGCTGACCTGCGCTTTTTCTACAATTTCCGCGTGCCTGGTGACAGGGGCCACAGTGCTGTGCTAAAACGTCACTATTACTAATAGTAATATGCCGCTCAGGTATACAAGGCTTGGAGAAACCATGGACGCCATCGAAGCCGTCGAACCAGCCACCCCCAGCGCCGTCATCGACCGCATCTCGCTGGTGCTCGATGCGTTCGACGGCCCCGGTCGGCTGACGCTGGCCCAGCTGGTTCGCCGCACCGGGCTGCCCCGTTCGTCGGCGCACCGGATGCTCGAGCGATTGGTGCAGCTGCGCTGGTTGCGCCGCAACGGCCGCGACTACGAGCTTGGGATGCGGCTGGTGGAGCTGGGTTCGCTGGCCGTGCACCAGGACCGCCTGGTGCGGGCGGCGGGGCCGCTGCTCGGCGAATTACACCGCGCCACAGGGCTTGTCGTACACCTGGCGATCCTGGACGGACCCGACGTCGTCTACCTGGATAAGGTCGGCGATCGGATGTCCGCGATGCCCACCCGGGTCGGCGGTCGCCAGCCCGCGCACTGCACCGCGGTCGGCAAGGCGATGCTGGCCTACAGTGGTGACGATGCACCGGTGGACCTGCAGGCCCGCATGACCAAGTACTCGATTTCCAGCAGCCCTCAGCTCGCTGTCGAACTGGTGAAGGTTCGCGCGCATGGCGTCGCCGTCGAGCGTGAAGAGTCGATGCTCGGATTCGGTTGCGTCGCAGCCCCGATCGGCGGCCAGGGCGAGGCGGTCGCGGCGGTGTCGGTCTGCGGTCCGATGAACCGGATGGCGTTCGATCGGCGGCTGACCGCCCCGGTCCGGATGACGGCGATGAGCATCTGGCGCAACGTCGAAGACGGTCCGCAGCGGGTCGCACCGACCTTGC
>Ga0335075_10013854_pt1 | contig 12131 bp, 12 predicted proteins | sample Lox_Sample_24_FD_206723 | JGI IMG/M metagenome (GOLD analysis project Ga0335075, IMG submission 206723) | Soil microbial communities from Loxahatchee National Wildlife Refuge, Florida, United States - Lox_Sample_2.4 | ecosystem: Environmental > Terrestrial > Soil > Wetlands | place: USA... | reverse complement strand
TCGCCGTGCCGGTGGCTGATCAGCACCAGGGCGATGCGGCCCACCCCCGCAACAGCGGCGATGTGCTCGTCGTCGTCGGGTCCGGGGTCGACCACGACTACCTCGTCGCTGCCCGGCCCGCGCAGCACCCAGGTGTTGGTGCCCTCCAGCGTCATCTTGCCCGGGTTGTTGGCCAGGACCACCGACGCCGTGTCCGTGACCGGCCGCAACCGGCCGTACGCGGGATGAGTCAAGGCTTCAGTCACGGCCGCTACCCGACCTCGACCACCAACTCGACTTCCACCGGGGCGTCCAACGGCAACTCCGAGACGCCGACCGCCGAACGGGCGTGGTGGCCGCCGAACACCTCGCCGAGCAGATCCGATGCGCCGTTGATCACGCCGGGCTGGCCGTTGAATCCGGCTGCGGACGCGACGAATCCGACCACCTTGACCACCTGCGTCACCGCGTCGAGACCCACCAGCGAATCAATCGCGGCCAGGGCGTTCAGCACGCAGGTCCGGGCCAGCGCCTTGCCCTGTTCGGGGGTCACGTCGGCGCCGACTTTGCCGGTCTGGGCAAGCTTGCCGTCCTGCGTCGGCAGTTGGCCGGAGGTGTAGATCAGGTTGCCGCTGCGCACCGCGGGGACGTAGGAGGCCAGCGGCTTGGCGACGGCCGGCAGCTCGATTCCCAGCTCCGTGAGCCGGGCCGAGGCGCTCATTTGGGGCGTTTCAAATACGCCACGTGCTGCTCGCCGGTCGGTCCGGGCAGCACCGAGACCAATTCCCACCCGTCGGCGCCCCACTGGTCGAGGATCTGCTTGGTGGCGTGTGTCAACAGCGGGACCGTCGCGTACTCCCATGTGGTGGGTTGGCTCATATCCCGAGCTTATCGGCTGCCAGGTCGGCCGCTGTGGTTAGCATGCACTGGTGGGGACCACACCGAGCGGCGGCAGCAACGTTGGCTGGCCGTCGCGATTGTCGAAGGCCCGGCTGCATTTCGTGACGGGCAAAGGCGGCACCGGCAAGTCGACGGTTGCTGCCGCGCTGGCGTTGACCCTGGCGTCCGGTGGGCGCAAGGTGTTGCTCGTCGAAGTCGAAGGGCGGCAAGGGATTGCGCAACTCTTCGATGTGCCGCCGCTGCCGTACAAGGAGCTGAAGATCGCCAGCGCCGAGCATGGCGGCCAGGTCAACGCGCTGGCGATCGACATCGAGGCCGCGTTCCTGGAATACCTCGACATGTTCTACAACCTCGGCATCGCAGGCATGGCGATGCGCCGGGTCGGGGCGATCGAGTTCGCGACGACGATCGCACCGGGCCTGCGTGACGTCTTGCTCACCGGCAAGATCAAGGAGTCGGTCATCCGCGTCGACAAGCAGAAGCTGCCGGTTTATGACGCGATCGTTGTCGACGCGCCGCCGACCGGCCGCATCGTGCGCTTCCTCGACGTCACCCGGGCGGTGTCGGATCTCGCCAAGGGCGGTCCGGTGTACTCCCAGGCCGAAGGCGTGGTCAAGCTCCTGCACTCGGATCAGACGGCCATCCACCTGGTCACGCTGTTGGAGGCGCTGCCGATGCAGGAGACGATGGAGGCGATCGACGAGCTGCAGGAGCTGGGCCTGCCGATCGGCAGCGTGATCGTCAACCGCAACATCGCCGCCTACCTGCAGCCCGACGACCTCACCAAGGCCGCGGAGGGCGATGTCGACGCCGACGCCGTGCGGGCGGGCCTGAGCGCCGCCGGAATCAAGCTGAGCGACAACGACTTTGCCGGCCTGCTGACCGAGACCATCCAGCACGCCACCCGGATCACGGCGCGAGCGGCGACGGCGGAGCAGCTCGACGAGCTCAAGGTCCCGCGGCTGGAGCTGCCGACCATCGCCGACGGCGTCGACCTCGGTAGCCTGTATGAGCTGTCCGAATCCTTTGCGCAGCAGGGGGTTCGATGAGCACCACGCCGCCGACACTCGACGTCGCCGCGATCCTGGAGGACAGGGCCAACCGGGTCGTGGTGTGCTGCGGCGCGGGCGGGGTCGGCAAGACCACCACCGCCGCGGCGATGGCGCTGCGGGCGGCGGAGTATGGCCGCACGGTGGTCGTGTTGACGATCGACCCGGCCAGGCGTCTGGCCCAGGCGTTGGGGATCAACGACCTGGGCAACTCGCCACAACGAGTCCCGCTCGCCCCCGAGGTACCCGGGCAACTCTTCGCGATGATGCTCGACATGCGTCGCACGTTCGACGAGATGGTCGTCCAATATTCCGGACCCGGGCGCGCACAGGCGATTCTGGACAACCAGTTCTATCAGACCGTCGCCACCTCGCTGGCCGGCACGCAGGAGTACATGGCGATGGAGAAGCTCGGCCAGTTGCTGAGCGAAGACCGCTGGGATCTGGTGGTGGTGGACACCCCGCCGTCGCGCAACGCGCTGGACTTCCTCGACGCGCCGAAACGGCTGGGCAGCTTCATGGACAGCCGGCTATGGCGGCTGCTGTTGGGACCCGGGCGCGGCATCGGGCGGCTGGTGACCGGTGCTGTCGGGTTGGCGATGAAGGCGCTGTCGACGGTGCTCGGTTCGCAAATGCTTTCCGATGCAGCGGCTTTCGTGCAGTCGCTGGACGCCACCTTCGGCGGCTTCCGGGAGAAGGCCGACCGCACCTACGCGTTGCTGAAGCGGCGCGGCACCCAATTCGTGGTGGTGTCGGCGGCCGAGCCGGATGCGCTGCGGGAGGCGTCGTTCTTCGTCGACCGGCTTTCGGAGGAACGCATGCCGCTGGCCGGGCTCATCCTGAACCGAACCCATCCGATGTTGTGCTCGTTGCCGGTGGAACGCGCCATTGACGGCGCCAAGACGCTGGAGAACGGGACGGCCAACGGCGCAAAGGCCTTGACAGAGGCCATCTTACAGATTCACGCCGACCGCGCGGCGACGTCCAAGCGGGAGATCAGGCTGCTGTCCAGGTTCACCGGGGCGAACCCTCATGTCGCGATCGTCGGGGTGCCGTCGTTGCCGTTCGACGTGTCCGATCTGGAGGCGTTGCGCGCCATCGCCGACCAGATGACGGCGACCGGGTAGGGAAATCGGGTCTGCTGGTGGCGGCTGAATTCAGCCGACGCTGCGGTGCTTTCGCTGTGCGCTGAAGAACTCGGCCCAGGACACCACCTCGGGGTGCTGCTTGAGCAGCGCCCGCCGTTGACGTTCGGTCATCCCGCCCCATACGCCGAACTCGACGCGATTGTCCAATGCGTCGGCACCGCACTCCAGCATCACTGGGCAGTGCCGGCAGATCACCGCGGCCTTGCGTTGTGCGGCCCCCCGGACAAACAGTTCGTCGGGATCAGCGGCCCGGCAGAGCGCCTTGGAAACCCATGCAATCCTTGACTCGGCATCAGCGCCGCACAGAACATTGTCCATCGGTACTGCGCTCGTCTTGTGCGCCGCGGTCTGTATAGCTGACACCAGCGATTCCCCTTCGCTCTATGCCACCGGTGTGGCGCCCTCTGAGATCAAGACCCTCCGGTGCGACCTGTGCCACACCATGTGCGTCGGTGTTACCTGTATCTCATTGTGTGCATAAGCTACGTGGTCAGGTACCAATTACGCAACAGTCTTCTAGCAGCTTTTTTGGGACGACCGTGCCGTCCGATCATGAAGATGCGCAGGAATCAATGTTCGAGGCGGCTAATAGTGCCCTGAGCTGCATCTGAGAGAAAGCTGAGTCGCGGCGTTGCGGGAACCTGTGCCCTGGGTCTACTCGCGCGATGACTTCCCTCGCAGCGCGGTTAGTCTAGAAGCCATGTCGGAGCGCCCCACGACCGCGGCCACAGTCGCCAAGCTCGCCGGGTGCTGTTTGCTCGCCAGCGTCATCGTCGCGGCGTTGCTGTTCCCCGTGGTCGGCGGCATCGGGTTGGTGTCCAACCGGGCCTCCGAGGTCGTCGGCAACGCGTCGGCTCAACTGCTGGAAGGCGATGTGCCGGCGGTGACGACGATGGTCGACGCGAAGGGCAACACGATCGCGTGGCTCTACGACCAGCGCAGGTTCGAGGTGCCGAGCGACAAGATCGCCAACACCATGAAGCTGGCCATTGTTTCGATCGAAGACAAGCGATTCGCCGAGCACAACGGCGTGGACTGGAAGGGCACGCTGACCGGCCTAGCCGGCTACGCGTCCGGCGACGTCGACACTCGCGGCGGCTCGACGATCGAACAACAGTATGTGAAGAACTACCAGTTGCTGGTGATCGCGCAGACCGACGCGGAGAAGCGCGCGGCCATCGAGACCACCCCGGCGCGCAAACTCCGCGAGATCCGGATGGCGCTCACACTGGACAAAACGTTCACCAAACCGGAAATCCTGACCCGTTACCTCAACCTGGTGTCCTTCGGAAACAACGCGTTCGGCGTGCAGGATGCGGCGCAAACCTATTTCGGTGTCAACGCGTCCGACCTGAACTGGCAGCAGGCGGCTCTGCTGGCCGGCATGGTCCAGTCGACCAGCGCGCTGAACCCCTACACCAACCCGGACGGCGCGCTGGCCCGCCGAAACCTGGTCCTGGACACCATGATCGACAACATCCCCAACGAGGCCGACGCGCTGCGCGCCGCCAAGGCCGAACCGCTGGGGATCTTGCCGCAGCCCAAGGAGCTACCGCGCGGCTGCATCGCGGCCGGCGATCGCGCCTTCTTCTGTGACTACGTGCAGGCCTACCTGGCGCGCGCCGGCATCAGCAAGGAGCAGGTCGCCCGGGGCGGCTACTTGATCCGCACCAACCTCGACCCCGACGTGCAGGAGCCGGTCAAGCACGCGATCGACACCTTCGCCAGCCCCACGCTGGAGGGCATCGCCAGCGTGATGAGCGTGATCCGGCCGGGCAAGACCGCACACAAGGTTGTCGCGATGGCCAGCAACCGCACCTACGGGCTGGACACCGCGGCCGGCGAAACCATGCGGGCCCAGCCGTTCTCCCTCGTCGGCGACGGCGCCGGGTCCATCTTCAAGATCTTCACCACCGCAGCGGCGATGTCGATGGGGATGGGTATCAACACCCAACTCGAGGTACCAGCCAGGTTCCAGACCAAGGGCATGGGCAACGGCGGCGCCAAGGGCTGCCCCAAGGAAACCTGGTGCGTGGTCAACGCCGGCAGCTACCGCGGGTCGATGAACGTCACCGACGCACTCGCCACCTCACCCAACACCGCGTTCGCGCGGCTGATTCAAATCGTCGGTGTGCCGCGCGCGGTCGACATGGCCGTCAAGCTCGGATTGCGGTCCTACGGCGAGGCCGGCAGCGCACGCGACTACGACCCGGAGAGCAACGAGAGCCTGGCCGACTTCATCAAGCGACAGAACATCGGGTCGTTCACATTGGGCCCGTTCGAACTGAACGCGCTGGAACTGTCGAACGTGGCGGCGACGCTGGCCTCCGGCGGCACGTGGTGCCCGCCCAACCCGATCGACAAACTGATCGACCGCAACGGCAACCAGGTCGCCGTCACCACCGAGGCCTGCGAGCAGGTGGTCCCCGAGGGCCTGGCCAACACGTTGGCCAACGCGATGAGCCACGACGCGCTGGGCAGCGGCACCGCAGCCGGGTCGGCGGGTGCGGCGGGGTGGAGCCTGCCGGTGTCCGGCAAGACCGGTACCACCGAGGCGCACCGGTCGTCGGGCTTTGTGGGCTTCACCAACGAGTACGCGGCGGCCAACTACATCTACGACGACTCCACGTCGCCGTCGGACCTGTGTTCGTCGCCGCTGCGGCGCTGCGGCGACGGCAACCTGTACGGCGGCAACGAGCCGGCGCGCACCTGGTTCACCGCGATGAAGCCGATCGCCACCAGCTTCGGCGACATCCACCTACCGCCAACCGATCCCGTGTACGTCGAAGGCGGACCGGGATCTAGGGTGCCGAGCGTCGCGGGCCTCGATGTCGACGCCGCACGTCAACGCTTGAAGGAAGACGGTTTCCAGGTCGCCGACGGCACTGCGTCGGTCAACAGCAGCGCCAAATACGGCGAGGTCGTCGGAACCTCGCCCAACGGGCAGACGATCCCCGGCGCGGTCGTCACCATTCAGACCAGCAACGGGATCCCGCCCGCGCCACCGCCGCCCGTGAACGGTCCGGGTGGCCCCGGTGGTCCTCCGGCGCCGGTGGGTTCGCAAGTCATCGAGATCCCCGGTCTTCCGCCGATCACCATCCCAATCCTGGCGCCACCGCCGCCATAGCCCGCGTGCTGGTGCCGAGCGGCAGTAGGCTGGCCTGCATGCCGCCCGCCATTTCAGCTCTGAAAACCACCGGGGCTATCACGCTGGGCTCCGCCGTTGCCGGAGTCGGCTACGCCTCGGTCATCGAACGCAATGCGTTCGCGTTGCGCGAGCTGACCATGCCGGTGCTGGAGCCCGGCTCGTCGCCGCTGCGCGTGTTGCATGTCAGCGACCTGCACATGCGGCCGGGCCAGCGCCGTAAGCAGGCCTGGCTACGCGAGCTTGCCGGCTTGGAGCCCGACCTGGTGGTCAACACCGGCGACAACCTGGCGCACCCGAAGGCCGTGCCCGCGGTCATTCAGAGCCTCAGCGACCTGCTTTCGGTGCCGGGAATCTTCGTGTTCGGCAGCAACGACTACTTCGGGCCTCGCCCGAAGAACCCGCTGAACTACTTGACCAAGCCGGGTCACCGCGTGCACGGCCAGCCGCTGCCGTGGCAGGACTTGCGCGCGGCGTTCACCGAGCGCGGCTGGCTGGATCTGACCCACAACCGACGCGAATTCGAAGTCGCGGGGCTGCACATCGCGGCCGCCGGGGTGGACGACCCGCACATCGCGCGGGACCGCTACGACGCGATCGCGGGCCCGGCGAGCCCGGCGGCCAACCTGCGACTCGGACTGACCCATTCGCCGGAGCCCCGAGTGCTGGATCGCTTCGCCGCCGACGGCTACCAATTGGTGATGGCCGGGCACACGCACGGTGGACAGCTGTGCCTGCCGTTCTACGGCGCGTTGGTCACTAACTCCGGACTGGATCGGTCTCGGGCCAAGGGCCCGTCGCGGTGGGGCTCCACCATGCGGCTACACGTGTCGGCCGGGATCGGCACGTCGCCGTATGCGCCGGTGCGGTTCTGCTGCCGGCCGGAAGCCACCCTGCTGACGCTGATCGCCGCGCCCACCGGCGGCCGCGACTCACATCACGACCGGAGCCGGTCACAGCCCACGTACTCAGTGCGTTGAGCTAGTCGCACCGCTCGCCGACAGCGGCGGCTGTTCGTGCCACTGGGCTTGACCCCACGCTGGGTCCACTTCGCTCTCCGGAGCGGTCACCAGCAGCCAGAGCACCCCGAGGGCCAACAGTCCGCCGAACACCACGGCGCCTAAGACCGTCATGATTCACTCGCTTCCGTTGCACGTCTTGTGCGGTACTTAGTGTATTTAAAGTCGCCGACATCCCGGTTATTCCACGCCGGACTGTGGCGCACATCGCCCGGCAGAACGGGTGTGATCCACGGCGGCCATCCGCTTTGGCGAGTTGCGGGGTCGGTGCGATACGCTGTCGTGGCTTCAAGCGGGGTGTGGCGCAGCTTGGTAGCGCGCTTCGTTCGGGACGAAGAGGCCGTGGGTTCGAATCCCGCCACCCCGACAAACCAACTGCCGCCAATCGGGAATAGCCGGCGCGACCGAGTAGCTGTGCCTATGGTGGCTCAGAAACCCGATATCGAAACGCTAAAAGCGCTGAACGGCAACGTCACTCACGAATTTCGCGCCAACGCCGGCAAAGTCGGGGGGCGATACGAAGGCAACGAGCTGTTGCTGCTCACCACGACCGGAGCGAAGTCCGGCCAGCCGCGAGTATCACCGCTGGTGGTGTTTCGCGTCGACGGCAAGCTGCTGATCGTCGCCGGTTACGGCGGCGCCGACGTCAACCCGGCGTGGGTGCACAACCTGCGGGCCAATCCCCGGGCGCGTGTCGAGGTCGCAGCCCGATCGTTCGACGCCGTTGCGCGTGAGCTCGACCCGTCCGAACGCGAGGCGGTCATACCGAAGATCAACGCGACCAATCCCGCCTTCGCGTACGCGATCTACCAGTCAAAGACGACCCGCACCGTCCCGATATTCGAGCTGGAGGCGGCCTAGTCAGCGACGACCAGGCTATTCGTCGAGAGTGGCGTGCCGAAGTAGGTGCCTCGGCAAAGCCTTCCCCGGTGAGCGCGTTGACACCCGTCCGCGGTGAAGCCGCGATCGCTTCGTGCCCAACGTCTTTCAGCTTCTGCACTACCTGCGAGCCGAGCACGCCAGAGCCGCCGATCACGACGATCTTCATGACCGGTCGAGCCTGACCGCGTCAGATGCCGGGGTACCACACATCGGGCGGCAACACGTTAGCCAGGTCCTCAACGGACGCTAGTGCCGCCGATGTGTCGGCCAGCCCACTCCACAGCAAGGACGCGTCGCTGGACCCGGCTGCTTCGAACCAGAGAGCTGAGCCGACCCCCGGATCATCCACGGAAAACCAGGTACCCGAGCCCGTGGTGAGGAGATTCTCGACTTCACCGTTGCCCAAAATGGCGTTGATGTCATGGAGCGCTGCGGTGACGTCGAGCGGCGGGTGGCCCTCGGTCGCGGCGTTGAAGCTCGGGTCGAGCGCGAAATCGGTCACCTTCGCATCCGCCAGACCAGCCGGGTCGGTGCCACTGGTGGCTGACCCGAAGTCGTAGAGCGACTCATCAGTCCACGGGGTTGCATAGTCAGACTCGAACACGTCGTAACTGCCGACGGTCGTACCGCCTATTTCCACGTTGGTCGGCTGGTACTGCTGCCACTCCGTGAAAAGCGGTTGGAACCCCACGTACCCGTCGGGGCCGAGTGCCGTGTAGGGCACGTGCGGCCCGGCGGACACCAAGGAGAGGCCGTCGTCGCTGACTAGATCGTCGGCGTGCGCGAAACCTGTCGAGACGAATGCAGCGGCTGCGAGACCACCCGCAGCCGCGCCGAACGCGAGCAGAACACGGCGATGTTTAGACATAGGAGCCCCCTATAGCTATTGGATTCACGCCGAACCGGTTGGGAATTTTCAGAGCCTACCCGATGACCGAGACGCCGTGTCAGGAAACTTAAAATGGTTACAACGATTTCCCGTCGCGTAACCGCATAGACAACCAGTCATTGCCATTGATGCGCGTCTACCTGGTCTTTTATGACGCAGAACGGTCAGCCGTTCTCAGTTAACTGCAAGATTGCGTTCGACGAAAATAGAGAACGCAGCAATCGACTCGAATGACAGCTTCAATACTGCGCTCATCATTAGGGCACAGGGCAGTAGCAAACTACCGGGATTAAATCGAGCTGACCGTAGCACGACGATCGTACTTCCACCGGCCGATCAGTTATCCGATATTCCGGAATTTAATTCTAAGATTCCGGTGAATAAAAGTCGCCGCGGAAGCAGCCGGGTAAACGCCGTAGCGAATCGTTGCGGCGCTCCGCGGCTTGGGTCTCGATCCCCTGCGCTACCGCGGAAAACATCGGATGATCGCCGGGTGGAAATTATTGTCACGGGCGGCAACAGCGGCGTCGGCGCGGCAACAGCGGCGGCACTCGCGGCCGCCGGCCACAGCGTGCTGATCGCCTGTCGGACCATCCCGAAGGCAGAGCGGGTCGCAGCGGCGATGGCCGGTGACGTCACGATCGCCCACCTCGATCTGGCGGATCTGACCAGCGTGCGCAAGTTCGCCGACTCGGTGGACGGCGTCGATGTCTTGATCAACAACGCCGGTGTGCTCGGCCTGCCGCTGGCCCGTACGGCCGATGGATTCGAGACCCACATGGGCACCAACTACCTCGGCCATTTCGCGCTGACGTGCCTGCTCGCCGACCGGATCAGGGATCGGGTCATCTCCGTGGTCAGCTCGGCGTACGCGCTGAGCCGCCTGCACCTCGACGACCTGAACTGGCACACCCGCAAGTACTCCAAGTGGGCGGCGTACGGGGAATCCAAGCTGGCCATCATGCTGTTCGCGCACGAGCTGGCCGGCCGCGGCGTACGGACATACATGACCGATCCGGGGGCGACGGATACCGACATCACCAGGGACACCACCGGTGTGCTGCCCTGGGTGCGGGAGCACACCATCCGCCGCTTCCCCGCGCACAGCGCGGCCACCGGCGCGCGGGCCAGCATTCAGGCCGTCACCACCGGCCTGCCCAGCGGCAGCTATCTCGCCCCCCGCTTCAACCAATGGGGCAAGCCGAAGGTGACCAAACCACGCAAGAAGGCCCGCGACCCCGAGATGGCCCGTCGACTGTGGGAATTGTCCGCCGAGCTGACAGGCTGCGACTGGCCCGTTTGACGGGTGGGGATGCGCGGGTAAACCGTGGCGTGAACCACGTACAAACGACGGTCGAGCCGCTGTTGCCTGCCGCGTACGGACCGTTGTCGATGGCTGTGCGATGCAGCCTCACCGAGCTCGCACCTCGCGACCAGCTGACTCGCATCGGCACCTCGGTGCGCGACGCCGATCCGTATGGTCTCGATCTGCAGCTGGCGCTGTACATGTGCTACGAGCTGCACTACCGCGGTTTCGCCGGAGTTGACCCGACGTGGGAGTGGAACCCCGGATTGCTGCATCTGCGTGGGCAATTGGAGCGCACCTTCCTGGCGGGGGTGCGTCGCGACGTCGGCCCGATCAACCCCGGTGACACCGCCACGGCCGAAATGGATTCCCTGTCAATTGAATCCATGGACGGGAACGGGCCCTCGTATTGGCTACGCGACAACGGAACGTGGGAGCAGATGCGCGAGTACTTCGTGCACCGATCGCTCTACCACCTCAAGGAGGGCGACCCGCACGCCTGGGCGATCCCGCGTCTGACCGGCCAGGCCAAGGCCTCCTTTGTCGCAATCGAATTCGACGAGTACGGGGCCGGCCGCGGAGCGAAGATCCATCAACAGCTGTTTGCCGACCTGTTGACCGCCGCCAGGCTTGATTCGACCTATCTGGGTTACCTCGAAGTCGTGCCCGCCGAGTCGCTTGCGGTGGTGAATCTGATGTCGATGTTTGGCTTGCATCGACAGTCACGCGGGGCTGCCATAGGGCATTTCGCGTCGACCGAGATCACCTCGCCACCGGGCTCGCGCCGATTGGTCGAGGCGTTGCACCGGCTGGACGCGCCGCGGGAATGCGCCGAGTTCTACCGCGAGCACGTGGAGGCCGACGCGGTGCACGAGCAGGTGGTGCGCCACGACGTGGTGGGTGATCTGATCGCCCGGGAACCCCAGCTGGAAAGCGACGTGGTGTTCGGTATCCGCGCCCACGCGGTCGTCGAGGATCGGCTGGCCGAGGTGATCATGGCCGCATGGAAGGCCGACGAGACGTCGTTACGACGACCGCTGAGCTGAGTTCGGTTGCCCGCCGTGGGAGCGGGCGGGCCGGCACCGCCGGTGGCTGGTGTCGCACAGCGGATAGTCCTTGCTACGACGACATGTGCAGACCGCCACCATGAATCGGTCCGATTCGACGACCCGGCCGTCGGGCGTCTCGATCCGCACTGGCCCGGACACCAGCACCGGGCCATTCGGTATGACTTGGACTCGTGCGGGTTCTGTCATGGCTTGTCCGCCCGGATCACCACGAGTTCCTCTGTCCGGCAACCTTGTTCGATCCGTCCGGTGACCTCCAGCCAGCCGGCCCGCGCAGACAGCACCGGTCCGAACGGAATCCATTGGGAGGCAACCACTCGGGCGGCCAATCCCGTTGAGCGCAGCGACTTCAGCGACCGGCCCACGCCGGAGTATGCGGACTGCACCAGCAGCATGGTGCCGCCGGCGGCCAACAGGTCGGACGCGGCACCGCACAACGGGTCTAACACCATCCGCCCGTCTACACCCGCATTCCATGCCCACGCCGGCCCGGCGGTCCGCGGAATCACCTCGGCGTCACCGGCCGGTGGTGTTGGCACATAGGGCGGATTGGCCACGATGACCTCGAACGGCTCGCAATCCAACGCACCCGCCCACGATCCTTCGCGGATGTCGACGTGGACGCCGGCATGCTGGGCATTACCTCGCGAACACCGCACGGCGCGTGGACAAATGTCGAACGCGGTCACGCTGGTCGCGCCCGATTCGGCGGCGGCGATCGCGACGACCCCGCTGCCCGTGCATAGA